>OLSC01000044.1_pt1 | contig 159920 bp, 167 predicted proteins | sample 1672881 | NCBI WGS metagenome assembly OLSC01 (sample SAMEA3136733, study PRJEB25190) | human gut metagenome | biome: human gut; feature: human-associated habitat; material: faeces | place: Austria | collected 2013 | reverse complement strand
TTATTACCATTAAATACGTTTACCAGTTGTCTGACTTAATTATATAATTCAGGATACAAAAAAGCACTTGCATTTTCCAGTTATTTTTAATTATATATAAAAGCACTTACAAATAGTATTATCTAAATACTCAAAAATATGATATAATGTCTACATAATAGAGGGGGTTAGCGCTATCATGATTTGTTTCAAACCAAAATCAGATTACACTAAATTAGATTTTATGCTATATCACTGTGGAACCGGTGAGTGTGAAAAGAATTCTTCATGGGGGCCTGGAGTTCGTGATTATTATAGCCTTTATTATGTTTACGAGGGGAAAGGTTATTTAATTATTGATGGGCAAGAGTATGAAATTAAAGAAGGTACTTGTTTTTTAGTGCCACCACACTCACTTGTTTCCTATCGACCGAATCCAAGTAATCCATGGGGATATTATTTTGTATCTTTTAATGGACTACATGTTGATTCTTACTTGGGACGCCTTAACTTGTCACCCTGTTCACCAATCTCAAAATGTGATCGACATGAAGCAATTGAACGTTGCTTTGAACTAATATTGACAGCAGGGCAATTCAAACACAGCATGGACCTACAAGCATTAAGTGGATTTTATGCACTACTTGCGACATTAGCTGAGTATAGTCATTCACATCAAACTAAAATTCAAACAATGAGTAAACAATCAGATTATATTCGTCAAGCAATTGAATTTATTGAAACGAATTACGCACGCCATATTACAGTTGAAGAAATTTCAAATTATGTGGGAATTAATCGAAAATACTTAACTAAATTATTCAATGAATTAATGGCTGATTCACCTAAAAACTATCTAATTCATTTCAGAATTCATAAAGCATGTAACCTACTAAGGAAAACTAACTTAACGATTCAAGAGATTTCCCATTCTGTTGGATATACCGATGCTTTAGTCTTCTCCAAAATCTTTAAAAAAGTCATTGGAACTTGCCCACGCGAATACCGTAGTTCAAATTTTATTGCTTAACAAAAAGACTCAAGCTCATTTTTTATAAAATGAATTTGAGTCTTCTTTTTATATCTAGAATGCAGTAGAAAATAATCAGATTATGGGTTATAATCCGAGGATTGCATTGCATCTTGAATTAACATCTGTTTTAATAATAGTTAAAAAGGGGGTATTTCGTTGAAAAATTTAGAGTTTATTTATAATAGAAAAAGTATCCGTAAATTTAAAGATATCCAGATTCCTAAGGAAGATATCTTAACATTACTTGATGCTGCAACACAGGCACCATCGCCTAAACATCAACAAAATTGGCATTTTGTTGTGCTCCAAAATCGAGATATTATTAATCAAATGAGTGACATCGTAACAGAAAGTCATACTCAAATTGCAAACTTGGCACCAACAAAAGAACAGGGTGAAAAATATATGCGCCTACTAAAATACTACACCCTATTCAAACACGCTCCAGTCGTTATTATTGTTTATGGAAACGAATATGATATGATTGAGTACGATATTTTAAAGGCAAATGGTGCGAGTGAAGAACGATTAGCCGAAATTATCGCACCTCAATCAGCTATACAAGGAATCGGTGCTGCTGTTGAAAATTTTTTACTAGCCGCAACAGCAATGGGATATGGAACTTGTTATATGACAGGCCCAACTCATGCAAAAAAAGAAATTGAAGATTTAATCGGATTTAAAAAAGATGGTTATCAATTAATGAGCTTAATCGCTCTTGGAGTACCTGAGGATAACACTCCTCCTGCTCCAAAACGTAAGCCATTAGAAGAAGTTGTAACTTTCATCGATTAGAACATAAAAGCGAGTTTGCTATCAAATGAACTCGCTTTTATGTTTTTTTAATGCTTAAAGAAATATAATAATTTACTTACCCTTTTATTCTACTGATCTATGCTTGAAACAGTTGCTTCACCATCTCTTATCTATTCTCCCTCTCTTTCAACATAAATTGTCTTACTCGTTAAATTGCTCGCTTGTGTTGAACTTTATCTTCTTAAACAAAAATCTTAGAAAAATATAAACCCCTTCACTTCATTAGATAAACAAGTTCAACCCTGAATCTTCAGCTGCACCTAAGTATGAAGCAACTCCTCCAATTTCAACACCTTTTATAAATTCTTCTTGTTTAATTCCCATTAACTCCATACTCATAGAACAGGCAACAACTTTTACTCCCATATTAATGGCATTTTCAATTAATGTTTCTAAATCATCAACATTATGTTTTTTCATGATTTTTTTAATCATAGCAGGACCCATTCCCATCATGTTCATTTGTGATAATCGTAATTTATCTGTATTCCCTGGTAACATAAAGTCGAACATTTTTTCCATTGTATCTTTCGATACTTTTGGTTTATTTTTAGATTTTAATATATTTAATCCCCAGAACGTGAAGAACATCGTAACTTCTTTCCCCATTGAGGCAGCCCCTGTTGCAATAATAAATGAGGCAATTGCTTTATCTAAATCACCACTAAATACAACGAGTGTTGCTCCATTTTTATCGAGGGTATTTGTATTCGCTGTTTGAGAAACTTGAGTTCCTTTTTGAAGATAAGCAACAAAGTTTTTTTCATTTTTATTAAATTCTGAATTTAATAATGTATTTCCAGTTTTCTCACACCAAGATGAAATGTCTTTAGTAAAACCAGGATCACTTGCTTTAACTTCTAGAATCTCACCATCTGTCATATGATTCATTTCTTCAAATACTCGACGAATTGGCCCCGGACATTGTAATCCACAAGCATTCAATTTTACTTTGACAGGCATATCATCTAAATTTTGTGATACCACTGGCGTTACCTCCTTATTTTTAATAATTGATATCCACTGCTTACTTATTGCTTGCTGTGCTTTTTCAATCGCTAGATACGTTTTAACTCCACCATCAATATTTTTAGCTTTGAATCCATATTGGTTAAGTAGGCGACAAGCCACATAACCACGTAGTCCTACCTGACAGGTAACATAAACAGTTTTATCTGTTGGAAGTTCATTTAAACGATTTCTTAATTGCCCTAGTGGGATATGAATCGAATTTTTAATTTTACCTGTCATTAATTCAAAAGATTCACGCACATCTAAAACAACTGATGTTGTTTCATCTAAACTATTTACTTCACTCCAATCAATGGTTTCAATTAAGCCATCCATGATATTTTCTGCATAATACCCTAGCATGTTCACTGCATCTTTAGCTGAGTTATATGGTGGGGCATAGCAAACTTCAACATCTTGTAAATCAATAACGTTTAGATTTCCTTTAATAGCTGTGGCAATAACATCGATTCTTTTTTCAACACCATCTATTCCAACTCCTTGAGCACCATAAATTTGTCCTGTTGTTGGATTGAATAAGAGTTTATACGCGATTGGGAAGGCTCCAGGATAATAACCTGCATGAGAGCCTGGGTGAATGTGAAGTGCTTTGTATTCAAGATTTAATCGTTTTAATGTTTTTTCGTTATTTCCTGTTGCTGCAACTGTATAATCAAATACTTTTGCAACTGATGAACCAAGTGTTCCTTTATATTCCGATTCTTTACCACAAATATTATCAGCAACGATACGACCTTGACGATTAGCTGGCCATGCAAGAGGAATTATCGTGGGTTGTTTATTAACAAAATCCATGATTTCAACCGCATCACCTAATGCGTAAATAGACTCATCACTTGTCTTCATTTTTTTATCAACAACAATCGCACCACGTTCATTTAAAGCAAGTCCCGCTTCACGTGCAATCGTTGTTTCAGGATGTACCCCAATGGATAAGATAATTAAATCAGTTTCAATAACTTGCCCACTATTTAACACAACTTTTTTACCGTTATTTTCAAAGGATTTAACTCCATCATTCAAAATTAATTTAACACCTTTATCTACTAAGTGTTCATGAATTATACTTACCATTTCAATATCTAATGGAGCCATGACTTGACTACTTGCTTCAACCAATGTAATTTCAAGCCCTCTTTCATGCAGATTTTCGGCCATCTCCAGACCAATAAATCCTCCACCAATGACAACAGCATGTTTAGGTTTTTGGTTATCCACAAATGATTTGATTTGATCTGTATCTGGAATATTTCTTAAGGTAAATAGATTATTGCATTCGTTGATTCCAGAAATCCCTGGTTTGATAGGCTGAGCCCCAGGTGATAAAACGAGTACATCGTAAGTTTCTTCGTAACTTTCACCTGTTTTATGATTTGTAACGGTAACAACTTTATTTTCTTTGTCGATTTTAATAACTTCACTTAAATTACGAATATCTATTTTAAATTTAGTACTCATTTGTTCAACTGTTTGAACAATTAATTTTTCACGTTCATCGATGACTTCTCCAATATAATAAGGTAATCCACAATTTGCAAATGAAATATATTCCCCTTTTTCAAACATAATGATTTCTACTGTTTCATCTAGCCGACGTAAACGTGCCGCCGTTGAGGCCCCCCCAGCGACTCCACCAACAATAATTACTTTTTTACTCATCTTAAAACTCCTTTCACAAGGAACCCATCGTTTAATTTGCTTTATAAATTAAACAAATTTTTCTTCAATCGATAAATATCCCCTGCACTCTTTATATCTAAAGTATATTCTGAATATTCTAAAAGTTATGTAACTAAGTCACATAAGAAGCAACTACTCTCCTGTTGTATAAAATAATAAAAAACCACGCTTTTTAAGCGTGGCTATATATAATTCAATTTATATCTAAAATCATGTCACAATTAGGCTATCATTTCATAATATATCAAGAAATGAAGCTAGGAGATGATGGTATGTACAGTAATCAACCTTATTCATCTATGAGTTATAATAATGAAAATTTTTCAACACCTATTGATAATTATTCAAATTATACTATTCAAAGTGTACCCGAGCAAACCGAGCAAAGAATCATAATCCCACAAGGAGTAGGCGGTGGACAACCTATTATGAACAATCCTATGGGAGCCCAATACTATCCAGTTGTTCAACAACCTTATCAACCTATGGGGCAACCGAATTGGCCTATGAATCAACCCTACCAACCCATGGGACAACAAAACTGGCCTATGAATCAACCCTATCACCCTATGGGACAACAAAATTGGCCTATGAATCAGCCTTATCAACCTATGGGACAACCTTATCCAGTTATGAAATAGCCTATGATGAAAAGAATCTAAAATGTCATCCATGAATTTATTTTTAAAAGTTGTAATGACTAAAAAAGCTCTATCTTATTCTTCCTCTCTAACTGAGAAGATTTGAATAACTAGAGCTTTTATTTTTCAATTTCACACCTAAATAATGTAATAGTGTTTACTTTTTGAAATATTAAATTATACAACCTGATAATATGAACCATAGGATCCACATGCTAAGTAGACGACAGGCTCTTAGCTTTCCTCCACTGATGGGGGGGAACCCAGTGTGAACATAGTGAACACTCCTCAACTACTGGGGTAATTTCTCTTAATTCTAAAGAAATTCCAGTTAAATAACCTGATAATATAAACCATGATTACTACAATAATAGAATAACTTTCCATGTTTTCTCTTATGGAAATGGAATTGTAAATTCCACTCCGGATATTGCTTTCCAAGTATTACAGTATCTCCTGTTACATAAGCGATAAACGTAATATAATGACCTTTTGTCATTTCATGATCTGATGTTACATATAGTTCATCTTCAACTGGCTCAATACTTAATAAATGTCCATCTTCTGCTTTTTGAGGCACTAATGCTTCTAACGTTTTTCCACAACAAGATACTGTTGCATCTCCTGTTGCCGTCATTATATTTCCACACTGTGAACAAACAAAAAATTTTAATCTTCTCATATTTCCTCCTACTACCGGATTTTGATTTAGTTCTCCGGATAAAATTCCATCTATACTAACTCCAAAAATTTGTGATAATTCAGGAAGCAAAGAAACATCAGGGCACCCTAGTCCTCTTTCCCACTTACTAATCGTCTTATCGCTAATGTTCATTAATTCAGCTACTTGTTTTTGCGTCATATTTTTCTCTTTACGTAAGTCATAAAGTAACTTTCCTACCTTCACACAATCCAAAATTTTCACCTCTTCCTTTATCGTTAATCATTAACTGCCATGAAATTAACTACATCTTTTCCTAATTACTCTATAGTTATCTCTCAATCATCTGTATTTTATCTTGGTTAACCAAATGGGTTATGTACACTAAATAATCTAACTTAGTAGAGAAAAATAATCAATCTACGTATCGTAGAATTCCAATATTACTCTATTATTTTGGAAAACTAAGAGCCTTCGGATTCATAGGATGACCTCGCTAATATAAAAGAGTTTAACAAATCGCTAAACTCTTTTTAAGATGAATTTCTCTATTATTTTATCGATAATTTCTGCTAACATTAAGATAGTAAATAGTAATGGATGAGAAATCAAAGCGTAAATATAAATACCAATGGCTACAATGACGAAAGCAATTAAACTAACAATCACTTTTAACACTCTTTTCGATTCTGATTCATCTAAATCTTTATCGAGTATTTCTCCTAATTGATCTAGAGTATGTTCAAAACGTTTTCCTGTGTAGGGTGTAATGATTCTTTCAAAAATAAACATGATTAAAAATAAAATCCATGCCTCTTTTGTATAGCTTAATAAATAAAATACTAAAATTAAAATGGATAAAATCATCGTCATCCAGATAATGTGCTGGTCTTTAATTAGTTTTTTCTTCATCTTCTCTCTCCAATAGATTTTTAGCAAAAAAAGTCGCATTTAAAGAACTTCTTTCATTATATCATGTGATGATTAGTGTTTACAAACGGTTATATTTCTCATATAATAATGTTATCAATAGGCGATGGAGTTCGCCATTAACCGCGTAAGCTAATGACTCCTACTCTTTAATCTTTTTTGTCGTGGATTAAAGGGTAGGAGTTTTTTTGTGGTTAGAAGAAATAGGAGGATTAACGTGATAATATTGATTGTTTTACTCAGTTTAATAATTATTGGAATTTTGGCTAACTATAGTGGGAAGTTAGTCGAATATATTAAACTCCCCTCTTTAATTGGAATGATGATTTTTGGGATGATAATCGGACCCGCATTTTTAAACGTTGTGCCACAAGCTACTTTAAAAATAGCACCAGTCATCAAAGATATCGCCCTAGTAGCCGTATTATTTATCGGTGGACTTGGAATCAGTTTAGCACAAATGAAGCAAATTGGCCGTCCCGCCATCTTATTAAGTGCGGTTCCCGCTACACTTGAAGGGTTTACAATTGCCTTAATGTCGATGCTTCTTCTTAAATTTAGCTTCGTTCAAGGGGCAATTTTAGGGTTTATTATCGCAGCTGTGAGTCCTGCTGTTTTGATTCCGTCTATGATTGATTTAATTAATCGACGCGTTGGCCAAGATAAAGCAATTCCGCAGATGCTACTCGTTGGAGCGAGCGCCGATGATACGATTGCCATCACTTTGTTTACAACATTCCTCGGAATCTACTTCAACACAGGATCGATTAGCACCCAACTTCTTATGATTCCAGTAACACTTGTATTAAGTATTGGTGTAGGTTATCTTGTTTTCAAACTCACAAGAGGGATTATTGAACACGTTTCAAATGACTATCTAAAAGTGATGATTGCCTTCGGTCTTTGTTTAGCAATGCGCGCTGTTGAAAAATACGGTCACGTTGAGATTTTTAATTCTTTATTAACCGTTATGGTCTTTGGATTCTTTATTAGAAATTACATTGTGGATAGTTCAAAAATCATACTAGATAAAATGAACCTTATCTGGAAAACAGGAAAGCTTTATTTATTTGCCTTCGTTGGAATGGCCATTAATCCAACACTCGTCGGAGAATTTTTCTTAATCGGAGTTGGGATTTTAAGTTGTTCATTATTTGTTCGATCAATTGGTGTACTAATTTCATTAATTGGTACTAATCTCTCACTAAAAGAAAGAATTTTCTGTGTCATTGCTTATCTTCCTAAAGCAACCGTACAATCTGCCAAAGCAGCTATTCCAATGCAGATGGGAGTTGTGGGCGGTGAAATTATGCAAGCTATCGCAATATTAAGCGTCTTAATTACAGCTCCTATTGGTGCGATTGGAATTAAGCTAACGAGTGATAAATTATTAAAAACAGAAAATTAAATAGTCGTTTGAAGTAGGTAATCGAAAATGGTCAACATAGTATAAAGTAGGATTCATAATGAATTCTACTGTATACAGGAAGTGATTATACTAATGGCCTCCCAAATTAACATACCAAACTTTCGCAACCTATCCACAACAGAAATTATCGAAGTACTAAATAATGCTCCCTACTGTTTACTAGGAGTTGCTTATAACCACTCTGTTCAATCTAGTTCTAGTCAATCCCATAATTTAAAGGTACAACCTCTTGTTTTTCCTATGAATTACACCTACCGATATTTACGTGTAAATAATGAGTATGTTTATACTTTCACTTTACACAGCTTAAATCATGGACAAAAAATCGATGCTATCAATGATAATGATAGAGTTTGTTTAGAATTCAATTATCATACTTCTCGTAGTCGATTGAGTGTCATGGTAACAGGAACTGCTGATGTAGATATACTAAATAATGGCTTAGCTAGAATAACTATACGACCTGATGAGAATGGTGTTACAGGTCGTAAATTCTATACTTCAAGATAAAATTAGTTTATAGACCTCTTAGCCTAGTGATTCATATCTGAATCATTAGGTTTTTATTTATTACTAGGTGTTTTAATTAACTGAGAAAAATTTCAATGCATATGATATAGAAGAATTCTTAGGAGTTCTACTTTATATAGGAAGTGATTATACTCATGGTGCCAGTAACATATCGCTATTTAACTTGCAATGAAATTCATAACTTATTAGACAATGCTTCTTATTGCTTGTTGGGCTTATCTTATAATGCTGATGATAATAGTTCTAGTACACGTTCTTCAAGTTCGTTTACTAGAAGTTCAAGTTCTTCAAGTCGAAGCTCTAGTTCTTCGAGTGGGTCTCGAGATGTAGATCCTCGAGATAATCAACCTTACGTTGTTCCAATGTGTTATTGCTATACAGAATCGGATGGAGAATATACATTTACTCTTTATACTTATAATGAAGGAATGAAATGGGAGTTCTTAGAGAGCAACCCAAAAATCTGTCTAGAATTTAATTGGCGTAATCCAGATGGAGTAAAAAGTGTGATTGCTATGGGGCGAGCTGAGATTCATCATTCGGATACCTGTGTTCGAACAGGTAAAAAATTAAAAAGAATTGTGCTAAGAACAAGAAATGTAACCGGTAGAAAATATTATAATCTCAACAATTTGCGTTAAAAAAAGCGATGACTCTTTAAGAGTTATCGCTTTTTCTTAGCTATTTATAAAATTGACTTCTTTATTCAATCATATTCTATATGTAGATAAGTGTTTCACAGATTAAAAAACTCATTAAAGCTAAACAGATGGATTTTACTTTATGAATCTTTCATTAGCTTATAAATAATTGTTAATCCATTGTTGTAAGGTTTGTTTCGGCTTAAATCCTAATAAACGATCTGCTAACTCCCCATCTTTAAAGATTAATAAGTTAGGAATACTCATGACTCCATATTCTTTTGCTGTTTCCGGATTCACATCGATATCAACTTTTACAAATTTAACTTTTCCATCGTATTCTTCATGTAATTGCTCAAGTACTGGACTAATCATACGACATGGTCCACACCACTGTGCATAAAAATCAACTAAAACAATCCCATCTTCAATTTCTGATCTAAATTCATTATTTTTAATTTCAATCACTAGACTCTCTCCTTTGGAACATTATCCTCTGTCGGAATAATGATATTCATAGTTAATATATAGTATCGTATGCTGACGTTATCTAAATGTTGAGATAATTATTTCATTATATCATTATGTTCTATTTCGTTGTTTCAAAACAATATCTTCTGCCAATTCTAACAACTTTATGATGTCGTCATCCGCAATCTGATAACAAATATTCATTCCATTTTTAGAACATGTCACAATCCCAGACATTCTCATTAGTTTTAAATGTTGAGAGATATTAGGTTGCGAATAACCCACTGCTTCATTTAATTTATTTACACATAAAGGACGCTCACACAATACTTTTAAAATTTTATATCGCGTCGGATTCCCGATACATTTAAATAAATCAACAATCATCTCTTCTTTAGACATGTCTTCACATCCTTCTTTATCCTTTCCTTATTATATGGATATGCATCTCACAATCTCTCTAGCACTGTAGACTTTATAAAATCCTTTCACTTATCACCTATTTCTATTCACATCTTTAAAGCATTAAAATTAATCTTCATCCGTATACTCTAATATATCTCCAGGTTGGCAATTCAATTCCTTGCAAATCGCATTTAAAGTGGAGAATCGGATTGCTTTAACTTTACCTGTTTTTAAATTTGATAAATTAACAATAGATACACCTACTCGGTCTGCAAGTTCCGATAAATGCATTTTTCGATCTGCAAGCATCCGATCAAGTCTTGTTATAATGGCCATCATTCATTTCCTCCCTTAAAGTGTAGCATCATATTCTTCTTGTAACTGAAGTCCGTATTGAAAGACATGTGCTAATAGTAAAACTAACAACCCTTCCACAATGAGTGAGTTTTCAAAAATATTAAAGGTATAATTTACTTCAATTCCTGCATGATAAAGTGATTCTAAAATATTTAAATGATTTAGTGATAAATAATTTATAATGGCTTGTGTAGTTGAAAAGATAAGACTTCCGATTATAATTCCATATGCTAACTTTTTAACACATTTAATTATTTGTTTACTAAATGGATTATCTTCTAATACCCCAGCTAAAATCCCTCTAATTTGAACTATATTATATAACAAGACACTATTTCCAATTAATAATTCAATGACCGATAGCCATGACATATAATTATAGTTATCCAGATTTGAATTCATCACAAAGCTTAATCCATGATAAACAAAATTTGTTTCTAATTTTAAAGTATCAGGAATAGCTGGATTATTCATCAAAGTTCCAACTCCGACCATCGTGATAATCATTAGCGGACTAAGAATAATTAAAACCCAAAAACCAACCTTTAAAAATAAATCTAAATACTTAGCTAACTTCTTCATTACGCTCACCCCAAATTTTCTTTTCTCTTACACTAAAATTATATGTTTAAAATATTAAAAAGTTATCGTTTATCATTAAATTTTTAATATTTTTTTGTTTTAAGACATAAAAAAAATCGTTACGACTTGTAACGATTTTTTTCGATAAAGTTTAGAAACAGATTGTCGATTTAAATAAACATTCCTAAAATCGCTCCTGTTGTTAACGTAGCGATTGTTCCACAAATTAATGCTTTAAATCCTAATTTAGCAACTTCTTTTTTACGTGTTGGGGCGAAGGAATTGAATCCTCCAACTTGAATTCCAATTGATGAAATGTTAGCAAAGTTACATAATACAACAGCCAAAATAGCGTTTGTACGAGGTGATAATGCTCCCATAACATTAACCATGTCTCCATAAGCAACAAACTCATTGATACCAAACTTTGTTCCAACTAATGTAGCAAATGTGAAAGCCTCATTTGAGGGTACATGAAATAAATACGCAAATGGTAGGAAAACATATCCGAATAACTGTGAAAGATTTGTATCGAATAATCCTAAGAAGGCATTAATAACTGCAATTAATCCAACGAAGGCAATTAAACTTGCCCCTACATTTAAAGCTAATCCTAATCCATTTCCTGTTCCCTCAGAAATTGCTTCGAATAAACTATCAGATTCAGATCCGGATACTTCTGCATTTTCTGTTAATGATTTTTCCGTTTCAGGAACCATAATTTTAGAAACCATTAATGTACTAAATGGAACTGTAAATACAGCAATTAATAAGTATCTCATATCAATTCCCATTAATGCATATCCTGCTAAGATGCTAGCTGATGCTGAACCAAATCCTCCAACCATTACAGCAAACAATTCAGATTTTGTTAATTTTGGAAGATATGGTTTGATTAATAACGGAGACTCTGTTCCACTCAAGAAACAATTTCCAACAGCTGCAAATGTCTCAACATCTGTTGTTCCCATTAATTTGGCAACACTTTTTCCAACATATTTAACTAAAAATGGGATAACTTTTAAGAAATATAGAACTGAAATTAGAGCTGATGTAAAGACGATTAATGATAAGACATTAATTGCAAAAACGTAACTATCTGAAATTCCACCGAAAACGAAATTAACTCCTTCCATTCCCATTTGAACAATAGAATTTACACCCATTGCTAAATTTTCTAAAATCACTTGTCCAACTGGTACTTTAATAACGAAGAAAATCAAAATAATTTGTAATAATAATCCCATTACAACCGTTTGAACTTTAATACTTTTCTTATCTGTTGATAAAATAAATGCAATTCCTAGTAAACATACTAGTGCTAATATACTAAACAAAATATTCATGTTGCCCTCCACTTGATGTTATAAACTTCTAATTTCTTTTAATTTCTCTTCAATCATGGATAAAACTTTCATTTTATGTTCTTCATTATTCACATAGTCAAATTCATCGATATTAATTACAAGAACTTCACTTGCTTTATAATGCTCGTAAATCCATTGATCGTATCCTTTCCATAACTCATAATAGTAGGATACTAATCCTTCATCTAATTCATACTCACGCCCACGTTTTTTAATACGATTTAAAATAGTTTCGAAACTTCCCGATAAATAAATCATTAAATCTGGTGATTTTTTTGGAATTTCGTTTAATTCTTCCATCATATTATTTAAAAGACTCTCATATAAACTGAATTCTAAATCTGAAATACGACCTAAATCTTTATTAACTTTAGATAGTGATAGGTAAGACTTTGATGTTATCTCCATCTTTTCCCCCACTTCACACCGTACGTGAGAGTTTCCAGCTCATACAGCGTTCCAACAATTTTCAGTTATTATTTAAATAGTTAAATTTCCAACTTGTTCTCTTAAAGAATTAAGTTTCTCAAGACTTTTCTCGTTAAGTTTTAGTTTATGTAAGTATTTATTTATTGTTTCCTCTTTAGTTGCGTGTATCAATTTGTGTATATCTTCATTAACCCATATTAGGTTTTTATACGCATCCGTTCCTCCCTGTGATTTAGGAAGTTTATGATGACATTGCATATCGCATACGTTAAGAGGTTCTCCTGTCACACCACAATTACCTTTTTGTGCTATCATTAGTGATATTCTGTTGTCACTGTATTCAGTGGATTCACAATCTCTAACGTTGTTTAGTAGGTATCTGACTAGAAGATGATAATCGTTGTTTAACTTCTTATGCACTAACGCTCTACCTGTAACTGTATAGTTGCAAATCTCTTGAGTGAAGTTCATTGGTGGTGATGTAGATATTCCGTTGATAGGATATATACTTACATTACTAATTGTTCTTATCTTTCCTTTATACTTACCATAAAACTTTTTGAAAGCTTTGGAAGTTGAAGGTTTGTCAGAAATTACTTGTTTTAATCTGTTGTGTAAGGTTATTGATGTTAAGTAATTTATTTTATTGAAGTCTAAACTGACATTTGTTGCTATCTTATAGTAGTTGTGAACTCCTAGAATCATAGCATTTAGTTTGTTTACTTGTTTAGATTCATAATTACTTCTCATGTAGACTATCTGATGTTTTAATTTTGTAGTTACACTATCTTGTGCCTTTTCAGATATTCTACTTTGACATACATATTTCCCTTTCTTTGGTTTAGCCATTAGTTTGAAACCTAGAAATTCGGTATAATTTGTTTTGAGATTAGTAATTTTCGATTTATCTTCACTTATCTCTAAACTGAGTCTTTCTTTCAACCATTGTTTGGTTGCTATATATATCTTGTTAGCAGTTTCATAGTCTCTACAGAATATTTTAAAGTCATCTGCATATCTCACGAGCCATATCTCTTATAAGTTAGTGGTTTTCATTGTTTTGTATTTGTTGGATTGGTCTACATATCCATTCTTTCTAATGCTTGTGTAGTCATGGTCTGTCTGAAATGATTCCCATTGACTACTTATCCACCAGTCAAGTTCATTAAGAACTATGTTAGAGAGAAGTGGCGATAAAATACCTCCCTGTGGAGTGCCTTTTGTTGGAACTCCAACAGTATCGATTTCTGATTTAAGAATTTTATCAATTATAGAGATTAGGTTTTTATCCTGTATTCCTAATTTCCACATTTGCTTCTTTAATTTACTGTGATTTACGTTATCAAAGAAACCTTTTATATCAATATCAACCACATAGTGAAGTTTGTTCATATTTATTAAAGACATACTTCTTGATATAGCATGATGTGTCGACCTATTCGGTCTGAATCCGTAACTGTGTTTGTGGAATTTGGCTTCACATATAGGTTCAAGAACTTGTTTGATACATTGTTGTACAATTCTGTCCCCCATACATGGTATCCCTAGAGGTCTCATTTTACCATTTGGTTTAGGGATTTCGACTCTTCTAACACTTTTAGGATGATAATTTCGGAACATATTTTGGATATGTTTTACAAACACATCTTGTGGCATATTACTGTAGAACGTTATGTCTCTGCCATCTGTTCCCTTAGTCATTGAACCTTTATTCTTTTTGATGTTTCTGTATGCTAATAAGATATTTTCTCTATTTGTAATTAACTCCATAAGTTTAGTGAAGTTTTTGTTTTCTAGAGACTCACTGTATAAGCTGTCAAAAACATCTTGTATATCGTAATACTCGTTGTTCCTGAGTTTCTGTTTCTTTAAGATTTTAGTTGTCAAGTCTGTCTCCTTATCTGAAATTCAATTTCAGATAGTTCTACAACATCTCTTAGTCTTACTCGAACCTTGATTAAAATTATTTAACTTCTAAAGTTTTAACTTCAAATTGTCTAGTGGCTATTGCTCATATTTCATTACAAAATATTTCATAGCTTCATGCCACCACTTTCACATGGATTAAAATAAGTTATAGTTGTTTAACATTTCCTTATTAATACTTCATAGTGAGTGAACACTCCATATTCCATGCTTCCCTTGTTCCATTATTGCTATCCTTACATCTATCCTTAGGTCGTTGGTCTGAGCCTTTTAGCTTGATAGTGCCTGTAACACTATATGGATTTTCATAACTTCGAGTCTTACTCACCCACACTAAAATCATACTTAGATGATACATCCCTTTCGAGAAGTTCTGGTTTTAGACCCTTACATTCCCAACTTCGTCAGCTCTATTTATAGCAAGCATCCTAACCATAGATAGTTTATGGACTCTAGAACCATATATTACTCGACTACCTCTAGTTCGCTTTTCGTGTTGTGATTTGTTTAACCACATCTTACGGTAATACCTAGTCCGTTTTAACGAGCTTTTAACACACCATTGTTCACTCAATGTTATGCTAATCGTAACTTTGAGAGAGCATTTCAAGGCGTTACCCTATCATTCTACTCTTCGCAATAATAGTTCTAATTATTAATCTATAATAATTAGGCTAGTTTTGTAGGAAACCCTCGCTTCCCTTTGTCTAGCAACAAGTCGCACCAAAATACCAATCTTCATAAATACTACGGTCTAGTACATTATTATCTTGTATTAAAGCCTCTTTAATACTTTTAAAACGAGTATTTAAAAACCATAACTGCAATAAAAATGGATATCGATTCGCTTGAATCTCTTCTTCTGTTGACGTATAAAATAACGGTAGAATCGGATTATCATCAACACTTTCAAAAAATACATCTGAATTGAAATGATCTGCAACAAGTGTGGCTAAGCTTGTTTTACCTGCACCAATCATCGCTCCAATAGTAATCAACATCACTCACCTCTTCCTCTCTTTTAATCATAAAAAAAATTTTTCAAGAGTCCGACATTTTACGACATCTCAAAAAATACACAAAGACAATCTTAACATAAAATTTCTAAACGATATATCTTTTTTTTCGACCAATTTTCACCATAAAATATTATCCACAGCTTGTTAAAATTGAGATTAGGATAAATCACAATTTGTTTTTTCGTGAACTTTATTGCGTAAATTGAATGTATAAATTCGGCAAATTTCACTCTACTTGTATGAGATATTATAAGTACCTTTTAGGAAAATGCACACATTATCCACAGGAAAAATTATTATAATTTTAAAAAAGGATGATTGGTGATGATTGTATTATTAAAAAATTTACGTTTAATTAGTGTTTTAGGATCTTGTGCCAGTGTTTCTTTATTATTTGTGAACCTAGTTCTCATGCTATTCATTGAAAACACAGCTACTAAACTTCATTATAGCTGGGTTACCTTCTTTACTATTACATTCATCACACTTATATCAACACTAACTGGATATCTTCTGAATGAACGACGTCGCCGTCTTCGCAGAATTAAAAAAGTGCTAGATCAATGATTTAGTACTTTTTTAATTCTTTTAATGAATAATTTTATATCCTTATCACGTCATAGTAATATTGCATACATTAGTAGCGATAAAAATAGGTTTTTCTACTTTGATATCAAGTTCATTTAGAACGGTTAAGATTGGGTTTAGTTACTCTAAATTTAGATAATCTAAGAAATATTTCAAAGCATACTGTTAAATTTACTCCACCATACACGAGCTTTAGTGATGTTCTCGTATCAAGCATATTACCTAATCAATACATTCCGTACTAACATCCCCCTACGGTTCATATACAAGTTTCAACTACATACAACTTATCTATTTCTTAAGATGATATTAAGAATATCTTCACTTTTTCGGTAACTATTTCTTAAAATTTAACAGATATAATTCTTTCATCAACAAATCAAGGAGGATTATGATGCTAGAACTTCAAAATGTCACAAAGCGTTATGGTAAAAAAACAGTTTTAGATGATGTATCCATTCAATTTAAAAAGGGTGAAATTACTTGTTTACTGGGATTGAATGGTGTTGGAAAAAGTACAACGATGAAAGCAATTATGCGATTAGTTCCTATTTCAAAGGGGAAAATCCTAGTAGATGGAGAGCCTATTACACAACAAAACATTAATAAAATTGCTTATATTCCAGATATTCCAATTCATGATTTAGGATGGACGATTCCACAGAACTTAAGTTTTGCACAAGTCTTTTATAAAAACTTTAACCTCGAAAAAGCAGAACGTATGTTAAAGTTTTTCAAGGTTCCAACGGATAAAAAACTAAAAGAATTATCAAAAGGTAATTTAGCACGTTTTAATATCATTGTTGGGATGTGCCAAGACGCTCCTTATTTATTACTCGATGAACCTTTCAGTGGAATCGATGTTTTCACACGCCAGTCGTTTATCAATCTTTTAAAGTCAGAATTCTTAGAAGACGGTCAAACAGTCATTATTACGACGCATGAAATTGATGAAATTCAAGATATTGCTGATCATATCGTCTTGCTTGAAGACGGTCAAGTCTTTGCAAGCTTCTCAAAAGAAGAAGCTCAAAACGAAGGTTTAAGCATTGTGGATAAAATGCGAACTTTATATAGTGAGGTATAGTAACATGAAACTTTTAACTTTAATTGAAATCGAAGTCAAAAAAATTATTCCGTGGCTCATCTCATTATTTACCTTGATGACCGTTCTAACAGGAAGCCTCTTTTTCAAAGAAATTAGTGATTTAAAGAAAAAATTAATTCCTACTCTATTAGATAGCTCTATTGATGACTACGTCCAAAATAATGGTCATGTTACACTAGCATCAATACTCGATAATCAAATATTAATTATTGGAATCTTCATTCTTTTCGCTATCATCATCATCTGCCTAGGCCTTTATCTATGGTATAAAGAATGGATTGGTTCTTCAAAACGAATCTACATGTTGTTATCTTTAAAGGGACAAAGAACGTCTATTTTATTATCAAAATTAATCGTGATTATCCTATCAGTCTTTGTTTATTACGCCATCGTACTTTTAAATTTAGGTATTGGTTCACTACTCCTAAACACATTACTACCTGATGGACTTACCGGAAAACATTTAGTGCAAGGGGCCTTACTTCAATCACAATTCATCAATTTTGTACTTCCACTAACGATGACTGATTTTATCTATAAATTACTATTCGTTATATTAATGTTTGGTCTTATTTCTGTCTTTGTCTTAAGTGACCGATCAAAAAGAATATTTGGAATTATCTTCGGGATATTCTATGGAATTGCCAATATTGCAGTCTTCCTATATACTAAATCACTATTTTTATTTGTAGATGAGCGTTTCTTTGTAAACTTTGGATTTGTTCTAATTGGGACTGTCTTAAGTTACGGTATCAGCACTTGGCTACTAAATAAAAAAGTGTCAATTTAAAGAGGTGAAATGATGAAACTATATCATATGATCGGATTAACTACAGCTAGTCTTATTTCGTTAGGATCTCTGGCGTTCATGACAAATGTGAAACGGGTTGAATTAAATCAAGATTTTAAAATAGAAAATATTAGTGGGAATCTAAGTGAACTAGATGGAGTTGCACTTAAAGGAATTATTAAAACGGATCAATCAAATTACTCAAAAGTTTTACTTGAGAGTGACACTTTTCAAATGTCACCCACAACATATGATTATTTCTATTCAATGGATGATGAAAAGTTAGATAATAGAGAACTTTACAGAAATGCTCCTTGGGCTAAAACGTTTGAAAATGATGACTATGTTATCACAAGTCAGTTTGATACCTCATTCCCCTACTCAGCTGATGTGGCAACCAGTCGTCTAGCTGTTAAAAATAAAAAGACAAATCAAATTACAACGACTACTGTAGCGTTAAAGGAATTCTCATCCCAAGAAGGACGAGACAGTGAATATATTACAGACTATAACGGAACCTATTATTACATTTTAACAACTTACGGAAGAATGAATTCTAATTCTCGAATTCTTGTTTATACATTCAACCCTGATACATTACGTACAACTTTTAAATTCGAATTATCAAGTGATTATTCAGGAACTGCTACAACAGATGGAAAAATGTTATACATGACAGGATACCCAAGTCATTCAGATCAATTACAACTCCTGTCTTTAGATTTAGAAACCGAAGAACCAAAAACGATAGACTTGAACCTAAATATCTATCCAAATCAATTAATTGTTAAAAATAATAAGCTATATTTAATTTCAGATTCAGGAATTTATACGTATGATGCTTCAATCAGTTCTACTGAGGTCATAACACCAAGTTTTACAGAAGAACTTAATCAGTACGATTACTTCTGGATTGAACAGACCATTGCTCATGACAATAAATTATATATTCTTTATATAGCTTATAAACAAAGTCATTCAACTCAATATCTATCTATTTTAGATACAAATACAAATAAGATTAAGTTTGAAGGGAAAATTGCAGTTCGCAGTGATCAAGGTTTAATCGATAATTATACCTTAATTGCAAGATAGATATTTACAAATATTGGTAAATGTATTAAAATACCTTTAAAGAAAATTAAATATTCTTATCAAGAGCAGTGAAGGGACTACATTCAGAAATAATATTTTTATCCACCATAGGAAGATAGCTAAGGGTTCTGTTGCTCACCCCTTAGCGTGAATTTCTTGTCCTAAATCCCAGTAGATAAGAGAATGTTAATTAGCGCTATTAAGCACTAGAGGACGATTCTCTAGTGTTTTTTTGAGCTAAAAATAAAGGGGGAAAATATAATGGGTATTAAAGGAGAATCACGTCATGTAGCACCATTTAGAGCGGAGGTTGTAGGAAGCTTTTTACGACCAGATAGTATTAAGGAAGCCCGTAAATTACATCAGTCTGGATTTTTATCTGATGATGAGTTACGCGATATTGAGAATGATGAGATTAAAAAATTAGTTCAAAAACAAAAGGACGCAGGGTTACAGTTTGTAACTGATGGAGAATTTAGACGTGCTTGGTGGCACTTAGATTTCCTAGAAGGATTAGATGGCGTAACAAAGTATGAGGTAGAAGAAGGTTATCATTTTCATGATGTGGATACAAAGGCTGAAACAGTTTATGTATCTGGTAAATTAGATTTTACTAATCATCCTATGCTTGAAGATTTTAAGTTTTTAAAATCAATAGCAGGTGATCATGTTGCCAAAATGACGATTCCATCACCAAGTATGCTTTATATGGTAGGAGCACTTATTGACTCAAGATATAATGAAAATCCAGTTTATGAAAGTAATGAAGCATTACGTGCAGATATTGTGAAGACGTATCGCAAGGCGGTTGCAGCATTTTATGACTTAGGGTGTCGTTATTTGCAGTTAGATGATACGAGCTGGGGTGTGTTTGCGTCAAAAGAGTATCGTCAAGGTTACATTGATCAAGGAATTGATGTAGATGAGTTATGCTTTGATTGTGTAAATCTGATTAATGATATTATTGGGGATCGTCCTGATGATTTAAAAATTGGGCTTCATGTTTGTCATGGGAATTTCCGTTCTTCTTGGTTTTCATCAGGTGGTTATGAGCCTGTTGCCAAAATCTTATTTGGCAATGCGAAAGTAGATGCGTTCTTCCTTGAATATGATACAGACCGTAACGGTGATTTTGCTCCTTTGCGTTTCATCCAAGACCAATTTGTTGTTCTTGGACTTATTACAACGAAACATGCCGAACTTGAAAATCAAGATTTAATTATTGAAAGAATCAAAGAAGCATCTCAATATGTGGATATTAATAAGTTATGTTTAAGTCCGCAGTGTGGATTTGCCTCAACTGAAGAAGGAAATCTTATTACACATGAGGATCAGTGGAACAAATTAAAACTAGTTGTGGATAGTGCGAACAAAGTTTGGGGAAATCTCAACCTAGCTTAGCCAGGTTCCTCTTTTAAGTGCATAAATAAAAATAACACTTTTCTGATTATTTGTGGTTAATAAGAAAAGTGTTATTTAATTTAATTGAATAATTTGTCGGATTTAGTAGAAACTATAAGTAGTGGTTGGTGATCCAACCCATATACTAAAGTTCCTCCTTTTTATAGCTCTACACTCCTATTTCTAAACCATGACTGCCGTGAGGCACTCATGGTTTTTTATATCTTTGATAAATACCTCATAAAAAAATGCGTCTCTATTAAAAGGACGCATTTTTATTTAATATTCTTAAATCAATTAATTCAATTGTTTTCCTTCATAAAGACTGCAGAATTTTTCAAATTGTGGATTAATCCATGTTTCTTCTTTATAATTGGTGTACGATAAAACAATGGATTTGAATGTGTTTATTTCACAACTTTCATCAATTTCTAATCCTCTTTGGCCTTTAAATATTCCACCAGGAATTAAATTAATATCTGTATAGTTAACTGTTTTAATATAAGCCCCGTCACCAAAGTCAATACTTTCTTTTATTTTAACCGGACTATTGTCTTTATCCCATGCGACAAAGGCTACAACAACATCTTTAATCTTTACAGACGTCTTATTTTTAATCATCGCCTGTAACATATCAGGATATAGATGCTTGCATTGTTTATCTCTAACAATATGTTTTGTTTTAATAATTGTTACAGGTAATTGCATTAATAAATTATCAAATGATGATTGTACTAATGTAGTTTCTTCTAAATCTGGTCTGTTTTTTTCAAAAATTATATTTTTAAAATTAAAATTTGGAATCCTGGTACTACATTTGATTGCGGATCCCCATCCATTTATCATAGTAAAAATATTCAAAAATAACCCACCTATTCTCTTCAATTCTGTTACCCATTGATAATTTTACCATGATTAATAATTTTTTCCTATAAAAATATATAATTTTACCATTTTATCATATTGTTACTATTTATAATACTAATTTGCACCAAAAAGAAAACATAGATGATTCTGTTTATATTTTATCATCTGCCATTGCTTGCTCATGTTGATTCATGATTTGATAGGCATCTCGTTTTTTAGATGTTAATAAAAGAAATAACACTTCAATGACAGTCATCGCAGATATGCGAGAGAAACAGTATTCATTGAAGAATAGACGCTCTCTTGAGAACGTGGTAATGTGATAATCACAAAGAACAGCAATTGGAGAATTATCATGATTCGTAATTCCAACGACTTTAATATTGTGTTTTTTAGCTGCATCAATAAGAGTCACTAAATCTTTTGAAGCTCCTGAATTTGAAATGACAATAATAATATCTTGCTCTGTTAACGTATAAGTAAGTGCAAGTTGTGTTTCATGAATTGGCGTGGCAACCGCACTAATTCCAATTTGATTAAATTTGTAAGCTGCATCAAGTGCAACAGGAATCGTATTTCCAACAGCGGCAAATTGTACAACTCTTGCTTTTTCTAATAAATCAAGGACCGATTCAACCGTTTTTTCATCCATCAAAGAAATCGTTTGAGTTAGCTCATCTACTTTATTATCTAAAATATTTTTTAGTGATTGTTTTAAATTACTTACATTCAAATCATTTGAATTAACTGAACCTGAATTCATCATTTGTTTTGCAATATTCATCTTTAAATCATGAAATCCTTTATATCCGCACTTTTTACAAAAACGGATAATGGTTGCTTCACTAGCTCCACTCGCAGATGCTAAAGAAGAAACGGTCATCTCAATGACTTGTTCCTGGTTGTTTAAAATATATGTTGCTATTTTTTTCTCTGCTTCATATAAATCATCATACACCGCAAAAATTTTATCTAACACATTTTTAGTCATGAAGTAAAACTCCTTATTTTTCAAATGGATATTTAATTCCCCATTGATTTCTGACATCAGTCATAATATCCATCACATCTACTGATAACTGAAGAACATCATCTCCACCGTTATTTAAAATATAGTTTTCCATATCTAAGATTTCATATTCAAGCGCCTTTGCCTCGACTCCCGCTTCAACAACCTCTGTTGTTCCATCAAGATACGTAATCATGGCACGTGTTGCACGTGGGAAGTTATCAACTGTTATAAATCCTAAATCTCCTGCTACCACACCACGCTTTGGCATCTTAGCACGCATCGTTAATGTCACGACCGCCATCTCATCTGCATCATTTTTCAAAATGATTCCTGATTGCTCGTCTACACCTGTCTCAAACTTTTTAACTGTCGTTAACACTTCATGAGGTTGTGCTGATAAGAAGAAACGAGCAAATGATAAAGCATACGTTCCAATATCAAGTAATGCCCCCCCTGCAAGATCTGGGCTAAAGAAACGATTCGTCACATCATACTCCTTACAACTCCCAAAAGATACATTGACCATTTTTAAAGTTCCTAATTTTCCGGTCTGTACAACTTGTTTCAGTTTTTCATAAAGAGGCATATGGTAAATCGTCATCGCTTCTGAAACAACTAAATTTTTAGTGGCTGCCAACTCAGTAATTTCTTTTAACTCTGAGCTACTCACCGTAATGGCCTTCTCACATAGCACATGCTTATTTTGGTGAAGACTTTTCATAATATATTCATAGTGATTACAATGAGGGGTTGAAATATAGACAACATCCACATTTGAATCTGCTAATAGTTCGTCATAACTTCCATAAGCTTTTTGTACCTGATATTTTTTAGCAAACGCTTCTGCTTTTTCTAACGTCCTTGATCCAACGGCATAAATTTCTCCATGTACATTTAGTAAGGCTTGTGCAAACTCAGTTGCAATTAATCCTGGTCCTAAAATTGCCCAATTTAATTTTTTCATTTTAACACTCCTTTGCCATTAATTGATCCACAATTAAAACCTTAGTCACTTCTTTTGTAAATAATGATGTCCCAATCACACCACAGATTTCATTTAACTTTACATTTAACTCTTTAATATCTGATACTTGAGAAAACGTCACATCCATTAGATAATGACCATTCTCCGTAATCGTAAATCCATCTTTTGCACTTGAATGACGCATCACTGGAACGCCTCCAAGTTTTAAAACCTCGTATTGAACATAAGAAATCGCTGATTCAAGTACTTCAAGAACTACTGGATGCTTAAACGTTAAAACCTCACTAAACTTCGTTTCATCAATTAACAGTACGTAGTCTTTTGACATCGATGCGATTAATTTTTCACGTGTATGAATGCCACCGCCACTCTTTAAAGCATTAAAATTAGCATCTACTTCATCACACCCATCAAAAGCAATATCAATTTGATGAATTGCCATAGGATCAAGGACGGTTAATTCCTTTTCAAGACAGAGCATTTTAGTTTTTACAGAAGGCGTTACAATTTGAACGTTCAATTTATTTTCCTTAATTTCATCAATTAAATAACTAATCGTACTTCCACCACCAAGTCCGATAACCCCTGACTTAGGAATTAGCTTCAATGCTTCTTTAGCACATTTTTGTTTAATATCCACTTTCATTCCTCCCTTAACTTAACTTTATCATAATATGATAGTATAATTTCGTCAATATAATTATAACGAAATTAATTTTCTTAGATAAAAAAATGACTTCTTAATAGAAGTCATTTCTTAATAAATCCATCACCATAGCACTTCGATAATTCCCTTCTGGATCAAGCCAAACATCACGTTTAACTCCTACTACCTTAAAACCAACTTTTTGATAAAGATGTTGTGCTCGTTTATTTTCAAGTAACGTATCAAGCTCAATACGATGAAGCTCATACGTCCTAAAAAGATAATTAATAAAACCTCGAAGCGCTTCTTCTCCATATCCTTTTCCTTGTTCGCTAAGCTCACATATCTTAATTCCGATTTCGCAACTTTTATTCGTAAGATCTAAATTATGAAAGGATAGTTCTCCAATTGAAAAACCATCATTTTTCACAATCATAAATCTTTTACTTGTTGGTTGAATATCCTCTTTTTGAATTTCAAGTTCTGTTCTTAACTTTTCAATATTTGTTCTAATCCCATTGGGAAAGCCAACATGTTGCATCAGTTCACCAGTCGCCCACCATACCACAAGTGTTTCCACATCAGTAACCGTTGCTTCTCTAATATAAAGATGCTTCAATTTAATCATCTAATCCCCCCTTGATTAAGTTCATTATACTCTGTTTAAAATTTCTCAAAGTGCCTTACATGGCACTTTGAGAAATTTTTTTATGGCACGTCATATTTGTTGTATCTGGATTAACATGCACCATACAATGTTTGACGTGTTCAAATTTAGATTCAATAGCATCATGTACATTTTGTGCAATATCATGAGCTTCATTAAGTGTTAGATTTCCATCTACACTAATCTCAACATCAACATAAATTTTATTTCCAAATAATCGTGTTTTAATTTCATCTATATTAATAACACCTGATTGAGCTTTTATTAACTTAATCATTTCATTAATGGTTTCATCATCACAGGCTTTATCCGTCAATTTATCCACAGCATCGCGTCCGATTTCAAAAGCTGCTTTTAAAATAAATAAACAAATAATAACTGAGGCGATTGGATCAAGGATTGGAAATCCAAGTCTGGCTCCAAAGATTCCAATAAAGCTTCCAACCGATGATAAAGCATCTGAACGGTGATGCCATGCATCTGCCATTAAAGAGCTCGAATTAATTTTTTTAGCAGCGTGTCTTGTATACCAAAACATCCATTCTTTAAAGGCGATTGAAATAACTGCCGCAACAAGTGCAATAGCTCCCGGAATCGCTAAGTTTCCATAATTTCCTTGAAGAATTTTGTTTATTCCTTCTATTCCAATTCCAACACCGGTTGCAAATAAAATGGCTGCTAAAAATAATGCTGCAATACATTCTAAACGTTCATGACCATAAGGATGATCTTTATCTGAACCTTTACTTGAGAAGTTGTATCCAATAATAACAACAAATGTAGAAATAACATCTGATGCTGAATGAACCGCATCTGAAATCATAGCTCCTGAATTAGCTACAATACCAGCAAGTAATTTAATAACAGAAAGTGCAATATTTCCAATGATTGAGACGGCTGATACTCGCATAGCAATTTGTTTATCAGTTTTTTTCTTCATACTTAATCCTCCCATAGTTTCGTTCTCATAACCCTCACTACTATGGTTTTACGAGCAAAATGTCTCACAAGGACATAAAAAAACATCCGTGAAACATTTTACTGTCCCACAGATGTTAATTATCATCAATATGAATAATTAAATCTGCTGTTGCTAAGCAACCCGGCCACACGACTTAGTCGCTGCCTGTTCAGTTTGTACTGTAGATTTATATGCAGTGCAAAGAGTTATATTAATATATTAATCAAATTGAGTTTATTTGTGAATATAAAAACTGATATTTTATCAATTAAATACTCTAATTGATAATGAAAATTAATTTAAATATTTTAGACGGAACCTAATTGAATATAAAAAAGGAGATATATCATCGCGATATATCTCCTCTGTACTACATTAAAGAAAACTAAAAGCCATTGTTTCTAAACGAAACGTACTAGTATCAGCTAGATTTAGTAGCATTAACTTTAGCATTATCTTTATATAAAGCCTGGTTAGTTAAATGACTACAACGCTTCATTGTTAATTGTTTTAAATTATGTAACTCTCCAGGTGCTAGCTTCATATAAGCCGCCTCCTTTAAGAATATGTTACATGACTAATTTCTGTATTTTATATAATTTTTATTCAAAAAATTAAGATAAATAATGATTAAATGTTTGAATTAAATACTCAATCATTGCATTATCGATATTTTGAATAGTGCGAAGTTCACGAAGTGGTGTATCCTGAATTAGCTCAAGATTGAAGTCTATCTCCTGCCCTACATTAGAAATATCAATCTGTTTAGCTAAGGATTCAATAATAGGTCTTAATGTTTCATGCTTCATTAAGTCACCAAACGTTGTATTTGCTGTGACTTTAAATGGTAACTCCACTGTGCTTTGGACTTTAATGACATCTTTTAAAACAATCTCTCTTGAAGATTTTCCAATTAAAATTTCATACTCACCAGTGCCTACATACCAATCTGAAATAGTTTCATTATACCAAGCAAAAGCTCGTTTATCGAGTGTCATCTGAACTTCTTTTGTCTCTCCCGCTTGTAACTCAACTTTCACAAAATCTTTTAACTCTTTTATAGGACGAATTGTCAGATGAGTTAAATCACTCACATAAAGTTGAACCACTTCTTTTCCTGCTACCGCTCCTGTATTCGTGATTTTCAAGCTAACAACAAGTTCATCCGTATCTAACATTTCTTTTCGACTTAAAACTAAATCATGATATTCAAATGTTGTATAACTTAATCCATATCCAAATGGGAATAAAACATTCATTTCTTTTTTATCGTAATATCGATATCCTACAAAAATTCCCTCGCGATAATGAATTAAATCATCCACAACTTGATAATTTAAATATGATGGATTATCTGAAAGCTTTAAGGGGAATGTTTCGGCTAACTTTCCACTTGGATTTACGCGCCCAAACAACAAATCAATTGTCGCCAATCCAACCGCTTGACCAGCTAAATACATCTCAAGAACCCCTTTAACATCATGAATCCATGGCATCTCGACTGGTGATCCATTATGTAACACGACAACCGTATTTGGTTGAACCTTCACTACTTCTTTAATCAATTCATTTTGACAATTTGGAAGTTGCATATGTGTCCGGTCATAACCCTCTGACTCAAAAAAATCGGGTAATCCAGCAAAAATCACAGCCACTTCTGAAGATTTAGCAACTTGAATCGCTTCTTGAACTAACTCTTCATTGATTTGATCGACGTCTAACTCATATCCCTGTGCATAACTTACCGACGTCACATTTGACACCGCTTCGAGTGCACTACTAACTTTATACGTATTAATATGCGAGCTTCCCCCTCCTTGAAAACGAGGACTCTTAGCAAACGCCCCAATAAAAGCAATCTTGGCCTCTTTATTTAGTGGTAAAACCCCATCATTCTTTAACAACACCGCACTCTGCGTTGCAATCTTTCTTGCTGCTTCATGATGCACATCTCGATTAAAAATAGCATCCTGTCGGTTATCCACAAATTCAAAAATCTTCGTTACAATTCGCTCAACAGCCTCATCTAAAGTCGTTTCATCTAATATCCCTTTATTAATAGCTTCAATAATCAATTTATCATTTGTTCCATGACTTCCTGGCATTTCTAAATCAAGACCTGCTTTTAATCCTTCTACTCGATTATTAACAGCTCCCCAATCACTCATCACATATCCGTCAAATTCCCACTCATGTCTTAAAATATCTGTTAATAGCTTTTTATTTTCAGAAGCAAAGACTTCATTAATTCGATTATAAGAACACATCACTGCCCATGGTTTTCCTACTTTAACAGCATTCTCAAAACTAGCTAAGTAAATTTCCCTCAACGTTCTCTCATCTATTTGAGCGCTTGCTGTCATACGGCGTGACTCTTGGTTATTAGCAGCAAAGTGCTTCAAACTTGTTCCAACACCCTGACTTTGAACACCTTGAATATAATTACAAGCCATCTCTGATGACAAATACGGGTCTTCTGAGAAATATTCAAAATTTCGTCCACATAAGGGAGAACGTTTAATATTCACCGCTGGACCTAACAAGATTGAAACATTTTCTGCTTGGCATTCCTCACCAAGTAAAATACCAAGATTATAGAGTAAATCGCGGTCAAATGAACAGGCTGTTGCACACCCGGCTGGAAAACAAACTGCCTTAATACTGTCATTTACATCACTTGCGCCATCTTTTTGTTTACGTAACCCATGTGGGCCATCACTAACCATCACCTTGGGAATTCCTAATCGTTCAACTGATTTTAAACGCCAAAAATCAAGTCCTGAACACATTCCTGCTTTCTCTTGGAGAGTCATTTGATTAATAAGTTGTTTTATATCCCTCATTTTCAATCCTCCTTCATCTCATGAAATTATATTCAAGTATGCCTGTGATTATTTAATTTAATTTTAAGGTTCTTATGTTATTTTTAGGTTAACATCTAAACTATTGGAGGTATTTTTATGAAAGATTATAAGGAAGATATTTCAAATGAATCACTAGCTATGACACATGAGGGAGCAGATGAAACAACTCATGAGATGATAAATCAAGTAACCATTCAATCCACTTTAAAAACAGAGATAAAAAACATACTAAACAACTGTCGAAGCAATAATCGTTCACTAATATTTAGTTTTTTAGCAGTGGCTATCATTTCATGTCTCTTAACTTTCTCAGTCTCACAACTATTTAACTACGCCTATCTAAGTACAGTCTCCACTAAGCAATCTTATAGCCCTATGATTCGTATAGAAACTTCACCTAAAAATACATCTCAAAATCAATCTTCAACCCCAGCAAACAATGAAGAGCTAACTCAAAGTGAAATTGAACAATTATTAAAATATTATTTTGATGCATCAACTAACAAAGAAAATGCCCTATAAAAACAAAGCATGGAGGCCTAAACCTCCATGCTTTGTTTTAATTTAAATTTCTTTATTTCCTCGAATGTTCCAAACTCACATAATAATAACGATGTAATTTTCCCACTAAACGGCACAAAAGCTTCTGCAATAACCGGTAATGACCTTAATACAGCCTCTTCTTCATCCAAAACAAGGGTTGCATGAGGAACCCAATTATTAGATTTAGCAGTATAATTATATCCCATCTGTCCACAATACTCTTCAAAGCGTTCATGAATTTTATCATGAAACTCTATTAACTGTTTAGAAACATAGGGTGCTAAAAAAGAAACTTTTAATGAAAATAAACCAAGATGATTAAAATTAATCTGAATCTCTTCTTGATTTTCACATACTTCTTCAAGCCAATGGCATAACAAATTTAGATCCACATTCGTCCAAGAACCAAACGTTAAGTGTGGACACATTGAAGAAGATGGAACTTCATGATTTGATAACTCTCGATGAATATTTTGAATTTGTTCATTAGTTACTTCATCAAATAAGCCAATGAGATAGTAAATTTTATCATCCATTACAGTCACCTCCTCAGTCATTCAACTTCTAATTGATTCGAAAATGAATGGTTGCACGTCATCACCCAAAAGCTCAAGCGCCCACTCTAAAACAGACATCTTCGCTATAATGTTTCCCGTTCTAAACGTATAAATACATCTTGCCATATCAAACAGCTACTCTAACGAATACAAACTTTAATTCATCTTCAAATGAAATTCAACATCTTGTTTAACCTCATCCTCAGTTTTATTTAAAAGCATTTTACCTTAAAATTCTGTAGAGCTACCAATCGATGATAACTATGAAAATTCGTCTACGTAGTACTGAGAACCCATCCCCATTTCACCAAGAACTACTTGGTTTTAACTAGACTGTTACACTGTTATTTTAGGTATACATTCGAATGTTTATTCTATTTACTAATTCTCTAAAACATGACATACTTTTATTTATAAAATGGAAAAGGAGCATATCTATGAACCAAAGAATTCAAATTAAAGATACGACTTTATCACTTTGCCCGATTGGTTTTGGAACAGCAAATGCAGGTGTTGCCTGGGATAGCGAAGAAGCATTCAAAATGTTAGATTTATATGTTGAATTGGGTGGAAATGTCATCGATACAGCTCGTATTTATAACGACTGGATTGATGGCGAAATCGGACGTTCAGAACGAGTAATCGGCGAATGGATTAAATATCGTGGTGGTCATGATGATTTAGTAATTGTCACAAAAGGTGGACATCCCCCTCTTGAAAACATGCAAACATCACGTCTATCTAAAGAAGATATGACTTACGATTTAAATAAAAGTTTAGACGCACTTGAAATCGACTGTATCGACCTTTACTTCTATCATCGTGATGATGTAAATCGTCCCGTATCAGAACTCATTGAAACGATGCAAGACTTCGTCCGTGATGGAAAAATCAAATACTATGGTTGCTCGAACTGGTCAACTGCCCGTATGAAAGAAGCCATGGACTATGCAAAGTCTAAAGGATATCGCGGATTTGTAGCCAACCAAGCCCTTTATAACATTGGCTCAATTCATATGAAACCTTATGCAGATGAAACAATGGTTACAATGGACGAAGAAATGTTAGAGTTCCATCGAACATCAGATGTATTAGCGATGCCTTATTTTAGTTTATGTAGCGGATTCTTTACAAAATTAGCAACGCTTGGCGAGGGTGCCGTTAAAGACAGCCCTTATTATACTGAGAAAAACTTAGAGCTAGCTAAACTTATTAACCAATTAGCCGAAGAACGAAACATTAGTCTGACTCAGGTTATCATGGGATTTTTATTAACACAAGATCAACCGATGTGTGCACTAGCAGGTGCAAGTCGTGAATCACAACTTAAAGATTTCATGAAAACATTAGAATTAGTGTAAACAAAAAAACTGATAGAATCCGTAGAGATTCTATCAGTTTTTTTATTTATATTAGTAATTTTCAGAACGGATTTCGAAGTGTGCTTGATCATATGAGCAAACTGGGCATTTTTTAGGTGCTTTTTTACCAAAGTGAATGTGTCCACATTCTTGGCAAATCCAAGCTACTTCTCCATCACGCTCAAATACTTGACCTTCTTCTAAATTCTTTAATAATTGTAAGTAACGTGCTTCATGTTCTTTTTCGATTTTTCCAACCATTTCAAATAATACAGCAATGCGATTGAACCCTTCAGCGCGGGCTTGTGCTGCAAATGTTGCATACATATCTGTCCACTCACCATTTTCTCCCGCTGCAGCATCTTTTAAATTTGTCATTGTATCCGCTACTTCACCCTCGTGCAATAACTTGAACCATAATTTTGCATGTTGCATTTCATTATGGGCTGTTTCTAAGAAAATGTTAGAGATTTGCTCATATCCTTCTTCTTTTGCTTTAGCAGCATAGTAAGTATATTTATTACGCGCCATTGATTCTCCTGCAAATGCATGCATTAAGTTTTCTTCAGTTTTAGTTCCTTTTAAATTACTCATTATAGATCTCTCCTTATAACTCTTATTTTCAACTTTTTTCTTATAAACTAGTAACTATTACTAGTTTATATCATTTTTAAATGAAAATCAATAATAATTACTACTTTTCTTCAAATTAATTGATAATATGATATTTAATGATAATTATTATCAATATATATATAGTAAAAAATGTGATTACTTCTAATCAAAATAATCACATTTTTTACTTTTAGACTCATTTAATTTTAATTCTATACCACGATAGGCAATATTATTAAAAATTCAGTTCCTTGGTTAATAATACTGTTTACAGTAATTTCTCCTCCATGCATTTTTATAGCCGATTGGGTTAAAGATAACCCTAAGCCTATTCCACTATTGGAAGAAAGATTAGTTCCTTGACAACGGTAAAATGGTTTAAATATATTTTCATACTCCTCTACCGCTATCCCCTCTCCAGTATCAGAGATTTTTATATAGATATTTTCTTGTTCTTTCATGCAAGAAATTGTGACTGTTCCTAAAGGCTTATTGTACTTTATAGCATTTTCAATGATATTGTACAGTGCTCGATATAGTAAAATTTCATTTCCTACCATTTCGTCTTCTATCTCTTCTATGTTAACTTCTATACTGATTCCACTCTTTGATGCAATGACATTTAAGTCTTCAACCACATCTTCAAGAATAACTGAAACATTAACCCGGTCATTTAAGGGTTCATTTTCTTGTCTAATGATATCTAGTAATGTTTCAATAATTCCATTCATCTTTAAAACTGACTTTTCTATAACCTCTATAGTAGTTTTATATTCTTCAATATTAGTTTCTTCATTACTTTTTAATACGTCAATATTGGTTTTAATAACTGCTAATGGAGTTTTCAGTTCATGCGCTACACTAGAATTAAATCTTTTTTGCGAAGCAAATGCATTCTCTAATTTAGCAAGCATCTTATTAAATGAAATGGCCAATTCTTGAATTTCATCATGTGGCCCTTGTACATTTAAAGTGCAAGTTAAATTATCTTCATTTATTTCCTTTATATTATGGTTTAAATCAATAACAGGTTTTAATGCTTTATTAACTACAAAATAAGTAGTAAGGCAACCTAATATAGTAATAAAGCAAAACGTAATAATTGAAGTAGTATAAATATTCGATACTGTCTCACCTATGGCATTATCTATAATAACGACATTATTATCCGTCATATAATTCGGAATAATGATACCGTATGTTTCATTATTTTCAAATGAATAGATATCTATTATCAAGTCTGTTAACCCTGGCATTGTTTTTTTTATATCATAATTAATTGAAACAACAAGAATTGCACTTGTTAAAATCATGATTACTAAAGTCAATAAGGTAAATCTCCATTTTAAAGTCAATTTAAATTTCTTCAAATCTAGCTTCCTCCAAATAAATATCCAACACCTTTTATCGTTTGAATTATATTGTCTTTACCACTAATCGTGATCAGTTTTTTTCTTAAGGAATAAATATGAACCCTAATTACTGTCGTAAATGGATCCGCATTTTCATCCCAAACGTGTTGAATTAATTCCTCTGAACTAACAATTCGTCCTTTATTTTGTATGAGGTACTTTAAAATTGAGTATTCTTTCAGTGTTAAATTCAATATTTGGTCATTAAAGGTGACCTTATGAGTGGCTAAATCAAGACATAGTTCACCTTCTTTTATGATGGTAGGCACACTAGTAAACTCTCGTCTTAATAAAGCTCTAATTCGTGCTTTTAATTCTGAAAAATCGAAAGGTTTTACTAAATAATCATTTGCGCCTAAATCTAAACCTCTGATTTTATCTTCAATTTCCCTATTCGCAGATACAATAATTACTCGTGTTGTCATATCTTTTTCTCTTAATATTTCTAGGATAGAAAAACCGTCTATACTCGGGAGATTTATATCAAGAACCACTAAATTATAGGTATTAAAATTTAAAAGCTCTAATGCTTCCTCTCCATCCCCCGTAACATCAACAGCATATCCTTCCTTCTGTAGCCCCTTTTGTAAAGCTAATAATATATCTTTTTCATCTTCTATAATTAATAATCTCATAAAAAACTCCTAAATAACGATTAAACAACCTCACCTTTATATTAGTGAAGTTGTTTAATGGATTTTATTTAATAGGCTGTCTGATTTTCAAATATTATCATTCCATCCTGTATTGTTACAACTTTCTTACTTTCTTTTGCCACCTTATGATCATGTGTAATCACAATAATAGTATTTCCTCGTTCATTTAGTTCATTAAATAATTGAAGAATATCCTTTCCGGTAGCTGAATCTAATGCCCCTGTCGGTTCGTCAGCTAATAAAATAGTTGGATTCGTAACTAAAGCTCTCGCAATGGCTACACGTTGTTGCTGTCCTCCAGATAATTCATTTGGTTTATGAGAAATTCTTTCCCACAATCCAACCATTTTTATTTTTTCCTCTGCTATTTTAACAGCTTCATTTCTTGGTAATCCTTTAATTAGTAAAGGCATTATCACATTATCAAGAACAGTGTACTGTGGTATTAAATGATATTTTTGAAAGATAAATCCAATGTGTTCATTACGTAAGTTTGCTAAATCTACTTTATTACAATCCATTGTATTAATTCCATTAATATAATACTCTCCATCATCTGGAATATCCATACACCCTAAAATATTCATTAACGTTGTCTTTCCCGATCCTGATGACCCCAAAATAGCTATATACTCTCCATGTTCTACATTCAGGTTAATATCTTTAAGTACATGCAATGAATTTTCACCACTATGGTAATATTTATTAATATTTTTTAACGTAATAATATGATTCATAACTACCCCAGAATATCTATACTAATGACCGTGTTATTTTCACTATTCATTGTCACAGATAAGATAGAACCCTTTTTAATATCGGAAAATAATGCTTCTTCTCCAGTTAAACCATTGAAAATTTTAGCTCCCGCTGGAATAACTAAATCTTTTGTTTCTCCATTAAATGTCAATTGGCTAAATTGGTCAAAATTCAATCCTCCTTGTGAAATCATTGACTCCTCAGAAACTCCAGGATTTTCATCAGATGATTCACTTGATGAAAATTCAGTTGAATTGCCTGTTATTACTACACCATTTGGTAGTGTAAAAGTTTCACCATTTTCTAACTGAGAAAATTGGCTTTCATCTAAAGTAAATTCTAATGCTTCTTCATCCTCACTCTCATCTTCTAATGGTGTATAGTTATCATTACTCAATTTTAGGCTAATTTCATTTCCAACCATTTTTTCAACTTTTCCCAAATAGGAAGTTACCTGTAGTTGTTGTTCTTGTTCCTCAATCTGAGGTTGCTCCTCCTTATTTTCAGCCCAATTACCTTTATCACCTTCGGCACCACATCCTACTAATGATACCATTGTTAATGCTAAAACTGTTAATTCTAATGTTTTCTTCATAATAAAATTCATCCTTTCCTTTATTAGTATTTTTATTCATAACTCAACGCCTCTACAGGTTTGAGTTGAGATGCTTTATAAGCTGGGGAAAACCCGAATATAGTTCCTGTAAATATAGCAAATCCTAATGCCATTATTTGGCCTTCAACTGAAGGCGACACTGCTACTCCTACCTGCCTAACGAGTGGAATCACACAGTAACTAACAAGTATCCCAGTTATTCCACCAAAACTACTAATAATAATAGCCTCAAAAAGAAATAAAGACATAATTGTTCTTTCTTGTGCTCCAAGTGCTTTTAGAATTCCTATTTCTTTTGTACGCTCTTTTACAGTTAAAGATAAAACATTCATTATCCCAATTCCACCTACGACAAATACAATACTAGCAACAGAGATTAATAAAACATTCATGGTACGTGCAGATTCACTAGCAGCTTCTATACGACTTCCAGCATCTTCAGCTTTGTAAACATTGTCATCTTCTAAAAGATAGTTCAACGAATCTTCTATCTCAGCCATTGCCTTTTTAACGGATTTAATATTATTTGCTAAGGCTACAATTTGAGGTGTGGTACTCTTATCAAAAATGTTTTCTTGCGCTATAGAATATGGCATAAAAATAGTATCATCAGGACTTAACCCTTGCATTCCATCCGCACTTCTTTCTAACACTCCTATTATTTTGTAATTTTTCCCTTCTATCGTAATTGTTTTTCCGACCGCCTCTTCAGCTTGTGAAAAGTATTTAGTTGCTATTCCATCCCCAATTACAACAACATGATTCCCCTCCTCTATATCAATTCGATCTATATTATATCCCTGTATAATATTTAACTTAGAAACCGTGCTATACTCTTCTGTGACCCCTGTAATTGAAACATTTCCTTTTATTCCATTTAATACAGCTTGCTTATATGCCCCCCCTCTTAGGTAAATACCACTTAATGTAGTACTTTCATTCATAATAAACTCCATTTGTTCAGTTGTTAAATGTGGATAACTCCCTTCAAATACCTTGTTTCCCTTAGAATAATCGACATTAACATAAATTGTTTCTGCGCTCAATCCACTAAATTGATCCTTGACTGCCTCTTCCCCTCCCTTTCCGATCGCAATAACAGCTACAATTGTGGCTGTCCCTGCTATAATTCCTAAAGAAGTTAAAATCACCTTCGATTTATTCTCTAAAAGATTTTTTAAAACCAGTCTTATCATTTCAAAAAATCTCATACTCCTATCCTCCAACCACAACAGTGTCGCCTTCTGAAAGACCACTTACTATTTCAGAAATTTTTCCATCTGAGAAACCAGTTGTAATTTCTACTTCTTTTAGAGTCCCATCGTCTTGTTTAACTTGCACAAATTGTTTTCCATCTTTTAATGTAATCGCCTTATTAGAAAGAGTTAAAACATCTTTAACATCCTTGACAATAAATTGGGCACTAACAGTCATCCCTTCAAGTAATTTCAAATCATTCTCACTTATCTCAACCATAACAGAATAGTTAACTGAACTTCCTTGTCCATTCGGCTTTAAATTAATGAAACTTACGGTCCCTTCTAACATTTGATCCTGATAAGCGGAAACGATTAAATTAACACGTTGTCCTTCTTCAATCTTTGTAATTTCTTCTTGAGTAACTGTTATTTCTGCAAAAACCTTGGCATTTTCCCCAATTGTTACAATAGGGATTTCTGATGAAGTAGTTGAGCCCACTGTATAATTCAAATTAAGAATCGTCCCATCTATTTGTGCATATAAAGTAGAATTCTCTTTTAATTTATTAACCTTAGCGATTTGTTCATTAATTTTATCAACTTCTTTTTGAGCATTATTAATTGAATGATCTAACTCGCTATTAGTCAATGCATTTATTTCCCTATTAGCTGATTCTTCCTTTACTTCACTTTCTTTTTCCTTAGTACGTTCAACATCTAAACTATTTAAACTTTGATTTGTATTTTTAATCTCTGTTTCGAGTAACGATTTTTCTGATAATAATGTACTTTCAGTTAGCTTTAATTCTTGTAGTTTAGCTTCAATTTCTTCTGCATCACTCTCTTTCGTTTCATTGCTTTCTTGTAATAGGTTGGTATCTTCTACCGTGCTATTCTCTTGTAACACATGATTTTCGTCTACGTTGCGAGCTGTAGCTAAGTTTTGCATCTCTTCTATTTGACGTCTTACATCCTCTAATTTTTTATTAACGTCATTTAATTTATCCGTTAATTGATTAATATTATTTACTAAGGAATTTCTTTGGCTTTCATATTGATTCTTTGATCCTTGTACTTTATCTTCCCACGCTTTATTTTGATTCAGAACAGTCACCTGTTTATTATTCTTTGTAGATACTAAAGTTGCAGTTGCCCGCTCAAGCTGAGAGTTTAACTCTTCTAATTTATCATTAATAAATTTTTCAGAAATCGTTGCAATTTTATCTCCAATACTAACACGTTCTCCCTCTTTAACAAATAACTCCCCTATCTCGACGGGTTCTTCGAAATTTTGATTAACAGCTTGAAGCTTTAATGAACCTGATCCATTCGAGCCCGCTATAATATCTCCTCTTTTTACTTCATACTCTCGTTCCCTAGATACCAATTCACTATTAGTCTCGTTACTATCCTTAAACTTTGTATATGTGATTACTCCTGTTGGAGCTAATATCATGACTCCCACAACAATGGCTATTGTTTTTTTAGATAAAGCTTTATATTTTTTCCCCATCTTTGTATCACGCTCCTTATTTTCTAACTCTCCCATAGATGATTCTATCTTTTTTTCATCCATATAAAATATTTAGTATCCTAGGTACACACTTATCCTAACAAATTCAATGTAAAATTAACGTTAAGAAAAATAGTAATTAAAAAAGAAAAAGCCCAACACTTAAATGTGTTGGGCCTTATAGGCTAATCTAATTCTTTAACAAAAGATTCAATTTTTATTTCTTGTTTTGCTCCCATCATTTGACCAACAAGTGCAACTATTAATGCTGGTAATAGCCAGTTAAATCCCAACTTAGCAAGAGGCAACTGATTCATGATCGGCAACTGTAAAGCTGTTAAGATACTTAGAACAAGTGTCGTATATCCTGCAAGGATATACGGTAATTTACTTGTGAAGAAGTTTTTGAATAAACTTAAGATAATTAACGCAACTGATACCGGGTAAATAATCGTTAAAACTGGTACTGAAAGTGAAATAATTGTGTCTACTCCTACATTTGATGCAATTGCACTAAATACACAGATGAAAATTGCAACATATTCGTATTTTAATTTTTTGTTTGTTACATCTTCAAAGTATTTACTTGTCACTGATGTTAATCCAATGGCTGTTGTTAAACATGCAAAGGCAACAATAATACCTAAAATAATTAATCCTGGTTGTCCCATTAATTGTTTTGTAATGGCAATTAATAAGGCAGTTTGTGAAACTGATCCATCAAATTGTGTTGAAACAGTAGCTCCTAAGTAAGTTAATCCCCCGTACACTAAGACTAATCCACAAGAAGCTAAAATTGCTGATTTAATAGTCAATTTGATTTGTTCTTGTTTATCAGTGTATCCTTTACTTAAGAAAGAAGTCATCATAAAAGCTGTGATTCCCCCTATCGCTAAAGCATCCATTGTTTGGTATCCTTGTGTTAACCCCGTCGCAAATAAATCGTCTGAAGTAATCGTATGATTTAAACTACCTAGAGGAGAGATGAATCCTTTCCCAATTAAGAATACTAGGGCTAGTAATAAAACTGGTGTTAAGAACTTTCCAATAATGTCCATTACTTTACTTGGACGAATCGTTAATAGTAAAGTTACGGCAAAGAAAATAACTGAGAAGACAGCCGAATTAATTCCAGATGTAAAGGGTTGAATGCTTAATTCAAATGTTGTCGCGGCCGTTCTTGGAATCGCGATAATGGGTCCTAGACAAAGCATGGTGATAACTTCTAAGCTAACTCCAAATACTTTGCCAGCACGCCCCATAATGGCTTGGTAACTTCCAGCCTTTGCAACAGCGTAAATTGAAAGTAAGATGATTCCAACATCTCCTAAAATAAATCCAAGGAAACTTGTTAGCCACTCACTTCCTGATGTCACCCCGATAAATGGTGGGAAAATCAAATTACTTGCTCCAAAGAATATTGAAAACAAGGCAAATCCTACAACGATAATATCAACTTTTTGTTTCATACTTTCCTCTCCTTTTTCGTGTAAATAAAAAACCACATAGTATCTAGTGACTATGTGGTTACCTTGTCCATTTTTCATAAAAAGGGCCACATAGTTATTTTCTATGTGGCATCTACTTTATAAGAAGTTATAGCCATCATAGAGACAAACGCCTAAAGGTTTGTATCTATGATGAAATGAAGAAATCATAAATACAAACCTAACAATAATAGCTATAGTAAAATCGTGTTGTTAAATTTGAATTCATGTTTACTCCATCCTCTCTTCGTTATAAAATATTGTTACACTTATTATAATGGCATTATAAAATAAAATCAACCTATATATACCAATTTTTTCAAAGGGGATTTTTAATGGGAACCTATTATATTAAACAAAAAATATTTTCACTACGAGATCACTATTATGTTTATGATAAACATGAACAAGCAGCTTTTGAAGTAACCGGAAAATTTATAGCTATCGCCGATCAATTAACCATTCGCGATTTAAACCAAAATGAATTATTCACCGTTAAGCAAAAACTTATGACTGTATGGGGAGCCTATGATATTTATAAAGGAGACATCTTATGCGCAACAATTAAACGTCGACCTAGTCTATTTAAACCCAAGCTTGATGTTGAAAGTGAATATGGAAATTTTCAATTACGTGGAGATGTCTTTGATCACAACTTTAGCATTACAAAGGATGGTCAAGAAGTTGGACACATTGAAAAAAAATGGTTCAAACTAAGTGATCACTATGAACTACAAGTGGCTACTGGCCAGGATGATGCCTTCTTTATTGCCATGTTAATCGCGATTGATAACTGTCTACATAATAATAAAAATAATTAATTTAAAAATATATAAATAATTTTTTAAATTATGGATAAGCTAATAGTGGTTACACGTTTTGCAGATCATTTATGATTTTAAGCCTTCTTTCTACTTCCTAAATCTAAAAAATCCACGAGAATTCTCGTGGAGTTTTTAGTTCTTTTCAACTGTGTTATAATGAATTTGAATTAATTGGTTTTGTACCGAGGAGGATGAAATAAGTTGAAGGCAAATTATCATTCACACACAACGAGATGTCATCACGCAAAAGGAAGCGATGAAGAATATATTTTAAGTGCTATCAAAGGTGGCTTCGATGAAATTGGATTTTCTGATCACTGTCCTTGGCCATTTGAAAATGGATATTCATCTAGAATTCGCATGGATGTTTCTGAGTTTGAAAATTATGTGACAAGTGTCCAAGCACTAAAAGAAAAATATAAAAATCAAATTAGCGTCAAAATTGGTTTAGAGTGTGAGTATTTTGAGGAATACTTGCCATGGCTTAAAAACTTAATTCATGAATATAAGCTAGATTACGTTATTTTTGGAAATCACTTTTCTGAAAATGAATCTCGTGGTTATTATTTTGGAACAGAGACAACGTCAAAAGAAGCCTTATATCAATATATGGAAACAGCTATCAAAGGAATGGAAACTGGCTTATTCTCATACTTCGCCCATCCTGATTTATTTATGCGATCATGGACGGATCTTAATGAAGACTTCTATTACGTTTGCCGTAAAATATGTGAAAAAGCAAAAGAATTAGATATCTTATTAGAATATAATATCTCAGGATATATCTATAATCGTGATTTTAATGTAAATGGATTCCCAAATATTAATTTCTGGACAATTGCAGCCGAAGTCGGATGTAAAGCTATCATTGGAATTGATGCACATCATAATATGTATTACGAAACAGAAGAATATCGTAATCGTGCCTTAAAAGAATTAGCTGATTTAAATATTGAAGTCGTTGAAACAATGCCATTTATTCAACATTAGAATGAAACTTATTAACTTGGTTAAATCTATTATTATACAAGGAGGAATTCAAATGAATCATCAAGAAATTTTAGATATTCTTAATTTTCGCCATGCCTGTAAAGAATTTGATTCGAGTAAAAAGATTTCAAAGTCAGATTTTGATGTGATCTTAAAAGCAGGCCAACTTTCGCCAAGCTCAATGGGAATTGAACCATGGAAATTTCTTGTTATTGAGAATGAGGCCCTTCGTAATGAGTTAGCGCCACTCTCTTGGGGTGGAAAAGTACAAATTCCTAGTTGTTCACACCTTATTATTTTACTTAGTCGCAATGCTAGTGATTTAAAACACAACTCTGCGTACATCGACTATTTATTACGAGATGTTAAACAGATGCCAAATGAAACAATTGAAGGATTTAAAGGTATCATGAAATCTATTGAAGATACTCGTTTTAATAATGACGAGCGTGCTATTTTGAATTATTCATGTTTACAAACTTATTTAGCAGCCGCAAATATGATGACAGTTGCAGCAATGGAGAACATTGATTCATGTCCAATCGGTGGATATGATCAACAGGCAGTTGAAAACTTATTAGTTAGTCGAGGATTACTCGATAAAGATCACTTCTATTTAACGTTAATGATTGCATTTGGATATCGTAAAAATGAAGCTAAACCAAAAAGTCGTCAACCATTAGAAAGTATTGTTGAGTGGGTTAAATAAAGAAAAAATCGCCTAAAACAGGCGATTTTTTCTTTTGGTTCAATGGGATGAATGTACACCCTACTGTATAGCCTTATAAAAACTTGATTCATTGATACTATCATCTTTCACAGCATACTTTAAAATCGAATAAACTTTTAAAAATAAGAGCCATCTCATGAGGTGGCTTGATTGCACCATCTTCTATCCACTTTAATAATAAATTCCATATTCCACCCGCAATATAATGCATCTGATATTGATAAAACTCTTCATCTATCTCCTGATAATTTGTGATACTTGTGATTTCTTTAAAAATATCCGGTACTCGTTTATTAAATTTACATGTGAAAAAAACCAATAAATTTTGACGTAAAAGTAATTTTAAAAACTCTAAATGTTGGAGCCAAAATTCAAAATAAATAAGTCCTACTTTATAACAATTCAGTTCACTTGTTGCTTTAATTTTTTTAATAAATTCTTGTGCTAATAAGTCCCCATATTGGATTAGAATGTCTTCTTTAGATTCAAAATTACGATAAAAGGTTTTGCGATCAACTTGTGCTCGCCTCGTAATTTCTGTAATTTTAATACTATTAAAATCTTCTTCTGTCATTAATTCTAGTAATGCTTCTGTTATAAATTGCTTTGAGCGAATGACGCTTGGATTAATTTTTTCAATCATGCTTTTATCTCCTGCCACAAAATAATGGATTATGTCCCACTTATTCTAAGTCTATTGACCGACCTTTATAGGCATAGTATACTACACCGTATAAAGTGCCACAAGTGTACCATTTTTAAAAGGAGAGATAATAATGAATCAAGAGCGATATTTAAAAGCCATTGATGAAAGATGTTCAAGAAGAACTTATATAACCAAAGATATTGAGGTGGAAAAAGTAAACTCGCTTCAAAGATGTATTAAAAACTTAAATGAAATGAGCGGCTTAAATCTTCAACTGCAGTTAAATGGACCTAAATTATTTAAAGGATTCTCCTCATCATATGGAATGTTAAAAGGTGTTGGAGCTTATTTTGCATTAGTCGGATCAAAAGATGATAAAGACTTGCTTGAGAAGGTTGGATATTTTGGTGAAATCCTTGCTCTTGAAGCAACAGCTCTCGGACTTGGAACGTGCTGGATTGGTGGAACTTATGACCGAAAACTATGTGCGAAGCTTATTGATTTAAAAGAAAATGAGGAACTTGTAGCAATTATCACTGTTGGTTACACACCAGTGGATAAAACATTTAAGGAGAAAATGATTAGTAAACTTTCTCACCGTAAGACAAAAACAGTTGAGGAAATGTATCATAGTAATGAAGAGGTACCGAATGAATTTATTAATGGGATGAAGGCGGTACAAAAAGCACCTTCTGCACTGAATAAGCAACCAGTTAAATTCCATTTCACAAATGGTGTTGTGACAACATCGACTCTTAATAGCACAGGATATGAAAAGATTGATCTTGGAATTGCTAAATTACATTTTGAAATTGGAACTGGGCTACAAAAGAAATTTGAGATTGAAAATGGACAATCTGTTTATAAATTTTAAAAGGAGATAACAAATTTTTATCTCCTTTTTCTCTATTTTATATATAATCCAATTAACTCCATATCTGTGTTATATGTTGCGGTTACTTGTAACTTTCCATTTGCGTAATTAGAAATTAGTACAACTGTTGCATAATCACCATTAGCTTTAATTGTACAAGATGATTTATCTCGAGACTCCCCTAATTTTTCGTAGACTGGCTCCCACGCTTTTTGAATAACTAAAGCACTTAAAATATCTTTTAAATCATCGTTTACTGTAGTAACAATCGCATCATAGTTCTCATCATTCAAGTTTTCAACAATCGCTATAGTCTCTTGTTTTAATGTTTCCTTATCAAAACTTTCATCTAATACTTGTCCACACCCTGTTAGTCCTAATAAAACACAAAATACTAATAATAGTTTTTTCATGATTGTATCCTCCCTCTTCAACTGTAATATAGCATATCAAGGCCTCATAACTTGTCAGAACCTAAACTTTTTTCTATCGAATCCTGTCGAAATTATGCTAAACTTAATCTAAATTTAATTTTTAGGGAGAGACAGTCTACATGAGAAAATTTATTATTGATACCGATACAGCTTCAGATGATGTGATTGCAATCATTACCGCATTACGTGAACCTAGCATCAAAGTTATGGGAATTACTGTAGTAGCCGGGAATGTCGGACTTGAACAATCACTCCAAAATGCCTTAACAGCAATCAAAGTATCTGACACTTATATTCCACCAGTATTCGGCGGAATGAGTAAACCACTTTTTCGTGATTTAGTAATGGCTGATGACGTTCACGGAAGCGATGGACTTGGAAATATGTTCTTACCAAGATCTAATTTATCAATTGAACCTGAACATGCAATGGATGGCCTACTTCGACTTATTGAAGAAAATCCATATGAAATCGAACTCATCACCCTAGGCCCTCTAACCAATATTGCCATGGCTTGCTTAAAAGCGCCTGAAACGATGAACAAATTAAAATCAATCACTTTAATGGCTGGAACAGGACTTGGACCGGGGAATATTACTGAAACAGCAGAATTTAATGTTTATGTCGATGCAGAAAGCTTATCTATCGTCTTAGATTTAGAAATTCCAAAACTCTTTGTTGGTTGGGATGCCATCATGAACAAAGGATTCTTAACTCGTCAAGACACTAACTACTTAAAAAACAGCGATTCATCACTTGCTAAATTTGCTATGCGTTGTACACAATCTCTTGATGAATACAATCAAAAACTTGGATTTGATGGATTTGAATTAGCAGATCCAACTGCAATGATTGCAGCTATTTGGCCTGAAATGATGACAAAATGCATTCCTGCTTATGCCACTGTTGAAACAAAAAATGAGGATAACTATGGCCAAGTCTATTTAGACTTATCTTCAAAAACACCCAACGCCACAATTTGTATCGATATCAACCCTGATTTATTTAAAAAATATCTATTTCAATCTTTATTATAAGATGAAGTGATATAATGAACTTATCATTATCACAGGGGGGCTACGATGGCTAAACTAAGGAAAATGCTTAGAAGTATAGATTCACCAGAGATTATTTCTTTAATGCATTTAATTGAAACACAAAATAAAATGACGATTGCCACTTGGTGTGTTAACTATGCAAAGGAACATATTCTCCCTATTTATCAAAAGAGTTTTCCGAAAGATCAACGCTTACTTCAAGCGATTAATGGAGCATTAGATTATTTAGAGGGGACAATAAAATTACCTGCAGCTAAAAAGCTAATCTCTGAGGCTCAAACAGCAGCAAGAGAGACAAAGGAAAATCCAGTAGCACAAGCGGCAGCAAGAGCAGTCGCTCAAGCCTGTGCCACTATTCATAAATCAACTAATGCATTGGCACTTGCATTTTATGGATCAGCAGCAATTGCCTATGATCGAGTGGGATTACTCGAAACAAAAGAAACTTATGATGAAATTGCGACTGAAGAATTTCATAGGTTAGAAGAAGCTTTACGCTCTATTGCGATTGAAAATGAACCCAATCCAGCCAAAATCAATTGGCACTGCTAGAATAAAAAATAGCACCGTGGTGAGGTGCTATTTTTTATTCCGAATATCGAAAGGGCTTAGTTATCCATTTGAATAACTTATATATAATAAATACTGGAATACCATATTGAATCATGACCACTGTAAAATAGCATGCTAATTTAACAAAGAAAAAGATAAACGCAAATAAGCTAAAAAGCCAACTCATCACGAATGTCCTCCTTAATAAAACTATGTTTCATTTCCTTTGTATCTTATGTTTTTAAAGTATTTATGTGCGTTTTATTTACGATATTTCTTTAAAAACTGATTATTCCAATTTACGTGGTGTTTAATATATGGAGCAATATTTTTTCCTTTTAAATAAGCAATGAGCATCGGTGCTAATGTAACTACACCATCTCGATATCCGATTTCAATTCTTTCTTTAATCGAAGTTTGATTAAAATTTAAAGTTCCACTTCCATTCACAATTTCTAATGGAAACGAAGGATAAATTTCTATAATATTTGCCTGTGGATAAAGATTTAAATCTACTTTATCTGTATACGTTAAATGAACGACGATAATTAAATCTAAATCATGATTCATAATTGGAGCAATAGGTACATTATCCGCACTAGCTCCCGAATATAGAGGGTTATTAATTCCTCCATCCGCATATTGTTTACCTTTAAACGTCACTGGAGTAAAAATAAAGGGAACAGCACATGAAGCAATGCTAATATCAATTATTTCTTCTTCATTGTAATCATTGAGCTTAAAGTATTCTGGATGACCATCATTAATATTATAGGCACAACTGTAAATATCAATATTCGTACTTTTTAATGTTGGCATATCTACGAATTCCTCGATATAGTCACGAATTCCTTTTTGAGAAATGAGTCCAAGAGCACTTAAATCAACGTTTTCTGCTATTTCATCTGGCTTATGACCCGTAGCAATCAATTTGATGATTTCTCCTATATCAGCCAACTTAAATCCTTCACTTTTCGTGACAATCTTTTGATAAGTTAACGACTTCCAACTAATATCAATAAGATCCCGCTTCTTCATACAAAGCATTAAGGAGTTAAGTGTTCCAATTGAAACACCAGAGACTGCTGTAATATTATTAATTAAATCTAAGTCCCATAAAGCTTGCATCACACCTGCTTGATAAGCTCCTTTTGTTCCTCCACCAGCTAAAACTAGGCCAACCTTCAAATCATAAAGACTTTGATCCATAAAATTCATTTTGCCACCTCGCAGCATGCATTATCTACCATTAGTCTATGTTATAATTCTCCATTTAATAGCAATATTAAGTAAAAATTAAATTTAATCTATTATTTCATTGCTTTTTCGCTTTCAAGTATATATAAATTCCTTAGCAAACTGATTATCACCCAGTCCTAAAATGAAGTTTAATTGTTCCTTATCTAATCCAAATAAAAAAGATGCCACCCATGTAGCATCTTCATTCCTTTATCTCAAGTCAGCTTTTAATCTTTTACGGTAAATAATTTTGATTAATATACAAATAGCAAATAAAAGTGTAATAATCATAACACTTAAAATTAAGAATAGTTCTTCTGGTAGAGCTAAAATAACTGGATCGGTACGATAATCAAAAACCCAGTAATCATTACGAAAGAAGATTTTATGGAACATCGTAAAAGTAGCTGAAAAGTTCACCATAATTGAAACAATTAACAAACCAAATACAATAAATGTTAAATTAACACCTTTATTAAACATAGATAATACGGCTTTATCTTTGTCGTGATGTTTAATCACTAAAAAGATAGCTAATGCGATGATAAATAAGATAACAATGACATATAACCATTGAAAAATGATTTTAACATCCGCAAAATGAATCATTCCATTTTCACTCATTTTAAAATCTGAAAGTGTCAAATACTCTGAACTAAAACACTGTAAATAAGAAACAATTTCTTTATAGTTTAGCATTAGAGCATCTTTTGAAAGTCCTGTAACCGAGGTTAATCGATATTTATCAATAATAAACCCATAAATAGAAGTGCAGTTTAAAACAATTAAGACAGTAGTTGAAATCAATGCTAGAAAAAACCACAATCCCCCTATATACTCTACAATCTTATGTTTTAACTTTTTACGCTTGTTCATACTTCTTTCTCCCTTGTGAAGCTTCTTTAAACATGATTTTATAGACTTTACTATTATAAATGCTCAACTTCATTGTGGCAATGTTATCTGCTTAAAAAGTTAAATTTAGTACTTAAAAAGACTAATCATCATCGGATGATGTAGAATAATGGAAAATGATTCCCTGTCATCTTTACGTTCATCGACATGTCAAAATGTTAGAAATATGATAGAATATTCATTAAGGCTAAAAAAACAAATATGATGAATCACTCTGAAAGGGGTTGTGAATATGGACTTCAATGCATTATCACCAAACTGGGATACTGACTTAAGAGTTAAACGCGCGGAAGCAATTAGTGCTGAGATTGAGAGTTATTTAGGAAGTGGCCCTCTTGAAATGATGGAGTTTGGTTGCGGAACAGGCCTCATTTCTTTTCATCTTAAAAATAAAAAAGCACAATTCTTACTAATCGATAATTCTGAAGGAATGATTAAGGAAGTTGAACAAAAAATTAATGAGTCTGATCTTAAAAATATGAAGACTTATTGTGGTGAATTAAAGGATTTAGAAACTGATACTAAATTTGACGTTATCTACACTTCAATGGTTTTACATCATATTGAGGATGTTCAATCTACTGTGAATCTTCTAGCAAGTCATTTAAAACCAAACGGAAAATTAATCATCGTGGACTTATTACCAGACGATGGAACTTTCCACAATCACAGTGAAACCTTTAAAGGTCACCACGGCTTCTCTATTAATGAAATGAAAGAGTATTTAGAAGCTGCTTCTTTACAAAATATTAGTGGCCGTAAATTTTACTCTAGTTATAAAATGGTCGATGATATGAATCATCCTTATAGCTTATTTAGTATCTATGCAACAAAATAAAAAAGTGAGATCTTAAGATCTCACTTTTTTATTTGTTATGAATTTTTCGAAATAGCTATTAAGTTGTCTTTTTTCATCTTCCGTAAAGTAAAAATGCCCTGATTTAGGTAACTCTAATACATTATATTTACAAGTTAAATGACGTTTAAATACATTTATACTTTCATCACTAACAAACTCATCATCTTTACAATGTACAATAGTTAATGGAATTTTAATCTCACCTAATTTTTTATTTGTTTCTCTAACAAGCGAAAATAAATCTAAATAGCGTGGAATCCATCTCAAATAGGTAATAAGATGTTTCGCTCTTTTAATACTCCAAGCTCGATAAATAGCTGTCGTATAAATATCTTTTTCATCAACTTTACCGCGCGCTACTTTTATACTACATCTTAATCCCCTAAAACTTAATTTTAATTTTAACGGTGTTGAAATTAAAAAAGCTTTTTTTATCTGTGGATAACGTAAAGAAGTTAAAAGGCCTAGTAAACACCCCATCGAATGACCAACAATAATAATCTGTTGATAATCTTTTGATAATCGTCTAATCGTCTGTTCAACATAATTTAGCCATACTTGTTTCTCAATACGAGAAAATCTTTCAGCACTATCACCATGTCCAGGTAATAAAATAGCATAACTTGAGTAACCATTTTGATTGGCGATATCAGCTAATCCTCTAAATTGATAAGGCCCCTCCAAAATTCCATGAATAAACAAAACCACACCCTTAGCATGTGGAACCTCGTGTATAAAAGGTTTATGGGCTACTCTTTTCGTTAATTCCATATTATCACCTATTCCTTAAGTCATAACAATATTTTACCATTTTTTATCTTTTTCATTCAGGATTTTGGTATTTTTATTGACTTAAAAAATGTTGATAAAGATTAATAGCATAATAATGAAAATATTTCGACTCATCTTATTCTCCATTACAATTGATTTAAGAAATAATTATATAAATAAACAGCATCAAGCACGTGATATTGTGGGGTATAGGCACTTCCATCAGCGTGCGTTGTCACAAGGGCATATTCGTGTTTTCCATCTGTTGCATAGCTCGCTAAACAAAGTTGCGCCTCATGCGTATAACCTGTTTTTCCACCTAACATTTCAACACGACCAAATGTTGGTGATGATAAACGGTCAAACATTCGACTCGTAAAGACTAACATTGGCGTTGTACTCGTGACATAAGATTTAGCAGAATAAACTTCTCTAAACTTATCGTTATATAGCGCGGCCTTGACTAATACGGCCATATCTCGCACCGTTGAGTAATGATTATCGTCATGAAGTCCTGTTACATTTGTAAAGTGAGTGCTCGTCATGCCAAGTTCCCTTGCTTTTTGATTCATTAATTCAACGAAGGCCTCTTCTGAACCTGCTACATAATTGGCTAATGTTTGGGCTGCATCAGCACCTGATGGTAACATCGTTCCATATAACAAATCGTCGCCACTCACAACTTGTCCATTTGAAAATCCGGCAAGCGCGGCTCCTTCTTCATATAACTTATTAAAATCAACATCTACAACCATCGGCGTATTTGGCATATTTTCAATCGCAACTAACACTGTCATCATTTTGGTCAGAGACGCTGGATATGTTATAACATCAGGATTTCTTTCATAAATGATCTCATTCGCCGTTAAATCCACCAAGATTGCATTGGAACTATAAATCCCTACCTTCACATCATCATCTGTTAAAACATAATCACTTTTAAATCCGTAACCGTAATGCAGGGAAAAGATTAAATCCTCGCGATTAGGCATATAAAAAGTACGATAATGTTTTTCTATGGTAACGTCCTCTTTAAGGGGACTTGCTTGGACAACTGGTGCTAATCCTAATAAAGTAATCGCTGCTATCGATATATTTTTTAAATTAAACCATTTAGACATAAAAAAATCAGCTCCTTATACGACTATTAAACCATATAATCGGAGCTGATACCTTGTTATTTTAATAAAAAATTATTAAATAATTCGCCAAAAAACATCTTATTGATGTTTTTCTTGTAATTTTTTGAAGAATCGATAGATACTCTCTAATGATTGAACTAAATCTTCTCGAAACTCTAAGTCTTTTAAAGCAGCATTTACTAAGTCTTCATGAAAGGCTTCATGAATTTCAAATACACTCTGACCTTTTTCCGTTAAATCTAGTAAAACCACTCGACGATCATTCACATCACGTTTACGTGTTACATAACCTTTTTCTACTAATCGGTTAACCGATGTTGTCAAAGTCCCCATTGTAATCATTAAACGTTTAGACACGGTCCCCATTGTTGATGGTTCACATTTACGAATCGCCTCAATGACATGAATCTCCGTCATCGTTACATCAACTGCATCATGCTCTTGTAAATTACGTTCCTCTAAAATTAAAATTTGATTAAAAACATCTGTTAATAATTCATTAACAACTTTTCTTGAGCGATCCACCTATAACACCTCCCATTTCTATATGCTGACAGAAATATGATCTAGACTTATATATCAGGAAACAAAAAAATCCTCTTGTACATATCTATTAAAAGCAAAATTGCTTAAATTTTCAAAAAATAGTAACCTATTATTAGAATGGGCGAAATTAAATGATTTATGACTAGCTGTGTATAATCGGTAAAAAACTAGGAGAAAGTATCTCCTAGTTCATTTAAAAAATTATTGTTTACTTTCGATATAATCAACGATGTTTTTAACGCTTTTCATTGCTTTAGCATCGTCTTCAGCGATTTCTAAATCGTACTCTTCTTCTAATGCCATGATTAATTCAACAGCATCTAAAGAGTCAGCACCTAAATCTTCTAAAGTTGAATCAATAGTTACTGCTTCTGCATCTACACCTAATTCGTCTACAATAATTTCTTTAACGCGATCAAATACCATTTTGATTTCCTCCTTCATCTAACTATAGTACTATTATAATTAGTTTGAATTACAAAGTAAATAGTTTTTTAGGCTTTTTCTACCGTATATTTAGATTTTAAACCTTGAGTAAACGCACTATACATCTCATTTTGTTTTTTCGTCACTAAGTATTGTTTAATTTGTGGTAAAACATCAGTAAATGGCACTGTTTCTTTTTTGTCTAATAATTTAATTAAATGATATCCAAACTGAGATTTAACTACCCCAGAAATTTCTCCAATATTTAAAGCGAATGCAGCTTGTTCAAATTCAGGAACCATTTGTCCACGTCCGAAATCTCCTAAATCTCCTCCACGAGCTCCAGAAGGACAGCTTGAATGTTCGCTTGCTAATTGATGGAAATCTGCACCTTCATTAATTTGATTTAATAAATCCTCTGCTTTTGCTTCTTCATCTACTAAGATATGAGCAGCGCGAACTGTTTCTTCTTTGAATTGATCTTGGTTTTCATTATAGTAAGCTTCACACTCAGCATCTGTTACATTAATTGTTTTGAACATTTGTCCAATGCTGTGTTGGAAAATGAATTCGCGATATAATTTTTGGAACTCTTCAGTTTCAGTTAATCCAGACTCAATTGCATCTTCAACAACTAATTGACGAGCAACTAATTCATCTAATAAATCTTGTTTTTGTTCTTCAGTTGTTAAATTAATATTTTGTTGTGCGCGTAAGGCATCGATTGTTTCATTTAACATTTCTTCAGTGATTTCATAATTTTTAACTTTAGCTAATACTTTTGACATTTTTTGTACACCCTTTCGGTTTCATATATAGCATAATTGTAGTACTTATTTACCATTTAGTAAAGAAAAGCTACACTTTAAATCCTAACAATCAAAAGGATTATCGAAAAATTCACAGATAATCCTTTTTCTATATCTACCATCCTAAAAAATCTCAGTTCCTGACTCATCAAAATAGCTGACTTCCATTTCAAAATAATCTGTTCCTGCAGGGAGATTCAAATCAAAAATAGTCAGCGTTGGGAGGCCTATCTCTATCTCCTGTGATGGCAAAACTTCCTCATTCACCGTTACCTGAACTTTGGATAACTCTGTTCAACCCAAAAATATACTCCTAAATAACTTTATTTGATTACTTGTTAGTATTAAACATACATTTTTTACCACATAATAAAACAATTATCTTAAAATAATGTTAAAATTAGGGAGAGATAATCACTAGAGAGGATATGAATAATGAGCGAAAATATTGGATGTTTAGGAAGTATTCTTAATGCACTGGGACTATTACCAAAACAGAATAACAAACAAAGTAAAAAAATAGAAAATATATTTCCATATGTTTTACGGGATGATTTTTTATCAGCAGCAGAACTTAATTTTTATAAATCCTTGTCACTTGCTACTAAAGAGCTTCCAGTTAAGATTTTGTCTAAAGTATCATTAGGAGATTTATTTTTTGTTAATATAAAAGATTTTAAAATGAAACAAAGCTATTGGAATAAAATTAACCGAAAACATGTAGACTTTTTAGTTTGCGATAATGTATCTCTGAAACCATTGGTAGCTATTGAACTGGATGATAAAAGTCATCAGCAATCAAATAGAGTACAACGAGATGCATTTGTTGATGAAGTTTTTAAAGCGGCTAATCTCCCTCTTCTCCATATACCCGTCAAAAATAGCTACGCAATTTCTGAATTAACAGATTTAATACAGTCCCAAATGAAAACTAATCCTATTATTGCTAGTATTACCTCCGAAGATTATGTACCAATCTGTCCAAAATGCCAGATACCTATGACTTTACGTGAAACTAAAAAAGGCAATCATATTGGACAAAAGTTTTATGGTTGTTCAAACTTTCCAAAATGTAAAGAAATTAAACCCTATAATTAATAAAAGGAGACTAAACTAATGCAAGTTGAAGTTATAGAAACTACAGGTGGTAATATCTTCAATCAATTACTATTTTCAATTTCATCTTTAATCCCACTGGTTATGTACGGATTGATTATTTATATTCTGATACTAATCATAAAATGTTTAAAGTTGTATATTAAAAATAATTCATAATATTAAAAAGGAGCTAGCTAGCTCCTTTTTAATTTATTTAGCTTCTGGCATGATCATAGTTAACGCTAATCGTTTACGATTTAAGTCAACTGACTCTACCCATACTTTAACGATGTCCCCAACTGAGGCAACATCCATTGGATGTTTAACGAATCCTTTTTTCATTTTTGATAAGTGAACTAATCCATCTTCTTTTACACCACAGTCGACAAATACTCCGAAGTCAACAACGTTACGAACTGTCCCTTGAAGTTCCATTCCTGGTTTTAAATCTTCAAGTTTTAACACATCAGAACGTAATAAAGGTGCTGCCACCTCATCACGTGGATCACGATTCGGTGCAACAAATGCATCTAAAATATCGTTTAATGTATGTTCACCAACACCAAGCGTTGCCATTAATTTTAAGCGATCAGCTTTAGCAACTGCTGCTTTTAAGCCTTCGGTTCCTAAATCATCTTTTGTGCACCCTAAGCTTTCAAGAACTTCTTCTGCAACTTTGTAACTTTCAGGGTGAATACCCGTTTTATCAAGCGGATTTACCCCATCAATAATACGTAAAAATCCGATTGCTTGCTCATAAGTTTTAGCTCCTAAGCGTGCAACTTTCTTTAACTCTTCACGTTTTGTGAACTTTCCAACTTCATCACGGTGCTTCACGATATTATTGGCAATCGTTGAAGAAAGACCCGCTACATATTTAAGTAATGCAGGCGACGCTGTATTTACGTTTACCCCTACCTGGTTAACAGTTGTTTCAACCACGAAGTTTAATGAATCATTCAACTTAGATTGCGTTACGTCATGTTGATATTGACCTACCCCAATAGACTTAGGATCAATCTTAACCAGCTCTGCTAATGGGTCTTGAAGACGTCTTGCAATCGAAACAGCCGAACGCTCCTCAACCTGTAAATCTGGGAACTCTTGACGCGCAAGATCTGATGCCGAATAAACTGAAGCTCCTGCTTCATTCGTAATAATATAATAAATTGGATGCTTAATTTCTTTTAACACATCAACAATAAAACTTTCTGTTTCGCGTGAAGCTGTACCATTACCGATCGACACAATTTCTACTTTATGAGTATTGATTTTATCAATGACCTTAGCACGCGCCGCCGCTACTAATTTAGGGTCTGCAGTTGACCCTTTTGATTTTTCGTGAGGATAAATCACATCGATATCTAATACTTTACCAGTCTCATCAACAACTGCTAACTTACATCCAGTACGGAAAGCAGGGTCAACTCCAAGTACAACTTTTCCTTTCATAGGAGGTTGTAATAATAATTGACGCACATTCTCAGAGAAGATATGAATCGCTTGATTTTCTGCTACCTCTTTTAAACTAGCACGAATCTCACGCTCAATTGAAGGTTTGATTAAACGTTTATACGCATCCTCAATTGCCATCATCACCTGATTGGCAGCTTCCCCTGATGCATCCTTAATAAATTGCTTTGATAAATAAGTGTATACGCCTTCAGCGTTCTCTGTAATAGAAATACGTAAAATCTTCTCCGACTCTCCACGATTCATCGCCAGAACACGGTGAGGAACAATACGTGAGATAGGTTCAGAGTATTCATAATATTGTTCATAAACATGGCGCTCATCTAATGATTTATCACGAACCTTAGATTGAATTTCACCATTTTTCGTTGTATATTCACGAATCCATTTACGATAATCTGCGTTATCCGCAATCATCTCCGCGATAATATCGCGAGCTCCTTGTAAAGCCTCTTCAACAGATGCTACTTCTTCATTCACATATTTAGCTGCTTCAACTTCAATTCCTGATTGTGGATAAGTTAAAAGATACTGTGCTAATGGCTCTAAACCTTTTGCTTTTGCCATCGTTGCACGAGTTTTCTTTTTCTCCTTAAATGGACGATATAAGTCTTCAATCTCAGTTAATTTCTCTGCTTTTAAAATTTGATTTTTTAACTCTGGTGTTAACATCCCTTTTTCATCAATTAAACGAATGACATCATCTTTACGCTGTTGTAAATTAACACCGTACTCATATGTCTTAGAAATTTCACGAATCTGCTCTTCATCTAGCGCTCCTGTTACCTCTTTACGATAACGAGCAATGAATGGAACGGTTGATCCCTCTTCTAAAAGTTTTAAGACCGCATTAATTTGATTCGTTGTAATGTTTAATTGCTTCGCAATTTGCTTATATAAATCATTCATAAAATTCTGTTCCATGTTGGCCCCTCCTTTAATCACCTGTATTATTTTAGCACAAAAAAATTTCATAGTTATGTTCTGGATAATTTTTTACTATATTTATCAAAATTATAATAATATATCATAGTAGTTATCTTATTATTTTGAAACATTTATGTATAAATACAAATCAGAGAGGATCTTTAACATGAAAAAATCAACAGCCATGATTGGTGGTTTTACTTGTTTAATTATCGCGATGTTACTTTTACTTTTGGTAAAATAATGCATTTTAAAAGGTTGAGTCCAATCAAGACTCAACCTTTTTTCATCTAAAACATTTATGATATAACATCATATAAAATATCAAATTATTTTTAATTGAATCATAAATTCACTACCAATCCCTACTTCACTTTTTACACTCAGCAATCCCCCGTGAGCTTCTACAATAGATTTCGCAATCGTTAATCCAACACCAATGCCCCCCGTTTCCTTACTTCTTGACTTATCCACACGATAAAATCGTTCAAAGATATGTTTCAAATCAACCTCTGGAATTCCAATACCATTATCCACAACTTTAATATAGATATGTTGCTCATCAGAATGACACATCACCGTAATCACTCCGCCTACATTTGTATACTTAGTGGCATTCGATAATAGATTGATTAACACTTGAGAAAATTTCTTCTCGTCAACTAAAGCCACTACTGGTTCAATTTGCGATTGAATCTCGATGTTTTTTTCAAAGGCTTGAACTTGATAATTATAAATGACAGACACTAACAGCTCATCTAATCGTATTTTAGATAACTCAAGCTTTGTCCTTTCGCTATCATACTTTGAAAGATGGCGTAGTTCATCTACCATCCGGCTAATCCTAACGACTTCCTCATTAATACTCATCAAACGCTCAGACGTCGGTTCCCAAATTCCCGCAATCATCACATCCAAATGCCCCTTTATCGTCGTTAAAGGCGTTCTTAACTCGTGCGCAATATCAGTCGTCAGTTGCTTCCTCAACATTTCTTGCTCATCTAAAGCCAGTGACAAATTATTAATCGATGTGATTAACTCATCAATCTCCTTAATATCGCTACGAGTCTCCACTTCCTTCTTATATTGGCCAGTCTCAATCAACTTCGCCATTCGGGACACCTTCACGATAGGAATCGAAATAGATTTTGAAATCATCGCAGAAACCACAACAATACTGCCCACTGACACAATACCAATAATTAAAATCACCTGATTAACCGTATTCAATAGCTCTAAATCATTACTCATATAATACGTCGAAGCATAATGAGTTAAATCTAGTTTTCCGACAACTTCATCTCTCTCATTATAAATATCTACTTGATAATCCTCGAGTGCATTACTCCAATCACTGTCAATGTTTTGCATATTTTGACTAATTTCATTTAACGTGTAATCGGATAGCACCTTCTCATCAGAAAACACACTCCAAAGCTCCTTGCCCGAATGATCATATACTTTAATCGCAATTCCTTTTTGAATCGCATCAATTCCTAAATTTTTAATAAAATCCATATCCCATTCATCATTTCGATAGAGCCCTCGAGCGTCAAAATTCATTAAATGATATAACTCTACTTTATTCGAATCATCTACATATCGTTCAAATGAATGTTGAAAAAGCGTTGCAACAAATAACCGAATCATAATAATCGTCACAATCATGACAAATGAAAAAATTAAAATCATTTTTTTATTAATAGGCATTCTTTTACTTTTGTAATCCAAAACGATACCCCACTCCGTACACGGTTAAGATAATTGAATCTATCTCAATCTTATGCCTTAAATTTTTAATATGACTATCAATCACACGATCAAATTTTTCAACATATCCATCAACTGCATAAGCCAGTAATTCTTCTCGAGTATACACTTTTTGAGGATGTGAACTAAGGGCCAATAAAATTTTATACTCTGTATTCGTTAAAGGAACCTCCTGTCCTTTAACCTTTAACTGATGGGATAAAGTATTTAGTTCAAAATCTGTTCCAAATTTAATTAAATCTTGATTATCTTTTTTTATCGTTCGTTTTAAAATAGCCTTTATTCGGAGTAATAACTCCATTATATTAAACGGCTTACAAATATAATCATCACAACCTAATTGAAAACCTTCAATTCGATCTTCATCTTCTATTTTGGCTGTTAGCATTATAATTGGAATATCAGACTGTTGTCTAATTTGTTTACAGATTTCTTCCCCACTCACATCAGGCAACATTCGATCAAGCAGAATCAAATCATAGGTATACTGATGAAATAAACTAAGTGCTGTTTTACCATCATGAGCAACCTCTGTTTGATACCCTTCATTATCTAAACACGCCTGTACAAATTCACAAATCTTTACTTCATCATCTACCATTAAAATACGCATCTCATCAACTCCAATCTCTCTTTTTATTATAAGCAGAAAAAGCCTACAATGTAGGCTTTTTCATATTAAATTCCTAAAAGTGTGCGAGCTAACATAAAGTAAACAATTAATGCAAAGGCATCAACAATCGTTGTAATCAACGGACTCGCCATAATAGCTGGATCAAATTTTAACTTCTTAGCAATAATCGGTAAAATACTTCCCACCACTTTAGCTAAAATAACCGTAAAGAACAAACTTGCACAAACAGTAATTCCGACCATAAACTCGACATGCTCAATAAAATAAATTCTTAAAAAATTGACAACAGATAGAACAATTGCCACAACACTTCCTACTCGTAACTCTTTAAACATAACTTTTAAATAATCATGAGTCGTAATTTCACCAAGCGCTAATCCTCGAATAATTAAAGTAGAAGACTGAGAACCAGCATTTCCCCCTGTGTCCATTAACATTGGAATAAATGATGCTAAAATAACAACCGATTGAATGACTTCCTCAAACCCTTGAATGATACGTCCTGTCACCGTTGCTGAAATCATTAAAACTAATAACCAAATAATACGATGTTTAGCTAAAGATAAAACGGGAGTTTTTAAATAAGGTTCCTCGTTTGGTGCCATCGCTGCCATCTTTTGAAAATCTTCCGTATTTTCTTGCTCAATGATATCCACAACATCATCAATCGTAATCATTCCTACTAGACGGTTTTCTTTATCCACGACGGGCATAGTTACTAAATCATACGCCTTAAATAAATGTGCAACCTCTTCTTGATCAACCGATGTTTGAACTGAGATAAGATTAGTGTCCATAATATCTTCAATTATCATATCATCTTCGCTTAAAATTAAATCTTTAAGTGTCACCGATCCTAAAAGATGACGTGCTTGATCAATGATAAAACAAGTTTCTAACGTTTCCTTAGTTGTTCCAGTTTTTCGAGTATGATTAATTGCCTCTTTAACAGTCATATACGCTTTTAAATCAACAAACTCAATCGTCATAATTGATCCTGCTGAATACTGTGCATACTGTAAAAACTGATTAATTAATTCACGTTTTTGAGGAGATGTATTTCGAATCACCTTTTTAACAACATTTGCAGGTAACTCCTCAATAAAATCAACTGTGTCATCTAAAAATAACTTATCCACAATTTGTGTGACTTCTCGATCTGTAATCGACTCCACAATATGTTGTTGAGAATCTTTATCTAAATAAGAAAAAACTTCTGCAGCAATATCCTTAGGTAAAACCCTAAAAACTAAAACCAACTCTTCATCCTCAAGATCCATTAATTGATTCGCTACATCAACAGAATTCAATTCTTGTAAATACTCACATAACTCTAATAACTTATTTCTTTCAATTAACTCTTTAATTTCAATAACCATGGCTCAATCCTCCTTGGTTACCATATCCTCCACTTCATAAGATGGTCAGATATGGAACCCATCTTATTATCCTTACAACAACTCGGACTACCGTCCATACCCTCACATCCTTTCAATATCATCGGCAAAGTAGGTACATTCACAACCCACGATATTATATGACAACACTATGGAGAAATTATGTGGTTTTATTAAAAAGTTGAATCAAGCGTTTAGCCAGTCGTAAAAATGGGGGGCCCCCACGCTAGGAAATGAGCTTGCGAATTCGTAGCTTTCCTCCCTTAGTAGGGCTTTTTTGATATGAGAGATAATCTCCCTTATAACATTGCTTTATGCCATATTCATTGTTATAATCCACTTATCAAATTTAGAATGAGGGATTAGATATGAAAAAAGCTATAATATTTGATATGGATGGATTAATGATTGATAGTGAAAGAGTGACTTATGAAGAATATTGTCATAAGTTAGATCAATTAGGATATAAATTTGACGAAACACTTTATCGTCGTTGCCTAGGAAAAAATAAAAAAGGCGTTTATCAAGTATTAATAGATCACTACGGAGAAGATTTCCCAATAGATGAGGTCTGGGATGATGTTCATGTCTCATTAGATAACCGCCTAAAACTTAACACACCATTAAAAAAAGGAATCGTTGAATTACTAACGTTTCTAAAAGAAAATAACTATAAAACAATTGTAGCAACCAGTAGTGCTCGTGCTCGTGCGGATATCATTTTAAAAACAGCAAATATCTATCAATATTTTGATGATATGATTTGTGGCGATGAAGTGACTTGTGGAAAACCTCATCCTGAAATTTTCTTAACAGCCTGTGAAAAATTAGGAATAACTCCTCAGGAAGCGTTAGTTTTAGAAGACAGTGAAGCCGGCATTACAGCAGCACACGCTGGAAATATAGATGTTATCTGCGTACCAGATATGAAATATCCTGATGAAGAGTTTGCCAATAAAACAGTTAAAATTGTCGAATCATTATTAGAGGTTATTGATCATCTAAAATAAATGTGACCTCACTTTATCAATACGTAATCAATTGATTAAACCTCTGCCTCAACTGCTTTTTTATAGTACCAAAAACTAGATACTTAAAAAGATAGATTTTGTCTTGCTAATGGTACCTATAAACTCGTTAAACGTTTTCAAAAAATGATACATAAAAAAAGGTCTGTCATATTTTTGACAGACCTTTTTTTATGTATGGTAAATAAATTAAATACCATGTTTTAAAAGATACTTCTCATACTTATAGGACATTAATCCATCGCTAAAAATCTCTATATTAGTTGAATTTTCTAATGGGAATAATCGGCTTGTAAAGGCTAACTCCCCATTGTTAATAAAGATTTCAACAATACTATTATCCATTAAAACTTTAATTTCAATCTTTTCACCAATTTTTAATTCTGCTTGACGATATGTCCCAAACTCTTCAACAAACTGATGTTTTAATTCACTTCGATCAAGTGTAACGGTTTGATTTTTCTGATTAAACTCTAATACCAGACGTTCCTCTTTTGAAACTGATAGGTTTATTCCAAAAATATTTGCATCATTTGGGGTGAGTATCATATTTAACTCATATGTATTTGTATCATTTTCTAATAAAGAAAATCCTTGACATTGACCTGCTTCTGATACTTTATTGAGACGTAATAACTCAAGTTCTTTTGCTGGAATTTGAATAACCTTATTATCTTTGATTCTAATTTCTCTTGGGAATGTTAAGCAATGAGCCCATCCAAAAATATCAGTTGGATATTCAAATTCTCCTAAACCTGCCCAGGCTAATAGTAGTGTTTGATTTTCTTTTCCTTTAAAAGTTTGAGTCGCATAGAAATCAAATCCTCGCTCAAATTCATCAAATGATTCTACTTCAAATATCAATTGATCTAAATCTAACTTTCCAATTACATACGTTACATTAAATAAATTTTTATACTTCTCACCTTGTACTTCAACTCCCTGTGGTGAAAAAATCAATAAATCCTTTCCGTCAATCTCAGCAAAGTCTGGACATTCCCACATATACCCTAAATTCTGATTAAAGTTTTTTAACGTTAACTCTCCTAAAAAACTCCAATCTACTCCATCTGGGGATTGATACATAATAAAGGTTCCTGTTTCATCTAATCGTTGAGCTCCCAAAATCATATAATATTGACCATTCTTTTTAAATACTTTTGGATCACGAACATGTCCGGTATACCCTTGTGGAACGCCTTCAATCAACGCATTTGATGGATGTTTTTGAATATTCCCCTTATCATCCATAATAGCTAAACACTGATTTGCGCTTCGATTAAACTTATCTAATTTAATGTTTCCAGTGTAATACAAATACAACTGATTATTTATTTCTATAGCTGTTCCTGAATATGCTCCATGAGCTTCATAATCTTCAGTTGGTATTAATGCTACTTCTTCACGTGTCCATTCAACTAAGTTTTTTGATTTCAAATGAGCCCAATGTTTCATTCCATGTGTTGTCCCAAAAGGATACCATTGGTGAAAAAGATGATAATAACCATTAAAATATGCTAATCCATTTGGATCATTTAATAAACCAAACTCTGGATGAATATGATAAATTGGTTTCCAATTATCATCTTTTGACTTTTCTAGAAGTTGAACTAATTCTTCTGTTGTAGCTTCTAGAATTGTTCGATGTTTAGGCTCTTTGTATCTCATAATTAAGCTACCTCTCTTTTAACTTTTACTTTTCCATATACATATGTAAAGATAAATCCAGCTGATAAAGCAATTAAATGAGCAAAAATATAATTAAGATGTCCATTTCCTTCAGCTGCTACAATTGCAATTCCAGGAATAGCTGTTGCACCAAATCCAATAGCTGTTACATGTGTAAGATAAACATATGCTCCCCCTAAAGTTGCTCCTAAGCATCCTGCAATTAATGGGAATTTATTTTTTAAAGTTACTCCGAAAATAGCCGGTTCAGAAATTCCAAATAAAATTGACCCAAATGAAGAAATACAAATTTGTTTAACTTTAGCATCTTTCCAATTTAAAAGTAAGAATCCAAGAACTGCTCCACCTTGTGCAATTAAAGCAACTGACATTAATGGCATAATAAAGTTACGTCCAGTATCTGCGATTAATTGTGCCTCAACTGCTCCGATAACATGATGAATTCCAGTAATAACAATGATTTGTTGAATTCCTGCAAACAACATGAAACCAAAAATTCCTAAATTTGTTGTTGCCCATAATAATGAATAAGTAATAATATCTGCTAGAGCACGTCCTAGTGGACCAATGACTGTAAATAATAAGAATGCTGCAATCACTACTGTTGCTAATGGTGCAAAGAATAATTTAACCATATCTGGAATTTTTTTGTTAAAGAAAATATCAAGTTTAGCCGTAATGAATCCCATCATTAAAGCAATGATAATCCCACCTTGAAATGCAACTAATTCTACATTTAGTCCAAAAATATTAATAACTTCGGGATCAACTGTTCCATTTCCAACAGAATAAGCATTTGCTAAATCAGGATGTAACATAATTGCTCCAATAACTAATCCAAGAACAGGTGTTCCACCATAACGTCTTGTTGCTGAATAAACAACTAACATTGGTAATATTGTAAAGATTCCTGTTGAACAAATTGATAAGAAGCGATTAATTCCAGCTAAAGATGGAAACATCTCAATCACAGATTGAGGACCAAAAATTCCTTCTTGCCCAAGTAAACCTGTCAATCCCATCAATAGGGCTGCAGCTAATAAACCTGGAATGATATCTACGAAAACGTCAGATAACGATTTAATAGCTTTTTGAAATGCATTCTGTTTCTGTACTGATTGAGCTTTAACATCACCTAAAGACATTCTTTCTGTTCCACTAACTTCTGTAAAGACATCATAAACATTATTAACTGTTCCTGCGCCAAAAATAATTTGCAATTGATCTCCTGCCACAAAGACCCCTTTAACTAATTCTAATTGCCCAATTTGATCTAAATCAGCTAATGAATTATCAACTAAGACAATTCTTAATCGTGTTGCACAATGCGCTACTCCTTGTATGTTTTCTTTTCCACCAATTAACGTTAATAATTCTTCTGAAATTTTTTGATAAATTTCTTTTTTGTTAGACATATTTCATTTCTCCCCTCACCATAGGAACCGGTTCCACCGATTACGAAAATAATATAACACAATAATTACCATATAGCAACCCTTTTCAGTAAGTGTTTACAAAAAAAAAAAAAAGACAATCAGGTTTTAAAAACTAGATTGTCTTTTTTATCTTTATTTATGCTTTACACTTTTTGATTTGATTAACTGATAGCCAATAACCTGTAGTTCTGCAACATCTCTTCCTTCCATTAGGTCTATAATCGTTTCAGCGGCTAAGTGTCCTGTTTTCTCATTTTCAAATTTAATTGTCGTCAAAGGTGGTGTAACTAAAGTTGCCAAATCATATCCTCCAAAACCTGTAAGTGATATATCTTCTGGTACACTTAAATTATGTCGTTGAATAGCTTTTCTAGCCCCTAATGCTATTCGATCTGTAGCACAAATAATTGCACTTGGTTTACTATCTTTTAAAGCATCGTTGACTATTTTCTCAGAAAGTTCACTTGTGAAATCTGACTCCATTATACGAATATTCATCAAATTATTTTGGTAACGTAATCCATCCAAAACCCCATTACGACGATTTATTCCTACCGCAGTATCATCTTTTGATACGCCCAAATAAATAACATCCTGATGCCCCATCTCTTGAATATATCTCCCTACTTCAAACCCTGCATGATAATCATCATTAACAATTGAAGTAACTCCATCACAGACTTGTCCAATCATTAAAAATGGAACCTTTAACTGACTAATTACATCTCGATGAGCATCTTTAATTTCGGTCGCTACTAAAATAATTCCATCTACTTTTAATCGTGCTAAATTTTCGATACTTTCAATTTCTAAATCTTTTCGTAAACTAGTATTTATAATTAATGGATTGTATCCATTTTCTCTTAAGGTTGTATCAATGGCCATAATTACTTTTGATGTAACAATAGAATCTAACCCAGGGGCTATGATTCCAACAAATTTTGTTTTTTTTGCTTTTAGACTCTGTGCAAAAGCGTTTGGTTCATAATTATGCTCTTCAATAACTCTCCTGATTTTTTCCTTTGTTTCTTCACTCACTTTGCCATTGTTCAAGTAACGAGATACAGTACTTTTCGCTACCCCAGCGATTTCAGCTATATCTTTAATTGTTAAGGCTTTATTCATCCTTCTCCTCCTAATAACCCTTACTAAAAATTAAAACAGTTTTATCTCTTTAATTATAGATTATATTTTGCTACTTTGATATGCTAATTAAATAGAAGAACAAAAATAAATACCATCTAATTTATAAAATATTAGATCGTATCCTGATTCCTACAAAAAAAGAACCGATAGCTCCCTATCGGTTCTTTTTTTAGTGATGGTTTAAACATACTTCTCTACAACTTATGTTATAAATCAAAGCTTTATGACTCTTTTTTTCATTGCATTACTTTTTCATAATACTAAAATACTTTGTATAAAATATGTAGAAAAAGACGAATTGATGTAGAAAAAAAACTTTCCATGTCATCATTATACTAATAAGTAATTATATACCATATAGACTGGAATATCCTCTTTTAGTGAATTAAGATTATTTTTCAAATAAAATCCTCTCTAGATATTAATCTTGTCATAAAAATCCATATAAATTTATATTCGCTTTTCATATAATGATGATAGCGCTATAAAAGGGGGGATCAATATGGACAAACAGTCTTATCTTAAACTAATTGATAAAGTCATTGAACAAGGACCATTCAAAGACACGTGGGAATCTCTTGAACAATACGACGTAGCAAAGTGGTATCAAAAAGCGAAGTTCGGAATCTTTATTCACTGGGGGCTATATTCTATTCCGGCATTTGGAAGTGAGTGGTATTCAAGAAATATGTATATTCAAGGTAGTAAAGAGTACGAGCATCATATTAAAACATATGGGCCGCAAAAAGAATTTGGGTACAAAGATTTCATTCCGATGTTTAAGGCTGAAAAATTTGATCCTGAAGTTTGGGCAGACTTATTTGAAAAAGCTGGGGCGCGATATGTCATGCCTGTCGCCGAACATCACGATGGATTCCAAATGTATAAAAGTGATCTCTCTCCATTCAACTCATATGAAATGGGACCTAAACGTGATATTTTAGGTGAATTATCTCAGGCATTTGAAAAACGAGGTATTAAAGCCTGTGCCTCATCTCATCGAATTGAGCATTGGTTTTTCATGGGAGAGGGGAAAAAATTTGATAGTGATATAAATGATTCTTTAGCGTGTGGCGATTTTTATTGGCCTGCCATGCCTGAGCCTGATCACTATGATTTATTTAGTGAACCTACCCCAACAAAAGAATTTTTGGAAGATTGGTTACTCAGATGTTGTGAATTAGTTGATAAATATCGTCCTAAACTCATTTACTTTGACTGGTGGATTCAACATCATGCTGTTAAACCCTACCTCAAAAAATTCGCTGCTTACTACTACAATCGTGCACATGAATGGAATGAAGAAGTTGCTATTAACTATAAAAATGATGCGTTCATGTTTGGTAGTGCTGTTATCGATATGGAACGTGGTCAATTTAATGAACCCAAACCAAACTTATGGCAAAGTTGTACGTCTGTTGCAAGAAACTCTTGGGGATATACTGAGGATAATGACTATAAAACAGCAAACGAAATCATTTGTGACCTTGTGGATATCGTGAGTAAAAACGGGTGCCTACTATTAAATATCGGACCAAAAGGAGATGGCTCAATTCCAGAAGAAGATAAAAAACTCCTACTCGAAATTGGAGACTGGCTAAAAATCAACGGCCAGGCCATTTACGACTCTAAGGTTTGGCGGTACGCATCAGAAGGTCCAACCAAAGTATCAGAAGGACAATTTTCAGATACAACGAGCAAAAAGTTCACTCCTAAGGATATTAGATACACCGTGAACAACAATGCCATCTACGCAACGGTCCTAAACTATCCTGAAAATGGACAAGTCAAACTCACCTCTTTTGCCAAAAAAGATCCTTGTTTCGTCCCATGCTTCCACGGCATTATCAAAGATATTGTTGCGCTAGGATTTGACGAGAAAATCAAATGGAATCATAGTACGGATGCCCTTGAGATTAGTACAACTACTATTCAAAGTGAGCTCCCTGTTGTTTTCAAAATTATTCTCGATTAAAAAATCAAAAGCATTAACCTGATATCGGCTAATGCTTTTTTATATGATTAAATTAACCCAAAATGTTTACAAGCATGGTAGATTCCATCTTCATGAACTGGTTTTGTGACATAGTTAGCATGCTTTTGAACATCTTTATGAGCATTCCCCATTGCAACACCCATTCCAACTGCTTGCAACATCTCAATATCATTGAATCCATCCCCAAACGCAAGTGCATTCTCAGGTTTCAACCCGATTTTATCTAAAATCGTTTGTATAGCAGTTGCTTTTGAACCATGTAACGGTAATAAATCAACGCCATTTTCTTGCCAACGAACAATGCGAATTTCTTTAATTGACTCAAAGAAATGCTCATTCTCTTTTGTAACTCCCGCTACCATCTGATACACCTTAAAATCAGGTTTTTCTAAATCTGTTTGAATTCTAGGATAAGGTAACTTCATAGCCTCAAGTCCTGATAATAAAAGTTCTTGATTGGCACCTGATAAAATATAATGCTCTGCTGGCATCCATAAAAGTGGAATATCATGCTTCTTAGAAACATCTACAATTTCATCAAGTAAAGTTTCTGAATAAGGTGCCTCATGAATCACTTTACCATGCATCACAGCATATTGACCATTCGTACAAATATAACTATCAATTTCTAATCCCTCAAGTAAATCCTCAATCATAAATGGAGAACGTCCTGTTGCAATAAAAGGCGTGATTCCATTCTCTTTTAATAATTTAATCGCCTCAATCGTTGACGCTGGTACTAACTCCATATCTGAACCATGCGAATGCGTTGAATGATTATCCACAATCGTTCCATCTACATCAAAAAAAGCAACCTTAATCTCCATCCTGGCCATCCTCCTACAAACTAATGTTGATAAACATAGGATACTACAAAAAAGACATTTAATCTACACTTAACCTCTTCCTTCGACACGTAACAATAATTGGTATCTAAATTTTAAAAGTCATTTTGAATGAAAAAATTTATCTGTGACATAATGAGGTTAAAGAGGTGATAGCAATGAATACCGAATTTATCGAAACACCGATTGAGGCTCTTACATTTATTGCAATCGAATTAATTATGTTGACAATCGTCTTAGCACTTTTAACTTATACTTTTTTAAAACTTTATTCTCTCCTGACCAAAACATCACATCACGATTCTCAAGAAGATTTTAAATGAAATCTTCTTTTTTATTTTATCTGTATACTCTTTATAGATATTAAAAGTCATGCAAATATGAAGAATGTATAACAGATATATTACCTATTTAAATTTCTCCTGTATTTTCTACGTATATATAAATACCATTAAAGTATTTTTATTTAAAACGTTTTTATTCTGTGTTACAATTTCATAAAAGAAATCATTTAGGAAGTGATTACCATGTCTAACTCAGAATATAAAATACTAGACCATTTATCTAAAGGAATATTAGTTATTAATAATGAATTTAAAATTATTTATGCGAATCAAGTAGCAGAAGAAATCTTTAATATAAATAAAGATAGCATCCTAGGTGAGTCCTTGCATCATCTAAATTGTCAAAAAGAGCTTTGCTTATTTTGTTTATTAAGTAAGCAAATCAAAGATTTTCCACTCCATTCTCCAATTAAGAAAATTACCATTCCAAATTATTATCAAATACCAGATCAACATTTAATAATAAAAATTATCCGACACGAAAACATATTCTTAGTTGAGGGAAAATCCATTAATTTTTCTAATGATAGAAAAAAAGAGCTATTGACTGAACTGATACAACATTCAAAAGATTATATGTTCTTTAAAGATGAGAATTTAAACTATGTTATCGCGAATCAAAGTTATTTAGACTTTGTCGGTCTTAAGGAGAATGAGCTAATAGGATTAAATGATTGGGATTTAGTGCGTAAGGGAATTCTTTCTGAAGAATTATATTATCAATGTAAATGTGGAGATAATGATACTTTATTACACGGTTCTTACTCAGGCGTTGAAGTATTTTTAGGACGCTCTTATCAGGTACTAAAACAAAAGGTAAATCAAGGCGTGTTATGTGTAGCCAAGGATATAACAGAAATAATCAATATGACTAAATTATCAGTAGAAGATTCCTTAACTCAAATGTATAATCGCCGAAAATTTAATACCGTTTATAATAATATCTTTGAAGATTCTAAATATAATTACTATTTAGTATTAATAGAATTCAGTAATCTTGATTTAATTAATACTTTATATGGCTATCAACAAGGTGACGAATATTTAAAAATATTATCAAAAATCCTTTTAAATTATTCAGAAGAGCTATTTTTCAGATTAGATGGAAGTATCTTTTGTTCTCTTACGGATAAAAATCAAAAAAATCTTGAAAAGTTTATTAGTCATATTTTTTCTGACCTAGATCAAATTAACATCACACCAAAAATAACGATTAATGTCGGTGCCTGTCAAATAGATAGAACAACTTCAAAGGAAATTAATTATAATAAAGCTTCTCATTTTTTAAATGAATCTAAAAAAATAGGACAAAATCAATGTATCATTGACGGCGAATTATATCTTAAGAAATAAAATTGAATCAAAATAAAGACCTACATTTAATTATCTCTAATTAAGTGTAGGCCTTTTTATTAAACTTATTACATCAATCATATTATTTTTGTTTTCCTTCTTTATTAAATAATTGTTTAACTCTAATCTCTGTTACAGCCATTGAAATTAATACAATCACAACTAACTCCAAAACATTAATCATCACAACCTCAAAAGGACTCAGTAATCGAATATATGAATTTAATATAATCCCAATCACAAGAGCAATTGCCCCCATACTAACTAACATCACACCAAAAACTTTATTCGCAAACTGCCATGATTCTTTTGTTTGTAAAACTGATCTAACTCGATATCCAAACCTTCGTATATCTTGGTCCGACTCTAAAACATTAACCACACCAATTAACATCGAAAGTAATCCAACAATAAACACAGAAAACTCTAGCATAACCCCTACCTCCTTTAAAATCAATATATTTCCATTACATTATACCACGAGAATGGACCTAACCCTTAAATACTTTCAAATTCAAACAAAAAAGCACGCCTTAGCGTGCCTTCACAACCATAAAACCATATGAATCCAAACTTACTGTCTCATCAAATGACAAAATCTGATTTCCATACAACTCATGAACTTCCTTATTTTTTAGCTCAGGGATTAATGGAATCGTTAGGTGATAAGGATTATTATTAATAATAAAATAAATACTATGATGTTCATCAAACTTTCTATAAATTAACGTATTTTGATGATGATAAATAAACTCTAAGTTCCCAGAATACTCTTTTCTTAACTCAATACAACGCTTTAAATGCGTAAAATAAGGCATCTCACAAGCAGCGTCAGTCCAAATCATACACTGACGTGAACGAGTATCATTATCCCCCTCAAGTCCCACTTCAGATCCATAAAAAATACACGGAGACCCTATTAACGAATAAAGTAATAAATAAGCGAGCTTGATTTTACCTTCACATCCATCAGCTAAAGTAGCAAGACGTGGTGTATCATGACTATCGAGTAAATTAAACATTACGTCATTCACATTAGCAGGATATCGATAAAGTGCCTCAACAATTGTATCAACAAAACCTTGATCATCGATATGATTGGTCGCCACAAACTCTAAAATAGCTTTCGTTAATGGATAATTCATTACCGCATCAAATTGATCGCCTAAAAGCCAGGCATAAGAATCATGCCAAGTCTCTCCTACAATATATAAATCGGGATTCGCCTCTTTAACAGCCTTTCTAAAATCACGCCAAAAGTCATGAGAAATCTCATTGGCAACATCAAGTCGCCAGGCATCAATCCCAAACTCCTTAATCCAATACAATGCAATATCAATTAAATATTGTTTTGCCTCTTTATGATTTGTATTAATCTTTGGCATATACGGTGTGAAGCTAAAAGTTTCGTACGTTCCGATAATCGGAGCCCCCTCCTCATCAACAACTGGAAACTCATGAATGAAGAACCAGTCTTTGTATTCTGACTGCTCACCATTTTTCACAACATCTTGCCACTGAGGTGAATGATATCCCATATGATTAAAGACAGCATCAAGCATCACTTTCATTCCACGCTGATGAGCTTCATTTACTAACGTTTTAAAAATAGCATCATCTCCAAAATGAGGATCAATTTTATAATAATCCACCGTATCATACTTATGAGTAGACGGTGATTCAAAAATCGGAGTTAAATAAAGTCCATTAATTCCAAGCTCTTGCAGATAATCCAACTTATCCACAATTCCTTGTAAGTCACCACCATAAAAAGAATCAATCGTCACTTCCCCCTCTCCCCAAGGAAGAACATTCTCAGGACTAATTGAATCATCTCCATTTGCAAAACGTTCAGGAAAAATTTGATACCACATCGTATCACGTACCCAATCTGGTGCCTTAAATACGTCTTCAACATTTAAATACGGAAATGCAAAATAACTATTAACATCCTTCTTAATTACTTCATCCTCAACACTAAAAAATCCACGCTCAATAAATAATAATTCTTCTATCCCATCATTTAAAATAAATCCATATTTAAAACGACGATACGTTGGCTTGATTTCAATAAACCAGTAATCAAACTCTGATGTTGAATGTTGTTTTATCATTGGCGTTGATTTTAAGCACCATTCATATTCACCTTTCTCATTAGGTTGCCAATCATATGGATCATTTCCAAGTAACTTGACTGCCTTTATATCATTTTTAGCACTTCTTAAACGGATATGAAGCGTTTCTTTGTCATATGCATACGCATACGCACTTTTTGCACGGTGGTAAATTGCTTGTTTAATCATTTTTAGCTGCCCCCTTCTTACTTCTTCATTATACAAAAAAGAGTCCTCATATTCATCGTACTGCCAATGAGAAATGAAGGGCTAAAATTTATATTAAAGACCTTTTAAAAGCAAGACTTTCTCACAAATGATTCTCACCAGTTAATAAATAAGCGTCTTTATACATCCGATTTCGTACATAAAACTTTATAACTGATTCATATAAACATTCATCATACAATAAGTTAGACATTCCCTGTTCCTTATATTTCGTAATTAAATCTTGAAGTTCATCAAGCTGTGACTTATCCCCATTTTCACAAAGCGTTAAGATTTGTGAGGTAATCGTATCCTCAATCACCAAAGGCTCATCCGACTGATTCAATCGACTTAACATAAAAGTCTGCCCCTCCTGTGCCTCCTTCAAAAACTCCAAACGATTCAACTTCCTCATATAAGTCACAGAGCGCTCATACTGTCTAAGTGCGCGCTCAGTACTCCCTACCTTATAACAAAGTACCGCCTTAAAATGATAAAAGCCAATCAACCCAATTAAATTTCCCTCATCCAAATAAGTTTGATACGACTTTTCAGCAAATTCAAATGCTTCATAGTAACTCGACAACTTATAATAAGCCATCGCCAAATACAAAAGAGAATGCCCTGTTGTTTCATAATTAGTAGACTTTAATAACAAATCGCGTGCTAAGGTCGCATCGCGATAATAAAGCAACTGATCTAACCCTAAATAAAAATAATACTTAAATCGTTGATGATTCGTTAATAAATGCTCAATAGATTGAATCATCATCAATACCTCATCAAACTTATCACGCTCAGATGTTGAACAAAACTTCGCAAAATGGACTAAATAATAGTCAACAATCAAAGGAGAATGAATAAACTTATCCTCTTGCTTTACTAATCGTTCAAAAATCTCACCAGACTTCACAAAACCATTTAAATTCAGTTCATCAAAAAACTCATCAATTAACTCTCGACTTTCTCTTAAAAAATTTGAATCGCTATAGTATCTAATATCAAGCTCATCAAACAAAGACTCAATAATATCAAGACTTGGGACAACCTCCCCATTCTCAATCTTACTCAAATAAGAAGGCACACAAATCCCCTGTGCTAAATGTTGCTGACTCATATTTTGACGAATTCGATTTACCTTAATTAATGAACCAAGCAACGTTAAATTCTGCTTCTCTAATAATCCATTTAAATCTCGCATCAGTCATCCCTCAATTTTAATAGTATTAACTCTAGTATACATGATAAACAAAAAAAGAGACTTCATAAACATGAAGTCTCTCATAAATTCTTATTAATCTCTTAATTAGAAGTTTACAACAACATTTTGAGCTTGAAGTCCGCGTTGTCCTTCAGCAGTTTCAAATGTTACTTTTTGTCCTTCTTCAAGACGTTTGAATCCGTCAGCTTTAATTGCTGAGAAGTGAACGAATACGTCGCTTCCGTTTTCTGCAGTGATAAATCCAAATCCTTTTTCTTCGTTAAACCATTTAACTGTACCTTTCATATTGGTACCTCCTAAAATTTTATTTCTGTAATGAAAGTAAAAAAATTCACGTATTATTACAGATTACATTGAGTGGTAGAATATAATCTCTAATAACATGTGAATTTCATGATTTTTAAAAGCTATAGACAACTACTTAACATACTCTTATTATATACCCTCTCATACATAATGTCAACAGTATCCTAAATTTATTATCTTAAAATTTATTTTTTACATTCTCCGAATTAAATAGTATTATTCATCTACATAAAAAAGAGCAATCTGATTAAAATTGCTCTTTTTCTAATTTTTTATACTGATGCAGCTGTTTCACTTGAAGGAGTCACTACTTTTTCTTTTTGTATACGAACTAATTGATTCGCGTAACGTTTATATAAAACAACTAAGATAATAGCACTCAAAATATATGATGCTAAAACAAATGGTGTATTATAACCAACTGAATATACAACTGGATTCATTCCTTCTGGTGCATAGTCTGCGAAGAATACGACACCTGAAATAATATGGCACGCTAATCTTGCAATTGAACCGATTCCTGTGGCAAGCCAAATATAAAGACTACGTTGCCCCACTTCAACCACATTGACCTTACTTGCAAAGAATCCTGCAAATCCTAGTACTGCATATGGTAACGGATAATCAAATAACACTTGAATTGGGTGCATGATATAAGCTCCCGTTAACAATTGTAACAATCCCATTGTAAATCCACTTAAAAATCCCGCTACCCACCCATAGCGAAATGCAATAACGGCAAGTGGTACTAATGAAATTGAAATTGATCCTCCAAATGGCCAGAACCATCCTGAATAAATGTTAGCTACATAGTCAAGCACGAATGCTAAGGCAACTAAGATACTCATTTCCACTAATTTTTTCGTTTTTGAATTTTGCATAAAAAAATCCTCCCTGTTATAAGGAGGCTTTACGGCTTAATTAAAAGTATAAGAATATAATTTTATTAAAATAGCATTTAATAAAAATTCTGTCTACTTCCCTCCGCTAGTCCTAACTAGTTCAGGTTCAAAGGGTTATGTATCGCTACACTCTCAGCCGTAAGGCACCCCTAGTATCATTAACACTTTTAACTTAACACATATTTCCTATTCGGTCAAATAAAACAACTCGACAAAACTATAACTTATCATACTCTGATAAAATCTTATGATGTGCAGCTACAAGTGGATACTCATGTAAACTTGTAGAACTTATCCACAATCCACTATTTTCTGCCACCTCATCACTCAAGGTAATATCCGTTGTTACTTTAACTGAATAACTTTCCATTTCCCAAATTCGATGTGAAAAAACATGATTAAATGTTCCAATCGCTTGAATGGACTCAACATTTTTACAAACTGGGGATAACTTTTCTAACAAGAACTCAGCAGGTTCTAGCGTCCCATCATATTCAAAACTCATAAACTCATAAAAATTTGCTAGCAGTCCTTTATCCGGTCGCTTATTTACCAAATACTCACCGTATTGGTTTTCAACAATGGCCACTACTAACTTAGTTTTAACTTGAGCATTCGCCTTAGTTTTAACAGGTAATAAATCATCAATCCCTTGTTTAAAAGCCTGGCAATGTTTTTGAACTGGACATTCCAAACACTTAGGAGATTTAGGTGTACAAATTGTCGCTCCAAGCTCCATTAATCCTTGATTAAAGGCACTTGGATCCTCATGACTTATCACGTCAGTCACCACAGATTCAAAAACTTTACGAGTTTTAGGTTTCGCAATATCCTCAAAAATACAACAAACTCGACTCATTACTCGAAAAACATTCCCATCAACCGCAGGAGCTGGGATACCAAAAGCAATACTACTAACAGCTCCCGCTGTATAAGGACCTACGCCTTTTAACTTTAAAATTTCTTCATGAGTCGTTGGAAACCCGCCCATCGCTTCAATCATCTTTGCGCTCTCTTGTAAATTACGAGCACGAGAATAATAACCTAATCCTTCCCATGCCTTTAACAATGTTTGCTCATCCGCCTCTGCCAACTCCTTTGTGGTTGGAAAAAGCTTCATAAAACGTTCATAATACGGAATCACTGTAACAACCTGAGTTTGTTGTAGCATAATCTCTGAAACTAAAATACGATACGGATCACGATTAATACGCCAAGGCAAATCACGCTTCACAATATAATACCAATCAATTAAATCCTTTTGAAATTGTTCTATATTTAAATGCTCTATATAATTTTGAGTCATCTTAATCACCTACTTATAATATTAGTCTATCAGATACACTCTGAATTTAAACACAATATACTACAAAATTCGCATTTTAAACAAAGAAAAAGCACCTGGCAGGAAACCGGTGCTTTTTAAATTTTGTAGGAATTAAATGATAAATTGTAGCATTTTTACCCCAACTACAATTACCTTTAATAAAGATTATATCTATTTTCAACACAAAATGCTAGTCTTAATTACTCACAAATACTGACAACAAATGATTTTATCCTGCAAAATTCCATAATTAATACTATAAATTTAAGCATTTAAAAAAAACACACAAATCATGACCAGCGACTTGCGTGTTTTTTATTTGTTAGCCATCAATCACAAACAAAAAAGAATGACTAATTGAACAACTAACAACTTTCATTAAAAATCTTGAAAAAACAAAAGGGACTATATGATACAAAAAGAGAGATATCGAGGTAAGAAAATGACTCATTCCCCCTAGTAGAGAAAATCTCTTTAAGGGAAAGTGACGCCACATCTCACTTCTCTACATAATATGTATAATTCTTCGTATTTAGACCTTTTTTATGTTTTTTCGTGAAAATTTTTAGATAGCTCTAACTGAGCTATGCGAAGTTTTAATCCATATTATCCTGCGCATTAATGTTTCTCCTTAACTAACAGGAAAGGTAGAAACATTTGATGCAGAGGGATTTTATTAATCTAGCCTCAAAGACCAAATGCTCTATAAAGTTTTATCCACTCTTGTGTTTTTAAAACACGCGGTGGCTAAGCACTTTTAGTCGCATTTAAGCGGTCTTTTCAGCTTTTTATACAATCTAGCTTCGACAACCTGATACTTGAGAAAAATCGGAAGTGCTGACCGGATTTCAAACAATCCTTTTCATCTCTTCCTTGCATTTTTCCAAGTATCAAAACAGTTGTCTCAGCTTTTTATATTACTCGCCTTTTGATAGGATTACGGCATCTTTGTCGTCAAGTTCTGTTAGATATAGTTTAACTACTTCTTTATGAGAAGTCGGGATGTTTTTACCTACATAATCTGCACGAATTGGAAGTTCGCGATGTCCTCGATCGATTAATGTTGCGAGTTGAATATTTTTAGGGCGCCCATATTCTAAAACAGCTTCTAAAGCGGCGCGTACAGTACGTCCTGTATATAAAACATCATCAACTAGAATAACCGTTTTTCCATTTAACATCATTGGAACTGAACTTTGGTTCACAATGACTTCTTTCATTTCGCGTGTAATATCATCGCGATATTTTGTAATATCTAATTCACCAAGTGGCACTTCTACCCCTTCAAAAACTTCGATTAACTTTACTAATCGTTGAGCTAAGTAAGCTCCACGTGTACGGATTCCTATAATAACAACATCATTTAAATTGTCGTTTTTTTCTAAAATTTCATGTGCGATACGTTTTAATGATCGCGTAATCGTATCATGATCAAATAACACTTTTTCCATCAAGAGACCCCTTCCTTCTACTTAGAAACTCTCTCATCACATTTCATAACTTTGTGATAAACGGCCTTTTATCATTAGAATATCATAATATAGTATGTTTTTGAATATTTCAACAAATTATTTAACTTAATATTTAAGAACTTCATGTAACGAAATACGATCAAGTTGAGCTTTTGAGCATCCCATTGCAATAAAGTAGGTAAATAAAATAATGAATAATCCACTTATAGCCTGTATCATCGTAAAATCAGTTGGAATCGCCATTGGAAGACTAGCTGCAATTTGATTCATTATATAATCTATCGTCCCACGAGTGACTGGAATACTAATTAAATAAGCAACAATTACAAATGGTAGATAAATTGTTAAAACCATTTTAGAAACTTCTTTTTTCGTATATCCCATTACCTTTAATATAGAAATTTGTTTTTGATTTTCATCAATTATAAAGTTAGTAATTAAAATCATAATAATACTTCCAAGCACGACTGAGATAATGAGCATGATACTTAAAGAAACTTGAATCATTTCCATTCCAATTTCAATATTACGCTCTAAATCGTTAATTGAAAAAATATAAGAAATATTTTCTTCTGTACTTGGTCTATCCCCAGTCCATTTTCCATTATAATATCCTTCGACTAAGTGTAAATCATCAGCTAATAAGTTCATATCTACATACATCATCGGACCATTATAGTGGTCTACAACATCGACAACCTCATAACTAATCTGTTTATTTTTTGCTTCAAACGTTAGCACATCGCCAATTTCTAAAGAATAGGCCCTTGCGATAAATTCATTAATAATTAAACCTTGTTGAGATTTTCTTGTAATATTTTCACCCGCTGCGTTATATAACGGATTAATAATGTTATAACTATCAATACCATAGACAACAAAAGAAGTTGTGACATCAAACATCACTTCTCCTTCACTATTTTTCATGCTAAGAGGCATTGCATTATACTCAATAAACGGACTTTCTGTAATGCCCAGCGGTTCATTTATTAACTTACTATACTTAACTTGATAATTATAATTAACAGAACCAAATGCTTTATCCACAATATTTTCAACTGACTTAAATACTATAGAAGCGAAAACTAAGAAAATACTCGCTACAAATACGATGATGAATAATGATAAAATTTTCCCCATGTTTCTAAAAGCTAGAGAATATTTAAAACGAGTTTCAAATGATAACGGAGATAATAGCTTCGCTAGAATTTTTGAAGTTCTAGATAATTTTAAATGACTGCTTTCTTTCATTAAATCTAGTGGAGCTTCTCTAAGTAAAAACAATAAAATGATAAAACTTGAGACTGCGACCATTAATATAGGATAAACAATGCCCCCAAGTAAAATTTGGGGCGTAAAATAAGTGCTAATCTTTGGCACAACATAATGCACCATATACGAAGAAGAAATATAACCTGAAACTCCAATACCAAATAAACTTCCAATAACTGTTCCAAATAAAGCGGCAATTAGCGGATACGTTAAATAATTTAAGCTAATTGTTAAACGACTATATCCCATCGCTTTTAAAACACCAATTTGCATACGATCTGCATTAATTCTTTTTTTCAAAATTAAAACGATGACAACCACACACATGACTAAGAGTAATGATGAAAACGTAGCAGAAAGTAATTTATTTCCGATTAACTCGCCAGATACAGTGCTAATACGGACATTTTGATTTTTGCTTAACACGTGAGAAACCCCAGAAATCCCAGCCATCTTTTCTACTTCTTCTTCAACATCCACATCATCATTAAAATAACCACTGTATAAAACCCATTGTTTTTGTGAAAGTGTATCATAGACATCATCTGTGACAACCGCAATGGTTTCACGATCCGCTTCATAAAGCGGATTATCATAACTAAAAACAGGATAAATATAATCTGGTACTGCAATAAATGCTGAAATTTGATATTCAGCATCATTCATTTTAACTGAATCTCCGAGTGCGAGATCATTAGCATCTGCATATTGTTTAAATACTGCAATCTCCGAGCTACTTTCAGGCATTTTACCTGCTACAACATAAGTTGAATTTACCGAATCAGTCTGTTTTACAACTCGATAAGTATAGGTTCCATCATCGGTTTCTTGGACGATATCGCGATAAAATCGGCCTTCAATCGTTGCATTAAATCGCTCACCAAGTGCCGCTACCTTATCCTCATAATAATCAACTAAACTATACTCATACTGTTTCATCATTTCAGATTTACTTAAATTCGCTAATTCAGATACACTAACTCCTTTTTGTGCAATCATCGAACGAATAGCCTGTTCTGTTGGTGAGGAAAGAACAACTAAAAAATCTTCCTGATTTGTTTTTGAGGCATAATCATCTAAAAAATAAGAAACAGATGAGATTGCCGTTTCTAATGAAACATATGTAAAAGAAGACATCATAATGAGAATCATCAATGAAAAAAATTGTAATGGCTTTTGCTGAATCGTCCTTAATACATTTTTAAATATCATTATACCCAACTCACTTCTTTAGCTCGTTTTTTATCTTGATTTTGAGTTACATCAATAATTTCTCCGGAACGCATTCTTACAACTTTATCAGCAATCTCTGCAATTCCTAAATTATGCGTAATTAAGAAAATCGTTGTTTTAAATTCTTCATTAATACGTTGTAACACTTCAAGAACTGTTTTTCCTGTTTCTTCATCTAAAGCCCCTGTTGGTTCATCACAAAATAAAATAGATGGATTTTTAGCAATTGCTCGTGCGATTGCTACACGTTGTTGTTGTCCACCTGATAATTGATATGGAAATTGTCCGACATACTCCTCTAGCATAACTTCTTTTAAAACTTCATGAACATCTAAATGATTTTGACTAAGTCTTGCCCCAACCTCTACATTCTCAAGAACAGTCATATTTGGCATCAAGTTATACTGTTGAAATACAAATCCCAACTCTTGACGTCTAAAACAAGTCAGTTGTGATGAGGTCATATTTGTAATCTGTTGGCCATTCACCAAAATTTCTCCTTGATTTACCTCATCAAGTCCTCCACTAACATGAAGAAGTGTTGACTTCCCTGATCCTGATGGACCTAAGATCACGACAAATTCTCCCTGTTCTACATTGAGATTTATATTCTTTAATGCATCAGTTTGAATTTCACCAACTTTATAACTTTTTGAAACATCACGAATAGAAATTAACACAATGACTCACCTACCTCAGTTTTAGCATCTTGCATATTAAAAGTATTAGCATAAAAAGGAATTTTATACTTTTAATAGTTTTAATTGTCTTAAAATTCAAATAATAGCAATACAACCACTCTATCCTGATGAAAACCTATAGGTATCCTACTCATTATTGTGCTAAAATGAAAAAGATAAAAAATGAGGTGCTTACATATGTCAATTACGTTAACTACGTTAAATTCAAAATACATTCATACAAACTTAGCCATTCGATATTTAAAAGCGAATGCACCAGCCTTTGATATTAAATTAAAGGAATACACATTAAAAGATACATTAGAAAACATTGCTAACGATTTACTTGCAACAAATCCAAAAATCATCGGATTCAGTGTTTATATTTGGAATGTTGAAAAAACTTTAACCTTAATCAATATGTTAAAAGAAAAAGATCCAACCCTTACAATTTTGATGGGTGGACCTGAAGTTTCATATGATTTTGATGTTTGGTTCTCAAGATGTGCTATCGACTACATCATCTACGGTGAAGGAGAACTATCTTTCCGTGAACTGATGGAAGCATTGCATGGGCAAAGAGATATCACCACAGTACGTGGAATTGTTTATAAAAACTTAGTAACAGGCGAGTTAATCAAAGCAGCGGAAGCTCCAATTTTGGATCCAAAGGAAATCTTATCTCCCTTCTACTTCGAAGAAGATATTCCTCATCTGCCAAATCGAATTCAATATATTGAAACATCACGCGGGTGTCCTTATTCATGCCAATACTGTTTAGCATCAGTTGATAATAAAGTACGCTACTTTGATATCGAAAATGTAAAAAACGAAATTCGTTATCTGATGAAGCATGGTGCTAAAACGTTCAAATTCTTAGATCGTACGTTCAATATTAACAAAACATATGCTCTAAACATCTTCGACTTTATTATTGAAGAACATCTCCCTGGCACTCAATTTCAATTTGAAATTACAGCAGACATCATGCCAACCGAGTTAATCGATTATTTAAATGAACATGCCCCTGAAGGATTATTCCGTTTTGAAATTGGAATTCAATCAACATATGAATTAACAAATAAACTCGTTAAACGTCGTCAAAACTTCGACAAATTAACAACAAATATCCTACGTATTAAACAAGGTGGAAAAATCGTTCTTCACCTCGACTTAATTGCTGGACTTCCCGAAGAACCGTACGATCGATTCGAGCAATCATTCAATGATGTCTTCGCGCTTCGTCCAGAAGAATTACAACTTGGATTCTTAAAAATGCTACGTGGAACAGGACTTCGTAAACAAGCCGATGAATTTGGATACGTTTATGATGAATTCGCCCCATACGAAATGAAACGCAACGATAAACTATCTGAAAGTGATGTTGAGAAAATCCACTTAGCAGAAGAAATTTTAGAGCGTTATTGGAATGCTCATCGTATGGATTACACCATGAAATTCTTAGTAGACAATGACTTCAAGACTTCTCCATTTGACTTCATGTATCGATTTGGAGTGTATTGGAATGAAAGATACCCTTGGATTCGTTATCAACTTAGCGATTTATTTACAAGACTATATGATTTCTTAGAGAGCATCGATTATAACCAAATGCCAACCATACTTTCATACATGAAAGTAGACTATTTAACGAATAGTAAAATTAAACCGAAAATTTGGTGGCAAGATCGCCTACAAAAAGAGGAGCGCCGAGCAATCATTAATCAATTAGCAGAATCATCAGATGAAATGAAAGAATTGTTAAATACACATAAAATTAATTTACCTGATATCTTTAAATATGCTGTTCTAGAACCTGTTTATCTAGATAATCAGTTAAAACCATCAAAAGAATTACACTATTTAATCGTCATCTATTTACCAAATCAAACTACACAATATTATATTGTGAAATAGCGATGAGGAATTTGACTTACTTTGTTAAAATTTTGCATATATTTTACAGTCATTAGTGTTATAATCAATTTTGAATGATATATAAGTTCAATGCGTTTATTTTAAAGGGAGTGCCTAAGGATGTTTATTGTTAAGAAATTAAGGAATTTTATCCATTCAACGCCAACAAGGTTAATTGTAGGATACTATTTCATGTTTACCATAGGATTTGCCTTCTTATTATGGTTACCATTTAGTTTAAATGAAGGTGTCTCATTATCATTTCTAGATGCTTTATTTATTTCAACAAGTGGTCTTAGTAATACAGGGCTATCCCCCGTATCACCAGTTGATACATTTAGTATACCAGGAATTTTAATTCTTGCTCTTAACCTACAAATTGGGGGACTTGGGTTAATGATGATTTCAACTGCTATTTGGTTACTAGCAGGCCATAAAATTTCAACACGGGAAAGAGCCTTAATTATGACTGACCAGAATCAGATTAACTTAAGTGGTGTAGTTAAACTCGTTAAATCCGTTTTAATCTCTTTCTTGGCCATTGAATTAGTTTTTATGCTCATACTTGGAAACTACTATTATTTCGCAGGTTATTATCCAATCTATTGGCAAGCTATGCTTCAAGGATTCTTCACAACTGTATCAGCTATTACAAACTCTGGGTTCGATATAACTGGCTCATCATTAATGCCGTTTCAAAAGGATTATTTCGTTCAAACACTTCACATGTTTTTAATGTTCTTTGGTGCCATGGGATTCCCAGTGATTTTAGATATTAAAAAATACTTTCAGTGTCGTAGGACAAAACAGCGTTTTAAATTTTCAATCTACACAAAATTGACGATGGTTACAACGATTATATTATGGGTTGTGGGTATTGTTGGATTCTACCTATTTGAATGGAATCACTTCTTAGCAGACAAAGGTTTAATAGAAGGATTCTTCTATGCAACATTTAACTCATTAACAACACGTAATGCAGGATTTGCAACTGTTGATATGAACGCCTTCTCGACTGCAACACTAACTATGTTCTGTGGTTTAATGTTTGTGGGATCGTCGCCTAACTCATCTGGTGGTGGAATTCGTACCACAACATTTGCCTTAATGGTTCTTGCTATTCTTTCATTCGCACGTGGAAAACAGTATGTCAACATTTATGGACGCGAAATTGAAACTCAAACCGTTTATAAATCATTTATGATTTACATTGTAGCAACATTTATCGTTTCACTCTCTACTCTTTTAATTTGTATGAGTGACCAGTTTCCATTAATGGAAATTTTCTTCGAAGTTTGCTCGGCATTCGGAACAACTGGTCTTTCAATGGGGATCACGGGTAGTCTAACATCATTTGCAAAACTCGTGCTTATTGCCACAATGTTCATCGGTCGTATCGGAATTATTGCGTTCTTAATGATTTTCAGAGCAAATGTGCATCCTGCTAAAGTTAGATACCCAAAAGTTGATATTATAATTGGATAAAACAAATTTGTACATTTTTGTACAATGAAATTGTTTTCATATGTTAAATTAAAGATAGATACTTATTTTAAATAAGTTTCTATCTTTTTATTTTCGAATAAAAGTAATAATAACAGGAGTATAGTTACAGTGCATTTTGTAAGATGTTTTAACGATTATAGTTTATTATTAAACTATTAGTAATCCATTAACAGGAAAAAACATCCATATCTTTTAACTTTAATCATCTAAGCTATTGAAAATACGGCTTAAAAACATTATGATATTATTAAACATGATAACGTTTTTAAAAACAGGAGGAGGCGTTTCATATAATGGTTCTTGATCGCTCAAAAGATTCTAAACCTTTATATTTACAAATAAAAGATATTCTAAAACATAAGATTATCAACAACGAATATGCAGTCGGAAGTACTATTCCATCGGAAAATGAACTAGAAGAAATATTTGGAGTTAGTCGTATGACTATTCGCCAGGCCGTTAATGAATTAGTAAACGAAGGATTATTAAGAAAAGAGCGCGGACGCGGAAAAGGTACAGTCGTTTTATCAAATGCAATCGCGGACAAATTATCAACAGTTAAAAGTTTTACACAAAAAATGCAAGAACAAGGATACATCTTAAAAAATAAACAAATCAACATTTCATTAGTTACTCCAGACCCTGCCGTTGTCGCAGCCTTCAACATTGAACCAACAGATAAAGTATTACGTTTAAGTCGTATTCGTATGGTTAACAACGATATCATCATGTACAGTATCTCATACGTTCCAGGATTTTTAGATCTACCATTTGACGCTGAACTTTACGGATCATTATACCAATTACTATCAACTCAAAACATCCAAATTTCTCATGCAGAAGAATACATCGAAGCCATGCTTGCAGATGAGGAAATCAGTAGAGAACTTGAAATACCACTTAATGCAGCTGTCTTAAAACGTACACGTATCAGTCAAGACCAATACAACCGTAATGTAGAATATACTACAACATACTACCGATCAGATAAATATAAATACGTAGTAGAATTAACAGTTTGATAATAAAGAAAAGCAATAAGGCGCGTTTTTCACACGCTGAAAATGAAAAAGGCACGAATCAATCATCAGATTGAGCAGTGTCTTTGAATTTTACCAGTGTGTTGCGACTGTTGCTAGACAATAAAGAAAAGCAAAAGAGAGTTCATAACAAACTCTCTTTTTTTTAGTTTAATTAATATCATCTTTTAATTTTCTCTCAACAAAATAAATTGGAACTATTAATCCTATCAAATTAATGATGGCATTAATCAATGACAAATTCTCTGCTGCAATCGGAATTAACAGCTTATCTAAAATAATGATAAATAACAATCCTAATCCTACCTTAAGTCATAATCCACCAAAATAACGCTGAGCAAATACCCAAACCTCCTTAGATGCCATAGAACGCTTAGTACGATACCCATAAACCGAATTAATAGTAGTTGGTGGATGCTTTTTAAAGAAATATCCTACAACAATCATCATCACTGGAATTAACAAATCAGTAACCCAAAAGAAAACTTCCATATCCTCGCTCCTTCTTTAGAATCTAATTACGTACACTCTATTACATAAGATTAACCTACATTTAACATAGTCCTAACTCTTTTAAAACAAGCTTAACACACAAATTGGAATCATAATAATGTCGGATTTACCTTCGCATATTATACCATAATTTTCCTACAAAAACCTAATCGTATAGCTTTCTTTTTTAGATTCATACTAAGTTTAACTATGTAAAAAGAAGGTGACCAAACTTGGAGGAAAATATAAAATTAAAGGTTATTCCACTCGGTGGCTTAGGTGAAATCGGTAAAAACATGACTGCTATTGAATACGATGATGAAATTATTGTAATTGACTGTGGGATTGCCTTCCCCGATGAAGATATGTACGGAGTAGACTTAATCATTCCAGAAATTAATTATCTACTCGAAAACGAAGACAAAGTTAAAGGGCTCTTCATAACTCATGGTCATGAAGATCATATCGGAGCTATCCCATTCATTCTAAAACAACTTAACATGCCAATTTACGGGACGAAACTTACCTTAGGTTTGGTGGAAAATAAAATAAGAGAACATGGATTACTACAAACAACTAAACTTCACGTCGTCAATCCTCGTGATGTTATTGCATTTAATCATTTATCCATTGAATTTATTCGAACAACTCACAGCATAGCAGACGCCTGTTCCCTTGCAATCCATACCCCAGTAGGAATTCTGTTCCACACTGGAGACTTCAAAGTTGATCATACTCCAATTGACAATCAACCAATGGATTTAGAACGCATTTCAGAACTTGCACAAGCCGGAATTCTACTTTTAATGTCAGATAGCACAAACGTCGAACGCAAAGGATACACCATGTCTGAAAAGGCGATTGGCGATACCTTCATGAAACTATTTGATCGTGCAACAGGTCGCATTATTGTCGCTACTTTCGCTTCAAATATCCACCGCATGCAACAAATCATCGATGCATCCCGTGCATTTAATCGAAAAGTAGCCTTCAGCGGACGTAGTATGGAAAACATCTCTAAAGTAGCAATGGAATTAGGATATCTTCACATAGATGACGATATGTTGATTAATATTAATCAGATTAATACAGTACCAGAAAATGAATTGACCTTAATCGTAACTGGTAGTCAAGGAGAACCAATGGGAGCACTTGCCCGTATTGCCTTCTCTACACATCGTCAACTTAAATTACAACCTAATGACCTATTCATCATCTCGGCTTCACCAATTCCAGGTAACGATAAACTCGTTGGCCGTGTCATTAACCAACTCTATAAAAAAGGTGCGGAAGTCATCTATAAAGACTTAGAATCAGTCCATGTTTCAGGACATGCTTGCCAAGAAGAACTAAAACTTATCCTACGTCTTACCCATCCAAAATTCTTTATGCCGGTTCATGGTGAATATCGTCACCTTGTACACCATAAAAATTTAGCCGTCAGTGTTGGAATTCCAAAAGACCATATCAAAGTCTTAGAAACAGGACAAATTCTTGAATTAACAAATAACTCAGCAAAAATCAATGGCCGCGTACGTACAGGAGCCATTCTTGTCGATGGAATTGGTGTTGGAGATGTCGGAAACATCGTCTTAAGAGACCGCAAAATGCTTGCTGAAGGTGGAATGATTATCATCGTTGCCACTATTGATAAACAATCAAAAGAACTCATTAGTGAGCCATACATTCTAACTCGTGGCTTTGTTTATGTCAAAGAAGCAGAAGAACTAATGAACAATATCAAAGAAATCGCTAAAAATGAGCTTCAAATGCTACTCGAAAACGATACAAACGAAATTATGGTCATGAAAACTCGCGTTAAAAAATCATTAGAACGTTATCTATACGAACAAACAAAAAGAAGACCTAGCATCTTCCCAATCATCATGGAAGTTTAAAAAAAGTATCTGCAATTTTTTGCAGATACTTTTTTCTTTTTATATAATTTTAAATCATTTTTAGAAGTTCTGTGGATAAATCAAAATTTTTATATTTATATCTATAATTTTAAATTATTTCCCAGGATATACTCTTTTTTTATATCATTAACACTTCTTTTCAGATTTAAAATAAGACTTTGTTTACATTTACGATTTGTTGTATTTAAATCATTGATACTGTTAAATAAATAGTAAATATGAAATACTGTGACGAACGAAATTTCGCTCGATCAATTTTGATAATATTTTTGAAATAATTATCTTTAATTATCAAAACTTGTCACTTTCGAAAATTAAGTCATATTGTATCAAAAACTATCGATTCCTCTGATGAGGCATTTCCCCTTTCCCGCCCAAAATAAAAATCTCTCAAAAGAGAGATTTTTAAAAATCCTTATTCACATTCACAAAAATTGCAACAACACTTAAAAAGGCTACTGTTCCAATCACAGTCCATTCAATCCATGACTTAGAGTACTCCAACTTTAAAGATTCTAAATCAACCTGAGCTCCATACGCCCCATTACTTACAATCCAAAACTGAAGATTATGTCGTCCTGGAATCTCATTCGTTTGATAAACGGTTTTTAAGGTATCATAAATATCATATGAAAACACGCCTGTCTTATTCGTTGGATATTGAAGATAATATCCTCGTTGATCACCTTCTACATAAACAAGTAATGACCAAAGTTCATCAACATCTTTAACATTAATTGTAAACTTTGGATTTTTCTCTAAATCTACTTCAAAGTAAGACGTCTGAATTCCGCCACTCCCCTCTTTATTTAAATTTTTAACTACTGCACTACCATCATAATAATTCACTTTTCCTAAAGCATTTAGTCTTGCCTGCCAATGTGTAATCTCTTGTGTTGTAAATGCCGTTTTCCAAGCTCGCTCTTTCATTGGCTGTAACCCTTGATTAAATAAACGAACCTTTTTCACATCTATCTCACCATTAGTCTCAAGCTCTAAAGACACTTCATGCTCACCTAATAAATGATAATTCTTAGGATTTAATTGATGTAAAGCATAATTCAAACTCATTTTAATTCTTCCCGCTTCAGTTGAATTCTCAAAAATATAGAACCGTTCTCCTGTCTCCTTCACCTTTAAGAATAAAGACCAAGGCTCTGTAAAATCAGCAATCTCCATCGCAATCATTGGGACCTGACTAAAATCAAGATTAAATGGCTGACTCTCAATTCCACCTCTGACACGAACCTCGCTATCACCATTAATAAACTCCACGCTACCATCATTAACTGGTGTCCAATTAATCAAATTATTTGGAAGTTCATTCAATAAGTAAGGATTCTCATCTTTTTGAATAAAAATGCGAGCATATGCATAATCCTTAAGTCCACTCGAAGTAATAATCTCAGCTTTCATCAAATGATATCCATTTGCCAACTTACTAACATCCACAACATAAGGTTTCGAGTAATTAACATTTTGAAAGATTGCATTCCCATCCATATAAATATTAATATTAGAAACTGCATCGTCCTCCATTGTTTTAATATCTAGATCAAGCGAATAATTATCAGAAATCGGTTCATATTGAGATAACCCTACAAAATTAACAGCTCCTAATACTTTAGCATTTACACTATTTTCAATCTTACGTTGTTCATCATACTTATTTTCACCTTCAGTTACAGGAACCTCAGCCAAAATTACTGCATCGGTCGCATTTATTGTAATACTAGTCTGATCACTAACATTTTTAGTTATAAACTCTTGCGTCATTACATTATATAAGTTGACCGTTCCCTCTGACTGAATCTTGTATTGTACCTCTTGCTTACTATCATAAGGATTAAACAACAAGTACATAGGCAGATTCTTCTCTTCATCCACGTAATAATCATTTGTATTAAGATCTACCTTCAAGATCCCCTCAACATTCGTTTGTTCAATCATTGCCGCCAACAATCCTAAATAAGCCCCACTTAAAATCGATTGTTTTTGATTTTCTGTCTCATTCATCCGTGAAACTCTATCAAATGGAATCACAGTATTATTAGGATAAAATAAATTCAAACTCTGTGTTAGATGTAAAATATAGCGTCCAACCTCAATTGCATAACGTTGATCATATTTTAGCATCGGAACTAACGCTGTTGCTGCAACAATACTAGCAAATGACTCTGGTGTTCCACCATATTCAGTTCTTGAACCAATTAATCCCGTTCCATATTCCCCATTAAACATCCCGTACTCATGACGATAATCACTTTCAGTAAAGAAAAACTCCATATATTTTGCCGTATCAAAATGACCATTTTCCATTGCATTCAAACGTGCCGATAAATAAGGTAAATATAAATAAACTACCTCATATCCCGGATTTCGCTGAAACTCTTCTAAATATTTCATACACTCGGTGGCTGCTTTCATATATTTACGATCTTCAAAACGCTCATACGCAAAATATTGAATCATCGCAACCCCAGCTGCTGCACCTGGTTCTGTCCATTCTCCATTATCATAAGGAACCTTCTGCTTAAAATCATATCCCGTATAAGCAAAATCAACCATTCCCTGACTTCCACCTAAATCCATCACCACATCGTACCAGTTATCTGCTATGCTTCTCAAAATCTGCTCCGAATCAAGTGTTGCCTCATATCGATCCATCAACATAAAATACAGCATTCCAGGATATACCTGTTCCCAAAATGATAGTTCAAGACTACTACCATTCTCATAATTTAAAAGAATCCCCTCACCATTCTCAACATTATAATAAGACTCCACTAACGGTACAAGTTTACTTAAAAACTCCTCACCAATTTCATCTCTACCAATCAAATTTGCAGACAATAAAGCTCCTATTGCCGTAATAGCCTGAGCCTGATTTATATCCTGTTCATCAGAGGTATAAGTCAAAAAACCTAATGACTCACGTCCTGTATTTCGATAACTACGATCAATATAACCATAGTGATACTCATCAAAATTGAATAGCATCCGATTAAAATCCATTGCAACAGCTCGCCAATCCCGATAAGCATAATTTTCAGGAATAAACGGAATGTCACTCGTAGATTGAATATTTTTATTAACACTTTTCACCTTCTGCTCACTAGCCGAAACATTCATATCTCCAATTACTAGAGTCAGAATCAAACTAATAAACACAATAATGACCATTAAAAATTCCTTCAACTTCATCCCAACCACCTCTACAAAAAATCAAAATCTTACACTTATTATTCACGATATCTTGCTTATTATGTAGAAATTAGGCGATTTGAATGATAGCTAAGATAATAAGAATTAGGTTCTAAAAATCTATAGAGAACCAGAAATATACTTTCTACCAAATAAAAATTTCAAAAACAAGGTTATCCACAATTTAATCCATAAAAAAACAGCCATCTTCAAAAGAAAGATGACTGTTTTAAGCATGTGTGTGTGCTTGTTAAATTAATATTAGAATTCCAATAATCCTAAGAATGATTCAACATCTAATGAAGCTCCACCAACTAAAGCTCCATCGATTTCTGGTTGAGCCATTAAACCAGCAATTGTGCTAGGTTTAACTGATCCACCATATTGGATACGGATTGCATCTGCAGCTTCTTGTCCGTGTTCACGAGCAACAACTTTACGGATGTATCCGATAGTTTCATTAGCTTGCTCATCAGTAGCAGTTAATCCAGTTCCGATAGCCCAGATTGGTTCATAAGCGATAACTGTTTCTTTAACTTGCTCTAATGATAATCCTTCTAAAGCGCGAACGATTTGAGAATCTACAACTTGGTTAGTTGTTCCATTTTCACGTTGCTCTAAAGATTCCCCACAGCAAACGATTGGAACTAATCCATTAGCAAATGCTGCATGAGTTTTTTTGTTAACTGTTTCATCAGTTTCATTGAACATTTCACGACGTTCACTGTGACCTAAAATAACATAAGTTACTCCTAAGTCTTTTAACATACCTGGAGCGATTTCTCCAGTGAAAGCTCCATTAGCTTCAAAGTGCATGTTTTGAGCACCAATACGTAAGTTTTCTCCTTGATGTTCAACTAATGAACGTAAGTATAATGCTGGAGCACAGATAGCAGTTTCTACTTTATCTGAGCTTGGTACTTTATCCGCTACAGCTTTGATGAATTCTAATGCTTCATCATAGTTTTTGTTCATTTTCCAGTTTCCTGCGATGATTGGTTTTCTCACAACGTTCACCTCTATATAAATTTTAAGTTTAAATAGGAACTCACAAAAGGTGAATTCCCTATTTAAAGACTAGTTTTTAAAAATTATTTGCATCCGCATCCACAGCATTTGTTGCTTAATGATGCTACACCTGGTAATTCTTTACCTTCTAAATATTCTAAAGAAGCTCCTCCACCTGTTGAGATGTGAGAGAATTTATCAGCGTATCCTAATTGCATTGCAGCAGCAGCTGAATCTCCACCACCGATGATAGTGATAGCTCCTTCTAAGTTAGCGATAGCTTCACATACTCCGATAGTTCCTTTAGCGAAGTTAGACATTTCGAATACACCCATTGGTCCATTCCATACTACAGTTTTAGCATCTTTTAATACATTAGAGAATAACTCAACAGTAGCAGGTCCAACATCTAATCCCATTTCATCGTCAGCTAATTCATCAACTGAAACAACGCGGAATTCAGTATCGTTAGAGAATTCTTTAGCTGCAACTGTATCGATAGGTAAAACTAATTTGTCTCCACCTTTTTCTAATAAAGCTTTTGCTAATTCTAATTTATCTTCTTCACATAAAGATTTACCGATGTTTTTCCCTTGTGCTTTAAGGAATGTGAACATCATACCTCCACCAACTAATACTTTGTCAGCTTTGTCTAATAAGTTTTCGATAACACCGATTTTATCAGATACTTTTGCTCCACCTAAGATAGCAACCATTGGACGTTGTGGTGCATCAACTGCTCCACCGATAAATTCGATTTCTTTTTCTAATAAGAATCCAGCTACTGCTTCTAAGTTAGCAGAGATTCCAACGTTTGATGCATGAGCACGGTGAGCTGTACCGAATGCATCGTTTACGAATACATCTCCTAAAGAAGCCCAGTATTTTCCTAATTCAGCATCGTTTTTAGATTCTTTTTTACCATCTAAATCTTCGAAACGAGTGTTTTCGAACATTAATACTTCACCGTCTTTTAATTCAGCGATAGCAGCTTCTAATTCAGCTCCACGAGTTTGCGGGATGAATTTAACGTCTTGTCCTAATAACTCAGCTAAACGCTCAGCAGCTGGACGTAATGATTTAGACGCTTTATCTTCTTCAGATTTGATTTTCCCTAAGTGAGAGAATAAAATAGCACGTCCACCATTTTCTAAGATGTATTTGATTGTAGGTAATGCAGCTACGATACGATTGTCGTTAGTAATTTTTCCATCTTTCATTGGTACGTTGAAATCAACACGTACAAGGACTTTCTTTCCATTTAACTCAACATCTTTAACAGTTTTTTTGTTCATGTGATGAGTCCTCCTTAAAAAATTTTTTCACAATATTATTTTAACGCTTTTTTACATATAATTCAAACATTACCGTCTGACATCATATTTTTAAAGCGCTTTTAAATGGTAGTGCAACAAATATAAAGATTCTGCGACAGTACGCTGTCTTATTTTTTCGCGATTACCATTAAAAATGTAAGATTTAATAATATTTTTGCCACATACATTAAGTCCGACATAAACTAATCCAACAGGCTTTAACTCTGAACCACCATCTGGTCCTGCAATTCCTGTTACACCTATCGTAACATCAGCACCTGTTAACTCTTTTAAATTATTCGCCATGTCATATGCAATTTCCTCTGAAACTGCTCCATGCTCCATTAAACGATCACGATCAATATGAAGTCGATTCATCTTTGATTCATAACTATACGTCACGATACCCTCTAAGAAAACAGAAGAAACACCCGCTACATTCACAATTTCAGAAGATAGCAATCCACCACTACAACTTTCAGCGGTTGCAATCGTCAACTGCTTTTCTTTTAACAAACGAACCACTTCCGTCGGGAGATCGGTATTCTGATCTCCAATATAGTAATCCGTCATAAGATTTTTAAACTCTTCATCAAACTCACGCAACTCTGTTTCATAACTTTCTGTGGTTGAAACAATATAATCCACATGATCAACCGCACAATAAGGAGCAATATTTAAATGAGGATATTTATCATATAAATATAAAATCATTTCCTCTGCATACGACTCACCAATACCACAAAGGCGATAACTGTTGCTAATTTTACGCTCTTTAATTTCTGTCAAGAAATATGGTGTCACACTTTCATAAAACATTGCCTGAAGCTCAGCTGGAGGTCCTGGCAATAAAAATACAGACTTATTATCTTTTTCTAAAAACAATCCCGGTGCCGTTCCATTATTATTCGTTAAAACAAGCCCTGTTTTAAATTTATAAGCCTGTCTAGCATTATTACTAGGAATCGCTCTATTCGTGCGTTTAAAGTACTCAACAATTCCTTGATAAATCTCTTCATCATACACAAGCGTTTCGTTAAAATACATCGCCACACCATCACGTGATAAATCATCAACTGTTGGTCCAAGACCACCAATTGTCAGCACAATATCCGCATAAGAATAAGCAACGTTAAGTCCTTCCACAATCTCTTCTAATACGTCAGGAACCACTTATTGGTGAACGATTTTCCCACCTAATTGCTCAACCTCTTTTGCAATAAATGCGCTATTCGTATTAATTGTCTTTCCACAAAGCACTTCATTCCCAATCGCTAAAATCGCAACCTTCATATTTTCACCTCTCATTTTAAAATGACCATCTCTCCTATTTTTATGCACTAATGAAAAAAGCTATCTCCAAAGAGATAGCTTTTTTTACAAAAAAGTTCGCGTTAATTAAAATTATTTAATTAAAGAAGCGAAGTATCCTAAAGTACGGATTAATTGGTTAGTGTAAGACATTTCGTTGTCATACCAAGCAGCAACTTTAACTAATTGCTCTCCGTTAACTTCCATAACTTTTGTTTGAGTAGCATCGAATAATGATCCGTAAGAAATTCCGATTACGTCTGCAGAAACGATTTCATCTTCAGTGTATCCGAATGATTCGTTAGCAGCAGCTTTCATTGCTTCGTTGATTTCAGCAGCAGTTACTTTAGTGTTTAAAGTACATACTAACTCAGTTAATGAACCAGTGATTACTGGAACACGTTGAGCTCCACCGTCTAATTTTCCTTGTAATTCAGGAATTACTAAACCGATAGCTTTAGCAGCTCCAGTTGAGTTAGGAACGATTGATGCAGCAGCTGCACGTCCACGACGTAAGTCACCTTTTCCGTGAGGAGCATCTAATGTATTTTGGTCATTAGTGTAAGCATGGATTGTAGTCATGAATCCTTTTTGTACACCGTATTTATCGTTTAATACTTTAGCCATTGGAGCTAAACAGTTAGTTGTACAAGAAGCTCCTGAGATAACTGTTTCAGTTCCGTCTAAAATATCTTGGTTTACGTTGTAAACTACAGTTTTGATATCTCCTGTAGCTGGTGCAGAGATAACTACTTTTTTAGCTCCTGCTTGTAAGTGTAATCCAGCTTTTTCTTGAGAAGTGAAGAATCCAGTACATTCTAATACTACATCTACTCCTAATTCTCCCCAAGGTAAGTCTGCAGGGTTACGCTCAGCAGTAACTTTGATTTCTTTACCGTTAACTACGAAAGCTCCGTCTTTAACTTCGATTTCTCCGTTGAAACGACCTTGAGCTGAATCGTATTTGAATAAGTGAGCTAATGTTTTAGCATCAGTTAAGTCGTTGATTGCAACAACTTCAAATTCATTGTTTTCGATCATTAAACGTAAAGCTAAGCGTCCGATACGCCCGAATCCATTAATCGCTACTTTAACAGCCATGTGAAGATTCCTCCTAGAATATAATAAATATGTTATTTGTCACAACCCGTGTAACCGAGTACACATATATATTGTGAAAAATTACTACATTTTTATTCTAACAATTTGTACCATGATAATCAAGTTTTAAACTACTGTAAGCGTTTATAATTAGTTGACTAACAAAAATAAACATAAGAAATTTCCATAAAAATGAATATATTACCTTCAACTATATTAAAATAGAGTATACCGGACTCAACGCTATATTTTTTTGTTGAACTGTGGTAAAATGTGCTATATAAATTTTTTATAAAAAGAGGGGTGGCCTTATGAGTTATTTAGTACCAACAGTCATTGAACAAACAGCTCATGGTGAGCGTGCATACGATATTTATTCTCGCTTATTAAAAGATCGTATCATCATGTTAAGTGGGGAAATTAATGACCACACAGCTAACATTGTTGTTGCTCAACTTTTATTTTTAGCAGCAGAAGATCCAGACAAAGATATTAATATCTATATCAACAGTCCTGGTGGATCAGTAACAGCAGGTCTAGCTATTTTTGATACAATGAACTATATTAAATGTGATGTTTCAACTATCTGTGTTGGAATGGCCGCTTCAATGGGTGCCTTCTTATTAACAGCTGGTACTAAAGGAAAACGTTATGTTTTACCAAATAGTGAAGTCATGATTCACCAACCACTTGGTGGAGCACAAGGTCAAGCTACAGAAATTGCGATTGCTGCAAAACACATCTTAAAAACTCGTGATCGTTTAAATAAAATCTTAGCTGAACAAACAGGTCAACCATTAGAAAAAATCGAACAAGATACAGAACGTGATAACTTCATGTCTGCTGATGAAGCAGTAGCTTATGGACTTGTAGACCAAGTTGTAACTCGTCCAACTGACGTTACAAAATAATTTTTAAAGTGAGGAAAATAACCTCACTTTTTTTATTTATTATTTTCTGCTAATTACGACAAAAAATACGAATAAAACGGATTTTTCTCATCTTCTGATAAAAAAAAGATGTGATTATGTCACATCTTATCTAATATTTAGACCACAAATTTTTCAATTCCGAAAGCCACTCCATCATTATGAACTGTTTCTGTTACTTGGTGTGCATACTTCTTCACCTCATCAGATGCATTTCCCATAGCAATACCGCATCCAACTGTTGATAACATTTCAATATCATTCTTACCATCACCAAATGCATAACTATTTTCAATTGGAATATTTAAATGTTGTAATGCTTTAATAATTCCAGTTGCCTTCGTATTCTTTTTTGAATATAGCTCGCAAACACCAAAATCAATACTGCTCACATGATCATACTCATCATGTCCTGCTAATAATTCTAGGCAAGCTTGATAAATTTCGTCAGTCATACATAACATCTCAATCTTGTGAATATCAACTTCATCTAACGAATAATTACTTTCAAAAAGGTCATTTAAAATACCCACACGATCATAAAACTCATAAAACTCTTTATGAGTTTCTTTTAAATAGGATTGTTTTTCTCCCTCTAAAATATACTGTACATTCATTGCCTCAAGCTTCGACGTAAATTCTTTAACAAATTCTTTATCAAGAGGTTCACTATGTAACAACTCATCCTTAACCACAACATGAGCACCATTAGCTAAAATAAAACCATCAAAACCGAAATTTAAAATTGCCTGGCTTAAAAAAGCATAAGGTCTTCCCGTTGCAATAAAAACATAATGTCCATTTTCCTGTAAAGAACGAATCGCAGACTGAACATTCGGTCTAATTTCTTTAATTCCGTCCTTAGCTTCAATTAAAGTACCATCAATATCAAAAAATATCGCCTTTTTCACAGCTCTGTCCCCCTTTTTTGTAACTATTATCATTTTAACCTTTTAATTTTAAGTTAACAATGTTAGATTTTCAATAAAATAAATAACTTCTCATATATAACCATCAATATTTCTTCTATTTTTAGAGTTCAGTTGCTAAACCTTTTTGCTATTAGGACATCTTATAATTCAGAGCCTCCCCAACAAAGGTAGTATTAAATCATGACGTCCCTATGTTAGGTTTTCCATGTATGAAAAACTCATCAGAACTTATATATTTTTTACAAACCTATTCAAATATTTAATATATAAAAAGGAGCTCATCAAATGATAGCTCCTTTTTATATATTAAATTAGGCTTTTGTTCCTTTTGCCCCTTTTGTTCCAGATCCTTGTAATGCTAAAACGTTTGAGTCGAATGAGAATGTTAAGTTTTCACGTTCACGTTGACGTTTTAAAGCTAATTCAACAAGACTTGTCATTAAACCTGTAAAGTCACGGTCTGTTTTTTCCCATAAGTAGAATGATAATGATCCTGGGATTGTATTGATTTCATTTACATAAACATTATTGTTTTCAGCATTAATTAAGAAGTCAATACGAGCAACCCCTGCACTACCAAGTACACGGAATGTTTGTAATGCAAGATCTTGAACATATTTAGTTCCTTCATCTGTCAAACGAGCAGGAATAATACGGTTAGTACTTGCCATACCTTGTGATTTAGTTCCTCCGGTTTTAGCACCTTTAGAACCTCCACCACCTTCATATTTATCTTTATAACTTAAAAACTCATCAGATCCCATTACTTCTTCTAGTACAGAAGCTTTGGCACCAGAGAAATCTCCAATTACTGAGCAGTTAACTTCAACTAATTGAGTTACCATTTCTTCAACGATAAATTTATTATCGTAGCTAATTGCTTCTGTAATAGCTTCTTCTAATGATGCACGGTCTTTCGCTTTTGAAATCCCAACACTTGATCCAAGACTAGCTGGTTTAACCATTAATGGATAAGATAATTTAGATTCAATCGCATCTAAACATGCCTCTGGATTCGCAAACCAATCAGAAGAATAATACCAAACATAATTTGTGATAGGTAATCCTGAATCACGTAAAATATTTTTCATGAACACTTTATCTTGTCCAACGGCCGCTGCAGCAACATCACATCCAGAGTAAGGAATTCCGTTTAATTCGAAGAATCCTTGTAGGGCACCGTCTTCACCATTTGTTCCGTGAATAACTGGAATTGCTACATCGATTGTATTTAAAATATTATTTCCAAATAATTTACTTGGATAACGTTCAACTTGGATTTTACCTTTGTTAGCTACAATGGTAATACGTTGACATTTTTTGAACAATTCGTCCATATTTTTATATTCTTTCACGTCGAATAACGCTTCACCTGTATACCATTCACGCTTTTTTGATAAGTAAACTGGTACTACATCGTATTTCTCTTTATCGATAGCATGCATTGCTTGATTAGCAGAAATAATTGAGATTTCGTGCTCTACCGATTCACCACCAAAGAACACACCAACTTTTAACTTCATGAGGAAGCCCCCTTTTAATTTAAGTTTAGTATCTATTGTAAAGTATACCGTAATTTACAGTAAAAACATACGTCTATTTTATCAATAAATGACTATCATTATAAATCTTTTTTTGTGTAAATTACTCAAAATATGTTTCTAATTGTTCAGCATAAACTTTATATGCCTTTTTAATTTCTTCAATTGAATTTTTTCTTGATAAGACCGGTAAATTATCTAATTCAAACCATGCTACTTCGGAAGTTTCATGGTTACATTTTGCCTCACCTGAAACGACATTACCCTGGAAATAAAGACAATAAACATCATAGATAGACTTTTGTGTATAATTTCTTCTGTCGAATACAGCTAATAATTTAGGGCATTCAATAACGTATCCTGATTCCTCGAATGTTTCCTTAATTGCAGTTTGTTTGGGTGTACAATCAATATCACACCAACCACCTGGTAATGACCATTCACCACTATCCTTTTCCTTGACTAGCAACACTTTACCATCTTTTAAAACCATTGCTCTAACTGCAGGTTGCGGTGTTGGATAATGATAATCTTTATATAAGTCACATTCTGCCTTAGGTAATCCCGTATATGAATGTAACATTTCAAGACTTAACTCTTTTAATTCGTTGTAGTTATCAATTGCGTAGGGATCTGTTGAAAAAGATAAGCCAATTTGTGAAATAGATTGAACTTTTTTAATAAACTCTAATACTTTATCGCTCATCGTTGTTTTCTCCCTTTTTAACGTTATTTCTACTTAGCACATCATTTCTGAATCTTTGTTAGTAAATCTAGGTTCGGACAGCACTCTCTCTATAAAGTCTACTAATGCCTAGAAACTCAAAGGACAAGTCACTGTCATTCGAAACGACTTTTACGAGCAGTTCCTGCTCGATTCAGCCTTTTAGATGGTTCTAATTGAGCTCTTGCGAAATTTAGACCATCTTATCCTGTGAATTTAATTATTCTTTTCGAACTCTGTGAGAATTAGAATAATTTTTCTCAGGGTTATTCAATCCAGCTTCATCGAGCAATTCGTCTATGAAATTCAATAAAGTCTTCATGGTCATAAACCGACCATTACGCTTTCTTTTCATTTCTACGTCGAATTAACCGCTCGATTCAGCCTTTTATTCAATCTAGCTTCGAGGTGCAGAAGCTCTATAAAGTTCCACTCCCATATTAACTCAAAGAGCGAGTTAATAGTGAGTGTTCACTTTTACGATCTTCTAAACGCACCTCTCAGCCTTTTATATTACTCTGCAAATAGTTCCGGTAGGTCATTTTCTAGTAATACGAAGGCACCTGGTTCCACGACTTCGTGCATTTTGGCAAAGGCATCTTGTAGGTTTTCTGCTACGTAGATTGTTTCTGTTGGGTATTCAACTTCCATTAATCCAGCATAGATTGGTTCTGTTTGTTTTTTTCCAACTAGAATGACATAATCACAGTTATCTTTCATGTATGTCCCAAATGCTTTGTTTAAATCATATTGAGCTGTACCTAAATCGACCATACCTGGTGTGATAACGATTCGTTTCCCATTCATTTGTCCTAATACTTCAAGTGCCATTTTAGATCCTACTGGATTTGAGTTGAAAGCATCATCGATAATTGTAAAGTTACCGTTACGACGTAGCTCTAAACGGTGAGTGACAGGTTTCATTTTACGAACTGCCATTTGCATTTTCTCAACTGGAATTCCTAACTCATACCCTAACCCAATACTTGCTAACGTATTATAAATATTATGCAATCCTAAAAGTTTTGTTTGGAATGTTTCAACACGTCCATCTTTAAAGTGAACATTGAATGTTGTTCCTTTTTCGCTGACTTCAATATCACTTGCACGATAATCTGCTTCACGTTCAATCCCATACGTATAAACTTTACACTTACCTTGGAATTTATTTTCATAGTAATCACGAATATTTTCATCATCAATATTAATAAATCCAATTCCGTCTTCAGGCAAATACTCAATCAACTCAAACTTTGTTTGTTTAACATTATCAATTGTTTTAAATGTTTCTAAATGTTGCGGTCCAACCGATGTTAAAACACCGTACTTAGGATAAGCAATTTCACATAACTCATTAATTTCACCAACTTTATAAGCTCCCATCTCAGCAATAAACTTACTATGAATTGGCTTCAAGAAGTTACGAATCGTAATCGTAATCCCCATCGGGGTATTATAGCTTTCAGGCGTCATTAATGTGTTAAACTGCTCTGATAAAATCGCATTCAATGCATGCTTCGTACTCGTTTTACCATAACTTCCGGTTACTCCGATTACATCTAAATCTTTCGAAGACTTCACAATGCGACGTGCATCATTAATAAATCCTAAACGAATCTGCGTCTCTAATGGCTTATTTAACTTATTTGCAAACAACACAATCATATACGCAAATAAATTGAATGTTAATACCCATCCAGGCAACTGAAGTAACAGGTTAAGTGGGACAAAGGCCATTGCAACACCAGAGATTGCTAGCATTACTAAGACTGCCGTTCCAATTAAGCGCCAAACACGTGCCGTAATTTTTAACGGTAACTTTGATTCTTTTGACTTAAAACTTGTTAAATTAGATAAAAATGCCCCAATAGCCGTAATTATTAAAAGTGGAATTGTAATCGTCATAAACGATAAAGGCATCAATAAACTTAAAACAATAACTACCCAATAGGCAATAACAAATACAGATAAAACAGTCGGGAACGAATTCAATCGATGCCCTGCTATCCAATTCGTAAAACGATCATTCATATAATGACACTGTTGTAACATTTGTAAGGCGTGTTTCATTCGCCCCCATAAAGTAAAACATAAAATGATAGAAAGTACCGCTAAAAGCCCCATGATTATATAAGGTAATGCCATTACTTCTCACCTCTTTCTTCTTGTAAGAACACGTCAATCACGCGTAAAAATTGACCTAAACAGTCTAGATATGAATAATGACCAGCGCCCTCAAACACAACCAGTCCCGCTCCAGGAATTTTTTTCTCCATAATTTTAGCATCGCTCAAAGGCGTCGCATCATCTTTATCTCCCCATACTAATAAAGTTGGCACTTTAATAGAAGGCATTAAATGCTGTAAATCTTCATTCACAACCTTACTCATAATCTGACGCATCACAGGTGATGCGTTTTTATAATCCGATGAACCGGCATTCGCCATCATCTGTTCTTTATAAGCACTTAAACCTGGTAAACTTAAAACCTTTTTACCTAATTTATAGCTATAAACACGAGCATAATAATCAATACCACGTTTTGGTTTAATTCCAGCACTATCAATTAACACTAATTTATTTAACTCATTTTGGCGCCCAGCATAAATAATTCCAACACGCCCACCAAATGAATGGCCAAAAATAGTTGGATTTTTAATATCTAACTGCTTTACAAACTTCTCAACCATGTCAGCATAATCATAAACTGACCAAATCGTTTTCGGTTCTTCACTTCGACCGAAACCAGGAAAGTCTAACGTATAAACTTTAAATTCTTTTTTTAATGGTTCGATAATCGGTCGAAATGCTTCAACCTTCTGCCCCCATCCATGCAATAAAAGAAGAGGATGCCCTTCCCCTTCAACTTCATAATAAACATTTAAATCATCTATCTTAATGAACATCGTCCATCATCTCCTAAACTATAGTCTTTACTATTATATGACAATCGTCCATAAAATTTAAGGGTCTAACATAAAAAAACTAACTTTTACAATTAATGCCTAAAAACTCTTTTCAATATTGGCAAATAATCAATAAAAATGAGATGAAATCCTAAAAATCTCATCTCATTTTTCATCTTCTGCTTCTTTTATCGCATCTAATATAGAAGTCAGAAAAATACTTTGCTCAACAGGTACTACATTCGTGTCGTAAATTGTAATTTCATATGTTGTTTTAAATAGTGAGAATTTTTTCTTTATTTTATACAATTCATTCCCACTTTTGTCTTCGATAATATATTCAGGAAAGATTCTAAACATCTTTTGTTTTGAAATAGCTATTTCTTTTCGATTTTCATCATAAAAATGAAATGTTTTTCCCCATCTAAAGAAATCCTCAATTACTTCTTCACCAATAAATCCAACTGTCTCATTACTACTATTATAAACCTGTGCTAATCGATTTAAACGAATGTTCCAACGTTTAATTTGTTGTTCTGAGCCATAAACGTCTCCATTTAAATCAGATAAAACAAGTCGTTCACCAAATAAATTAAAATAAAGTCCCTCAACCTTTCCTACTTTGTTCCCATCCACATAAACCTTATACGATTTATTCAGTGAAAACCAACTCTGCTTCACTTCAATCATATGTGATTGTTCCAAAGTAGTGAGTAAATCTTCTGCATGAACTTCTAAAATACCACCAATAAAAACGAGGCATGCTAACATAAACGCACTTAACACCCTTAACCTTCTCATCTCATCACCTACCTTGTCTTAGTATATGACTTATTGCTACAAAAAATTGCCTCAAATTATTTCGAGGCAATTTTCTTTTTATCTTCGTAATACTTATAGAAGCACCCTAAAATAATCAGTGCTGTAATACTAGAAATTGAGAATCCGATATCAAAACCAGGCGATTTATATTCAAGTGTAATTTCATATTGACCTGCACTCGGAATTTCAATTCCAATAAATCCGCCATTTACATTATGTACTTCTAATAATTCCCCATCTCCATAAGCTTTCCATCCTTCGTCATAAGGAATCGAATAAGAAAGCAGTGTTGGACTTAATGCCACATAATCATGAGAAATTCCATTTTGGGTATAGGTTACATTCTTAACGCCTTTATTTTGTCTGGTCTGAGCCGCTTGATAATATTGAATCTCACCTAGATAGCTTGGAAGAGTACTCAAATCATAAGCCTCAAGACGATATGTTAAAGCCAAATGTTCTACCTGTTCCTTATTTAAAATCATACAATTCAAGAAAACATATTGTTTTTGTTCACGACTTAACTTTTCAAAATCTGTATCCAATACATAGGTATTCATACTTGAGGCTACTGGGACAAAATAATTATTCTTGTATATCGTAATCCCTTCAATACGATCATAATACTCATACCCTGGCAAAGAGGCTTCGTAATCTGGCGTAAAATAATACTTCGCTGATAACGCAGTCGTAATCATATAATCCGTAGCTGAAATAGATAAGCCATTTGTTACATTTTCATTTAACATCCAAGAAAACTCATCGTCTCCCAAAAGCGCCTTATTTCCAATCGAGAAGCCATTATAACCTCGATAAATCGGTTCATTATACTGCGTCTCATAACTATTAATAATGCGATAAAACTCCGGATCAATGGTCTGAATATAGTCTGCTACCGCATAAGTTTCATTCACAATATAATCATTATCCTGTACATACTCCACAACGGCATTCGATTTCTGACTATTCGTTTCAAAATACATATATGCCGTAAATAGACACTCAAGCATCAAAATAACAAAGATAACCTTCCCTCTTAACTGATGCTCTTCCTTTACAATCTCATCTAAAATAAAACAATACAAAGAAATCAATAAATTCATTAATAAAAAAATCATTAAGTACGGCGTAATAGCGATTAATTGAGAGAAAACAGCCTCAGTTGTAAAATTCGTGAATCCTTGATTATTGAAACTATACTCATAAACAAAAATAAACACTAATACCAGTAATAATAGAAATTTATATCCATATTTCGTTTTCTTTAATAACTTTAAATCCAATTTATGCGTATCATTTAATACATAAGCCACTAATAATGAGTTAAATAAAATTAACAGTATCGATAATACATTCATATTTAAAGTTGCCAGTGACGTTACATTAATAAGTTGCATCGACTGCGTCAAAAATACAATCAAAAGTAACCCTATGTAACTTAAAATCGTGAGCCTGCGAGCTCCCTTACTAATCAATTTCACAAACTGTGGGGCTAGTAAAACAACTAGAACAGACTGATATAACGATAAATAATGAGAATGATTAATAAAATTAGCCACCCCCTTATAATTTTCATGAAGAGGTGGGAATAATCCTTGAACCGCTAAAGCTAATACAGATGATAACGTCACTCCATTTTGCAATTCAATTTGAACCGTATTTGAAGCCATCACCAGCGGTAAAATAAAGACCATATTGACTCCGATAATAATAAAGATAGACAAAATAAAATTTTTGATATCTTTATACAAATTATCTTTCTGTGAATGATGCATGACATAAATTCGAATTAAGATATAAATGAATAAGAACGGTAAGAACAATAATAAAAATGTAAAATGAGAGATTAATAACAATGTAAATGTAGCAACAAAGTACCGCTTCTTACCCGACGCGAGCATTTTCTCGGCGCCATATAAAACTAGTGGAACAAAAACAAGCAAGTCAATCGTAATAAACTCATTTAAATTAGTTAAATACCAGCCATTAAAAATAAAGAGCAAACTAGCAATGGTCGTCGTATGAAGTGAAAACCACTTCGTTTCCTTCATATACAAATATAAAGCCCCCGCTGCTAAGCACGTCTTTAAAAATAGCAATGGAAAATATAAAAACGACAAATTACTAGTTGAAAACAACATCGTAATCAAAAAGAATGGGTTATATATCGAATAAACATTCTGAGCTCCTAAAAAATTTCCACCAAGGAAAAAGTTCCAGGACCACATCGGCATCTGTCCCTGAAGTAATAAATCATGTGAATTCGTATAAATCGTCAAATAATTTTCAACAAACTGCCCTGATATAGCATAAATAAAATTACCTGAAAAAATGAAACCAAAGAAAATAATTACAAAGATAATACAAATATAAGTAAAAGTTTTTCTCAACACTTCTGATTTTGTTAACATATCATCCCACCCAAGCTCAATTGAATACATTCATTTTACCACAAAAACATCCGACGTTTACCAAAAAATAACTATAAAATTAAGACACATTACGAGTCATCGTATAAGCACTATGATATACTTAAAAAAGGTGATATAAATGGAAAGATACAATATAATAACGGAAAAATTTCCTCGTGAAATAGTCCTTTTAAAAAGTCGACCTTGTGCCTATGGAAAATGTGCATTTTGTGACTATATCGGAGATAATTCTACAAACGTCGAAGAAATGAACACGCTAAACAAGGAAGTTCTCTCAAACGTTAAAGGTCTATATGATACATTTGAGGTCATTAATTCAGGTAACATATTCGACCTTCCAAAAGAAACATTAAATATGATTAAACAAACAATCGATGAACACGAATTCAAAAAACTTTTTGCAGAAGCACATTGGATTTACCGAGAGCATCTTCATAAAATGCGTCAACGATTTGAAATTGATATGATGTTCAAAACAGGAGTTGAATCTTTTGACTACGATTTCAGGGAAAAAGTCTTAAAAAAAGGAGCACCTTTTAAAAGTGTTGATGAACTTAAGCAATACTTTGATTCGGCATGCATCATGGTTGGTGTGCAAGGACAAACAAAGGACATGATAAAAAGAGATATCGATATTGTCTTAAATCAATTCGATCATGCAACGGTTAACGTCTACTGTGAAAACACAACTATCATCAAACCAGACCCAAAATTAAAAGAATGGTTCCTTGATGAATATAAATGGTTAGACGATGTAAAACACTTGGAAGTTCTTTGGAATAATACTGACTTTGGAGTCGGAGACTAAGACAGCGTTACGCTGTCTTTTGTAATTTATTTTAGGTATTGATATCTTTTAACAAAAAAAGTATACTAATAGTATACTAAATAGAAAGGTTGTATAAAATGGGCGGACCAAATAAAAAAGAAGCCATAGCGGCCCTTCATCGTCAAACAATATTAGATGCTGCAGAACAAGTCTTTTATGAAAAAGGATTCTATGCAACGACGATTGAAGACTTATCAAAAGCTTCATCTTATAGTCGTCGAACAATTTACACCTATTTCGAAAACAAAGAAGATATTTTATACAACATCGTTTTAAAGGGATTAACCTCACTTAATCAGGATTTAACTGACGTCTTGAATATTGAAGGAGATTTTTTAACAAAGTACTACGCGATTTGTAAAGCAATGACCACTTATTATCAAACATACCCTTATTCATTCGATTCCGTTAATACAATGAAAAACTCAGATATCAACCTAAGTGAAATTCCCCCTACTTTAATGCAAATCTTTGCAAGCGGAACTGAAACGAATCAACTTCTTGAGAACTTCTTAAAACAAGGACAGGAAGACGGAATCATTCAAAAAAATGTAAATCCACAACAAGCTGTTTATATTCTATGGGCTAACCTTTCATCTCTAATCACACTTACTCATAACAAAGGTGAATTTATCTCCTCAGAATTAAACATAACAGTTGAACAATTTTTACAAAATGGATTCACACAAATCATCAATTCTATTTTAGAGGTACGCCTCTAAATGTTTCAGTGACCTAAAAACGGACTTTATTTAGTTTTGAAAGATAGAAATTTAACAAAAAAATACTTATTTCTTTTTATACAAACTAAAAAACATCCATAATTAAGCTATGTAATCATTCGGATTTAAAAAAACAAAAATAAAAGCACAATGAATCAAATGATACGCACCCATTTGAGCGATACTAAGGATGACTACTTAGAAAAACTCTATCTGTCATTCCATATCATAAAAAACAACTAGATCTACTAGCAGTTAGGTAAGTAAAAGGAGTGGTTTTATGTCAATGCCGGTATTTGACGAGAAAAAAATTCTTGAAATTAACGATAAGTTAATTAAATTAGGTAAAAAACGTGGTTATTTAACGTACGATGAAATTAATAATAGTTTTGCGGAAGTACAATTAGATCCTGAAATGATTAGTTCATTTTTAGATTTATACGAATCTGAACAAATTGATATCGTAAAAGCCAAAAAAGTGGTTGAGACTCCTAAAGTCAAAAAAGAAGTTAAAGAAACACCAAAAGTGCAAAACACTGAAGAGGAACAAACAACAACTGAAGAAGCTGATTTTGAAGAAAATGAGGAAGAGGAAAATATTCCAGCAGACTTTAAAATTGAAGAAGAAGATGAAGAACCATTTGACGCATTCGAGATTACTTCACAATTAAAACTTAGCGATCCAGTTCACATGTATTTAAAAGAAATCGGACGCGTTGAGTTATTATCAAGCCAAGAAGAAATCAAATTTGCTAAAAAAATCGAACGCGGAGATATTTTAGAAGAAATATTAAAATACCGTCGTCAAAATGAAGCATTACCTCAAGAATTAATAGATCGTATCGATTTACTTATTCAAGATGCCGGTGAAGCTCATGATGGAAATGAATTATTAGTTGGAATTACTGAATTAACAGAGGAAGAAGCTGATCGTGTTCTTCACGAAGCCGAATACGCTAAAAAACGTCTGGTTGAATCGAATTTACGATTAGTTGTAAGTATTGCTCGCCGTCATATCGGACGCGGAATGTTATTCCTTGATTTAATTCAAGAAGGAAATATGGGATTAATCAAAGCAGTAGAAAAATTTGACTACCGTAAAGGATTCAAATTCTCAACATACGCCACATGGTGGATTCGCCAAGCCATTACACGTGCCATTGCGGACCAAGCACGTACCATCCGTATTCCAGTTCACATGATTGAAACAATCAACAAACTAGTACGTATTCAACGTCAATTAGTCCAAGAATTAGGTCGTGAGCCATTACCAGAAGAAATTGCTGAAAAAATGGAAATTACACCTGAAAAAGCACGTGAAATTTTAAAAATCTCTCAAGAACCAATTTCATTAGAATCACCAGTTGGTGATGAAGCTGATTCAAGTTTAGGAGATTTCATTCCAGATGCTGATGCTTTATCACCATCAGACTTCACATCAAATGAAATGCTTAAAAAAGAATTAGCCGAAGTTTTAGAAACATTAACAGACCGTGAAGAACGAGTTCTTCGTTTACGTTTCGGTCTTGAAGATGGACATACACGTACACTTGAAGAAGTAGGAAAAGAATTCGGTGTAACTCGTGAACGTATTCGCCAAATTGAAGCGAAAGCCTTACGTAAATTACGCCACCCTTCAAGAAGCCGTCGTTTAAAAGACTTCATGGAAGAATAAAAAGCAGAGCTTAGCTCTGCTTTTTATTTTACCCTCTTATACTCTGCCCCGTTTTCTAAACGACTTAAATAGCCATGATTATATAAATGTCGACCAATTGTTTCGAATATAATCTCACACATTCTGCTTATCACTTAACTTAACTAGATAACTCTCATTCAAGCGCTCATCATTCAACAAACCATCCTCTAAATGCTCTGAACGACAATAACGTCCTTCCTCAAAAATCCTTATTCTTATATTTCGACTTAATTCCCGCTACAAGTCTAGACTTCGCATCCTCATCCACTTCATCAACTCATCAAGATAAACAGCATGCTTCTTGTCGCACGAAACAAGATTACTTAAAAATCTCCCGTAACTTTCATTATCGCCGAACCACTCTAACTTAACTTCATTATCTTTTACAAACTTTAACTCCATAATCTCTCCCCCTTTATTTACATCATTATAGAAAAAAGGTCAGAATAATCTGACCTTCTAAAAATATTATATTATCACATATATAATTGTTATAAATCTAACGGTTTTACCTTTTTCAATAAATAAACAAATGGAGTATCGCAAATACTTAAGATAGCTTTAACAAAATATGTAACAAAGAAAATTGATATAGCCGCATCTAATTCCCATAATCCAAACATATACACAATCGCTGTGAAAATGAAAGTATCTATTAACTGACTTAATAAAGTACTTCCATTATTACGTAACCATAACCACTTATCATGAGGAAACTTTTCCTTAATAAAGTGGAAAATATAAACATCAATGCTTTGAGAAACTAAGAACGAACATAGTCCTGCAATGGTGAATACTGGTAACGCTAAACCAAATAAACCTTCCATATACGGTTGTGCCCAGTCAGATGCTTCTGGTTTAAACCATAATGAAAATTGAGTCACAATTAAAAATGATAACTGCGTAAAGAATCCCATAAATACGGCTGACTTTGCAGCTTTTACTCCATACTTTTCACTTAATAGATCTGTTGATAAGAAAATACCACTAAACATTGTATTTCCTAAGGTTGTTACAATACCGAAAATAGTGGTTGTCTTTGCTACTTGAATATTAGCCGCAATAACGCTCATTACAATATAAGCATATAGCCCCTTGCGTCCAAATAACTTGTAGCTTAACACAACTAAACCAAAGTTTGTACACACAAATAATAGTGCAATTAATTCATTTGTCATACTAGTCACCCTTACCTTTAAACTTTATAATAATAAAAAAAACTCCTAATAAAAAACAGGAGCAGATAAGATCATGATTAAACAAACGCATAGCAAAATAAGCCTAACGTTCGCTAAACTAGACCTCCTATTTTTGATAACGCTGGATTCTGCCAACAGCATGAGGATTTTATAATGTTACAGTTTCATATTATAACATAGAAAAAGATTAAAAAAAACTCTCTCTTCCCCTAAATTAGGATACTAAAAGGCATTATTACATATTTTAATGTTTATAGAAACGTTCTCGTATAGATTTATACTATCATTATATTTTATAATATAAATAAATAAACTTAATAGAAGTGAGGACAAAATGGAAAAGACAGAATATCCCAATTTGAACGGTTATTATATTAACTTTCAACTTCTTACACAGAAATTAAAAGAAATTGCTCAAGAAAAAGGGATGACACAAAGTGAACTCGCTGCTGGCATTACACCTCGGGATCATTTAAACAAAATCTTAAATGGTAAACGCAATCCTAGTCTTGAGCTTCTCTATCAACTTTGTAATAAATTGCGTGTTGATATTCGTGTCTTAATTGAACAGTGTTATTACATTAACTTTGAGCAAACAAGTGACTATATGCATCAAATGAAGCAATGTACAACAATGGGCAATTACGACCTTTTAGAACAACTTCTTCAAAAATGTGCCAACCTTCCCGATTTTCAATATGGAGTAGGAAAACAAGCCTATACTTATCAACAAGGAGTGGTTCAGCTCAAAAAATATAAAAATGCTGCTAAGGCACTTGAATATTTTAATGAGGCTCTTCGCACTTTTTCTTTAATGGACGAAACAGGGAGTGAAAGACTTCATATCTTTACAATTGAAGAAATCGGGATTAATACTGACAAAGCTACTTGCTTATTCACACTTGGACAACGTCAAGAAGCAATTGAATTATTAACAACATCAGTTGAAAGTCGGTTAGCAAATTATGAAAATGTCGAAACACTCCATATTTTAAGAGCTTATTTCTATTTAGCGCAATTTTACCTACAAGAGAAAAATTATGTTAAATGTATCGAGATAGCAACTAAAGGAATTAATCTATCTAATTGTAAATTCGTCTATATCTATGCTGGAGATTTAAATGCCACTAAAGCTACAGCACTTCATTTTTTAGGAGATGAGGAACATGCCACGTTCCATTTCCGTAGAGCGTATGAATTTTACAACTTACTTGGAAGCTCCCGAATTTCAACTATGCTCGATCGACACCTTGAAATAATTGGTTTTGACAAGAATAAAATTAAATATGATGTAACTCATCCCATCCAATAACTATTACTAAATGAAAAAAACATCTTTAAAAAGAAAGATGTTTTTTTGCTATCCCTGTTTTATAAGATAAGTCATCCCGAATAACCTTATCTTGTGTCTAATTATATCTTATAAAATAAACAAAAAGAAGTGTGCATTTGCACACTTCTTTTACTATAATTGGATATTAAAACCTTGATCTTCTATTTTTTCAATCAAAATAAACTGACTAATAAACTTTTCATCATAATCAATTTGAACTAGCTTAGTCTTCAAATCAATTTTTACTTCTTTAACACCAGTAATTCCTGCCACAGCATCATGAATAGATTTCACACAATGTTGACAGCTCATATTTTCAACTTTAATCAACAGTTTACTCATCACTAACGCCCCCTTACATCTATCTTAGACTATTTAAGCGTTCAAAATCAATCGAAATATTATGCTTGCATAATTTTCTCTGGATGAGTTACCTCCAATTGCGGTTCTTTAGCTTCTTTTAAGCCACGTACCGAGCGGAAGAAAATGATTCCTGTAATTAAAGATGCTAATCCATCAGCTACTGGCCCTGCTAACCAAACACCCGTTAATCCTAAACCACCGATATGAGGCAAGATAAGTAAACAAGGAATTAATAAAATCACTTGTCTCAATAAACTTAAAAACATCGAAACTTTTGCTTTACCAATTGATAAATAGAAGTTTGAACTAATGATTTGGAATCCGAGCACTGGTAACATGAATAAGAAGATTTTCAATCCACCTGTTGCCATCTCTGATAAACTTGCATCATTACTAAACAAACGAATTAACGCTTCTGGATACGTCTGAATCACAATCCATCCAAACGTCACGATAATTGTTGCAACAATAACTGCGTACGTTACAGCTTGTTTAACACGATGGTATTTTTTTGCACCATAATTAAACCCGATAATTGGCTGTGAACCTTGATTTAGACCGAATAATGGCATCGTAAAGATTAACGAGATACTACTTACAATGGCCATAGCACCAATTGCTAAATCTCCACCATACATTTTTAGTGAGTTATTTGAAATAACTTGGACAATACTTTGTGCGATTTGCATCGCAAATGGACTCATCCCAATCGAGAAAATACTAAGAATAATTACCTTATCTAACTTCATACTTTGACGTGTAATTTTAATATTACTTTTACCTTTAGTGAAATAATATAAAATCCAAATCGATGATGCAATCTGAGATAAAACAGTCGCAATGGCTGCTCCTCGTACACCAAGTCCTAATACGAAAATAAAAATAGGATCTAATAAAATATTAATACCTGCCCCAATTAACATTGATAACATTGCAATTTTTGGATTACCATCACTACGAATCGAGTGATTTAATCCAAAACTCATCATATTAAAGATTGTCCCGATAAAGATAATTTGCATATATTGTGAAGCATAAATCTCTGTATCAGCACTTGCCCCAAACATTGATAAAATCGGGTCCATAAATAAGAGACCGACAACTGTTATTAACAAACTTAAAATTAATATTAAAACGAAAGCATTCCCTAAATGGTGCTGCGCCTCATCTCTTTTATGCTGCCCTAACTTTAATGAAATACGAGCACTTGTTCCAAGGCCAACTAGCATCCCAAACGCCATAATAATCGTCATAATTGGCATCGTAATTCCGACCCCAGTTAAAGCTAGACCTCCAACCTCAGGAATATTTCCAATATACATCCGGTCAACAATATTATACAAGGTATTAACCATCATCCCAATAATCGCTGGAACAGAGAATTGAATTAGCAACTTAGAAACCTTCTCTTCTCCCAAAACATTTGGTTTATTCATTTTAACTCCTCCTTAAATACAGTGTATCTGCAACTAATTTAAATAAAAAATAACCTTATAGCTATTTTTCATTTCTTAAATCTTCAACAGCAGAAATAGCATTACATAAAATTTTGTCAGAGATAGCTGAAAATTGTTCACATTCCTCATCGGTTAAGCCTTCAACTAACTCATCTGTAATTTCTTCTAAAACCTTAATTATCACTGGCATCAATTCATGTGCCTTCTCAGTTAAATATAATTGATTATATCGTCGATCATTTGAATTACAAACGCGATAAATATAATCATTTTCCTCTAACTTTTTTAAAGCTTTTGCTGTTGTTGCCTTATCAATCATTACTAATTTAGTTAGCTCTTTTTGACTAATTCCTAAATTACGTTCTATATTTATTAAAAAGATGTATTGTCCATATCCTAAATCATAAGGCTTCAATTTATGATTAATTAGAATCTGACGATATCTATAAATAATAGACATTGATTTACCAATTGACTCGTTCATGATCTCACCGCATGTCAAAAATTTTATACCCTACCTATCCTATCACCATTAGGATGTATTTGCAACTATTATAACTCAAAAAAATACTCCCCATTAGGGGAGTATTCATTTTATTCAACTGTTACAGATTTCGCTAAGTTACGTGGTTTATCGATATCAAATCCGCGTTGTAATGCCGCATAATAAGAAATTAATTGTGTTGGCACAACGGTTACTAATGGTGTTAGTAATGGATGTACGTCATCAATCACAATTTGGTCAGTTTCAGAACTTAATGATTTTAATGAGATGACAACTGTATTTGCTCCACGAGCTTTAACTTCTTTCACATTTGAACGTGTATTTAAGTTAACAGACTCTTGAGAGACAATCGCAATAACAGGAGTCCCTTTTTCAATTAAAGCAATCGTTCCGTGTTTTAATTCTCCTGCTGCGAATCCTTCCGTTTGAATATAAGAAATTTCTTTTAATTTTAATGACGCTTCAAGTGCGACATAGTAATCAACATGACGACCAATATAGAAGCAGTTACGAGCTGTTAAGTAATCTTTTGCAATATCAGCGAATTGCTCTTTATCATCTGTAATACTTTCCATGACATTTGCAACAATGGCTAATTCACGTGATAAATCTAAATTATGATTTTCTCCTACACGAGCAGCTAAGATCGCTTGAACGGCTACTTGAGCGGTATATGCTTTTGTTGAAGCAACTGCAATTTCAGGACCTGCATATAATAATAAAGTATGGTCTGCTTCACGAGATAAAGTTGATCCCGGTACATTTGTAATGGTTAATGATTTATATCCTAATTGTTTAATTTTAACTAATACAGCACGGCTATCTGCTGTTTCTCCTGATTGAGAAATAAAGATGAATAAAGGATTTTGACTGATAACTGGCGTATTATAAACAAATTCAGATGAAATATGAACTTCAGTTGGAATCCCCGCTAATTGTTCAAACATTTGCTTTCCTACGAAACCAGCATGCATACTTGTCCCAGCAGCCACAATATATAATCGATCTGCTTCACTGACAGCTTTGACGATTTCTGGATCAATTTTAATTTCTCCATCCTCGAAATATTGTTCAACAATACGTCGAATAACATATGGTTGCTCATCAATTTCTTTTAACATGTAATGAGGATATGTTCCTTTTTCGATGTCAGATGCATCAAGTTCTGCTGTGAATGGATCACGTTTAATTTTAACTCCTAATAAGTTATAAATGGTAACCTCTTCACGAGTTAATTTAATAAATTCTTCATCTTCAATTTCAACGAATTGATTTGTACACTGTAACATTGCCATTGCATCAGATCCAATCATATTGAATCCTTCACCAAGCCCAATTAACATTGGCGACTTGTTTTTAGCAGCATATAATACTTCAGGATTCTGTGCATCGATGACTCCTAAAGCGTAAGATCCGTGTAAAATACTCATCACGTGGCGAATCGCTAACTCAACATCTTCTTTTTCTAAAACAAATTTTTCGATTAAGGCAACAATCACTTCAGTATCAGTATCTGAAATAAAGTGGTAGTTTGGTAAATACTCTTTACGTAATTCTAATTCATTTTCAATCACACCGTTATGCACAACTGTGAAACGACCAGTGCTTGATTGATGAGGATGAGAATTACGTTGATTTGGTGCTCCATGAGTTGCCCAACGTGTATGCCCAATTCCCACTGTTGATAAAACTGTTTCGTCTACAACGGTACGTAAATGTGCAATACGCCCTTTATCTTTAAAAATATGAACTCCCGTTTCATTTACAACTGCAATACCTGCTGAATCATATCCACGGTATTCTAATTTTTCTAACCCATTTAATAAAATATTTTTAACATCTTGTTGTCCAATATAACCAACGATTCCACACATAAAAATTCACAACTCCTTATTTAATATAATTTAGTTAGAGCTGCTTTCTATTTATCTTTTTCTTCAATTTTGTCGTAAGAGTTACCTCTTAGTTTTGTTTGAAGACTACGACTGAGATATCCAGCCGGAAGGCATCCGCCGAAAAATCGATTAACCTTCACCTCGTCAGCTGCTCCTACCCTAAAACACAGCTCTGGCGCTTAATATGAATAGATCTTCTTTCTACCCTTGCTACCCTCCTTCCCACTATGAAAGCAACATTTCCATTATATCATATGCTAATGATTTTAAAATGCTATTTTATATTTATACCTAAAAAAACATAAAAAGGAGTGATAAATCACTCCTTTTTAACTACTATTTCAATTCTTTTTCTACAATAGCTAAGATACGCTCTACATAGCTTTCACATAACTCTTCTGTTTCAGCTTCAACCATAACACGAACTAATGGTTCCGTTCCTGAAGGACGAACTAAGACGCGGCCTTTACCATTCATTTCTGCCTCTACTTCAGCAATCACAGCTAAAATAGCCTCATTGGTCATCATGGCATTTTTATCTTCAACACGAAGATTTTTTAATAACTGAGGATACTTAGGCATTTCTTTAGCTAAATCAGCAAGTGATTGACCTTTTTCAACGATAATTTTAGCTAATTGAACTGCACTTAACATTCCATCTCCAGTTGTTCCATAATCTAAGAAGATTAAATGTCCTGATTGTTCTCCACCGAAGTTGTAATCATTTTTCAACATTTCCTCTAGAACATAACGATCTCCAACTTTCGTTTGGACACTATGTAATCCATTAGCTTCAACAGCATTATAGAATCCTAAGTTACTCATAACAGTTGAAACGACTGTTCCTTGTTTTAATAATCCTTTTTCATTTAAATAGCGACCAACGATAAACATAATGTAATCACCATCAATAATGTTTCCATTATGATCAACCGCAATTAAACGATCACAGTCTCCATCAAAAGCAAATCCTAAATGTGCTTCATGCTTCACGACTTCTTTTGCTAAGTTTTCCGGATGAGTTGAACCACAATTATGATTAATATTAATTCCATCTGGATTAGATGATACAGTTACAATATCAGCATCTAAATCAGCAAATAATTGAGGTGCTAATGCTGAACTTGCTCCATTCGCACAATCTAATACAATCTTTAATCCCGTTAATTTTTGACCAACAGTTCCTTTAATAAAGTTCACATATTTTTGAGATCCCATTTGGAAATCTTCAACACGTCCGATTTCACCAGCAATTGGACGTGGTAGTTCATCACTTAAATCAATTAAAGCTTCGATTTCTTCTTCTTCTTGGTCACTTAATTTATATCCACTATGGCTAAAAATTTTAATTCCATTATCTTGAACTGGATTATGAGAAGCAGAAATCATAACTCCCGCATCAACATCTAAATTTTTTGTTAAGTAAGCTACTCCTGGAGTGGTAATCACACCAAGCGTTAATACATCAGCACCAGATGACACTAGACCTGCAATTAAGGCACTTTCTAATAATTCACCAGAAATACGAGTATCGCGCCCGATTAAAACCTTAGGACGAGTATTTTTTTCCTTTAAATGATGTCCTAAAATACGTCCTAATTTTAATGCGAATTCTGGAGTTAGCTCAGTATTTGCTACTCCTCGAATTCCATCTGTTCCAAAGTATTTTCCCATATATAATAACCTCACTTTTATTCTGTAATTATGACATTAACCTTAGACTTATTAGACTCAACTAACACACCAGTTGGAGCTTCAATAGTAATTGGCACTTCATATTCACCAACACCATATCCCATAAGATCGATATATATTTTTATATCATCACTTGATATAGAATTCAACTTTGTCGTTGACCCTTTTAACGTAACATCTAACATCGCATCCTCTAAAGTTTTTGCTTTAATACGATAGTTAGCATCTAAGTTTTTAAAGTCTACTGAAACATCTTCTAATACCTTCGTTTGTGTTTCCTCAAACGTCACCTTTACTTTAATTGTGTCGGCATCCATTTTATGAATATTTTCCGGCTTATCTAATTTAACAATCAACTCATTATTCTCATCCAATTGATACAAGTCAACCTGAATTTGTAATTTCTCGAAAGTTTCAAGTTGAGAAGCTTCACCATATAATTTAACCTCGGATGGCGTTAAAGTCAATCCACTAACACTATACCCATCTGGTGCATTCCCAGTTACAATTGCCTCTACTGGTACTACTTTACTCGGACTTGTCACTTGGACAGTTGCTGATAACTTGTCTGGTTTAATTTCTACATCTAGTTTATTACCTAGTTTATCATAAGCAAAAACAGGAGCTTCATAGTCAGCTAATTTTGTTAAATCTGAAACATCAATAATTGCCTTAACACTTGCCACTTGGTCAACTACTGTTTGAGGACCTTTTATTTTTACAGTATCTAGTGCCAATTGAGGTTCACTTAAAACATACATTTCATCAATCTGATCTAAATTAACAAAATCTGCCTGAACTTTTTTATCAGTCTCTGTTAACGCCATAATCGTAACAACGATTGTACTTGGATCAATTTTAACATCTAATTTATCCCCTAATTTACTATAAGCTAAATTAACTTTATGCGTACCAGGAGGTAAATCTGTTAAATCTGCATAAATTTCAAAACTACCTTTTGTTTTAGCAATATCAACCTGACTCTTATCCCCTATTAACGTAACATCAACAGTGTCAGGAAGTCCTTCAATTACCATCCGCTCTTTATCATAATATGAAACAAGTGGATAACTATTAATATCTACTGAATACCTTTCAGTAACACTTGGTGCATATCTAGTACTTGCAGCAACAATAATGGCAACGATTAAAGCTAAAATTTTAGTTAACTTCTCATTTCTTAAAAAACTCTCATAAAAATGATCAAGATTATTAACCTTTAAAATACCTAAAATCAAACTAGGAGTAGTTAAAAATCTCCATATATTCTTGAAGAACGAAGAAATTTTCTGAAAAAACTTTTCAGTATCTTTTACTGTTTCAATTGCAATCTGACGAGCAATTTCATTTGAATCAACGTCAGGTTTCTGATTTTTGTTTGCTTTAGCTGATTTTTTAAAAAATGGGTTTTTCATTGTGACACCGCCCTTACCATTTCATTCTAACTTAGATACTGTTTTAAATCCCTTGAGAATAAATCTACTTGATCATAAACCTTTAGTTCTCCCTTATATGCAATAGAGAATCTTCCTGTTTCTTCTGAAACAACTAAAGTAATACTATCAGAAATTTCACTAATTCCAATAGCTGCTCTATGACGTGTACCAAATGCCTTATTTATATCCTCACGTCTTGTAGACGGTAAATAAGCTCCGGCACAGTATAATTTACCATCGCGAATCATAACAGCTCCATCATGTAATGGTGTAGTAGGTACGAAAATAGTTGTTAAAAGTTCTTGAGATATCTCTCCATCAACAATAGTAGATGGGGTAATAAACTCATCTAATTTGACCCCTCTTTCAATGACTATTAATGCCCCAATGCGACGTTTAGCTAAAAATTCCACTGAATTAGTTAATATACTAACAATGTCCCGATCACCTAAAATATTTTTTTCCCTATTTAAAGTGCTATTACGGCCGATTTGTTCAAGACCACTACGAATCTCAGGTTGGAAAACGATTATAATTGCAAGTAGGCCCCAGTCAATAACATTCCCTATAAGTGAATTTAATGTATAGAGATCAAAAACTTGACTGATGATGTCAATGATATAAATCAAAATGACACCCTTTAAAATTTGAACGGCACGTACATTTGATTTAATTAATCTTAAAACATAATAGATAATTAACCATACAAAATAAACATCTAATCCCACTAATACCAGATTTAAAAAAGTAAAATCTTCTACTGTATTAATCAAACTGTCGGCCTCCTTTTTACAACATTTTTATTATATCATACTTACAAAAAATATAAATCTTTCCTTGTAAATTAAAAGAATAAACTAACACATTTTTCCAACAAAATCGGTTCATTTTTAAAAAAACATCCTAATATTATCATTAAAACAATCATAATCACCGTACAGAATTAGTATGTTTCTTTAAACAAAAAAAAACCTTAAAACATATCAAAGATAGTTTTAAGGTTTTTAAAATTATACTAACTCGATAACTACCATATCAGCTGCATCCCCACGACGAGGTCCAACTTTTAAGATACGAGTGTATCCACCATTACGCTCAGCGTAACGAGGTGCGATATCAGAGAATAATTTTTGAACTGCAGTTGCTCCAGTTTCATCGTTAGCGATTTCTGCACGTACATATGCAGCTGCTTGACGACGAGCATGTAAGTCTCCGCGTTTACCTAAAGTAATTAATTTTTCAACTACTGAACGTAATTCTTTAGCGCGAGCCTCAGTTGTAACGATACGTTCATTGATAATTAAATCAGTTGATAAATCACGTAACATTGCTTTACGTTGATGACTAAGACGTCCTAATTTTCTGTAAGCCACTTAAAATTCCTCCTTCCATTGAAAAAATGGAATATAACATTTATAAAAAATAGATTATCTATTTAGTGCAACCTAAGCTTAATCCTAATTCGTCAAGTTTATCCTTAACTTCTTTTAATGATTTTTTACCTAAGTTACGAACTTTCATCATATCTTCTTCAGAATGACGTGCTAATTCTTCTACTGTATTGATTCCAGCACGACGTAAACAGTTATAAGAGCGAACTGATAAGTCTAACTCTTCAATTGGCATTTCTAATACTTTGTTTTTCTCTTCATCTTCACGTTCAACGATAAATGATGCAAGTTGCCCTGCTTCATTTAAGTTAACTAAAATACTGAAGTGTTCAACTAAGATTTTAGATGCTACAGAGATAGCCTCTTGTGGATTAATACTTCCATTTGTCCAAACTTCTAATGTTAATTTATCGTAAGATGCATCTTGACCAACACGAGTCTTTTCAACATCATAAGATACACGTGTAACTGGTGTGTAGATAGAGTCGATAGCGATCTCTCCTGCGCTTTCAAGTAACTTTTTGTTATCATCAGCACCTACATATCCATTACCACGACGAGCTTTCATAGTCATACGTAAACGACCAGTAGCTGATAATGTAGCAATGTGTAATTCAGGATTGATGATAGTTACTTCTTCGTCACACTCGATATCAGCTGCAGTAACTGCACCTTCACGAGCTACATCAATACGAAGTTCTTTAACTTCTTCTGTATCAATTGATAAGATTAAGTTTTTTAAATTTAAAATGATTTGTGTTACATCTTCTACTACACCATCGATAGCGGTAAATTCATGTTGAACTCCCTCTATAGAGATAGATGTTACTGCAGCTCCAGGAAGTGATGATAGTAATACTCGACGTAAGGAATTCCCTAACGTAGTACCATATCCACGTTTAAGAGGCTCAATAACAAATTTCCCATAGAATTCATCTTTGATGTATTCTTCAACTTCAATTCTTGGTTTTTCGATTTCTAACATCGATTTCCCTCCTCAGGATCGCTTAATAGTAGGGTACTACTTTCAAATTTCTTCCTGATTAACCACGTGGGTGTTTTGGTGGACGACAACCATTGTGAGGTACTGGAGTAACGTCTTTGATAGCTGTTACATCTAATCCTGCTGCTTGTAAAGCACGGATAGCAGCTTCACGACCAGGACCAGGTCCTTTAACAGTAACGTCTACACTCTTCATACCATGATCCATTGCAGCTTTAGCAGCAGCTTCTGATGCCATTTGAGCAGCAAATGGAGTTGATTTACGAGAACCTTTGAATCCTAATGCACCTGCACTTGACCATGAGATTGCATTTCCATGAGGATCAGTAATCGTAACAATTGTATTATTGAAAGTCGAGTGGATATGTGCTACACCTGTAGCAATATTCTTTTTAACACGACGTTTACGAGTAACTTGTTTACGTGCCATGTGATGACCCTCCTAACTATTTTTTCTTATTAGCAACTGTTTTACGTGGACCTTTACGAGTACGCGCATTATTTTTAGTGTTTTGTCCGCGTACTGGTAAGCTACGACGGTGGCGAACACCACGGAATGACGCAATTTCCATTAAACGTTTGATGTTTAATGAGATTTCACGACGTAAGTCACCTTCTACTTTTAATTTATCTACTTCAGTACGAATACGGTTTAACTCATCTTCAGTTAAATCGCGTACACGTGTATCTTCAGATACACCAGCTGCAGCTAAAATTTGTTGAGCTGTTGGTTTACCGATTCCGTAGATGTATGTTAATGAAATTACAACGCGTTTATCGCGAGGAATATCGATACCAGCAATACGTGCCATACATTGCACCTCCTAAAGCTTATCCTTGTTTTTGTTTATGTTTTGGATTTTCACAAATTACCATTACTTTACCTTTACGGCGAATAACTTTACATTTATCGCAGATAGGTTTTACAGATGGTCTTACTTTCATGAATTAAAACCTCCTCATTTTTGATTATATCGGAGTCTCTATTTATGACGATATGTAATGCGCCCACGTGTTAAATCATAAGGAGATAATTCTACTGTTACTTTATCACCTGGTAAAATACGAATGAAGTTCATACGGATTTTACCAGAAACGTGAGCTATTAATTGATGACCATTTTCTAATTCTACTTTAAACATAGCATTTGGCAAATTATCGATAACGGTAGCTTCTACTTCAATAACGTCTTGCTTAGCCATTGATTATGCCTCCTTATCTTTATAACTTAGTTAATATTTCATATCCATCGTCAGTGATGACAACAGTATGTTCAAAATGAGCACAGATACTCTTATCTCTTGTTACTACAGTCCAATTATCAGCAAGAGTACGAACGTATCTCTCACCAAAATTAACCATAGGTTCAATAGCTAAAGTCATACCTGTTTTCAATCTTGGTCCTCGTCCTGGAGGTCCGTAATGTGGAATAGAAGGATCTTCATGGAGATCTTGACCGACACCATGACCCGCATACTCACGAACAATTGAATAATTATGAGATTCTACATACGTTTGAATCGCATGAGAAATATCAGATAAACGATTATTCGCTTTTGCAAATTCTAAACCGATAAATAATGATTCTTTTGTAACATCAAGTAAATGTTGAGCTTCATCTGAGATTTTACCAACTGGATAAGTCCAAGCTGAATCTCCGTGGTATCCATTATATTTTGCACCAATGTCAATTGAGATAATATCTCCTTCTTTTAGTACACGATTTCCTGGTATACCATGTACAAGCTCATCATTAACTGATGCACAAATACTTGCAGGGAATCCATGATAACCTTTAAAAGAAGGTATAGCGCCTTGACTGCGAATAACATCCTCAACAATTTTATCTAAATGTTTTGTTGTTACGCCAGGTTTAATGTGTTTTTGGACCTCATGATGAGCCAAAGCAACAATACGCCCAGCTTCTCGCATAATTTCAATTTCGCGTGGAGTCTTACAAATAATCATTAATTATTGCCTCCGAGTACGTTTTGAATCTCTTCAAATACAAGATCAATTGATTGCTGACCATTAATATTAACAAGATTTCCTGCTAAAGAGTAATAATCTAATAATGGTTTAGTTTGATTAACGTAAACATCTAAGCGATTACCAACCGTTTCTTCATTATCATCTTTACGTTGATATAATTCGCCACCACATTTGTCGCAAACACCCTCAACTGCAGATGGATTGAAGATTTTATGATAAGTTGCTCCACAAGAACGACAAATACGACGTCCTGTTAAGCGCTCTTTAAGAATATTTAAATCAACATCAATATTAATTACATAATCAATCTTTGAATCAAGCGAAGTCAGTATTTCATCTAAGGCTTTTGCCTGATCTACTGTTCGTGGAAAACCATCTAACAGGAATCCCGACTTGCAATCTGATTCAGACAAGCGATCCTTTACTATACCAATTGTAACATGGTCAGGTACAAGTGCACCTTGATCCATGTAACGTTTAGCTTCCATACCTAATTCAGTTTGGTCTTTTATCGCTTTCCTAAACATATCACCAGTTGAGATATGTGGAATTTGATAAGTTTCAATAATTTTTTCTGCTTGAGTACCTTTACCAGCACCTGGAGGCCCCATAAATACGATTTTCATCATATCACCTCGATTATTTGATGAATCCTCTATATTTTTGATCCATTGTTTTTGTTTGGATTTGCTTAGCAGTTTCAATTGCAACTCCTACAACAATCAGTAAGCTAGTACCACCAATTTCTACACTACTAGGTAAATCAGTGATTGCGCCAAATAAGATTGGTAGACCCGCAATAACAACTAGATAAATAGCTCCAATAAAAGTGATACGTGATAATACTTTAGATAGATATTCTTCAGTATCCGCACCCGGACGAACGCCTGGAATATAAGATCCTTGTTTTTTAAGGTTTTCAGCCACTTTTTCAGGACTTACTTGTACGAAAGCGTAGAAGTAAGTGAAAGCAACGATTAATACAACATATAAAATAAATCCAATTGGTTGTGTGTAGTCAAAAATTGTTGTAATCCATTTCGTAACTCCTGATTCAGGAAGAAACGATACTACAGTTAACGGTAAACTCACTAATGAAACCGAGAAGATTACTGGAATTACACCTGCTGAATTTAACTTCAATGGGATAAATGAATCTTTTCGTCCTGATAACTGAGCTGAATTATGTCTATTTGCATATTGAATTGGTAATTTTCTAGTTGCGCTTTGTAAATATATAACAGCAATAATTGTTAAAAGCAATAGTGCAAGCACTGAAATAAATGCTAATACATTTGAAAGTGTTATATTTACCAAGTATTTCGTGTATAAATCGTTTAGCATATATGGAACACGAGATAAAATACCTGCCACGATAATCATTGATGTACCATTACCAATTCCCTTGCTAGTTATTTGATCAGCAAGGAAAATCATAACAGCAGTACCTGCTGTCATCGTTAGAGCGATATATAGATAAGTTAAAATAGAATGACTTTCTAATAAAACTCCTCCATACATTAAGTCGAAACCAATTGCCATTGTAATAGCTTGTACAAAGGCAAGTACTAACGTGACATAGCGTGTTAATTGATTTAACTTACGCTTACCAGTTTCACCTTCTTTTGCCCATTCAGACAAAATAGGGATAACATCCATTTGAAGCAACTGAATAATAATTGATGCAGTAATATAAGGAGAGATAGACATTGCAAACAATGAGAATCGTTTTAATGCCCCTCCACTTAATGTATCAATAAACCCAAGCATAGGAGTTTGAGCAGAGGCTTCTAACACAGAAGTGTTGATGGTTGGCACAGGAATATAAGATCCTAAACGATAAACGATAAAAATCATTAACGTAAATAGAATCCTTTTTCGTAAATCAGCGTTCTTCCATATTTTACTGAAAGTAGCCATTATACCACCTCGATTGATCCACCTAGAGCTCCAATACGTTCTTCTGCTGTTTTTGAGAATTTAGCTGCTTTAACAGTTAATTTCTTCTCTAATTGTCCTTGTCCTAAAACTTTAACCCCAGAATGTAATTTTTTGATTACTCCAGTTTCTAATAAAAGTTCTGCAGTAACAATTGTTCCGTCTTCGAATTTATTTAATTGATCTAAATTAACGATAGCGTACTCTTTACGGTTAATGTTTGTAAATCCACGTTTTGGTAAACGACGGAATAAAGGAGTTTGACCACCTTCGAATCCGATACGAACTCCACCACCTGAACGAGCGTTTTGTCCTTTGTGTCCTTTACCTGCAGTTTTACCTTGACCAGAACCGTGACCACGACCGATACGTTTTCTATCTTTACGAGACCCTTCAGTATAAGTTAACTCATGTAATTTCACCGAAAGTCACCTCCTTTGATTATTTCTCTTCTACAGTCACTAAATGAGATACTTTATTAATCATACCGCGAACAGCTACGTTGTCAGCTTTAACAACTGTTTGATTCATTTTACGTAAACCAAGAGCTTGAACTGTTGCACGTTGAGATTCATTTTGACCGATTACACTACGTGTTAAAGTAATGTGTAATTCTTTAGCCATTGGAGTTCCCTCCTTATCCTAAGATTTCTTCAACAGTTTTACCGCGTAATTCAGCTACACGTTCAACTGTTTTTAAATTTTCTAAACCGTTGATTGTTGCACGCACCATGTTGATTGGTGTGTTAGATCCTAAAGATTTTGATAGGATATCTTGTACTCCAGCTAACTCTAATACGTTACGTACAGGTCCACCAGCGATAACTCCAGTACCGGCAGAAGCAGGTTTTAATAATACGCTACCTGAACCGAATTCACCAGTGATTTGGTGAGGAATTGTAGTTCCAACGATAGGTACATAGATTAAGTTCTTTTTAGCACTTTCAACTGCTTTTTTAATTGCTTCTGGTACTTCTTGAGCTTTACCAGTACCGAAACCTACGTGACCATTTTTGTCACCGACAACAACTAGAGCAGCAAAACGGAAACGACGTCCACCTTTAACTACTTTTGTTACACGATTAATAGTAACAACACGTTCTTCAAGTGTTAAGTTACTAGGGTCAATGATTTGACGCATCTTTGTCCCTCCTTCTAAATTAGAATTGTAATCCATTTTCACGAGCTGCTTCAGCTAATGCTGCAACACGTCCGTGATAGATATATCCTCCACGGTCGAAAACAACTGCTGTGATATTTTTTTCTGAAGCGCGTTTTGCAACTGCTGCTCCAACTGCTTTAGCTGCTTCAACATTTCCTGTAGAAGCGATATTTAAATCTTTATCTAAAGTTGATGCACTAACTAATGTAGTACCAGTTACATCGTCAATGATTTGCGCATAAATGTGTTTGCTAGAGCGGAAAACATTTAAGCGTGGGCGCTCTGCAGTTCCTGTAACTTTAGCACGTACACGATAATGTCTTTGTTTACGTAACTCATTACGTGATACTTTCTTAATCATTCAGGCCACCCCTTTCGAATTATTTTTTAGCTTTTTTACCTTCTTTACGGCGTACTTGTTCACCTTTATAACGGATACCTTTTCCTTTATAAGGTTCTGGAGCACGTACCGCACGGATATTAGCTGCGAATTCTCCAACTACTTGTTTATCGATACCTTTAACAACTACAGTTGTATTGTTAGGTACTTCAACAGTCACACCTGCTGGTGCTTCCATTTCTACTGGGTGAGAATATCCAGCACTTAATACAAGTTTTTCTCCTTGTTTTTGAGCACGGTATCCAACCCCGATAATTTCTAATTCACGAGTGAATCCTTCTGAAACACCAACAACCATGTTATTTAATAAAGCACGAGTTGTTCCGTGTAACATTTTATTAGTTTTTTGATCGTCAGGACGAACTACAGTTACTTCGTTCCCTTCAACATTAAATTGCATGTTTGAGTTAAATGTACGTGTAAGTTCCCCTTTAGGTCCTTTTACAGTAACTAAGTTATTTTCAGCAACAATTACTTCAACACCAGAAGGTAATGCTACTGGTTTATTACCAATACGAGACATTAATGTACACCTCCTGTCTTTGTTATTACCAAACGTATGCTAATACTTCTCCACCAACTTGTTGTTGACGAGCTTCTTTATCAGTCATGATTCCTTTAGAAGTAGAAAGGATAGCGATACCTAATCCATTTAATACTTTAGGAACCTCTGTATTTTTAACGTATACACGTAAACCTGGTTTAGAGATACGTTTTAATCCTGTGATAACACGTTCGTTGTTTTTACCGTATTTTAAAGCAACACGTAAAACACCTTGTTTATTATCTTCAATATATTCTACATCGCGAACGAAACCTTCACGCTTTAATAATTCTAATACTTCACGTTTCATTTTTGAAGCTGGCATCTCAACCACTTCATGACGCATTTGGTTTGCGTTACGAATACGTGTTAACATATCTGCAATTGGATCTGTCATTACCATTTATTTTTCCTCCTTCCCGTTTATAGAGAATTAAGTTTATTACCAGCTTGCTTTTTTAACACCTGGAATTTGTCCTTTATATGCTAATTCACGGAAGCAAATACGGCATAATTTGAATTTGCGTAAGACAGAGTGTGGACGACCACAACGCTCGCAACGTGTATATTCACGTACTTCGAATTTTTGTTTACGCTGTTGTTTGATAATCATAGATTTTTTAGCCATGATTGACGCCTCCTTTCATCAATTATTTTTGAAATGGCATCCCTAATTGAGTTAACAACTCACGAGCTTCTTCATCTGTGTTAGCAGTTGTAACTACAACGATATCCATTCCGCGAACTTTACTTACTTTATCAAAATCGATTTCAGGGAAAATTAATTGTTCTTTAACACCTAATGTATAGTTTCCACGTCCATCAAACGATTTTTTAGAAACACCGCGGAAGTCACGTACACGAGGTAACGAGATTGATACTAATTTATCTAAGAAATCATACATACGCTCACCACGTAATGTAACTTTACATCCGATTGGCATTCCTTCACGTAGACGGAATCCAGCGATTGATTTTTTAGCACGTGTAACAACTGGTTTTTGACCAGTGATTAACGCTAATTCAGCAACAGCCTCATCTAATACTTTAGAGTTGCTTACAGCTTCTCCGATACCCATGTTGATTACGATTTTATCAATATTAGGAATTTCCATTACTGATTTATAACCGAATTTTTCAACCATTGAGTTTTTAATTTCATTTTCATATTTTTGACGTAAACGATTCATGTAGGTTTACCTCCCTTCGTTGTTAAACTTTATTATAAAACTTCACCAGATTTTTTAGCGAAGCGTACTTTTTTACCGTCAACGAATTTAAATCCTACGCGTGTTGGTTTTCCACTCTTTGGATCTACGATCATTACGTTAGATGCATGGATTGGTGCTTCAAATTCAACAATACCACCATCTGGGTTCATTTGAGAAGGACGTACGTGTTTCTTAACAACATTCACACCTTCAACAGTTACTTTGTTAGTTGATGGTTGAGCTGAAAGAACAACACCTTCTTTACCTTTATCTTTACCTGAAATAACTACTACTTTATCTCCAGTTTTAATATGCATAATGTGCACCTCCTAATCTTACGGATTAAGTGTTAATTAAAGAACTTCTGGAGCTAATGAAACAATACGCATAAATTCTTTATCGCGTAATTCACGAGCTACTGGTCCGAAGATACGAGTACCACGTGGAGATTTATCGTCTTTAATAATAACTGCTGCATTTTCATCAAATTTAATATATGATCCATCAGCACGACGAGCTCCAGTTTTCGTACGGACGATTACTGCTTTAACTACATCACCTTTTTTTACAACTCCACCTGGCGCTGCTGACTTAACTGTAGCAACAATAACATCACCGATGTTACCAGTTTTTTTGTGAGAACCACCTAAAATTTTAATTGCTAATAATTCCTTTGCACCAGAGTTATCAGCAACTCTTAAACGTGTTTCTTGTTGAATCATGATTGGACCTCCTTTCAAGACTCCAGTAAACTAAATATAAATAAAATTAAATAATAACTGCTTTTTCAACAATTTCAACTAAACGGAATTTTTTAGTTTTTGACATAGGACGACATTCTTCGATGCGAACTAAATCTCCAACTTGTGCTTCATTTAATTCGTCATGAGCTGCATATTTTTTTGAATATTTAACTCGTTTACCGTATAGAGGATGTACTTTGTAAGATTCGATAAGTACTGTAATTGTTTTATCTGTTTTATCTGAAACTACACGTCCAGAAAAAGTTTTTTTAGTACGTTCCATAATTGAACCTCCTCTCAAGCTCATTATTTGTTATTTTCGCGTTCGCTAATGATCGTTTTCATACGTGCAATACCTTTACGTACTTCACGAATACGACCAGTGTTTTCTAATTGTCCTGTAGCTAATTGGAAACGAAGGTTGAATAACTCATCTTTTAATTCGTTAATTTTAGCTTCGATTTCTGTAGTGGTTAAATTACGGATTTCCTTAGCATTCATTACTATCACCACCGTCTACACGTTTTACGAATTTAGTTTGAACTGGTAATTTATGAGAAGCTAAACGTAATGCTTCGCGAGCGATCTCTTCAGATACTCCACCAATTTCAAACATAACTTTCCCTGGTTTAACTACTGCTACCCATCCGTCTGGTGCCCCTTTACCTGATCCCATGCGGACTTCTAATGGTTTAGCAGTTTTAGCTTGATGAGGGAAGATTTTAATCCATACACGACCATTACGTTTCATGTAACGAGTCATGGCAATACGAGCTGCCTCGATTTGGCGGTTAGTTACCCAAGCACCAGTTGTAGCTTGAATTCCGTACTCACCGAATACTACTGTTGTTCCACCTTTTGCTTGTCCTTCATATGACAAACGGTGAGGGCGACGATATTTCGTACGTTTAGGTACTAACATATTATTTACCCTCCTTTACTTGACGGTTTTTAGTAGGTAATACTTCTCCTTTATAGATCCATACTTTAACACCTAATTTACCGTATGTTGTATCTGCTTCAGCTGTAGCGTAATCGATATCAGCACGTAATGTATGTAAAGGAACATTTCCTTCACTATATCCTTCAGCACGAGCCATATCTGCTCCACCTAAACGTCCTGAAACTTGAGTTTTAATTCCTTTTGCACCAAATTTAATAGCACGTTGGATTGCAACTTTTTGTACACGACGGAAAGAAGCACGATTTTCTAATTGTTCTGCGATAGAGTTTGCAACTAATTGAGCATCAACTTCAGGGCGTTTGATTTCAACGATACGGATGAAAACACGTTTACCTGTCATTTTTTCTAATTGAGCAACTGCTGCATCTTTTTCTGATCCACCACGACCGATTACCATACCTGGTTTAGCCGTATGAACGATAATATTAACACGGTTTTTAGCACGTTCAATTTCAACGCGTGATACCGAAGCTTTTTTGAATTTGTTATTAATGAAATCACGGATTTTTAAATCCTCGTGTAATAAAGTAGCAAAGTCTTTATCATTTGCATACCAACGAGCATCCCAGTCACGGATTACACCAACACGTAAACCAATTGGACTAACTTTTTGACCCACTTCGTATCCCTCCTTTAATTATTTTCTTTCAGCAACCACGATAGTGATATGTGATGTTCTTTTATTGATTTGTGATGCACGACCTTGTGCACGTGGACGGAATCGTTTTAATGTTGTTCCTTCATTCACATATGCTTCTTTAACATATAATGAATTAATATCTAAGTTTAAATTGTGTTCAGCATTCGCGATAGCTGATTTTAAAACTTTTTCCACAATCGGAGATGCCGCTTTTGGAGTGTGTTTTAAAATTGCATATGCTTCGCCAACTTGTTTTCCTCGAATTAAATCAATCACTAAGCGTGCTTTACGAGGAGCGATGCGAACTGTTCTAGCCATAGCTTTAGCTTCCATAGCCATGTCCTCCTCTCAATATTAACGTCTAGTTTTTTTATCTTCTTTAATGTGTCCTTTATATGTACGAGTTGGTGCGAATTCACCTAATTTGTGTCCTACCATATCTTCTGTTACATATACAGGAACATGTTTACGTCCATCATAAACAGCGATTGTATGTCCTACAAACTGTGGGAAAATTGTTGAACGACGTGACCATGTTTGAATGATTTTTTTGTCTCCGTTTGCATTAGCAGCTTCGACTTTTTTCATTAAATGATCGTCACAGAAAGGTCCCTTTTTTAAACTACGTCCCATTCTAAATTTCCTCCTTTCGAACATTTAGCATTTTTTTATATTATTTGTTGCGTCCGCGAACAATTAATTTACTTGATGCTTTTTTCTTATTACGAGTTTTTAAACCAAGAGCTGGTTTACCCCAAGGTGTAACTGGAGATTTACGTCCGATTGGAGTACGTCCTTCCCCACCACCGTGTGGATGGTCATTAGGGTTCATTACAGATCCGCGAACAGTTGGACGTTTACCTAACCAACGTGTACGACCTGCTTTACCGATGTTAACTAATTCGTGGTCAGCATTTCCTACTTCACCGATAGTTGCACGGCAAGTTCCTAATACTTTACGAACTTCACCAGAAGCTAAACGAACTAATACGTAACGCTCTTCACGCCCTAAAATTTGAGCAGAAGTCCCTGCTGAACGTACTAATTGTCCACCTTTACCAGGTTTTAATTCGATATTATGAATTAATGTACCAACTGGGATACTCATGATTGGTAAAGCATTACCAACTTTGATATCTGCATTAGCACCAGATTCAATTTGCATTCCAACTTTTAATCCTTTTGGAGCGATAATGTATCGTTTTTCCCCATCAGCATAGTTGATTAATGCGATATTTGCTGAACGGTTTGGATCGTATTCGATTGTAGCAACACGTCCTGGAATACCGTCTTTTGTACGTTTAAAGTCGATGATACGGTATTTACGTTTGTGTCCACCACCGTGATGACGCACTGTAATTTGACCGTGATTATTACGCCCTGCTTTTTTGCTTAAAGGAGCTAATAATGATTTCTCTGGTTGATTAGTCGTAATTTCGTCAAATGATAAAACTGACATGTTACGACGACCATTAGTGGTTGGTTTATACTTTTTAACAGGCATCTTGTTCCCTCCTTTTGCTAATTATTATACTTCAAACTTTTCGATAGTTTGTCCTTCAGCTAATGTTACAATAGCTTTTTTCATTGAAGGCTTGAATCCTTCATAACGTCCAACGCGACGTTTTTTAGGACGAACGTTAACGATGTTTACTTTTTCAACTTTTACATTGAATAAAGCTTCACAAGCTTGTTTAACTTCGATTTTGTTTGCTTTTTTATCAACTTCGAAAGTGAATTTACCTTCGTTCATTAAATCATAAGATTTTTCAGTGATAATTGGGCGCTTAACGATATCTCTAGCATCTTTCATTATGCAAGCACCTCCTCAATCTTTTTAACTGCATCTTGAGTAATAACTAACTTAGTTGCATCTAAAAGATCTAATACGTTTAATTGGCTTACTGTTAAAACTTTAACACCTGGGATGTTACGAGTTGATAATTCAACTGCAGCATTTTCCTCAGCAGTAACAACTAACGCTTTAGATGTAACATTTAACGCACCTAAAACATTGATCATTTGTTTTGTTTTTGGAGCTTCGAACACTAATTGATCTAAAACTACGATTTCATTTTCAACTACTTTAGTTGCTAACGCAGATTTTAAAGCTAAGCGACGAACTTTTTTGTTTAATTTATATGCATAGCTACGTGGAACTGGTCCGAATACGATTCCTCCACCACGCCATTGAGGTGCACGAATAGATCCTTGACGAGCACGTCCAGTACCTTTTTGTTTCCAAGGTTTACGTCCACCACCACGTACCTCAGTACGAGTTTTAGTTTTGTGAGTTCCTTGACGCATTGATGCACGTTGCATAATTACAGCATCGAACATTGCTTGTTTATGAGGCTCAATACCGAAGATTGCTTCGTTTAAAACGATTTCTCCAACTTGAGCACCTTGTTGGTTATATAATGCTACTTGTGGCATTATGAATCCTCCTTTCCTACTGTACTAAACTTATTTTGCTTTAACAGCAGAACGAACCATAACTAAAGATTTTTTAGCTCCTGGTACATTTCCTTTGATTAATAAAACGTTACGTTCTGTATCAACTTTAACAATTTCAAGGTTTTGAACAGTCACGATGTTTCCACCAGTTTGTCCAGGTAATTTTTTACCTTTTAAAACGCGGTTAGCAGCAATCGATCCCATTGAACCTGGGCGACGATGGTAACGAGAACCGTGGGCCATAGGTCCGCGAGATTGTCCATGACGTTTAATAACACCTTGGAATCCTTTACCTTTTGTTTTCCCAGTTACGTCAACAATTTCACCTTCAGCAAAAGTGTCAACTTTGATCTCTTGACCAACTTGATATTCCGCTACGTCTAAGTTACGGAATTCACGAATGAAGCGCTTAGGCGCTGTTTCAGCTTTAGCAACATGTCCCATTTCAGGTTTGTTAGCTAATTTTTCACGCTTAGTTTCGAAACCTACTTGAACAGCTTCGTATCCGTCAGTTTCATTTGTTTTAACTTGTAAAACAACGTTAGGTGTTGCTTGAACAACAGTTACAGGGATTAATTTCCCTTCTTCAGAGAAAATTTGAGTCATACCAATTTTTCTACCTAAGATTCCTTTGGCCATGAGTTACACCTCCTATTTCGTTTATATATTATAATTTGATTTCGATGTCTACACCAGATGGTAAGTCTAAACGCATTAATGAATCAACTGTTTGTGGTGTTGGTTCAACAATGTCAATCAGACGTTTGTGAGTGCGCATTTCGAATTGCTCACGAGAATCTTTGTACTTATGTACCGCACGTAAGATCGTATAAACTTGCTTTTCAGTTGGTAGAGGGATTGGACCTGCTACTTTAGCACCTGTTTTTTTAGCACTTTCAACGATTTTTTCTGCTGATTGATCTAAAATTCTGTGATCATAAGCTTTTAAACGAATTCTGATTTTTTGTTTTGCCATTTTTATTCCTCCCTTCGCCTATTTTAGGAATAGACTAGCTCCACGAAAATTCCCTGACACTTTGCCATGGCAAATCGGCCGGGTGTGTCAGCAACCTTTCGGTTCAACGCTGAAGTCAACATATCCATTATACATGATTATTAAAACAAATGCAAATATTTTTTTGCTTTTTGTCATAAAATATTTATTTTTAATATTTAATAGAAATTCCACTTATGGTTTAGCATTCGATAATAATTTACGTATTCAAATTTAACATATCTCTTACAAACAATCAAACAATTATAACAAGTAAATTTTTCTATTTTATTTTAACAACTATTCTAGTCCAACTATATTTAGAATTACACAACTTTAAGTATATATTTACACATCACCATGGTAATATTTTTTCTTATTTTAAACAAAAAAAGTCCTAGAGATTAACTCTAGGACTATAAGATTCAAAGTATAGACTATTCTAAGATATCTACTACTGAACCAGCACCAACTGTACGTCCACCTTCGCGGATTGAGAATTTAGTTCCTTTTTCAACAGCGATAGGAGCGATTAATTCTACAGTCATTGCTACGTTGTCACCTGGCATAACCATTTCTACACCTTCTGGTAATTGGATAACTCCAGTTACGTCAGTTGTACGGAAGTAGAATTGAGGACGGTAGTTTCCGAAGAATGGAGTATGACGTCCACCTTCTTCTTTAGATAATACGTAAACCTCAGAAGTGAATTTTGTATGAGGTTTTACTGATCCTGGTTTAGCTAATACTTGTCCACGTTGAATTTCTTCACGAGAAACACCACGTAATAAAGCTCCGATGTTATCTCCAGCTTCAGCTTGGTCTAATAATTTACGGAACATTTCAACACCTGTTACAGTAGTTGATTTTGTATCATGGTAACCGATGATTTCAACAACGTCACCAACTTTAACTACACCACGTTCAACACGTCCTGTAGCAACTGTACCACGTCCAGTGATTGAGAATACGTCCTCTACTGGCATTAAGAATGGTAAGTCAGTTTGACGAGCTGGAGTTGGGATGTACTCATCTACAGCAGCCATTAATTCGTTGATTTTAGCTTCCCATTCAGGTTGTCCTTGTAATGCTAATAAAGCAGAACCGTGGATTACTGGAACTTCGTCACCTGGGAAATCGTACTCAGATAATAAGTCACGAACTTCCATTTCAACTAATTCTAATAATTCTTCATCGTCTACCATGTCACATTTGTTTAAGAAAACAACTAAACGAGGTACACCAACTTGGCGAGATAATAAGATGTGCTCACGAGTTTGAGGCATTGGTCCGTCAGCAGCAGATACTACTAAGATACCACCGTCCATTTGAGCAGCACCAGTGATCATGTTTTTAACGTAGTCAGCATGTCCTGGGCAGTCAACGTGTGCGTAGTGACGTGCATCTGTTTCATACTCAACGTGTGCAGTTGAGATAGTGATTCCACGTTCACGCTCTTCTGGAGCACCATCGATTTGATCGTAAGCGCGAGCTTCTGCTTTACCTGATTTAGATAATACAGTTGTGATAGCAGCTGTTAATGTAGTTTTACCGTGGTCAACGTGACCGATTGTACCGATGTTAACATGCGGTTTAGTACGTTCGAATTTAGCTTTAGCCATTGCTAATATCCTCCTTTGTAATACATTTTTTGTATTTAACAATTTTTATTTTACAATACCCCTAATAAGAATGCAAGAAATTCTTATTAGAGGTTGTTATATGAATAACATCAATTAACTTAGATTATCCTCTATGTTTTTTGATGACTTCATCAGCGATTGATTTTGGAACTTGTTCATAATGATCCATTTCCATTGAGTAGTTACCACGTCCTTGTGTATTAGAACGTAATGCTGTTGCATATCCGAACATTTCTGATAATGGAACGAATGCGCGAATTACTTGAGCGTTTCCGCGTGCTTCCATACCATCTAAACGTCCACGACGTGAAGTAATATCACCCATTACGTCTCCTAAGTACTCATCTGGGATAACAACTTCAACTTTCATAACTGGCTCTAAAAGAACTGGTTTACATTTTTCATAAGCATTTTTTAATGCCATAGATGCAGCAATTTTGTATGCCATTTCACTTGAATCGACATCATGGTATGATCCATCGAATAAAGTTGCTTTAATATCAACTACTGGGAATCCAGATAATTGACCAGTTTGTAAAGCATCTTTTAATCCAGCGTCAACTGAACCGATGTATTCACGAGGTACAACCCCACCAACAACTGCATCTTTGAATTCGTAACCTGCACCAGCTTCTTGTGGTTCGAATTTAATCCATACGTGTCCGTATTGTCCACGTCCACCTGACTGACGCACGAATTTCCCTTCAACTTCAGCAGCTTGAGTGAATGTTTCACGGTAAGCAACTTGAGGAGCACCTACGTTACATTCAACTTTGAATTCACGACGCATACGGTCAACGATAATGTCTAAGTGTAACTCACCCATACCTGCAATGATAGTTTCTCCAGTTTCCTCATGAGTATGAGTGCGGAAAGTTGGATCCTCTTCAGCAAGTTTTTGTAAAGCGATACCCATTTTATCTTGGTCAGCTTTTGATTTTGGTTCAACAGATAAAGAGATTACTGGTTCTGGGAACACCATAGATTCAAGGATAACCACGTTATCTGGATCACATAAAGTATCTCCAGTTGTAGTATCTTTTAAACCTACTGCAGCAGCGATATCTCCTGCACAGCATTCAGTAATTTCGTTACGGCTGTTGGCATGCATTTGTAATAAACGTCCAACACGTTCACGTTTACCTTTTGTTGAGTTTAATACATAAGTTCCTGAAGATAATACTCCTGAATATACGCGGAAGAATGTTAATTTCCCTACGAATGGGTCAGTCATAACTTTGAATGCTAAAGCCGCAAATGGTTCTTCATCAGCAGCATGACGCTCAACTTCTGTACCATCTTCTAATGTTCCTTTAATTGAAGGAATATCAGTTGGAGCTGGTAAGTAGTCAATTACAGCGTCTAACATTAACTGAACACCTTTATTTTTGAATGCTGAACCACATAATACAGGGAATAATTCAACGTTGATTGTAGCACGACGAATCGCAGCTTTTAATTCTTCGATTGAAATTTCTTCACCTTCTAAGTATTTCATCATTAATTCTTCATCTAAGTTAGAAACAGCTTCAATTAATTGATCACGATACATTTCAGCATCTTCTAAGTGAGCAGCATCGATTTCTCCAACTTGGATATCTGTACCTAAATCATTAGTGTACATATATTGTTTCATTTCAACTAAGTCAATGATACCTTCGAAGTTATCTTCAGCACCGATTGGTAATTGAATTGGAAGAGCATTAGCTCCTAAACGATCGTGTAAAGTTTTTACAGAGTATAAGAAATCTGCACCTGTTTTATCCATTTTATTAACGAATACAACACGTGGAACTCCGTAAGTAGTTGCTTGGCGCCAAACTGTTTCAGTTTGAGGCTCAACCCCTGACTGTGCATCTAATACAGCTACAGCTCCATCTAATACACGTAATGAACGTTCAACTTCTACTGTGAAGTCTACGTGACCTGGTGTATCGATAATATTTACACGGTGACCATTCCAAGCAGCTGTTGTTGCAGCTGAAGTGATTGTAATCCCACGTTCTTGTTCTTGAGCCATCCAGTCCATTTGAGAAGCACCATCGTGAGTTTCTCCAATTTTATGAATACGTCCAGTGTAGTATAAGATACGTTCTGTAGTTGTCGTTTTACCAGCATCGATGTGTGCCATGATACCGATATTACGAGTATGTTCTAAAGAGAATTCTCTTGCCATGTTCGTTACTCCTCTCATAGTTAATATTACACTTTTAGGATTACTGGAAAACCCAGTAATCCTAAAAATTTATTGGTTATCTTACCAACGGTAGTGAGCGAATGCTTTATTTGCTTCAGCCATTTTGTGAGTATCCTCACGTTTTTTAACAGAAGCTCCAGTATTGTTAGCTGCATCGATAATTTCGTTAGCTAAACGTTGTTCCATAGTTTTTTCTCCGCGAGAGCGAGAGTATTGTACTAACCAACGTAACCCTAAAGTGATTCGGCGCTCTGGACGAACCTCAACTGGTACTTGGTAGTTAGCTCCACCGATACGGCGTGCTTTTACCTCTAATACAGGCATGATGTTTTCGATTGCTTCTTCGAATACTTCCATTGGTTCACGACCTGTTTTCTCAGCGATGATATCAAATGCGTTATATAAAATTGTTTGTGCAGTACCTTTTTTACCATCTTGCATGATGTTGTTAATTAAACGAGATACTAATTTAGAATTATAAATTGGATCTGGCAAAACATCACGTTTCGCTACATGTCCTTTACGTGGCATAATTTAGCCTCCCTTCCAGTTTATCCAAAAAAAGTCTTATTATTTTTTAGCTGCTTTTGGTTTTTTTGTTCCGTATTTAGAACGTGATTGCATACGTCCATCTACACCCGTAGCATCTAAAGTACCACGAACGATATGATAACGTACCCCAGGTAAGTCTTTTACACGTCCACCGCGAATTAAAACAACGCTGTGCTCTTGTAATTTGTGTCCAATACCAGGAATGTATGCAGTTACCTCTAAACCATTTGTTAAACGAACACGGGCATATTTACGTAACGCCGAGTTAGGTTTTTTAGGTGTCATAGTAGCAACACGTGTACATACCCCACGTTTTTGTGGAGAGTATAAGTTAGTTTGTTCTTTCTTTAAACTATTGTACCCTACATTTAAATGACGAGATTTAGATTTAGTTTCTTTACTTGTACGTCCTTTACGAACTAATTGGTTAATAGTTGGCATATTAGTCCTCCTCTCATAAACTTAGTCCACTTATCCAGGTGGTTCATTTTAGTTAGAAAAAGTAAGCTTTGCTATCAAAGCAAAACTCACTTTATTTTTTTAAAAGCCTTTATTAATCTAACATTTTTTTTAACTGATGTCAACAGTTCGACGCTGTTTTTTAAATTTTCCTGAGTTATTATAAACCAGAATTATTTATTTTATTCTTCTTCCGCATCAATAAAATCAGTTTCATCAAAATCTAATTCAACTAAATCATCTAAATCTTCTTCAATTAAACTAGCAGGTGATTTTAACGATATATCTTCTAAGTCAAATGCTAAGATATCATCATCTTCATCCTCTACATTTTTATGTACAGGTTGAATATAATCTTCTCTTAAAACTCCCGTTCCAGCAGGAATTAACTTACCGATGATAACATTTTCTTTTAATCCTACTAACTCATCAACCTTACCTTTGATAGCAGCATCTGTTAACACACGAGTTGTTTCCTGGAATGATGCAGCAGATAAGAATGATTCAGTTTCAAGAGATGCTTTGGTGATACCTAAAATTGTTGGAATACCAACTGCTGGACGTTTACCGCGAGCAATTGCTTCACCATTCACACGTGTATAGTGTGTAACATCAATTAAAGATCCTGGTAAGATATCAGTATCTCCACCATCAATTACCTTAACTTTTTTCATCATTTGATGAACCATGATCTCGATATGTTTGTCAGATAATTCTACCCCTTGAGCACGGTATACATTTTGTACCTCTTTTAAAATATAGGCTTGTACTGCCTCAACGTCTTTAACACGTAATAACTCTTTAGGATCAATTGAACCTTCTGTTAACATATCCCCAGCAAAGACATCATCACCTTCAGAAACTAAAGGTTGAACACCGTATGGTAATAAATAGTTACGGCTTTCTAATTTATTCGTTAATGTAATTTCATAACGGTTTTTAGTATTTGCTTTGATTGTTGTAATAGTTCCATCAATCTCTGCAATAATTGCACGTCCTTTTGGATTACGTGCTTCAAATAACTCTTGAATACGAGGTAAACCTTGTGTAATATCGGCACCGGCAACCCCACCTGTATGGAATGTACGCATCGTTAACTGTGTACCTGGTTCACCGATAGACTGAGCTGCCATAATACCTACAGCTTCCCCAACTTCTACTTCTTTACCAGTTGCTAAGTTACGTCCGTAACATTTTTTACATACACCTTTTGTTGCATTACATGAATAAATTGTACGAATATCGATTCCTTCAATACCTGATTCAACAATAACTTTAGCTAAATCATCTGAAATATATTCATTACGATCCATGATTAAAGCACCTGTTTCTGGATGATATACAGGTTTTGCAGTATAACGTCCAACAATACGATCAAATAAAGTCTCAACTGCTTGTCCACGTTGTTTAATTTCTGTAATATATTGTCCTTTATCTGTACCACAATCGTCTTCACGTACAATAACATCTTGTGCTACGTCAACTAAACGACGAGTTAAATAACCTGAATCGGCTGTTTTTAAGGCTGTATCGGCTAATCCTTTACGCGCACCATGGGTAGAGATGAAGAACTCAGTTACTGTTAAACCTTCACGGAATGAAGATTTGATCGGTAACTCGATTGTTTTACCAGATGGGTTGGCCATTAATCCACGCATACCGGCTAACTGTGTAAAGTTCGATGCGTTACCACGGGCTCCAGAATCACTCATCATGTAGATGTGGTTATCTGCTGGTAACTCATTCATTAATACATGTTGAATTTCATCTTTTACTTTTGCCCAAACATCAATAACTAAACGATAACGTTCATCGTCTGTTAATAACCCACGATTATAGAATTCATGAATTTCAGCAACTTTTTTGTCACCTTCTGCTAATAAATCTTTCTTCTTAGAAGATACGACTACGTCAGCAACCCCTACAGAAATTCCAGCAATTGTCGAATACTTGAATCCTAAATCTTTTAAGCGGTCTAACATTCTTGATGTTTCAGTTGTTTTATAGATTCGGAAGACTTCTGAGATAATATCTCCTAAGAATTTTTTCTTAAATGGAGATACAACCTTAACATCTTTTAAATATTCTTTAATATTTGTCCCTTTATCAACAAAGTACTTAGCTGGCGTAACTGTTTGTAAGTTTGACATTGTTGGTTCATTTAAGAACGGGAATGTTTTAGGTAAAATACCATTGAAAATAACTTTTCCTAAAGTTGTAACAATATACTTATTATTTTGTTCTTCAGTAAATGTCATATTATTTAAAGTGCGTGCATCTAATGCAATACGTGAATGTAATGTTACATATCCATTTGCATATGCCATCATTAATTCATTTGTATCTTTATAGATGTTTCCTTCACCGATAGCACCTTCTTCTTCCATCGTTAAATAATAGTTTCCTAATACCATATCCTGAGATGGTGTAACAACTGGTTTCCCATCTTTCGGGTTTAAGATATTATTAGCAGCTAACATTAACAAACGGGCTTCTGCTTGTGCTTCTTGTGATAAAGGAACGTGAACCGCCATCTGGTCACCATCGAAATCGGCATTGAATGCTGTCGTTACAAGAGGGTGAAGACGGATTGCGCGTCCTTCAACAATTTTAGGTTCGAATGCCTGAATACCTAAACGGTGTAATGTTGGGGCACGGTTTAACAATACTGGGTGTTCACGAATTACATCTTCTACAACATCCCATAAAGCATCATCCATACGCTCAATCATTTTTTTAGCACTTTTAATATTTTGAGCTAAATCACGTTCAACTAATTCTTTCATTACGAATGGTTTGAATAATTCAAGTGCCATTTCTTTTGGTAATCCACATTGATACATCTTTAAGTCTGGTCCTACAACGATTACGGAACGTCCAGAGTAGTCAACACGTTTACCTAATAAGTTTTGACGGAAACGTCCTTGTTTACCTTTTAGCATATGAGATAATGATTTTAATGGACGATTACCTGGTCCTGTAACTGGACGACCACGACGACCATTATCCACTAAAGCATCAACTGCTTCTTGGATCATACGTTTTTCATTATTAATGATAATGTTAGGAGCACCAATTTCTAAATAACGAATTAAACGGTTATTACGGTTGATTACACGACGATATAAATCATTTAAATCTGATGTCGCGAAACGACCACCATCTAATTGAACCATTGGACGTAATTCAGGTGGAATTACCGGTAAAACATCTAAAATCATCCATTCTGGTTTGTTTCCAGAATTTCTAAATGACTCAACGACATCTAAACGTTTGATAATTTTACCACGTTTTTGTCCTTGTGCAATTTTTAATTCTGCACGTAATTCTTTCGCTAATTTATCTAAATCAATAGCCTCTAATAATTTTTTAATGGCTTCAGCACCCATACCAACTTGGAATGCATTTCCCCACTTTTCATATGCTTCACGGTATTCTTTTTCAGTTAATACTTTTTGTTTAACTAAATCAGTTTTACCTGAATCAATTACAACATAATTTACAAAGTAAATAACTTCTTCAAGTTCGCGTGGTGACATATTTAATAATAGTCCCATACGACTTGGAATACCTTTTACATACCAAATATGAGCAACAGGAGCCGCAAGCTCAATGTGTCCCATACGCTCGCGACGAACTTTTGCTACTGTTACTTCAACTCCGCAACGATCACAAACAATACCTTCATGACGTATACGTTTATATTTTCCACAAGCACACTCACAATCCTTTGTTGGACCGAAGATACGCTCACAGAACAAACCATCTTTTTCAGGTTTTAGTGTACGATAGTTAATTGTCTCTGATTTTTTCACTTCACCATAAGACCATTTGCGAATTATATCAGAAGAAGCTAAACCGATTTTCATATACTGAAATTTGTTAACATCTACCAAGGTCATTCCCTCCTTGCGTCTAAATTATTCTTCAACACTTTCTGGAACAACGATTTGATGCGTTTTTACGTTCTCCAAATCGCGGATTTCAATTTCATCTTTTTCGTTCGATAAAATTTTAACATCCAATCCTAATGACTGTAATTCTTTTACTAATACTCTGAATGATTCAGGGATACCTGGTTCTGGAACATTTTCACCACGAACGATAGCTTCGTAAGTTTTAACACGTCCAGTAATATCATCTGACTTAACAGTTAAAATTTCTTGTAATGTGTATGCAGCACCGTATGCTTCTAGCGCCCATACCTCCATCTCTCCGAAACGTTGTCCACCGAATTGAGCTTTACCTCCAAGTGGCTGTTGAGTTACTAATGAGTAAGGTCCAATTGAACGGGCATGTAATTTATCATCAACCATGTGAGCAAGTTTGATCATGTACATTACCCCAACTGAAATTCGATTATCAAATTTTTCACCTGTACGTCCATCGTATAGTACAGTTTTAGCATCTTTATCCATTCCAGCCTCAGCAATGATTGCTTCTAAATCTTCAGTTTTAACACCATCGAATACTGGCGTTGCAACATGAATTCCTAACTTTTTAGCAGCCATTCCTAAGTGAATTTCTAAGATCTGACCGATATTCATACGTGATGGTACCCCTAATGGATTTAACATGATATCCACTGGTGTTCCATCTGGCATATATGGCATATCTTCTTGAGGTAAGATTTTAGAGATAACCCCTTTATTACCATGGCGTCCCGCCATTTTATCTCCCTCAGAAATTTTACGTTTTTGTACGATATAAATACGGATAACTTCATTAACACCCGGTGATAAATCATCTCCATTACGACGAGAGAAATATTTAACATCATGGACAATTCCATCTCCACCATGTGGTACACGTAATGAAGTATCGCGAACCTCACGTGCTTTTTCACCGAAGATTGCATGTAATAGACGCTCTTCAGCAGTTAATTCTGTTTGACCTTTAGCCGTAACTTTACCAACTAAAATATCATCTTCCTTAACTTCAGCACCGATTCGAATAATTCCACGATCATCTAAGTTTTTAAGAGCATCTTCTCCAACACCTGGGATGTCACGAGTAATTTCCTCTGGACCTAACTTTGTATCACGAGCTTCTAATTCGTATTCTTCGATATGAATTGAAGTATAAACATCATCTTTAACTAAACGTTCACTCATGATGATAGCATCCTCGTAGTTATAACCATTCCATGTCATGAATGCTACGACTACGTTACGTCCTAAAGCTAATTCTCCGCTTTCCATCGATGAACTATCTGCTAATACTTCTCCAGCATTAATATGATCACCTAATTTTACAATTGGGCGTTGATTTAATACTGTACTTGAGTTTGAACGAACAAACTTAATTAACGGATATTTATCAATTTGGCCATCAGCATCACGGCGTAATTTAATAACTTTTGAATCTACATATTCAACAGTCCCACTGTTATATGCTACTACTGCTTGACCTGAGTCTTTCGCCGCAACATATTCCATACCTGTACCTACGAATGGAGCTTCAGGAATTAATAATGGAATAGCCTGACGTTGCATGTTCGCTCCCATTAATGCACGGTTGGCATCATCGTGCTCTAAGAATGGAATACAAGCTGTGGCAACTGATACAATCTGTTTTGGAGATACGTCTACGAAGTCTACACGTTCAGCTGGAACGATTAAGTTTTCACCACGATGACGAACGATAACTTTCTCTGGTAAGTTTCCTTTTTCATCTAAATCTAAACCAGCTTGAGCAACTACATAACGATCTTCCTCATCAGCAGTTAAATAACGAATTTCATCTGTAACATGCATTTTTGGTTGTTTAGTTTCTTCATCAATAACTGGAACCACCTTACGATATGGGGTTTCAATGAATCCAAACTTATTAACTTTTGCATATGATGATAATGAGTTAATTAATCCGATGTTTGGTCCCTCTGGTGTCTCGATTGGACACATACGACCATAGTGAGAGTAGTGAACGTCACGTACTTCCATACCAGCACGTTCACGTGTTAACCCTCCAGGTCCTAACGCAGATAAACGACGTTTATGCGTTAACTCTGATAATGGGTTAGTTTGATCCATGAACTGTGATAACTGTGAACTACCGAAGAATTCTTTAATAGCTGCAGTAACTGGACGAATATTAATTAAACTTGAAGGTGTAATTCCTTCAGTTTCTTGAATAGACATTCTTTCTTTTACAACACGTTCCATACGTGATAAACCGATACGGAATTGGTTTTGTAATAATTCACCTACTAGACGTAAACGGCGATTTCCTAAATGATCGATATCATCTAAGTATCCAACTGAGTCTAATAAGTTGAAGAAGTAGCTAATTGAAGCGAAGATATCTGAAGTTGTGATATGCTTACATTCATCTTCAACATTTCCGATAATTCTTACAACTTGATCTCCTTCATTTACTCGTGGAGAGTAAACTTCGAATTCTTGTACGTAAGTTTCGCGTTCTTCTAAAGGATTAACTAATTCTACTTTTTTAATATTTAAACGATCAATTTTATCAGCTAATACATCTTCAAAAATACGACGAGTAATCACTGTACCTTCTTCAACTAAAACCTCACCAGTTTCAGAGTCAAAGATATCACTAGCTAATTTTTGATTTAATAAGCGCTCTTGTGCACTTAATTTTTTATTAAATTTATAACGTCCAACATGAGCTAAGTCGTAGCGTTTAGGATCAAAGAAACGCGAAACAAATAAAGTGCGCGCACCATCAATTGTCGCATGTTCCCCTTGACGAAGTTTTTGGAAGATTTCCATTAAAGCTTCATCTGAATTTACTGTTTGATCTTTTTCTAAAGTATTTAGAATATATGCATTTTCACCAAACATTTCAATAATTTGTTCTTTTGTTGAAAGTCCTAAAGCACGTAATAATACTGTAATTGGAATTTTACGTGTTCTATCGACACGAACATAAACGATATCTTTTGCATCAAGTTCATACTCTAACCATGCACCACGATTAGGGATTACTTGTGCAGCATATTTTTCTTTACCGCTCTTTTTATCAGTTTCTTTATTATAATAAACACCTGATGAACGAACTAATTGTGATACGATTACACGTTCAGAACCATTGATAACAAATGTTCCTGTTGGAGTCATCAAAGGGAAGTCCCCCATGTATACTTCGCTTTCCTTCACTTCTTTAATTGCCTGTGTCTCTTCGTCTTTAATATGTAAACGAACTTTGACACGTAAAGGGGCAGCATAGTTAGCATCGCGTTCTTTTGCTTCTAAAACAGTATATTTCGGTTCACCTAAGTTATAATCTACGAATTCAAGCGCTAGATTACCATTGTTATCTTCAATTGGAGAAATGTCTTTAAACATTTCACGAATACCTTGATCAAGGAACCACTGATAAGAAGCAGTTTGAATTTCAATTAAGTTAGGGAGTTCGAGTGCAACATTAATTCTTGAGTAATTACGACGTTGTCTCTTTTTACCATATTGAACAATTTTCCCTGCCACGCGTTTCACCTCTTTGTTTGTTTATGTAAACTTTTGTTGTTTTATTAATTCAACACCTAATGTATTAGACTTAGCACATGTAAAATACAAGCAGTATTAGGCATTTTATAATAATATCAAATTTTTTCAATAGTGTCAACAATTAATAGATTTTAAGATAAAATACCCTTTATCTCTATCAACCATTTCACAATTTCCGTACACTTGTTCCATCTTTTCTTTAGCGGATGGAGCGCCTTGCTTTTTTTGAATGACAATCCACAGTTCACCATTCTCAACCAAATATTCCTTAGCTTCTTCAATTATTGCATGAACAACTTTTTTACCTGCCCTGATTGGGGGATTAGATAAAATAGCAGCAAATCTGTCATCCACACCCTCATAGCAATGACTTTCATAAATCATCACATTTTCAACACCGTTATTCATCGCATTTTTTTTAGCTAATTCTAATGCTCTTTGGTTTACATCAACCATATGAACATTTCTATTTGGATAACTTTTAGCTAAACTCAAACCGATAGGTCCATAACCACAGCCAACATCTAAAATATTTCCGCTTATCTCAGGCTCAGCAAATGTTTCCACTAAAAGTCTAGAACCAAAGTCAACGTCTCCTTTTGAAAAAACTCCAACATCTGTTGTAAATCTTAATTTATGACCTTTTAAAACATAGTCAAAGAATTTTTCATCAGATCGAGCATTAACATTGTTTGTATAATAATGCATGATCACAACCCCTTTTGATTTTACCTAAAAATTAGAGAATATGAACATTTTTACATGCTCTATTATTGCCATGTTGAGTCAAATTATTACAATATACTTTTATGAAATAAAAACCTGAGCGAATTTTCACTCAGGTTTTTATTATATTTAAGCAAAACTAGCGTTTAAAGTTAATTATTTAACTTCAACAACAGCTCCAGCTTCTTCTAATTTAGCTTTTAATTCTTCAGCTTCTTCTGGAGAAACTTTTTCTTTGATTTTTGCAGGAGTTCCGTCAACTAATTCTTTAGCTTCTTTTAATCCTAATCCAGTGATTTCACGAACTACTTTGATAACACCGATTTTTTTAGCTCCAGCGTTTGTTAAGATTACGTCTACTTCAGAAGGTCCAGCAGCTTCTACAGCTCCACCAACCATTGCTACAGGAGCAGCAGCAGTTACACCAAATTCTTCTTCGATAGCTTTAACTAATTCGTTTAATTCTAAAACTGACATTTCTTTGATCGCTTCGATCATTTCAGCAGCAGTTAATTTTGCCATTTTATTTTCCTCCTTCAAATTCAGGGTATACCTGTTGAATTAATTTTTATTTAAAATTATTCAGCAGTAGCCTCTTCAGCCACTTCAGTTGTTTCAGCAGCAGCCTCAGCTACAGGTGCCTCAACACCAGCTTCTTTTTGTTCAGAAACAGCTTTAACAACACATGCCATATTGCGCATTGGAGCTTGTAATACAGAAAGTAACATAGATAATAAACCTTCGCGGTTTGGTAACTTAGCTAATTCCATAACTTGCTCTAACGTAGCAACAGAACCTTCGATTAAACCAGCTTTTAATTCTAAAGCTTGGTGTTCTTTCGAGAAGTTGTATAATACGCGTGCAGGTGCAACAACGTCTTCTTTTGAGTAAGCAACAGCAGTTGGACCAACGAATGCTTCAGATAAACCTTCGAATCCAGCTTCAGTTACAGCACGACGAGAGATATTGTTTTTTAATACTTTGAATTCAACACCTTCAGCACGTAATTGTTTACGTAATTCAGTAACTTCAGATACAGTTAACCCACGGTAATCAACAACAACTAAAGAAGCTGATTCTTTGAATTGACCTGCATACTCAGCAACTAATTGTGATTTCATTTCAATTGCAGTAGCGCTCATTATTCACACCTCCTAAGTTTAATTATACGTCCGTAGAAAAGCCCTTGAGCCCACAATCTATTAAGTTCGTGGACAGAAGGGCATAACTAAGGCATGAAAATAAATAAATTATATATATCCAAAACCTCGGTAGGATGATTAAGCATAAGCCCCTACTGTCTACGGTAATTCTATTCGATTATCAATGAGAAAAATTATTTTTCTAATGATTCAGATGCAACTTTGATACCAGGTCCCATTGTTGAAGAAATAGCAACATTCTTAACATAAGTTCCTTTAGCTGCAGATGGTTTAGCTTTTAAGATTGTATCATAGATTGCTTTGAAGTTTCCAACTAATTTTTCGTTTTCAAATGAAACTTTACCAATTGGAACGTGGATATTTCCAGCTTTATCAACGCGGTATTCTACTTTACCAGCTTTGATTTCATTGATTGCTTTAGTAACGTCCATAGTTACAGTTCCAGTTTTAGGGTTTGGCATTAAACCACGTGGTCCTAAAACGCGTCCTAATTTACCTACTTCAGCCATCATATCTGGTGTAGCTACTACTACATCAAACTCCATCCAACCTTGTTGGATTTTGTTGATCATATCGCTATCTCCTACGAAATCTGCTCCAGCTGCTTCAGCTTCTTTAGCTTTTTCACCTTTAGCGAATACTAATACTGAGCGAACTTTACCAGTTCCGTGAGGTAATACCATAGCTCCACGAATTTGTTGATCCGCTTTACGTGGGTCAACTCCTAAACGGAATGCTACATCTACAGTTGCATCGAATTTAGCAACATTAGTTTTTTTAACTAATTCTACAGCTTCTTCTACAGCATATAATGTAGTAGAATCAACTAGTTTTTTGGCTTCGATGAATTTTTTACCTTTTTTAGCCATTCTAAATACCTCCTAAATTGTGGTTAACGGAATCTCCTCCCACAGATTTAGGTTGTAATCTACAACCTAAAACATGTAGATTAGTCTTCTACAACGATTCCCATTTGTCTTGCAGAACCTTCAATAATACGCATTGCAGCTTCCACTGTATTCGCATTTAAGTCAGACATTTTAGTCTCAGCAATTGTGCGAATTTGATCTTTTGTTAAAGTAGCAACTTTTACCTTATGAGGTTGAGCTGAACCACTTGTGATTCCAGCAGCTTTCTTTAATAAGTCTGATGCTGGTGGAGTTTTTGTAATGAATGTAAATGAACGATCTTCATAAACTGTGATTACTACTGGAATAATACTTCCCATTTGTTCACGTGTACGCTCATTAAATTCTTGACAGAATCCTTGAATGTTCGCACCTGCTTGCCCTAATGCTGGACCTACTGGTGGAGCTGGATTTGCTTTTCCTGCAGGAATTTGTAATTTTACAATACTTTTTACTGCTTTTGCCACGCGACACACCTCCTCTAAGTCCGTGATGTGGTTATTTGGGTTTTTTACCCTCCCACTTGATATGAGTCTCATATCAACTACGATAGTTTATCACCTTTTTTTACTTTAGGCAACATTTTTTTTATTCAACTTCACAAATTTGATTAAAATCTAATTCTACTGGAGTTTCACGTCCGAATAGGTCAACCAATACGCTGACTTTGCTATGTTCTTGGTCAATTGACTCAATTGTTCCAACTTGTCCAGAAAATGGTCCAGCTGCTACTAATACACGTTGACCAACTTGAATATCAAGCGATACTTCCACACTTGTAATTCCCATTTTCTTAAGAATCGGCACAACTTCTTCCGTTGGTAATGGTACTGGGCGAGTTCCTTTTCCACTTGATCCTAAGAATCCAGTTACTCCTGGAGTATTACGAACCATATACCAAGAATCATCTGTATCAATCATTTCAACTAATACATAACCTGGGAAAGTTTTGCGCATTTTTTCTTTGCGAACACCATCTTTAATTTTTACTTCTTTTTCTTCCGGAATTAATACACGGAAGATTTTTTCTTGCATATTCATTGTCTCGATACGTTTTAATAAGTTAGTCATAACTTTATTTTCGTATCCAGCATACGTTTGTACAACATACCAACGTTTTTCCACTATCATGACCTCCTACCCTAGTAAATTCATTACTTGGGAAATTACTAAGTCAACTACAAAGAAGAATACTGTTAGTAATGCGACGAATACTAGTACTTGAAAAGTATAACTTTTCATCTCTTTTTCAGTTGGCCAAGTAATCTTCTTTAATTCTGCAGATACACCTTTAAAAAACCCTTTAACTTGATTCATTAAACTGCCCCCTAGTAGATTATTTTGTTTCCTTATGCATTGTATGTTTTCCACAGCGTTTGCAGAATTTTTTAACTACAAGACGCTCGCTGTGTGTTTGTTTATTCTTAACTGTTGAATAGTTGCGACTTAGGCATTCATCACAAGCTAATATTACTTTTGTACGCATTTTATCCCTCACAACTTTTTATATCTTAACTTAATCTACTCTATCAAAAAGAAGCTTCATTGTCAATAAAGCTAGAAACTTTCACCAATAGAGGAATTCATTTTATTTAAATTCTTTAATTTACTTTTACACCGGCTTAAAGCATTATCAATTTTCTTAGGGGACAGGTTTAATATTATAGCAATCTCATTATAATTATGACCTAATAAGAAGTATTTCAAACATTGTTTCTCAAATGGCGACAATATTTTATCACTATTCATTGCCATTTCAATAATTAACTTTTCGTTTAAATACGTATATTCACTATCATAGTGATAATATCCTGGAGTTTCTAATGTGGAAACTAACGGATGCTCATCATAATCCGTTAGTTGGTCAAGACCAGATGTTCGTTTTAATCTTCGGTAGCTTGTCGTAATCGCATTTCTTACACAAGTCATTGCATAGGAATAAAAACTGTAGTTTGAATTTTCATCAAAAGAATAGATTGCTTTTATAAATGCCATACGGCCTTCTTGAAAAAAATCTTGATAGTCATATCCAATTCCATAATAAGAAGATGCAATTTTTCCGATCAAAGGTGAGTATTTTTCTATGATGATGTGAAGCGCCTCTTCGTTTTGCTCACGTACTAAATACACTAACTCATAATCGTTATATTCTACCGTCACATTATACCTCCAGTATAGTTATTATTTTATAGGATTGCGCTTGTTATAAATTTCATACATCAATAAAGCTGCTGCAACTGATGCATTTAATGAAGTAACATGTCCACGCATTGGTAAGTAAACTTTAAAATCACAAGCTTCACGAACTAATCGACTCATTCCTTTTCCCTCGCTACCAATTACAAGACCTAATGGTAATGTAGCATCTAAAGTACGATAGTCTTGAGCTTCACTTGCATCTGTCCCAGCAATCCAGAGTCCCGCTTCTTTTAATTGATTAATAGCAACCGTTAAGTTTGCAACACATGCAACTGGAATATGTTCGATTGCTCCCGTTGATAACTTAGCTACTGTACTTGTTAATCCAACTGAACGATCTTTTCGAATAACAATTCCATCCACTCCCGCTGCATCAGCAGTACGTAAGATTGCACCTAAGTTATGTGGATCTTCTAATCCATCTAGAATGATGATGAAAGCTGGTTCTTCCTTTTGAGTTGCCTTTGCAATTAAATCAGGTAATGGCATATAAGCATAAGGTTCAACAAGTGCTAATACACCTTGATGATTTCCACGTGCATCATATTTATCCTTTGCTAATTGTTCGAATTTTTGACGAGGTAACACTTTGCAAGGAATTTGTTTTTTCTCGATTGTCGCCATCAATCCTCTTTCCGCTTTTGCTACTGTGTCTGCTACAATCACTTCAAAAACTTTACGTTTTGATTCTAATACTTCATTGACTGTATTTTTTCCATAAATGACTTCGTATTTACTTTCTTTTTTGTTTTCGCGACGGCTATCTTTTTTTACTTCACGTTTTTTGTCTTTTTTAACTTCTTTTTTCGCCATTAGTTTGTCACTCCATTTTTATATTCAATACTTTTGCTCACAATTGCATCTAAACGATCAAATTGTTCTGTTAAATATAAGTATCCAATTAAAGCCTCGAATGCTGTACTATGAGCATATGTTAAGACATCTGTGTTTTTAGGTACGGAACGACTTTTCGTGTTACGTCCTTTTTTCACTACTTCTAATTCTTTCTCTGTTAAAAATTCTATTTCAATTAAATATGCTAATGTAGTGGCTTGAGCATGTGCTGATACATATTTAACTGCCAATTGGTGAAGTCTGTTTGGTTTATTAACCCCACTCTTGCATAACATTTCTCGAATTTTTAAGTCATAATATGAATCACCGACAAATGCCAGCATCGTACTATTCATCTGATTTGCTTCCATTATTTCACGCGCCTTCTTTGATATCGTCATTATTATACACTACTTTTTTATCTTTTAACGAAAAAGCAATAAAACGGACTTGTTTTCTTGAATTCGCCTCAGTTTGACACTATTCTATCACTTTTTACCCTAAAAAAGTTTCAATTTTAAGATGGTTTTCCTAAAACTCATTTTTTAAAATAAAAAAGACTCCACTGATTTTGGAGTCTAATTTATCATATCTTATTTTATAAAACATTTAAAGCCTGTAATTTTCCACGTAATTCATCTGCTTTAGCAAAGTCTTTTGCTTTTCTTGCCTCTTCCCAAGCTTGCATTAATTCACGTTCTTCATCTGTTAAACGTTTTTTGTTTAAATCAAATCCGAAAATATAAGTCATATTTTGTAATGTCATTAAAGCATAGCGGTTTGCTTCATCTGATGCTTTCGCACGAACCATTTTATTAATTTCTTTAATCACACCATATAAACTTGCAATAGCATTTGCGGTATTGAAGTCATCTTCTAAAGCTTCAACAAACTGGTTCATTAGAGCTTCAATTTCAGGAACTACTGATGGTTCTACATCAAGTGCACCAGCTAAATCAAGTTTTAAATGTAATTGATCATAAGTCGATTTTACTTTTTGCCATTCTTTAACTGCTAATTGGATGTTTTCTTCAGTGTAGTTAATTGGTTGACGATAATGAACTGATAACATAAATAAACGGAAGGCATTAGCATCGATTTGTTCAATTAAATCTTTAACATTGATAACATTTCCGATTGATTTACTCATTTTCTCATTATTTAATCCTAAACGTCCAACATGCATCCAATAGTTTGCGATGTTGTGTTCATACATACATAATGATTGAGCAATTTCATTTTCATGATGAGGGAATTGTAAATCAGTTCCACCTCCATGGATATCAATTTTTCCATGGAATTGGTTATTAATCATCACAACGCATTCTGTATGCCAACCAGGACGCCCTGCACCCCAAGGTGAATCCCATGTAATTCCTTTATCTGTTTTTTTCCATAAAACGAAGTCTAAAGGATTTTCTTTTTTAGAGTCTTCTGCAATACGAGCTCCAACTTCTAATTCATCGATTTTCTTACCTGATAATTGTCCGTATTCACGAACTTTATCAATACGGAAGTAAACGTCTCCATCAACTGCATAAGCAAAATCACGCTCAACTAATTGGTTAATAAATTCAATCATTGAATCCATACTTTCTGTTACTTTTGGCATTGCTGTTAATGGTAAAGCATTTAATGCTTTATTACATTCTAAAAAGTAGTTTAAATATTTTTCAGAAATTTGTGCTTCTGTCACACCTTCTTCAATCGCACGGTTAATGATTTTATCATCAACATCTGTTACGTTTGAAACAAATTCTACTTCGTATCCTAAATATTTAAAATAGCGATGTACTAAATCGAAAAACAGAACAGGACGTGCATTTCCGATATGAATATAGTTGTAAACAGTTGGTCCACAAATATACATTCTCACTTTGTTTTCTTCAATCGGTCTAAATTCTTCTTTCTCACGCGTATACGTATTATAAATTAGCATCGTGAGTCCAACTCCTATCTTTTTCTTGATGTTATTTTCATTTTAATATATTTCGCTAAAATTATCTAGTTTGTATACTCAATCTCATAACCTGATTCGATTAATTTTTGAATGACGCGTTCTTTATGAGCAGCGTCTAACGTTTCAATAACGACCGTCACTCCTAATTGATACATTGATAATCCTTCACGATATCTATTTTGTCGAATCATAATAAGATTACCGAGTTCCTCTGCGATTGTATCTAAGAAAGCATTCAACTCACCAGGACGATCTGCAATTGAAACTTGAATTTTTGTTCGACGTCCAAGAGACATCATAGCATGATTAATAATACTTTCAATAAGATTAGTATCGATATTTCCTCCGGACAGAACGGCACCGACTTTCTTACCTTTAAGGTCTAGCTGATTTGAAAGAATTGCAGCAACACAAACTGCTCCTGCACCTTCACACACCAAGTTACAGTTTTCAAGCAATAATAAGAAAGCCTGCGAAATTTGAGTTTCAGATACTGTGATAACTTCATCAACGTATTGCTGAATTAATGGGAACGTAACATCACCTGGGGTTGCGACTGCAATTCCATCTGCAATCGATTTAGTAACCTTCACTGTGCCAATTTTCCCGTCTTTAATTGATTGATACATCGATGGGGCATTTTCTGTTTGAACTCCAATGACTTTAGTATTTGGATTTAATGTTTTAATAGCCATTGCAATTCCTGCTGCAATTCCACCTCCGCCGATTGGAACTAACACGACATCTAAATCTGGTTGTTCTTCAATCATTTCAAGACCAATTGTTCCTTGCCCTGCAATAACGTAAGGGTCATTAAATGGGTGAACAAATGTTGCTCCAGTTGCTTCTTTAATTTCTAATGCTTTTTGATATGCCTCGTCGTAGATTTCTCCTTCTAAAACCACTTCACCACCATAATTGCGAGTAGCAAAGATTTTAGCAAACGGTGCACTCCTTGGCATGACAATGGTCGATTTGATGCCAAGTTTCGTTGCACTAATTGCAACACCTTGTGCGTGATTCCCAGCACTTGATGCAACAACACCACATTGTTTTTCTTCATCACTTAAATGAAGCATCTTATTATAAGCACCTCGGATTTTAAATGATCCTGATTGCTGAAGATTTTCTAATTTTAAATACACTTCTGCTCCACTACGCTCACTTAATGATTCTGCAAAACAGAAATCTGTTTCTTTAATAACTCCTTTTAAGTTTTGTGCTGCTTCTTTTATCATTTCAAACGTTACAGTATTCACGATAGGTCCCCTCCGCTACAGCATTCATTATTTCGTTTTTTCCTTCATTTTATAGTCTTATTCTATCACACAAACTCATGCATCATAACTCTTAAAACCATTATATGGATATGGTATAATAAAAATGATGAATAAATTCTTAATTTTAAACGGACACTCTTAAGGATGCTCGTAAACTGATGAGGAGGAACTACTAATGAATATTATTGCAACAGATAATGCTCCAAAAGCCATTGGACCTTATTCTCAAGCTATTGAAGCAAATGGAACACTTTATATTTCAGGACAAATCCCATTAGACCCACAAACAATGGAGTTTGTATCTGATGAAATCGAAGCTCAAACTCACCAATGTTTAAAAAATATTCAAGCTATTTTAACTGAAGCGGGATATACATTAGAAAATGTCGTAAAATGTGGAATTTTCTTAGCTGATATGAATGATTTTTCTGCAGTAAATGCGGTATACGGAGAATACTTCTCAGCCCACAAACCAGCACGAGCTTGTGTACAAGTAGCCCGTTTACCACGCGATGCTAAAATCGAAATTGAAGCAATTGCAGTTAAATAATAACTAAAAAATCTCTAGTGCTGAACTAGAGATTTTTTGTTTGATTATCAATATAAATTTGCAAAGCTTTATTTGCTCTAATTAATAGTTTAAAAACAAGTACCCAAAACCAGATGATTAAAGCAAAAACAGATACGATAATTAAGAACTGTCCAAACATACTTAGCTCTCCCCTCTTAGTAGATACTATGCCAATCATTATTCTTTTATTTCAACCAAATGTTCTGGCACCTGTGGTAAATTCATGATGCGTTCTTTTAAAAACAATGGATAAATATTTAGATGTTTAATTTTTTCTAAAGGTAGCCATAGGAAAGATAGTTTTTTATATCCACCTTCATTCATGATAAACTCCTGACCTCTTTTTAAAATGTCTTCCTCTGTTAACTGAAGCAAGTAGTACATTCCAATTTCATGAAATTGTTCTTGGCTTTGTTGCTCGACGAAGAAATTTTCAACGATCCATAGTAATTGAGTCGCTTCAACCTCCACGTCCAATTCTTCTTTTATTTCTCGTTTAATAGCCATAGTACTTTCCTCATTCATCGACACTCTCCCACCTGGTAAATAATAATAGGGTGAGCGTTCATCGGTCATGACAAGCAGCCGATTCTCATGAATTAATACGCCAGCCACATGGTAGTTAAAGCGTCCAACATCCGTTTGAAAAGTTACATCCATTTTAATCCCCCTTTTCTAATAAATACAATACCCGATATTTATACATAATCCTAGTCTATTTATCAAATTCTAAACTATACGATTTATTTGGAGTGTGAACAAATGAGTAAGAAATTAGAATTTTATAAATGGCTTGTTTTACTATCATGTTTTTTAATTATGGGTGTTGCATTTAGTATTGTTAATAATATTACGACATTATTTTTAGATCCCGTCACCAAAGACTTAGGATTCTCACTCTCATCCTTTTCATTCATTTTTACGATAGGTGCAATCACGACCTCACTAATGTCTCCAATTATCGGAAAACTACTAACAAAACTTCCACTTAAACTCATTATGAGTATCGGAGCTATTTTAACCGGCAGTGGATTTTTCTGTTATTCTCTCGCTACAAAAATTTGGATGTTCTATTGCATTGCCATTATTGTCGGAATAGGGCTAACCTGTTTAACTACCATTCCGATTGCTACAACACTAACACACTGGTTTAAGGATAAAAAAGGATTAGCATTAGGAATTTCAACGGCAGGAGCGGGAACAGGGTCTTTTATATGGATGCAGGTGGTTTCAAGGTTACTGATCAGTAAAGGATACACCTTCACCTATGCTATTCTTGGCATTATCATTATTGTAGTTTGTCTACCGCTAGCACTCTTCATTATGAGGATGCCACCAGATACAACCATTAAAGCTAAAAAGAAAGAAAAATTTTCATATAAAGATATTCAGTGGAGTCCACGGCTAATTTTATTTATAGTCGGTCTCTTCTTACTCGGGATGTGTATTTCAGGAACTAAGATGCATATTCAATCATATTTAATTTATCTAGGCCATCCACTTCCGTTTAATGCAAATGTCGGTTCAACTCAAGCACTTTTCGCATTAATGTGGAGTTTAATCGGAGGATATATTTTTGATAAAGTAAAATTAACTAAATCAATTATTCTATTAGTCTCAATGGCTCTTATCGGTTATGTCTGTTTACTTTTAGGAACCATTCCATCACTCCTTTTTGTTTTCGCCGCTCTGTTTGGTATTTGTTTATGTTTACCCTCTTTAGTCCCTACCTATGGAACAAGCGCTTTATTTGGACAAGAACATTACGCCATGTATCTAGGAGTGATTAATATGATTTTCACACTCGGTGGAGCATTAGGTCCTGTTATTACAGGATTTATTGTTGATTATTTCAATTATAGTGTAGTTTGGACCCTCTATTTTTTTATTACTATTATCTATCTTCTTTTAATCTTACTCGCCTTAAAATCAAAAAAAACCTCAGATTAATTCTGAGGTTTTAATATTTCATTAGATGAATTTTGCAATACGTCCAACAACTGTTTCTTTACCTAATAAAGCTAATGCTTTTGGTAAATCTGGACCGTGCATTTGCCCAGTTGTTGCAATACGGCAAGGCATGAATAACATTTTACCTTTTGCTCCCGCTGCTTTTCCAGCTGCTTTAATTGCGGCTTGGATTCCTTCAGCATTGAAATCTTCTAATGCTTCTAATTCTGTTTTGAATGCTTTTAACGTTTCAGATACACCATCTTGTGCAATGAAAGCTTGTGCTTCTTCGTCTAATTCTAATTCTTCTGAGAAGAATTCATCATATAAATCAACAATCTCAGCACCATATGACAAGCGATCATGGAATAATGAGATTAATTCCATTGCCCATGCTGTTGTTTTTCCTTCTAAAATTCCCTCTTCAACTAAGTGAGGCATACATAATTCTAATAACTCTTCATCTTCTAATGCTTTGATGTAGCGGTTATTAATGTATGATAATTTATTTTTATCGAATGTAGATGGTGATTTAGATAAACGTTTTTCATCAAATAATTCAATTAATTGTTCATGCGATAAAATCTCTTCTTCAATTGCAGGAGACCATCCTAATAATGCAATGAAGTTAAATAATGCTTCTGGTAAATATCCCATGTTAGCATATTGTTCAATGAATTGAACTGTATCTTTGTCACGTTTTGATAATTTCTTACCATTTTCGTTAACGATTAATGTCATATGACCAAATTGAGGAATATCCCATCCAAAAGCACGATAAACCATCATTTGTTTTGGAGTATTTGTTAAATGCTCTTCACCACGGAAAACATGAGTAATTTTCATTAAGTGATCATCCACAACTACTGCAAAGTTATACGTTGGGATTCCGTTACTTTTCATGATAACCCAATCACCAAAATCTTCTGATTTAAAAGTAACCTCTCCACGAACGATATCATTGAATGTGTATTCTTCATTTTCAGGAACTTTAATACGAACCACGTATTCTCCACGTGCTTCTAATTCTTTCTTTTCTTCTTCTGTTGCATTTAAACAACGACGAGAATAATGGATATTATCATGACCATGAGTAGATAAAGCTTCGCGTTCTGCCTCAAGTTCTTCACTTGTACAATAGCATTTATAAGCTAATCCTTTTTCGATTAATTCTTCTACATATTGACGATAAATATCTAAACGTTCTAATTGACGGTATGGGCCATATTCTCCACCACAATCAACAGACTCATCCCATTCAATTCCTAACCAACGTAAAAAGTTCATTTGAGACTCTTCTCCACCTTCAACGTTGCGCTCTAAGTCAGTATCTTCAATACGTAAAATAAAATCTCCACCGTAATGTTTCGCAAATAAATAATTGTATAATGCTGAACGAGCATTTCCGATATGTAAAAATCCTGTTGGACTTGGTGCATAACGAACACGAACTGTCATAAATATTGCCTCCTATTTAAACATAATAACTGTACTATTGTTATTCTTTTCATATTATATACGATTGAAACAAAATATTAAAGATTATTAAAAAAAATTGCGCCCAAGACACTGATTTTACCATGATTCTAAGTCATTAAAGAATAGATTTATGATATGATGAATCTACCGGAGGGGATGAGATGCAAATATATGTAATGCCAGATTGGATTAATTTAACGTTACAAATACTATCGACTATTGTTCTAATTGCAATCGTTTGGCTTGTTATTAAATCTTTACGAAAACGATGAATCTAAAAAAAGATTCACTTTTTGGTAAATGTATTACAACATTTAATATTATTTTATCTAATTAGGTGAAAGGAGAAGGGAATGTTACCTATGAAAACAATATCTACAATGAAAAGAGGAATTATATGAGATCTGAAGTGATTCCGTTTTAAAATTAAAACTGTGGATAACTAAAAAGCACCTCATTAGCGAGGTGCTTTTTGCTTTATAAATCCTGAATTATATAATTAAGTCAGACAACTGGTAAACGTATTTAATGGTAATAA
>OLSC01000042.1_pt1 | contig 164840 bp, 167 predicted proteins | sample 1672881 | NCBI WGS metagenome assembly OLSC01 (sample SAMEA3136733, study PRJEB25190) | human gut metagenome | biome: human gut; feature: human-associated habitat; material: faeces | place: Austria | collected 2013 | reverse complement strand
AGAGTAGTCGTCGAAAGTTAACAGTAGCCCCCCTTACAGGGGGCATTCTCAAAAGCCACCTTCTCAGAAGGTGGTCTTTTACTTTTCATGCGGTGAGAAATTAACGCTTCAGCGCTTCGCTCAGCTGCTCGCGCATATTGGCCAGCATCGCTTTCACAACGCGCGGGTTGCCTGCAACGATGTTGCCGGTCAGCAGGTAGTTATGGCCGCCGGTAAAGTCGCAGACGATAGCGCCGGCTTCACGGGCGATCAGCTCGCCGGCCGCGAAATCCCACGGTTTCAGCGCGATTTCAAAGTAGCCGTCAACGCGGCCAGCAGCAACGTAGGCCAGATCCAGGGCGGCGGAACCGGTACGGCGGAAGTCCGCGCATTCGGTAAACATGTTGCCGAGGATGTTCATGTAGGAGGTCGCGTGCTGTTTTGCTTTGAACGGGAAGCCGGTGGCGATGATCGTGCCATCGAGATCGCGAGCGCTGCTGCCGCGCAGGCGGTAGCCGTTCAGCTGCGCGCCCTGACCGCGAGTTGCGGTAAACAGTTCGTTACGCATTGGATCGTAAACCACGGCTACTTCAGTACGGCCTTTAATGCGTACGGCAATGGATACGGCGAAGTGGGGCAGACGTTTTACAAAGTTGGTGGTGCCATCCAGTGGATCGATAACCCATTGAACATCCTGATCTTCACCAGCGTGCTCACCGCTTTCTTCGGTGATGATGGTGTGCTGCGGGTAAGATTTGCGAATGGTTTCGATAATCATCGCCTCTGCGGCTTTATCGACGTTGGTCACAAAATCATTGCTGCCTTTCTGGCTGGTTTCTACGGAGTCAGGGGTTTCGTAGTGCTTGGCAATTAAATTACCCGCCTTGCGCGCTGCGCGCACGGCGATGTTCAGCATCGGATGCATCGGTATCTCTCACTGGATGTTAAAGAACGGGAAAAAACGGCGCATATAGTAACAGTGAAATCTGCTTATGTCTCCGTTTTATGATAGCATGCACGAATAATCTTTAGCCGAAGAACCATAATGCTGCAAAATATTCGAATCGTACTGGTAGAAACCTCACACACCGGCAATATGGGCTCCGTCGCCCGCGCAATGAAAACCATGGGGTTAACCAACCTCTGGCTGGTTAATCCTCTGGTTAAACCTGATTCTCAGGCCATCGCTCTGGCGGCCGGAGCCAGCGACGTGATTGGCAATGCCAACATCGTTGATACCCTCGATGAGGCCCTGGCGGGGTGCAGCCTGGTCGTGGGAACCAGCGCGCGCTCCCGCACGCTGCCGTGGCCGATGCTCGATCCGCGTGAATGCGGTCTGAAAAGCGTTGCGGAAGCGAAGCATGCGCCGATCGCGCTGGTATTTGGCCGCGAACGCGTAGGCCTGACTAACGAAGAGCTGCAGAAGTGTCACTACCACGTGGCGATTGCCGCGAATCCGGAATACAGTTCGCTGAACCTGGCGATGGCGGTACAGGTTATCTCCTATGAAGTCCGGATGGCCTGGCTGGCGGCGCAGGAACAAAATGAACCTGTCGTTGAGCATGAGGAAACCCCGTATCCGCTGGTGGATGATTTAGAGCGTTTCTACGGTCATCTGGAGCAGACGCTGCTGGCAACCGGATTTATTCGCGCCAGCCACCCGGGTCAGGTAATGAACAAACTGCGCCGTTTGTTTACTCGCGCCCGTCCGGAAAGCCAGGAGCTGAACATCCTGCGCGGCATGCTGGCGTCAATTGAGCAGCAGCAGAAAAATAAAGAATAATAGTGCCCGCCGTTGCCCGGCGGCGCGATGCTGGCACGGTCGTTGCGGGTTCCCCTCTCCCTGTGGAAGAGGGGCGGAGTGAGGGCGTCAGGCCGCGCTGAAGTGAAACGGCACGGAAAGCCAAATACCTGACTAAAACAGTCAAGTAAATAGTTGACCAATTTACTCGGGAATGTCAGACTTGCCCTTGCTATGCAATACCCATATTAATAAAAAGCCCGGGCAGGGGCGAGTTTGAGGTTAAGTAAGACATGAGACTGACATCTAAAGGGCGTTATGCCGTGACCGCGATGCTTGACGTTGCGCTCAACTCTGAATCGGGTCCGGTTCCGTTGGCTGATATTTCAGAGCGTCAGGGAATTTCGCTTTCCTATCTGGAACAGCTGTTCTCTCGCCTGCGCAAAAATGGTCTGGTTTCCAGCGTACGTGGTCCAGGCGGCGGTTATCTGTTAGGTAAAGAAGCGGGTAGCATCGCGGTTGGCGAAGTTATCAGCGCAGTAGACGAATCCGTTGACGCCACCCGTTGTCAGGGTAAAGGCGGCTGCCAGGGCGGCGATAAGTGCCTTACTCACGCGCTGTGGCGCGATCTGAGCGAGCGACTGACCGGTTTTCTGAATAACATCACGCTGGGCGAACTGGTGAATAACCAGGAAATCCTCGATGTCTCCGGTCGTCAGCACAACCATGAATCCCAGCGTAATACCCGTGCTCAGGACGCCATCGACGTCAAACTGCGCGCGTAGTTCTCGTTCAGTTTCATCTTGCAGCGATGTGCTGCAAGCTGAAACGAACTGAGTAAAAAAGATAAAAAGATTTTCGAATCAGGCCGGGATGCTCCGACATCCTGTGTACTCGGTCGTACATCCAGCCGGTTGCCTGATTCCTTGCATTGAAGCGATGTACGGAGTTTATAGAGCAATGAAATTACCGATCTATCTCGATTACTCCGCAACCACGCCGGTGGACCCGCGTGTTGCCGAGAAAATGATGCAGTTCCTGACCCTGGACGGGACCTTTGGTAACCCGGCCTCTCGTTCACACCGTTTTGGCTGGCAGGCTGAAGAGGCGGTAGATATCGCCCGTAATCAGATTGCCGAGCTGGTCGGCGCTGACCCGCGCGAAATCGTTTTTACCTCCGGCGCGACGGAGTCCGATAACCTGGCGATTAAAGGTGCAGCCAACTTTTATCAGAAAAAAGGCAAGCACATCATCACCAGCAAAACCGAACACAAAGCCGTGCTGGATACCTGCCGTCAGCTGGAGCGCGAAGGGTTTGAAGTGACCTACCTCGCCCCGCAGCGTAACGGCATTATCGATTTAAAAGAGCTGGAAGCCGCGATGCGTGATGACACCATCCTGGTTTCCATTATGCACGTGAATAACGAAATCGGCGTGGTGCAGGATATCGCTACCATTGGCGAGATGTGCCGCGCCCGCGGTATCATTTACCACGTTGACGCGACCCAGAGCGTGGGCAAGCTGCCTATCGACCTGAGCCAGCTGAAAGTGGACCTGATGTCCTTCTCCGGCCACAAAATCTACGGCCCGAAAGGCATCGGCGCGCTGTACGTGCGTCGTAAGCCGCGTATCCGTATCGAAGCGCAGATGCACGGCGGTGGTCACGAGCGCGGTATGCGTTCCGGGACGCTGCCAGTCCACCAGATCGTCGGTATGGGTGAAGCTTACCGTATCGCGAAAGAAGAGATGGAAAGCGAAATGGCCCGCCTGCGCGGCCTGCGTAACCGTCTGTGGGACGGCGTAAAAGATATGGAAGAGGTCTACCTGAACGGCGATCTCGAGCAGGGCGCGCCGAACATTCTCAACGTCAGCTTTAACTACGTTGAAGGCGAGTCGCTGATTATGGCGCTGAAAGACCTGGCGGTCTCCTCCGGTTCAGCCTGTACTTCCGCAAGCCTCGAGCCGTCCTACGTGCTGCGCGCGCTGGGGATGACCGACGAGCTGGCGCATAGCTCAATTCGTTTCTCTTTAGGTCGTTTTACTACCGAAGAAGAGATTGACTACACCATCAATCTGGTCCGTAACTCCATCGGCCGTCTGCGCGAACTCTCTCCGCTGTGGGAAATGTTCAAGCAGGGCGTGGATTTGAACAGTATTGAATGGTCACATCACTAATTCGGCACCAATAAGGAGAATTCATCATGGCTTACAGCGAAAAAGTTATCGATCATTACGAGAATCCGCGCAACGTCGGCTCTTTCGACAATAGCGACGAAAACGTCGGCAGCGGTATGGTTGGCGCACCGGCGTGCGGCGACGTGATGAAGTTGCAGATTAAAGTCAACAATGAAGGTATCATTGAAGACGCGCGTTTCAAGACCTACGGCTGCGGTTCCGCTATTGCCTCCAGCTCCCTGGTGACCGAATGGGTGAAAGGGAAGTCGCTGGACGAAGCTCAGGCGATTAAAAACACCGATATCGCCGACGAGCTCGAACTGCCGCCGGTGAAAATTCACTGCTCTATTCTGGCGGAAGACGCGATTAAAGCCGCGATTGCGGATTACAAAAGCAAACGTGAAGCAAAATAATTAAGAGTTGAGGTTTGTTATGTCGATTACTTTAAGCGACAGTGCAGCAGCGCGAGTCAACACCTTTCTGGCCAACCGCGGCAAAGGGTTTGGTCTGCGCCTGGGAGTCAGAACTTCCGGCTGCTCGGGTATGGCTTATGTACTGGAGTTTGTTGACGAGCCGGCGGCAGAAGACACCGTGTTTGAAGACAAAGGCGTGAAGGTCGTGATCGACGGCAAAAGCTTGCAGTTCCTCGACGGCACGCAGCTGGACTTCGTCAAAGAAGGTCTTAACGAAGGGTTTAAGTTCACCAACCCGAACGTGAAAGACGAGTGCGGCTGCGGCGAAAGCTTTAACGTGTAATTGCAATGTCATCTAAACCCCACTGCGGACTTCCGTAAGTGGGGTTTGCTTTATCTCGTTAACCCTGAGGTTGTTATGGACTATTTTACCCTCTTCGGGTTACCGGCCAGCTATACCCTTTCGTTAGAACCTCTGGCTGCCCGGTACCAGGAGCTACAGCGCCAGTATCACCCGGATAAGTTCGCCAGCGGCAGCGCGGCCGAACAGCTTGCCGCGGTGCAGCAGTCCGCCACCATCAATCAGGCGTGGCAAACCCTTCGCCACCCGCTGACCCGCGCCGAATATCTCCTTTCGCTTCACGGATTCGATCTCGCCAGCGAGCAGCATACCGTGCGCGATACCGCGTTCCTGATGGAACAGCTGGAACTGCGCGAAGAGCTTGATGAGATAGGCAAGGCGAAAGATGAAGCGCGGCTGGAAAGTTTTATCAAGCGGGTCAAAGCGCAATTTGATACCCGGCATCAGCTGATGGTTGAACAACTGAATAACGAGACGTGGGAGGCGGCGGCGGATACCGTGCGCAAGCTGCGTTTTCTCGATAAACTGCGAAGCAGTGCGGAACAACTCGAAGAAAAACTGCTCGATTTTTAATTTTCGGAAGCAATTATGGCCTTATTACAAATTAGTGAGCCTGGCCTGAGCGCCGCGCCGCACCAGCGACGTCTGGCGGCGGGTATCGACCTGGGCACCACCAATTCACTGGTTGCTACCGTGCGTAGCGGCCAGGCCGAAACCCTGCCCGACCATCAGGGGCGCTATTTGCTGCCATCGGTGGTGAACTATCAGGCTTCGGGTTTGACGGTGGGCTACGACGCGCGTCAAAACGCCGCTCAGGATCCGGTCAACACCATTAGCTCCGTCAAACGCATGATGGGGCGTTCTCTGGCCGATATCGAGGCCCGCTACCCGCATCTGCCTTATCACCTGCAGGCCAGCGAAAACGGCCTGCCGATGATTCAGACAACGGGCGGACTGCTCAATCCGGTTCGCGTTTCTGCCGATATTCTGAAGGCGCTGGCCGCACGCGCCACCGAGGCGCTGGCGGGCGAGCTTGACGGCGTAGTGATCACCGTGCCGGCCTACTTCGATGATGCTCAGCGTCAGGGTACCAAAGATGCCGCGCGTCTGGCGGGCCTGCACGTCCTGCGTCTTCTGAACGAACCCACTGCGGCGGCGATTGCCTACGGTCTGGACTCCGGTCAGGAAGGAACTATCGCGGTTTACGATCTCGGCGGCGGCACTTTTGATATCTCCGTGCTGCGCTTGAGTCGCGGCGTATTTGAAGTCCTGGCGACCGGCGGCGATTCCGCGCTCGGCGGTGACGATTTCGATCATCTGTTGGCCGATTATCTGCGCGAGCAGGCTGGCCTGAACGATCGCAGCGATAACCGCCTGCAGCGCGAGCTGCTCGACGCGGCCATCGCGGCGAAAATCGCCCTCAGCGATGCCGATACGGCGCGGGTGAACGTCGGCGGCTGGCAGGGTGAAGTGACCCGCAGCCAGTTTAATGAGCTGATCGCACCGCTGGTAAAACGTACATTGTTGGCCTGCCGTCGCGCGTTGAAAGATGCAGGCGTTGAGGCGCAAGAGGTGCTGGAAGTGGTGATGGTGGGCGGCTCGACCCGCGTGCCGCTGGTGCGTGAACGCGTCGGCGAATTCTTTGGCCGTACGCCGCTGACCTCTATCGATCCGGATAAAGTCGTCGCCATCGGCGCGGCGATTCAGGCGGACATTCTGGTAGGCAATAAGCCGGATAGCGAACTGCTGCTGCTTGATGTCATCCCACTCTCCCTGGGGCTGGAAACCATGGGTGGCCTGGTGGAAAAAGTTATTCCGCGTAACACCACCATACCTGTCGCGCGCGCGCAGGAGTTCACCACCTTCAAAGATGGCCAGACGGCGATGTCTATCCATGTTATGCAGGGCGAGCGCGAGCTGGTGCAGGACTGCCGTTCCCTGGCGCGCTTTGCGCTGCGCGGCATTCCTGCATTACCGGCGGGCGGAGCGCATATTCGCGTGACCTTCCAGGTGGATGCCGACGGTCTGCTGAGCGTGACGGCGATGGAGAAATCGACCGGCGTCGAGGCCTCAATTCAGGTGAAGCCGTCCTACGGTCTGACCGATGGCGAGATCGCCAGCATGATTAAAGATTCGATGAGCTACGCCGAACAGGACGTCCAGGCGCGTATGCTGGCCGAGCAAAAAGTTGAAGCTGCACGCGTGCTGGAAAGTCTGGTCAGCGCGCTGGCCGCCGACGCCGCGCTGTTAAGCGCCGCAGAGCGTCAGGCTATCGATGACGCCGCGGAGCAAGTACGCGCCGCAGCGGCAGGCGATGATGCCGATGCAATCAAAGAAGCGATTAAAAATATCGACACACAAACCCAGGAATTTGCCGCACGTCGTATGGATCAATCGGTCCGTATCGCGCTGAAAGGCCAATCCGTGGACGAGGTTTAAAATGCCAAAAATTGTTTTTCTGCCCCACCAGGACCTGTGTCCGGATGGCGTAGTTGTGGAAGCTGAGACCGGTGAGACCATTCTTGATGCTGCTCTGCGTAGCGGCATTGAGATTGAACACGCCTGCGAAAAATCCTGTGCCTGCACCACCTGCCACTGCATCGTGCGCGAAGGCTTTGACTCGCTGGCTGAAAGTACCGAAGATGAAGACGACATGCTGGATAAGGCCTGGGGGCTTGAACCCGACAGCCGTCTGAGCTGCCAGGCGCGGGTGACTGACGAAGATTTGGTCATCGAAATTCCGCGTTACACCATCAACCACGCACGCGAGCATTAATATGGGACTGAAATGGACCGATAGTCGTGAAATCGGCGAAGCGCTGTACGACGCTTTCCCGGATCTCGACCCGAAAACCGTTCGCTTCACCGATCTGCATCAGTGGATTTGCGACCTGGAAGAGTTTGATGACGATCCAAACGCATCCAATGAAAAAATTCTTGAGGCGATTCTGCTAGTCTGGTTAGACGAAGCCGAATAATTTTCGCGTCATGATTTACCCGGTGGTTTTAAGCCGAGTGAATCAACGAGCGAAAGAACTTTACGGGCTGCCATACGGCGGCCCGTTTGCTAAGAAGGATAATGATAATGACCGAAGCTATGAAAATTACGCTTACCGCTCAGCCAGCCGATGCGCGCTGGGGAGAAAAAGCGTCTTACAGCATGAATAACGACGGCATCGCCCTGCACCTGAACGGCAAAGACGACCTGGGTTTGATTCAGCGCGCGGCGCGTAAAATTGACGGCATGGGTATTAAACATGTCGCGCTTGACGGCGAGGGCTGGGATACCGACCGCGCATGGGCGTTCTGGGCGGGTTATAAAGGCCCGAAAGGCAGTCGCAAAGTTGAGTGGCCAGCTCTTGACGATGCGCAGAAAAGCGAACTGGATAACCGCCTGACCATTATTGACTGGGTGCGCGACACCATCAACGCCCCGGCGGAAGAGCTGGGGCCGGAACAGCTGGCGCAGCGTGCGGTAGACCTGCTGTGCAGCGTGGCCTGCGATAACGTCTCTTATCGCATCACTAAGGGCGAAGATCTGCGCGAGCAGAACTACCTGGGCCTCCACACCGTCGGCCGCGGATCCGAGCGTCCGCCGGTCCTGCTGGCGCTGGACTATAACCCGACTGGCGACAAAGAAGCTCCGGTATACGCCTGTCTGGTCGGCAAAGGCATTACCTTTGACTCAGGCGGATACAGCATCAAGCAGAGCGCATTTATGGACTCAATGAAGTCCGATATGGGCGGCGCGGCGACGGTAACCGGCGCGCTGGCGTTCGCCATTACTCGCGGCCTGAACAAGCGCGTGAAGCTGTATCTGTGCTGTGCCGATAACCTGATTAGCGGTAACGCCTTCAAACTGGGCGATATTATTCACTATCGCAACGGCAAAACCGTGGAAATCATGAACACCGATGCGGAAGGTCGCCTGGTGCTGGCGGACGGCTTGATCGATGCTTCGGCGCAAAAGCCGGAGCTGATCATCGATGCCGCCACGCTGACCGGCGCGGCGAAAACCGCGCTGGGCAATGACTATCACGCCCTGTTCAGCTTTGACGACAAGCTGGCGAATCGCCTGCTGGCGAGCGCGCAGGCTGAAAACGAAGCTTTCTGGCGTCTTCCGCTGGCTGAGTTCCACCGCGGCCAGCTGCCGTCCAACTTTGCTGAACTGAACAATACCGGCAGCGCGGCCTATCCGGCCGGCGCCAGCACCGCGGCGGGCTTCCTGTCCCACTTCGTGGAGAATTACCATGAAGGCTGGCTGCACATCGACTGCTCGGCGACCTACCGCAAATCTGCGGTTGAGCAGTGGTCGGCGGGCGCGACCGGCCTCGGCATGCGCACTATTGCGAATCTGTTGACTGCGGAATAACTCTTTCCCCTCACCCTGACTCTCTCCCTGAGGATGAGACAACGTTCGGTTTTCTCCCGCTGAGGAGAGCGTCGGGGCGGAGGGATCATCGTTGTGGAACTACTATGTCCGAAACTAAAAATGAGCTAGAAATCCTGCTGGAGAAGGCGGCTATAGAACCAGGCCATCGTCCGGCTTTTTTCCGCAGTTTGCTGGAAGCCAGCGTTTGGGTACCGGGAGCCGCCGCGCAGGGCGAGCAGGTCGTTGAAGACAGCGTACTGGATCTGCAGCACTGGGAAAAAGATGATGGTACATCGGTCATTCCTTTCTTCACCTCGCTGGCGGCGCTGCAGCAGGCCGTTGAGGACGAACAGTCTTTCGTGGTGATGCCGGTGCGCACGCTATTTGCCATGACCCTCGGCGAGACGCTCTATCTCAATGCCAAACTCGCCACCGGCAAAGAGTTTGCGCCGCGTGAGATCAGCCATCTGCTGGGCGAAGAGGGCAGCCCGCTCAGCACCCAGACCGTGCTGGAAGGCGGAGAGTCGCTGCTGCTGTCTGAGGTTGCCGAGCCGCCCGCGCAGATGGTGGACTCGCTGACCGCGCTGTTTAAGACGCTGAAAACGGTGAAGCGTGCGTTTTTATGCTCTATCAAAGACAGCGCCGATGCGCCAGCCAACCTGCTGATTGGCATTGAAGCGGAAGGCGATATTGAGGAGGTTATTCAGGCGACCGGCAGCGTGGCGACCGATACGCTTCCCGGCGATGAGCCGATTGACATCTGTCAGGTGGTGGAGGGTGAAAAGGGAATTAGCCACTTTATGATCGCCCACATTACGCCGTTTTATGAAAAGCGCTGGGGCAGCTTCCTGCGCGACTTTAAGCAAAATCGAATTATTTAACACAACGGGGGCCCGGGCCCCCGTTGTGCTATCTACTGCCTATTGGGCCGGCTCAATCGGTAAATCCGTCCGCGCGCCCCATTCGCTCCATGAGCCGTCGTACAGGCTAACGCCGTTAACGCCGAGAGTAGTGAGCGCCAGCACGACGACCGCCGCCGTTACGCCGGAGCCGCAGCTGGCAATAATCGGCCGTTCAAAATCGACGCCCTGACGCGCAAAAATCTCGTTGAGTTCATCAGTGGTTTTAAGTTCGCCGTTAATCACCAGTTCAGTCCACGGCACGTTTAGCGCGCCGGGAATATGCCCGCAGCGCAGGCCCGGTCGCGGCTCTGCCACCTGGCCATTAAAGCGTCCTGCCGGACGCGCATCGACGATCTGCGCCGATCCTTCATGGCTGACCAGCAGCACATCGGTCAGCCGCTTGATCGCCAGCGGATCGACGCGTCCGTCAAAATCCCCTTCCGGCAGTTCGGGAAGGCCTTGCTCCAGCGGTAGCCCATCGCGGCGCCAGCCTTCCAGCCCACCCGCAACAATCGACACCTTTTCAACGCCGAACGTGCGCAGCATCCACCAGGCGCGCGGCGCAGAGAAGAGATTACCTTCATCGTATACCACCAGGTGCTTATCGCTGCTGACGCCTAGTTCGCGCATGGCGACGGCAAACGCCTCCGCGCGCGGCATCATGTGCGGCAGCGGGCTGGTGTGATCGGAGAGGGCTTCGATATCAAAAAAGACGGCGCCGGGAATATGACCGGCCTGATACTCAGCGTTAAGATCGCGCTCTTCCTGTCCCGGCGGCGCCATCCGCGCGTCGATAATCTGGATTTCCGGGTCATCAATATGCTCTGCCAGCCAGTCGGCAGCGACAAAAAACGAGGTAGACATGAGTGCCTCCGTGTCATCAACAATAGAGTGATTGTTGTTGTTTTTTGCGATATCGACAAGGCATTTTCAAGAAGAGGCGGTGGGAATGTGATGCTCCCCCGAGCAGCGTCGGGGGAGGGGGCGCTTAAAACGCGTTTTGCTGCAGATAGCGCCAGGCGTACTGCGCGTACAGTTCAGCGCCGCTTTTCATCACCTGCTCGTCAATATTAAAGCAGCCGTGATGGTGCGCGTAGTCGCTGCCTTTCTCTTTATTTCCTGAGCCAAGCAGCGCAAAGGCGCCGGGGATATTTTCCATATAAAAACTGAAATCTTCTCCGCCGGTAGTCGGCTTTTCGTTGAAAAGGACGCTATCGCCGAATGCGTCGCGGATAACCGACTGCGCCAGCAGCGCGCTGCGCTCTTCGTTGATCACCGGTAGCGTACCGTAGCAGTAGTCAACCTGAGCGGTCGCCCCATACACTGCGGCGGTATGCTCGGCATAGCGGCTAATCGCCGTCTCCAGCCGCTGGCGCGCTTCAAGACTAAAGCAGCGTACGGTACCGTCAAGAACGGCGTTTTCAGCGATGACGTTAAAGCGCGTGCCGACATCCATTTTGCCGATAGTCACTACCGCAGATTCCAGCGGGGAAGTTTCTCGCGCCACAATAGCCTGTAGATTCATCACGAAAGCGGAAGCGACGACCGCCGCATCGACGCAGGCCTCCGGCATCGAACCATGGCCGCCGCGGCCGCGGAAGGTCACTTTAAGTAAATCGGCTGAGGCAAAGGATGAACCGACGTTACAGGAGATTTTTCCGGACGGCGTGCCCGACCAGATATGCATTCCGAAAACGTTATCCACGTTATCAATCGCTCCCTGCTGTATCATCGCCTTTGCCCCTTCGGCAATCTCTTCCGCAGGCTGAAAGATGAGCCGTACGTTGCCCGTCAGCTGTTCGCGAACATCATATAATGCATGGGCGGCGGTCAGCAGCATGGCGGTATGGGCGTCGTGGCCGCAGGCGTGCATTTTCCCGGGCGTTTGCGATTTATAGTCGAGCGGATCGTTCAGCTCCCGTACCGGCAGCGCATCCATATCGGCGCGCAGAGCTACGGTTTTACCCGGCTTGCCGCCGATGATGTCGGCGATGATTCCGGTGGGATGAGTGCGGCGATAAGGGATACCGATAGCCTCCAGTTCGGCGGCGACGCGATCCGTCGTGCGCTTCTCCTCCCAGGGAAGTTCCGGATGGGCGTGCAGGTCGCGGCGAAAAGCGATCATCGCCTGTTCTTGTCTGGCGATAATCGCGGTGATATCAGGGTTAATCATCAATGGCTCCATAATTTGCTAAAAATTCAACGCGCTCAACCGAGCACCGGCGTCAGATAGCCGACCAGAATTCCGGCTAACACCACCGAAACCATGGTGACGGAGACGAATCCGCCAACCAGCATCGGGCCCAGCATATGGTGGGTGAGCATCTGGCGCTCTTTTTCATCGTGGGTGAGGGCGTTGATGGCCTCGTTGGTAATAATGTAGTCGGCGGGAAAACCGTACAGCGCGGTCAAAGAGATGGCGAATGCCATCGGACCGCTGACGCCAAGCAGTTTTCCGACCAGCCAGGAGACAACAAACATACCTATCACCGCCGTGGCGATTAACACTACCATCGGGAATAGCAGACGCAGCAGCATCTCCGGCGTGGCTTTGTTCAACGTATCAAAGATAAAGAGCATCAACGCCATAATGGCGAAGCCAAAGCCGTTAGCCTTATGCAGGGTATGTTTTTCCAGGAAGCCTAACGAGGTAAATACGACGCCAAAAAACAGACACAGTACGAAGGGGCTGATATTCACGATTGGCTTTGCGAGGTCAGCGACGACCCAGGCCAGACAGCCGACCAGCGCCAGACGCAGGAATTTAAAGTAATTGCTGTTGTAGCTGACGGGGATTTTACTGAACAGGCGCGGCATTTTCTCCTCGCCGACGGCGAGCATCGCGTGCTCTTCGGCAATGTCATCAGGGCGCTGTTCGCCGCTGCGGTAGCGGGCAAGCAGCGTTTTGCCTTCTCGTTGCAGCATAATCGCGGTCAGCGGATATCCGGCGAACCCCTGCATCACGTAAATCAAAATGGCAAAAACCGACAGGTCTACCAGGCCGGCGTTACTGGCGCCCTGCGACATAATCAGCGATGACACGATACCCCCGACCAGCGGAGGAATGGTGACCAGCGCGGTGTTAAGATCGAATAGCATCATGCTCACCGTAAAGACGGCCACCGCGATCCCGGCAATACCGGCGAGAGAGATGACCACGGTCTTCCACTGCTGCGCCAGCTCTTTCAGCGACAGCAGGGTGCCCATATTAGTGATTAACAGATACATGAGCATTATGGCAACTGGCGTACCGATCCCGGCCCGGCTAATGATATCTGCCGGAAAAAATGTCCAGTAGCCGACTAAAAACAGAACGGCGCAGACAAATACCGAGGGAATCCAGGCTTTTGTGCGGGTAGAAACAACGTCGCCGATATAAAGAATTAAAATAATAATCGACAGTGCGACCATTTGAGACATAAATAACTTCCATATTATTTATCCCATATAAGGAATATGAGATGGGTTGATGTTGTGCTTTCTGGAAGACTGTGGAACGGACAGTCACTATCATCGCCAGGGTAATGATTTATATTTTAAAGGCATTGATATCCCGAACAATAAATAGAAAGCTCGCGCCTTGTCAATTTATATGGCCGCAGAGAGGGGAATTTCAGAATAAAAAGTGCCGATGGTTGAGGATATTAAAGGTCGAGGTAAGAAAAATCGTAGCGCGATATATCCGCTAAATTAATTCACTCCAGCTATCCGTGGTTCGCGGGGTCGCCGCCCCGGTTATCTACCAATATTGCGGGCTGGCGGGCTATTGGTAATTCTGCCGTTAACGCATAATAATGTGTTCACTGAATGTATCTGGCCTGCGGGCCGAGGGGTTAGAAGGATGAAACCATTTCGTTTGGCGGCGCTGTCTCTGGCGCTACTTACCGCGCTATCGATAACCGGCTGCGACGACAGCGGCAAACCGCAGGCGGCCGCGCCGGCGGCATCCGCAGCGGCGGATAACGCGCCCGCGAAGCCGGACAGCGCCCAGCTGGCGGCGCTGGCTGAGAAAAGCAAAGGCAAAGCGTTAACGCTGCTGGATGCCTCTGAAGTTCAGCTCGACGGCGCGGCGACGCTGGTGCTGACTTTTTCTATTCCTCTACAGCCGGATCAGGATTTCTCCCGCAGCGTGCATCTGGTCGACAAAAAAAGCGGCAAAGTTGACGGGGCATGGGAGCTGGCGCCCAACCTTAAAGAGCTGCGTCTTCGCCATCTTGAGCCAAAACGCGAGCTGATCGTTTCGGTGGATCCCACCCTGGCGGCGCTGAATAAAGCGACTTTTGACAGCAGCTTTGAAAAAACCATTACCACCCGCGACATCGCCCCGAGCATCGGCTTTGCCAGCCGCGGCTCGCTGCTGCCGGGGAAAGTCGTGGCCGGACTGCCGGTGATGGCGCTGAATGTCGATAACATCGACGTCAATTTTTTCCGGATTAAACCTGAATCACTTTCGGCCTTCGTCAGCCAATGGGAATACCGGAATTCCTTGAGCAACTGGGAGTCGGACGAGCTGCTGAAGATGGCCGATTTGGTCTACACCGGCCGTTTTGACCTCAACCCCGCGCGCAATACGCGCGAAAAGCTGCTGTTGCCGCTGGCGGATATCAAGCCACTGCAGGAGCCGGGCGTCTATATCGCGGTGATGAATCAGGCGGGCCGCTACAACTATAGCAACGCTGCGACGCTGTTCACCCTCAGCGATATTGGCGTATCCGCGCACCGTTATCACCATCGGCTGGATGTCTTTACCCAGAGTCTGGAAAACGGCGCGGCGCAGTCCGGTATCGATGTGCAGCTGCTGAACGCCAAAGGGCAAACCCTGGCGCAGGCGAAGAGCGACGCTCAGGGGCACGTGACGTTACAAACGGATAAAGACGCGGCGCTGGTGCTGGCGCGTAAGGACGGGCAAACCACTCTGCTGGATCTTAAACTTCCGGCGCTGGATCTGGCTGAGTTTTCTATTGCCGGCGCGCCGGGCTTCAGCAAGCAGCTGTTTATGTTTGGTCCGCGCGATCTCTACCGCCCGGGCGAAACGGTGATCCTCAACGCGTTACTGCGCGATAGCGACGGCAGGCCGCTTCCCGAACAGCCGGTAAAGCTGGAAGTGGTGCAGCCGGATGGCCAGGTAATCCGCTCGACGGTCAGCAAACCGATCAATGGCCTGTATCAATTTACTTATCCGCTCGATAGCGGCGCGGCGACCGGGATGTGGCACATTCGCGCCAGTACCGGCGATAACCAGCCGCGCGAGTGGGATTTTCACGTTGAAGATTTTATGCCTGAGCGCATGGCGCTGAATCTCACGCCGCAAAATGCCCCCGTTTCGCCGGCTGCGGATGTCAGCTTTGCCGTAAGCGGGGCGTATTTGTACGGCGCGCCGGCCAGCGGCAACTCGCTGCAGGGTAAACTGTTCCTGCGTCCGCTGCGCGACGCGGTACCTGCGCTGCCGGGCTTCCAGTTTGGCGACATTGCCGAGGAGAATCTTTCCCGCAGCCTGGATGAAGTGCAGACCACCCTGGATGACCAGGGACATGCGGAAGTCACCGCCGCCAGCCAGTGGCAGGAGAGCCGCTCGCCGCTGCAGGTGATCCTGCAGGCCAGCCTGCTGGAGTCCGGCGGCAGACCGGTTACGCGCACCGTCAGGCAGTCGATCTGGCCGGCCGAAACGCTGCCTGGCATCCGTCCGGAATTCGCCCTGAAAGAGGTTTATGACTATCGCACCGACAGCACGATCAAGCAGCCGGTAGTGGATGAAAACAGCAACGCCGCATTTGAAATTGTCTACGCCGATGCCAAAGGCGAAAAGAAAGCGGTCTCCGGGCTGCAGGTGCGATTAATTCGCGAACGTCGCGACTACTACTGGAACTGGTCCGAGAGCGAAGGCTGGCAGTCACAGTTCGATCAAAAAGATCTTCAGGAAGGTGAGGAATCGCTCGATCTCTCTGCCGGGCAAACGGCGAAAGTCAGTTTCCCGGTCGAGTGGGGCGCCTATCGCCTGGAAGTCAAAGGGCCGGATGATGTCGTCAGCAGCGTACGCTTCTGGGCAGGGTACAGCTGGCAGGATAACAGCGAAGGCCAGGGGGCGGCGCGTCCGGACCGCGTTACCATGAAGCTGGATAAACCGGCCTATAAACCCGGCGATACGATCAAGCTGCATGTTGCCGCTCCGGCTGCCGGTAAAGGCTACGCGCTGGTGGAATCAAGCGAAGGGCCGCTGTGGTGGCAGGAGATTGACGTCCCGGCGGAAGTGATGGAATTATCTATCCCGGTGGATAAAGCCTGGAATCGTCACGACCTGTACCTCAGCACCCTGGTGATTCGCCCGGGGGATAAATCCCAGTCCGCAACGCCAAAACGGGCCGTGGGGCTGCTGCACCTGCCGCTTGGCGATGATAACCGTCGCCTGAATCTGGCGCTGGAAGCACCGGATAAAATGCGTCCTGACCAGCCGTTGAAAGTGAAGATTAAGGCCAGCCTCAAAGAAGGCGAGACGCCGAAACAGGTTAACGTTCTGCTCTCTGCCGTCGATAGCGGCGTACTCAATATTACCGACTACGCCACGCCGGATCCCTGGAACGCGTTCTTTGGCCAGAAACGCTACGGCGCCGATATTTACGATATCTATGGTCAGGTCATTGAAGGACAGGGGAGGCTCGCCAGCCTGCGCTTTGGCGGCGACGGCGATGAACTGAAACGCGGCGGTAAGCCGCCGGTTAATCACGTGACGATTATCGCCCAGCAGGCACAGCCGGTTGTGCTGGATGAGAAAGGCGAAGGGACGGTGACCCTGCCAATCGGCGACTTTAACGGCGAACTGCGGATCATGGCGCAGGCGTGGACGGCTGATGATTTTGGCAGCAGCGAAGAAAAAACGATCGTGGCGGCGCCGGTGATTGCGGAGCTGAATATGCCGCGTTTCCTCGCCAGCGGAGATACCACTCGCCTGGCGCTGGATCTCAGCAACCTGACCGATAAGCCGCAGACTCTCAACGTTGCGCTGGCTGCCAGCGGTCTGCTGCAGCTTGCAGGGGGAGAAATACCGCCGGTGCATCTGGCGCCCGGCGCGCGCAGCACCCTGTTTGTGCCCGTTCGCGCCCTACAAGGCTTTGGCGATGGTGAGGTAAATGCCACCATCAGCGGCCTGAACCTGCCGGGTGAAACTTTCACGCCAATGCAGAAGCAGTGGCAGCTGGGCGTGCGTCCCGCTTTCCCGGCGCAAACCGTGAATTCCGGCGCTGTCCTCCAGCCGGGGGAAAGCTGGCAGGCTCCGGCGGCGCAAAGCGAGGGTTTCTCGCCGGCCACACTGCAGGGGCAGCTGGTGTTTAGCGGCAAGCCGCCGCTGAACCTGGCGCGCTATATTCGCGACCTGAAGGCCTATCCTTACGGCTGCCTGGAGCAGACCACCAGCGGGCTATTCCCGTCGCTGTATACCAACGCCGCCCAGCTTAAAGCCCTGGGGATCGGCGGCGATAGCGATGAAAAACGACGCGCGGCGGTGGATATCGGCATTTCTCGCCTGCTGCAGATGCAGCGCGATGACGGCGGTTTCGCCCTGTGGGACAGAGAGGGGCCGGAAGAGTACTGGCTAACCGCCTACACGATGGACTTCCTCGTCCGGGCGGGCGAGCAGGGCTATAGCGTACCAACCAATGCCGTCAATAACGGCAACCAGCGCCTGCTGCGTTATTTACAGGAGCCGGGGCTGATCGCCGTCCGCTACAGCGATGATGCCCAGGCCAGCCGTTTTGCCGCTCAGGCCTACGCCGCGCTGGTGCTGGCACGGCAGCAGAAAGCGCCGCTCGGCGCGCTGCGCGAAATCTGGAGCCGTCACGACCAGGCGCGTTCCGGTCTGCCGCTGCTGCAGCTGGGCGTGGCCCTGAAAATGATGGGCGATGCGCCGCGCGGCGACGAAGCCCTGAAGCTGGCGATGACCACGCCGCGGCAGGAGGCGAACCGCTGGCTCGGCGATTACGGCAGCGAGCTGCGCGACGATGCGCTGAAGCTGGCGCTGCTGGAGGAGAACAAACTGCTGCCGGAAGCGCAAAATACGCTGCTCAGCCATCTGGCGGAAGAAGCCTACGGCCAGCGCTGGCTCTCGACGCAGGAGAGTAATGCCCTGTTCCTGGCCGGACGCACGTTGCAGGATCTTCCCGGTAGCTGGCAGGCGCAAACCTCCGTGCAGGCCGAACCGCTCTCCGGTGAGAAAGCGCAAACCCGTAACCTGACCGGCGATCAGCTGGCGGCGCTGCAGGTGACCAATACCGGTCAGCAGCCGCTGTGGCTGCGTCTCGATAGCAGCGGCTACCCGCAGAACGCGCCGCAGCCGGGGGGCAACGTACTGGGCATTGAACGGCAAGTTTTCGATACCCAGGGTCAGCAGAAATCGCTCTCTTCGCTGCGCAGCGGCGAACTGGTGCTGGTGAAGCTGGAGGTGACGGCTAAGCGTAACGTCCCGGACGCGCTGGTAGTGGATTTACTCCCGGCGGGGCTGGAGCTGGAAAACCAGAATCTGGCCAACAGCAGCGCCAGTCTGCAGGAGAACGGCGAGGTGGTGCAAAATCTGCTTAACCAGATGCAGCAGGCCGATATCCAGCACATTGAGTTTCGCGACGATCGCTTTGTGGCCGCGGTAGCTATCAATGAAGGCCAGCCGGTGACGCTGGTTTATCTGGCGCGCGCGGTGACGCCGGGCACCTATCAGGTACCGCAGCCGCAGGTTGAGTCGATGTACGTGCCGCAGTGGCGGGCAACTGGCGCAGCCAGCGGACCGCTAACCGTTGCGCCATAAATGCGGGTGCTGAGGCGTATCAAACGCCGCTGGCGCTGGCTGGCGGCGTTTATTTTTTTGCTGTGGCTATTGCTGCTGGCGGCCGACCGGCTGTGGCCGCTGCCGCTGCGTGAGGTTACCCCTGCCAGAGTAGTGGTGGCGGAAGACGGGACGCCGCTGTGGCGCTTTGCCGATGCGCAGGGCGTCTGGCGCTATCCGGTAACGCTGGCTGATGTTTCGCCGCGCTATTTGCAGGCGCTGATCCACTATGAAGATCGCTGGTTCTGGGAGCATCCCGGCGTTAACCCGTTTGCGATCGCTCGCGCCGCCTGGCAGGATCTCACTTCCGGGAGAGTGATCTCCGGAGGGAGCACCCTGACCATGCAGGTGGCGCGCCTGCTCGATCCTCATCCCCGCACCTTCGGCGGCAAGCTGCGTCAGCTATGGCGGGCGCTGCAGCTGGAGTGGCATCTGTCAAAAAGCGAGATCCTCACGCTCTATCTCAATCGGGCGCCGTTCGGCGGCACGCTGCAGGGGATTGGCGCGGCCAGCTGGGCTTATCTCGGTAAACCGCCCGCACAGCTAAGCTACGGCGAAGCGGCGCTGCTGGCCGTTCTGCCGCAGGCGCCAAGCAGGCTGCGCCCGGACCGCTGGCCGGAACGAGCGCAGGCGGCGCGCGATAAAGTGCTGCTGAGAATGGAAAATCAGGGCGTGTGGCCGCCGCAGCCGGTGCGAGAAGCTATCGAAGAGCCCGTCTGGCTGTTTCCGCGGCAGATGCCGCAGCTGGCGCCGCTTTTCTCCCGCCGCGCGCTGGCGAGCAGCCGGTCTGAGAAGGTAGTAACGACGCTGGATGCCGGGCTGCAGCGGCAGCTGGAAGATCTGGCGCTGAACTGGAAATCGCGCCTGCCGCCGCGCAGCTCTTTAGCGATGGTGGTGGTCGACCATACCAATATGAAGGTGCGCGGCTGGGTAGGATCGGCGGATATCAGTGATGATAGCCGCTTTGGCCACATTGATATGGTATCGGCGCTCCGCTCCCCGGGTTCGGTACTGAAACCGTTTGTCTACGGCATGGCGCTGGATGAGGGACTGATCCATCCGGCTTCGCTATTACAGGATGTCCCGCGCCGGTTTAGCGACTACCGGCCGGGCAACTTTGACAGCGGTTTTCACGGGCCGGTAAGCGCCAGCGAAGCGCTGGTTCGCTCGTTGAACCTTCCGGCTGTGCAGGTGCTGGAGGCCTACGGGCCGAAGCGTTTTGCCGCCAGGCTGCGCAATGCCGGATTGCCGCTGATGCTGCCCGCCGGCGCGGAGCCGAATCTATCGCTGATCCTCGGCGGCGCCGGCGCGCGTCTGGCGGATATCGTGGCGGCGTACAGCGCGTTCGCCCGTCACGGTAAGGCGGGGCAACTGCGCATCACTCCTGATTCACCGCTGGTTGAACGACCGCTGCTGTCGCCGGGGGCCGCCTGGATTGTGCGGCGCATTCTGGCCGGCGAAGCGCAGCCGGTTCCCGATGCGTCGCTGGTACAGGTGGTGCCGCTGGCGTGGAAAACCGGAACCAGCTACGGCTATCGCGATGCCTGGGCAATCGGCGTGAACGCCCGCTATCTGATAGGTATCTGGACCGGAAGACCTGACGGCACGCCGGTTGTCGGACAGTTTGGCTTCGCCAGCGCGGTGCCGCTGCTGAATCAGGTCAATAATATGCTGCTGGCGCGGCCGGCAATGAGCCACGGCGGATTGCCGAGCGACCCGCGTCCCTCATCGGTCAGCGCCGGGACGGTTTGCTGGCCCGGCGGGCAGTATTTACCTGCGGGGGATGCGAACTGCCGCCGACGGCTGGCCACCTGGCTACTTGATGAGAGTCAGCCGCCGACCTTGCTGCTCCCTGGACAGGAAGGTATGCGAGGGATCCGCTTTCCGGTCTGGCTGAACGAAAAAGGACAGCGGGTGGCGGCAGATTGCCCCGGCGCGGTAGAGAAAAGCTTCGACGTCTGGCCGCTGCCGCTCGAACCCTGGCTACCCGCAGGCGAACGACGTCGGGTCAGGCTGCCTGCAGTTTCGGCGGCGTGTCCGCCGGTCCAAAGCGCTGATGCCGCACCGCTGGTGCTCTCGGGCATACGCGAGGGCGCAGTCGTTAAACGACTGCCCGGCGAGCAAAAGGTGATGCTGCCGCTGCAAACGACCGGAGGGGAAGGGCGGCGCTGGTGGTTTCTGAACGGCGAGCCGCTGCTGGCGGAAGGGGGCAGTGCGACGCTTGGCATCGATCGCCCTGACCGTTATCAACTGGTGGTGATGGATGAGGCGGGGCAAATTGTTGCCGCGAACTTCACGGTGCAATAAACAGAACTTGCCGTAATGGGCTGGATTTGTTGTTTAAGGTCGCTTTTTTTTAAAAAAATGTTACCTAAACACATAGGCAATCGCCTTAGATGATGATTATAATTCGCGCCGTATTTATCGGTCTCATCTGCTCATCTGCAAAACAGAACAACATATATAAAGAGGTTATCATGGCTATTGAACGTACTTTTTCCATCATCAAACCAAACGCGGTGGCAAAAAACGTTATTGGCGGCATCTTTTCTCGCTTTGAAGCTGCAGGGTTCAAAATCGTTGGCACTAAAATGCTGCATCTGACCGTTGAGCAGGCTCGCGGCTTCTATGCTGAGCACGAAGGTCGCCCGTTCTTTGACGGTCTGGTTGAGTTCATGACTTCCGGTCCGATCGTTGTTTCCGTGCTGGAAGGCGAAAATGCGGTTCAGCGTCATCGTGACCTGCTGGGCGCAACCAACCCGGCGAACGCGCTGGCGGGTACGCTGCGCGCAGACTACGCTGACAGCTTCACCGAGAACGGCACCCACGGTTCCGATTCCGTTGAATCCGCTGCGCGCGAAATCGCGTTTTTCTTTGCTGAAGGCGAGGTTTGCCCGCGCACCCGCTAATCTCCCGCGTCTTTCACGCCACCGCTTTGTTGGCTTCATTCGCGCACCCCGGTCACATCGTTATCTATGCTCCCGGGGATTTGCGAACTAGCCGTCTCGCCGTGACGTAAAATGTTTTGGAGATACCATCCTCGTCGCCTTTTCGACCGTCGCGGTGTTGGCTGCGCGCGTTCACCCCGGTCACGAGGAGCTGCCTGGCAGTTACAGATTTTTTCATCATTGCTGCGTGCAGACGTAGTATTGATGGGCCAGAATTTGTAGAATACAGCGCCCCGGCTGAGCAGTCGCTCCCGGGGCGTTTCTTTTTAACCCTCCAGGGGCCATAACGTGTAATAACGAGGCCGGAATCAATTATGTCTGAACAAATAGTCACACCTGATAGCGCCGCACTGACGGTGCCGAACAAAGATGCCAAAATCAACCTGCTGGATCTGAATCGTCAGCAGATGCGCGAGTTTTTCAAAAACATGGGCGAAAAGCCTTTCCGCGCCGATCAGGTGATGAAATGGATGTATCACTACTGCTGCGATAACTTTGACGAGATGACCGACATCAACAAAGTTCTGCGCGGCAAATTAAAGGAAGTCGCGGAAATCCGCGCCCCGGAAGTCGTGGAAGAACAGCGCTCCAGCGACGGCACCATCAAATGGGCGATTGCCGTTGGCGATCAGCGCGTCGAAACCGTGTATATCCCGGAAGACGATCGCGCCACCCTGTGCGTTTCTTCTCAGGTGGGCTGTGCGCTGGAGTGTAAATTCTGCTCCACGGCGCAGCAGGGCTTTAACCGCAACCTGCGGGTTTCGGAAATTATCGGCCAGGTCTGGCGCGCGGCGAAAATCGTCGGTGCGGTGAAGACCACCGGCGTGCGTCCGATTACCAACGTGGTAATGATGGGCATGGGCGAGCCGCTGCTGAACCTGACCAACGTGGTTCCGGCTATGGAAATCATGCTCGACGACTTCGGTTTTGGGCTCTCAAAACGTCGCGTCACGCTCTCCACTTCCGGCGTGGTGCCTGCGCTTGATAAGCTTGGCGATATGATTGACGTCGCGCTGGCTATCTCTCTGCACGCGCCGAACGATACCATTCGTGACGAAATCGTGCCGATCAACAAGAAATATAATATCGAGACCTTCCTGAACTCGGTACGTGGTTATATTTCGAAGTCCAATGCCAACCAGGGCCGCGTGACGATCGAATACGTCATGCTGGATCACGTCAACGACGGTACCGAGCATGCCCACGAGCTGGCGGCGCTGTTAAAAGATACGCCGTGCAAGATCAACCTCATCCCGTGGAACCCCTTCCCGGGAGCGCCGTATGGCCGCAGCTCCAACAGTCGCATCGACCGTTTCTCCAAGGTATTGATGGAGTATGGTTTCACCACTATCGTGCGTAAAACTCGCGGTGACGATATCGACGCAGCCTGCGGCCAGCTGGCCGGCGACGTTATCGACCGAACCAAACGTACGCTGCGTAAACGTATGCAGGGCGAAGCGATCGACGTGAAGGCAGTCTGATAAATGATGCAGCGCACAGCCTGGGCGGTGCGCTGCATATTTATGTTGTATAGCCGGGCGAAATACGCTGTTCTGGTTAATAATTACGGTGCGTTTTTGTCGACTTTGAGGCAGTATGTAGCGGTACAACAACCGCTTAGCATTCAATATTGATAAGTCTCTGTGATAGTACGTCATACGGACTTATACTGTTTGTCTGACGTTGAGCAGATGTCTCGCGGCGCGGGGTCACCGGCGCTGAATTTTAAATTTCACGTACCAGTAGTTGTAGCGAATGAATACTGAAGCCACTCAAGACCATCAAGAAGCAAACACTACGGGCGCGCGTTTGCGTAACGCCCGCGAACAACTCGGGCTCAGCCAGCAAGCGGTGGCTGAGCGCTTATGCCTGAAGGTTTCCACGGTTCGTGATATTGAAGACGATAAGGCACCCGCCGATCTGGCTTCAACCTTCCTGCGCGGCTATATCCGCTCTTATGCCCGCCTCGTGCACATCCCTGAAGAAGAACTGCTGCCGATGATGGCGAAGCAGGCTCCCATTCGTGCGGCAAAAGTGGCGCCAATGCAGAGCTTCTCGCTGGGTAAACGTCGCAAAAAACGCGACGGCTGGCTAATGAGTTTTACCTGGCTGGTGCTGTTCGTGGTGATTGGCCTCAGCGGCGCGTGGTGGTGGCAGGACCACAAAGCGCAGCAGGACGAGATCTCCACCATGGCCGATCAGTCCTCCGCCGAGCTGAACGCTGGCGATAACAACAGCCAAAGCATTCCTCTGGACAATGGTTCGGCGAATTCTTCCGCCGATACCGCTGCTAACAGCGCGCCGGCAGAGACCTCTTCTGCGCCAGCAACCTCGGCTCCGGCTGCGACTGCGGCCCCGGTCGATAACAACGCCGTTGTTGCGCCTTCTCAGGCGAACGTTGACACGGCGGCTACCCCAGCGCCCGCCAGTCCAACTTCGCCGCTACCGACCGACCAGGCAAACGTGACCGCTGCGCCGGCCTCGGCTCAGGATCTGGTGCTGAATTTCACCGCCGACTGCTGGCTTGAAGTGAGCGATGCGACGGGTAAAAAGCTGTTCAGCGGGTTGCAGCGTAAAGGCGGTAATCTCAATCTGAGCGGCCAGGCACCTTATAAACTGAAAATCGGTGCACCGGCGGCGGTACAGATACAGTATCTGGGTAAACCAGTCGATTTGAGTCGTTTTATCAGAACTAACCAGGTTGCACGTCTGACCCTTAATGCCGAACAATCACCGGCGCAGTAACAGACGGGTAACGCGGGAGATTTTTCATGCATAACCAGGCTCCGATTCAACGTAGAAAATCAAAGCGAATTTACGTTGGGAATGTGCCGATTGGCGATGGCGCCCCCATCGCCGTACAGTCGATGACAAACACGCGCACCACCGATGTGGCGGCGACGGTAAATCAAATTAAAGCCCTTGAGCGCGTTGGCGCGGATATCGTTCGTGTTTCGGTGCCAACGATGGACGCGGCAGAAGCCTTTAAGCTTATCAAACAGCAGGTGAGCGTACCGCTGGTTGCCGATATCCACTTCGATTACCGCATTGCGCTGAAGGTCGCGGAATACGGCGTTGATTGTCTGCGTATTAACCCGGGCAATATCGGTAACGAAGAGCGTATCCGCATGGTGGTGGACTGCGCTCGCGATAAAAATATTCCCATCCGTATCGGGGTAAACGCCGGTTCTCTGGAAAAAGATCTCCAGGAGAAATACGGTGAACCGACTCCGCAGGCGCTGCTGGAATCGGCAATGCGCCATGTCGATCATCTCGATCGTCTCAATTTCGATCAGTTTAAAGTCAGCGTAAAAGCTTCCGATGTGTTCCTCGCGGTCGAATCCTATCGTCTGCTGGCGAAACAGATCGACCAGCCTCTGCATCTCGGGATTACCGAAGCGGGCGGCGCGCGCAGTGGCGCGGTGAAGTCCGCGATCGGCCTCGGACTGCTGCTGTCTGAAGGGATCGGCGATACCTTGCGCGTTTCTCTGGCGGCGGATCCGGTTGAAGAGATCAAAGTTGGCTTCGATATTCTCAAGTCGCTGCGCATTCGCTCTCGCGGGATCAACTTCATTGCCTGCCCGACATGTTCACGTCAGGAGTTTGACGTTATCGGTACCGTTAACGCCCTGGAGCAGCGCCTGGAAGACATCATTACGCCGATGGACATTTCGATCATTGGCTGCGTGGTGAATGGTCCAGGCGAGGCGCTGGTGTCGACGCTCGGCGTGACCGGCGGCAACAAGAAAAGCGGCCTGTACGAAGACGGCGTCCGTAAAGACCGACTGGATAACGACGATATGATCGATCAGCTGGAAGCGCGTATTCGCGCTAAAGCATCGATGCTGGATGAGGCGCGTCGTATCGATATTCAGCAGGTTGAAGCGAAATAACGTGTTGGGAAGCGATACGCTTCCCGTGTATGATTGAACCTGCGGGCGCGAGGCGCCGGGGTTCATTTTTGTATATATAAAGAGAATAAACGTGGCAAAGAACATTCAAGCCATTCGCGGCATGAACGATTATCTGCCGGGCGAAACCGCTCTCTGGCAGCGCATTGAAGGCTCACTGAAGCAGGTGCTTGGTAGCTACGGTTACAGCGAAATCCGTATGCCGATTGTAGAGCAGACCCCGTTATTCAAACGCGCTATCGGCGAAGTGACCGACGTGGTTGAAAAAGAGATGTATACCTTTGAGGACCGTAACGGCGATAGCCTGACCCTGCGTCCGGAAGGTACGGCGGGTTGCGTACGCGCCGGCATCGAACATGGTCTCCTGTACAATCAAGAACAGCGCCTGTGGTATATCGGGCCAATGTTCCGCCACGAGCGTCCGCAAAAAGGCCGCTATCGTCAGTTCCACCAGATTGGTGCGGAAGCGTTCGGTCTGCAGGGGCCGGATATCGATGCCGAGCTGATCATGCTGACCGCCCGCTGGTGGCGTGAACTGGGGATCTCCAGCCACGTTGCCCTTGAGCTGAACTCTATCGGTTCGCTGGAAGCTCGCGCCAGCTATCGCGACGCGCTGGTGGCTTATCTTGAGCAGTATAAGGATAAGCTCGATGAAGACTGCAAACGCCGCATGTACACCAACCCGCTGCGCGTGCTGGATTCTAAAAACCCGGAAGTTCAGGCGCTGCTGAACGATGCGCCGACGCTGGGTGATTATCTTGACGAAGAGTCCAAAGCGCACTTCGCCGGGCTTTGCGCGCTGCTGGACGATGCCGGTATTCGCTATACCGTGAATCAGCGTCTGGTGCGCGGTCTCGACTATTACAACCGCACCGTGTTTGAGTGGGTTACCACCAGCCTCGGCTCACAGGGAACCGTCTGTGCCGGTGGGCGTTATGACGGTCTGGTTGAGCAGCTTGGCGGTCGCGCAACGCCTGGCGTCGGCTTTGCGATGGGGCTGGAACGTCTTGTTTTACTGGTTCAGGCAGTGAATCCGGAATTTAAAGCCGATCCTGTTGTCGATATATACCTGGTAGCCTCCGGAACTGACACCCAGTCCGCAGCAATGCGTCTGGCTGAACAGGTACGCGATGCGTTACCCGGCGTTAAGCTGATGACCAACCACGGCGGCGGCAACTTTAAGAAGCAGTTTGCTCGCGCTGATAAATGGGGCGCTCGCGTTGCGCTGGTGCTGGGCGAAGCAGAAATCGCTGACGGAAACGTGGTAGTGAAAGATTTACGCTCAGGTGAGCAAACTACCGTAACGCAGGATAGCGTTGCCGCGCATTTGCGCACACTTCTGGGTTAATTTCCCGGGAAACATTAGTCAGGAGAAGGACTGCGTGGAACTTTACAATAACGAAAACGATCAGGTCGACGCGCTGAAGCGCTTCTTTGCTGAAAATGGCAAAGCGCTGGCCGTTGGGGTGATTTTGGGCGTTGGCGCGCTGGTTGGCTGGCGCTACTGGACCTCCCATCAGTTGGATACCGCCAGAGGCTCGTCTCTGGCTTATGAAAATGCGATTTCCGCGCTTAAAGCGGATAAACCAGAGGCGCTGAACGCGGCGCAGAAATTTGCCGCCGACAGCAAAAACACCTATGGTGCGTTTGCTTCTCTTGAGCTGGCGCAGCAGTTTGTTGAGAAAAACGATCTGCAGAACGCTGAAAAGCAGCTTCAGCAGGGGCTTGCCGCTGCTTCTGATGATAACCTGAAATCGGTTATCAATATGCGTCTTGCTCGCGTACAGCTACAGCTTAAGCAGCCTGATGCCGCGCTGAAAACCCTGGATGCTGTGAAAGGCGAAGGCTGGACCGCGATTGTCGCCGACCTGCGCGGCGAGATCCTGCTGAGCAAAGGCGATAAGCAAGGGGCGAAAGCGGCCTGGGAAGCGGGCGCGAAAAGCGATGCTTCGCCGGCGCTCAGCGAAATGATGCGTATGAAAATAAATAATTTGTCCATCTGAGAGGGACTCGATGCAATTGCGTAAATTACTTTTGCCAGGGCTGCTTTCCGTTACCTTATTGAGCGGTTGTTCGCTGTTTAACAGCGAAGAAGATGTGGTGAAAATGTCGCCACTGCCGACGGTGGAAAACCAGTTTACGCCGTCCACGTCCTGGAGCACCTCCGTTGGCGGCGGTATTGGCGAATTCTACTCTAACCTGCACCCGGCTTTTGCTGATGGCGTTGTGTATGCCGCCGATCGTAAAGGCACCGTTAAAGCCCTGAATTCAGGCGACGGCAAAGAGGTGTGGTCGGTTAACCTGGCCGAGAAAGATGGCTGGTTCTCCCGCGCGCCTGCGCTGCTCTCCGGCGGCGTGACCGTCTCTGGCGGCCATGTGTATATCGGTAGCGAAAAAGCGAAAGTTTACGCGCTGAATACCAGCGACGGCACCGTCGCATGGGAAGCGAGCGTAGCGGGTGAAGCGATTTCCCGTCCGGTCGTCAGTGACGGTATGGTGTTGATTCACACCACTAACGGTCAGCTGCAGGCGCTGAACGAAGCTGACGGCGCGGTGAAATGGACCGTTAACCTGGATATGCCAGCGCTCTCTCTGCGCGGCGAATCCGCTCCGGCTACCGCATACGGCGCAGCGATTGTGGGCGGCGATAACGGTCGCGTCAGCGCGGTGCTGATGCAGCAGGGGCAGATGATTTGGCAGCAACGTATCTCTACCGCCACCGGTCCGACGGAAATCGACCGTCTTAACGACGTCGATACGACACCGGTTATCGTGAACGGTGTGATTTATGCGCTGGCCTATAACGGCAACCTGACGGCTTTGGATCTGCGCAGCGGCCAGATTATGTGGAAACGCGAGCTGGGTTCAGTGAACGATTTCATCGTCGACGGCAACCGTATTTACCTGGTTGATCAAAACGACCGTCTGCTGGCGCTCACCACCGACGGCGGCGTGACGCTGTGGACGCAAAGCGATCTACTGCACCGTCTGCTGACGGCGCCTGTGCTGTATAATGGCAACCTGGTTGTTGGCGATAGCGAAGGCTATATGCACTGGGTCAACCCGGAAGATGGCCACTTTGTGGCTCAGCAGAAGGTAGACAGCTCAGGCTTCCTGACCGATCCGGTTGTTGCTGACGGCAAACTGCTGATTCAGGCGAAAGACGGTACGCTGTACGCGATTACGCGTTAACAACAGCGGTAGTCTATTTTTGAGAAACGGCCCCTGGCAGACAGGGGCCGTTTTGGCTTTTTTAAAAACGCCGTGAAAATGGCGTTGTATCGATTTTAGTATGAGGCATTTAACATGATACCTGTGGTCGCGCTTGTCGGGCGCCCTAACGTTGGAAAATCCACGCTTTTTAACCGCTTAACGCGCACTCGCGATGCGTTGGTCGCGGATTTCCCGGGGCTGACTCGTGACCGTAAGTACGGTCGTGCTGAAGTGGAAGGCCGCGAATTTATCTGTATCGATACCGGCGGGATCGACGGTACCGAAGATGGCGTAGAAACGCGGATGGCGGAACAGTCGCTGCTGGCGATTGAAGAAGCGGACGTGGTGCTGTTTATGGTCGATGCGCGGGCGGGCCTGATGCCGGCGGACTCGGCAATCGCTAAACATCTGCGCTCCCGCGAAAAGCCGACCTTCCTGGTGGCAAACAAAACTGACGGCATCGATGCCGATCAGGCGATCGCCGATTTTTGGTCGCTGGGGTTAGGCGAGATTTATCCTATCGCCGCTTCACACGGTCGCGGCGTCACCAGTCTGCTGGAGCACGTCCTGCTGCCGTGGGTTGATGAGGTGAACCCGCCGGAAGAAGTGGACGAAGACGCGGCATACTGGGCACAGTTTGAAGCCGAGCAGAACGGCGAAGCAGTTGAAGAGCCGGAAGAAGATTTTAACCCACAGGATCTGCCGATTAAGCTGGCGATAGTGGGTCGCCCGAACGTGGGTAAGTCAACGCTCACCAACCGTATCCTTGGCGAAGACCGCGTAGTGGTCTACGACATGCCCGGAACGACCCGCGACAGCATCTACATCCCGATGCAGCGCGACGAGCGTGAATACGTGCTGATTGACACCGCCGGCGTGCGCAAACGCGGTAAGATCACCGATGTCGTCGAGAAATTCTCGGTGATTAAAACCCTGCAGGCGATCGAAGACGCCAACGTGGTGCTGCTGGTGATTGATGCGCGGGAGGGGATTTCCGATCAGGATCTCTCTCTGCTGGGTTTTATCCTCAACAGCGGTCGCTCGCTGGTGATTGTCGTTAACAAATGGGACGGCCTGAGCCAGGAAGTTAAAGAGCAGGTGAAAGAGACTCTGGACTACCGTCTGGGCTTTATCGACTTTGCTCGTGTGCACTTTATCTCCGCGCTGCACGGCAGCGGCGTAGGCAACCTGTTTGAATCCGTGCGCGAAGCGTACGACAGCGCAACCCGTCGCGTGGGTACCGCTATGCTGACCCGCATCATGACCATGGCTGCCGAAGACCATCAGCCGCCGCTGGTGCGCGGTCGTCGCGTGAAGCTGAAATATGCTCACGCCGGGGGTTATAACCCGCCGATCGTGGTTATTCACGGTAATCAGGTTAAAGATCTGCCGGATTCGTATAAGCGCTACCTGATGAACTACTTCCGTAAATCACTGGAAGTGATGGGCACGCCAATTCGCATTCAATTCAAGGAAGGGGAAAACCCGTTTGCCAACAAACGTAATACTCTGACGCCTAACCAGATGCGTAAGCGTAAGCGCTTGATTAAACACATCAAGAAAAGCAAATAAGCATCCGTCAGCATTAAAAATATACAGCCCGCATCCGTCGGGCTTTTTTATTATCGGCCACCGATCATGCGCAGAATAATAAACTCGCTTGAGGCTGCGTTATAAATGTGAGAAAAACCAGGGAGGATAAATATTTTTGTGACAATGAGGTCAGAATGAAAAGCTTCTTAACTCTCCTGATGCTGTTTCTTTTTCCCATAGCCTGTACCGCTGAATCACAACCTGTTGAACCGCGCGTTAAGCCTGCTTATCCCGCGAAAGCCGCAAAAAAAGGGATACCGGGTCAGGTTAAAGCGCAATTTGACGTTGACGAGAATGGGCGGGTGACTAACGTTCAGTTATTAAGCTCCGATCCCTCCGGAATGTTTGATAATGAAGTCAGGGCCGCAATGGGAAAATGGCGATACGTTAAAGGGAAGCCTTCCAGCAATAACATCATTACCATTCATTTCACGCCGGGGCCGTGTTCCGTTGAGGTGCCAGCGCCAAATCAGCCCGGCAGTATTCGAAGCGGTGGCGTCCCTTTTCGCTAAGATGAATGCACGTGAAATAACGAAGGGACAATCGAAATAAACGCCGGGAACAGGGATATGAAAAAAACAATCGTGATGTTCGCTTTGGTCATATTAACCAGCAGCTGTACGCCGTTTCATCCTGCTGACTGTCATAAAACCTCAGCGCTTGGGAGCTGTAGCTCTGGACGATTCAGCGATGATGATGAATATGGCAGGCAGGCGAGATCGATAAAAGAGTCTATTGATTCCCGATTATCCAATCGCTACGGCTGGACGGGGAAAAAATGCACGATCCATGTGAGTTTCAGCTATGAGGGGAAACTGAATAGCATCACAACGAGTGAAGGTAATAAAAAATATTGCGCTGCGCTGATTGATGCCGCTAAACGGGCCACCTTCCCGCCGTTCACCGATAAGCAGGTGTACGACGCTTTTGCTCAGTCCCGGTTCAGTATGCAGGGTGAGTAAAATAAACGCGGCGATCCGCCCGGGAGCGAATAGTCTGCTGGAGTTCAGTGGCTGGCAGCAGCCACAGATTGTGCAACCGTGATAAAATAAAGCCACATACCCGTCGTCAGGAGTCACCATGGAATTTGATTGCCCCGTGTGCCATGCGCAGCTTGCTGTGCAGGGCAATAGCGCCCACTGCGCGCATTGCGCGAAAGAGTATGTTGTTGAAGCCCGCTGCCCGGACTGCCACAAGCCGCTGGAAGTATTAAAAGCCTGCGGCGCGGTAGATTATTTTTGTCAGAATGGCCACGGGCTGATTTCAAAAAAACGCGTCGAGTTTGTGCCGGTTTAATTTTTATCGCTGACGCAGCTTTCACCGTCGCGCCAGAGTTCAACCAGTGATTCTGGCGCACGCTCCTCCGGGATGAGAATAATCAGGCTGTGGTAGTGCTGCTCGCTGACGATCTGAATGCGAAAAAAACGCTGATCGCCGTTGCCCGGCGAGTCGTGCTGCCCCGGCGGCTTGCCCAGCGGTAGCGATTGTTGAAGAATTGAAGCGATCCGCTGCTTCTGTTGCTCGTTGAGCTTCGCAACCACAATCTTACGCATTCCACTGAGCGCCGGGATCCAGGCGACGCCCCCCTCGCGAGCCAGCTCAATAATCGCATCATCGCTAAGATCGACAAGATTCATAGCACCACTCCGACGCGCCCCCAGGCTTGAGTAATGGCATCAGCGATCTCTTTGCCAAAACGTTTTTCGCCATGGCGAACCGTGAGCCTGGCAAAGGTTGAAAAATCAGCGTCTTTTGCCAGAGAGTTATCACACACTGCGTCATACCAGGCGTGGCCCGCTTTTTGCCACGCAAAACCGCCGATCTCGCGGGCGGCGAGATAAAAGGCGTGATTAGGAATGCCGGAATTGATATGTACGCCGCCGTTATCCTGCTGGGTATGCACAAAATCTTTCATGTGAGCGGGCTGCGGATCTTTGCCAAGGATGGGGTCATCGTAAGCGGAGCCGGGCTGAGACATAGAGCGCAGACCTTTGCCGTGAATGCCTTTCGCGAGCAGTCCCTCACCTATTAGCCAGTCCGCCTTGTCCGCCGTTTGCTGGCGCTGATACTGTTTGACCAGCGAGCCAAAGACGTCCGAGAGTGATTCGTTAAGCGCGCCAGATTGTTCGAAGTAGATAAGGCCGGCTTCGCTCTCCGTCACGCCATGGCTTAGCTCGTGCGCGACGACGTCAATGGCGATAGTAAAGCGATTAAAAATCTCGCCATCACCGTCGCCAAATACCATTTGCTGGCCGTTCCAGAACGCATTTTGATATTCGTGGCCATAGTGGACGCTGCCGGTGAGCTTTAGCCCGCGGTTATCCAGAGAATCGCGCTGGTAGCTCTTCCAGAAAAACTCATGGGTGATGCCGAGATAGTCATAGGCTTCATCAACGGCCACATCACCGTTGGAGGGCTGCCCCTCAAAACGGACCTGCGTTCCCGGTAGTTCCTGGGTTTGCCCGGCATCGTAAATGTCGCGCTCAAGCTGGCCCGGCGTGGTGACATGGGGCGCAGCGGGGCGTCCGGGAACATGCGCCATCAGGGACTGAACATGGCTGAGGGTATTCTGCGCGCAGCGCTGCTGCTGAAGCGAGCCATGGTCGACAATGCGGCGTAAAATATAGGGTGGAATCACATAACGAGGATAAGCAACAGGCATATCACGCTCCTTAGCCGGATATAACCGTTTAAAAAGGGCATGAGAGCAGTATAGCTATCCCCGGTTGAAAAGGCAGAATAATCAGGCTTTTTTACGGGAGCGCGTTTTCTTCGCCGGCGTGATGTTTTTCACTTCGCTCTCCACCCAGCCATCGTTCAGGCGGGTAGTGAGAAGGTCTCCCTCGCGTACCTGTTTGGTCTGCTTCAGCACTTTGCCGTCGCTGGCGGAAGTCACGCTATAGCCGCGGGCGAGCGTCGCCAGCGGGCTGACGGCCTCCAGATGCGTGACCATATTGCCGAAGCGCTCGCGCTGCTCGCCGAGGCGGCTGCGGATATTTTCCGCCAGGCGATATTCCAGCTGTTGAATACGGCTCTGGGCGCGGTGAATACGCGGCTGCGGATTTTGCTGATTCAGACGCTGCGTAGCGCGCTGCTGGCGCTGATCGGCGCGCTTCATCTGCGTCTCAAGAGCGAAACGCATGCGCTGACGCAACCTTTCCAGCTCCGTTTGCTGGCGAGCAAGGCGCAGCTGAGGATGCTGCTGCTGCAGGCGGTGAAATATCTGGGTAAAGCGACGATGGCGGTTGGCAAGGAAGTAGTCCATCGCCATCTCAAGACGCTGCTGTCCTGACTGGAGCTGGCGCAGCAGCTCCAGCTGGTTACGGCTGACCATTTCTGCCGCCGCGGAAGGCGTTGGCGCGCGCAGGTCGGCGACGAAATCGGCAATAGTGACGTCAGTTTCATGGCCCACGGCGCTGACGATGGGAATCGGACTGCTAAATATCGCCCGCGCCACCCGCTCGTCGTTAAAACTCCATAAATCTTCCAGCGAACCGCCGCCGCGTCCGACGATAAGTACGTCGCATTCGCGGCGCGCGTTGGCCAGTTCAATCGCGCGAACAATCTGCCCCGGTGCGTCTTCGCCCTGAACGGCGGTCGGATAAATAATCACCGGCAGGGAAGGGTCGCGACGCTTGAGCACCTGTAAAATATCATGCAGCGCGGCGCCGGTTTTAGAGGTAATGACGCCTACGCAGTGTGCAGGGGAGGGAAGCGCTTTTTTATGCTGCTGATCGAACAAGCCTTCCGCCGCCAGGGCGGCCTTCAGCTGTTCATACTTCTGCTGAAGCAGTCCTTCGCCCGCAGGCTGCATGCTCTCCACGATAATCTGATAATCGCCGCGCGGCTCGTAAAGGGTGATGTTGGCGCGAACCAGCACCTGCTGCCCGTGCTGCGGACGGAAGGTCACCCGGCGGTTGCTGTTGCGAAACATTGCGCAGCGCACCTGGGCGTTATCGTCTTTTAAGGTAAAGTACCAGTGACCGGAAGAGGGCTGGCTGAAATTGGAAATCTCGCCGCTGATCCATACCTGGCCCATTTCACGTTCCAGCAGCAGTCGGACCGACTGATTGAGGCGGCTAACCGTGTAAATTGAGGGGGATTGAGATGGCAACATGTGAGCAAGATCAAATTCTAAATCAGCAGGTTATTCAGTCAATAGTAACCTGCTGAGATGGGATCGCAAGTATTATTTGCAAAAAAGGGTAGATGCAATCGGTTACGCTCTGTATAATGCCACGGCAATATTTATCCACCCTGGTCGAGATATTGCCCATGCTACGTATCGCTAAAGAAGCTCTGACGTTTGACGACGTCCTCCTCGTTCCCGCTCATTCAACCGTTCTGCCAAACACCGCCGATCTCAGCACCCAGCTGACGAAAACCATTCGCCTGAATATTCCTATGCTCTCCGCAGCAATGGATACCGTGACGGAAGCGCGTCTGGCGATTGCCCTGGCACAGGAAGGCGGCATCGGTTTTATTCATAAAAACATGTCTATCGAGCGTCAGGCGGAAGAAGTTAAGCGCGTGAAGAAGCATGAGTCCGGCGTGGTTACCGACCCGCAGACCGTTCTGCCGACTACGACTCTGCGCGAAGTTAAAGAGCTGACTGAACGTAACGGTTTTGCTGGCTATCCGGTTGTGACCGAAGACAATGAGCTGGTCGGCATCATTACCGGCCGCGATGTGCGTTTCGTCACCGACCTGAACCAGCCGGTTAGCGTATATATGACGCCGAAAGAGCGTCTGGTTACCGTTCGCGAAGGTGAAAGCCGCGAAGTGGTCTTTGCCAAAATGCATGAAAAACGCGTTGAGAAAGCCCTGGTTGTGGATGACAGCTTCCATCTTCTCGGCATGATCACCGTTAAAGATTTCCAGAAAGCGGAACGTAAACCGAACGCCTGTAAAGATGAGCAGGGTCGCCTGCGCGTTGGCGCAGCGGTTGGCGCGGGCGCGGGTAACGAAGAGCGCGTTGATGCGCTGGTTGCCGCGGGCGTCGATATTCTGCTGATCGACTCTTCTCACGGTCACTCTGAGGGCGTATTGCAGCGTATTCGCGATACCCGCGCAAAATATCCTGACCTGCAAATCATCGGCGGCAACGTGGCGACCGGCGCGGGCGCACGTGCGCTGGCGGAAGCCGGCTGCAGCGCGGTGAAAGTGGGTATCGGCCCTGGCTCCATCTGTACGACGCGTATCGTGACCGGCGTGGGCGTTCCGCAGATCACCGCCGTTTCTGACGCGGTTGAAGCGCTGGAAGGCACCGGTATTCCGGTTATCGCCGACGGCGGTATTCGTTTCTCCGGCGATATCGCCAAAGCTATCGCCGCTGGTGCTTCAGCCGTCATGGTTGGCTCGATGCTGGCGGGTACCGAAGAGTCCCCGGGCGAAATCGAACTCTACCAGGGGCGTTCTTACAAATCTTACCGCGGTATGGGTTCCCTTGGCGCGATGTCTAAAGGCTCCTCCGATCGCTACTTCCAGACCGATAACGCCGCCGACAAACTGGTACCGGAAGGTATCGAAGGTCGCGTCGCCTATAAAGGCCGTCTGAAAGAGATTATTCACCAGCAGATGGGCGGACTGCGCTCCTGTATGGGCCTGACCGGTTGTGGTACCATCGACACCCTGCGGACCAAAGCGGAATTCGTGCGCATCAGCGGCGCGGGTATCCAGGAGAGTCACGTTCACGACGTGACCATTACCAAGGAATCCCCGAACTACCGCATGGGCTCCTGATTTTCATCGCCCGGCCACGCGCCGGGCGATTTATTTAACCTGTATCACTTGCCTCGGAATTATCGTCAATGACGGATAACATTCATAAACATCGTATTCTTATCCTGGACTTCGGTTCTCAGTACACCCAGTTGGTTGCGCGTCGCGTTCGTGAATTGGGTGTCTACTGCGAACTGTGGGCATGGGACGTGACTGAAGCTCAAATTCGTGAGTTCAATCCTAACGGCATCATTCTTTCCGGCGGCCCGGAAAGCACTACCGAAGATAACAGCCCGCGCGCGCCGCAGTATGTCTTCGAAGCTGGCGTGCCGGTCTTTGGCATCTGCTACGGTATGCAGACCATGGCGATGCAGCTGGGCGGCCACGTTGAAGCCTCTAATGAGCGTGAATTTGGCTACGCGCAGGTTGAAGTTCAGACCGATAGCGCGCTGATCCACGGCATTGAAGATGCGCTGAGCGCGGACGGCAACGCTATGCTGGACGTCTGGATGAGCCACGGCGACAAAGTCACCGCCATCCCATCTGACTTCGTTACCGTTGCCAGCACCGAAACCTGTCCGTTCGCCATTATGGCCAACGAAGAGAAGCGCTTCTACGGCGTGCAGTTCCACCCGGAAGTGACCCACACCCGTCAGGGCCTGCGTATGCTGGAGCGTTTTGTACGCGAGATTTGCCAGTGTGAAGCGCTGTGGACCCCGGCCAAAATTATCGACGACGCCATCGAACGTATTCGTCAGCAAGTGGGCGACGATAAAGTCATTCTCGGCCTCTCCGGCGGCGTGGACTCGTCTGTTACCGCAATGCTGCTGCATCGCGCTATCGGCAAAAACCTGACCTGCGTCTTCGTGGATAACGGTCTGCTGCGTCTTAATGAAGCTCAGCAGGTTATGGATATGTTCGGCGATCGTTTCGGTCTGAACATCGTTCACGTCGAAGGCGAGGCGCGTTTCCTGGCTGCGCTGGCGGGCGAAAACGATCCGGAAGCGAAGCGTAAAATCATCGGCCGCGTGTTTGTTGAAGTGTTTGACGAAGAAGCGCTGAAGCTGGAAGACGTGAAATGGCTGGCGCAGGGGACTATCTACCCTGACGTGATCGAGTCTGCGGCTTCCGCAACCGGCAAAGCGCACGTTATCAAATCTCACCACAACGTGGGCGGCCTGCCGAAAGAGATGAAGATGGGCCTCGTTGAACCGCTGCGCGAGCTGTTCAAAGATGAAGTGCGTAAGATTGGCCTCGAGCTGGGCCTGCCGTACGACATGCTGTATCGTCACCCGTTCCCGGGCCCGGGTCTCGGCGTGCGCGTGCTGGGCGAAGTGAAGAAAGAGTACTGCGACCTGCTGCGTCGCGCGGACGCCATCTTCATTGAAGAGCTGCACAAAGCTGACCTGTACAATAAAGTGAGTCAGGCGTTCACCGTATTCCTGCCGGTGCGTTCCGTCGGCGTAATGGGCGATGGCCGTAAGTACGACTGGGTGGTCTCCCTGCGCGCAGTTGAAACCATCGACTTTATGACCGCACACTGGGCGCACCTGCCGTACGATTTCCTCGGCCGCGTGTCCAACCGCATCATCAATGAAGTCAACGGTATCTCCCGCGTGGTGTATGACATCAGCGGTAAGCCGCCGGCGACCATTGAGTGGGAATGATTAACAGCTACGTTATTGCTAATCATATCTACTCATTCTGAAATACAACCCTCTGTTTTTAAAGAGGGTTTTTCTTTATATCACTTCAATTCTATTCACTCTATCTCACTTTTTTTGACGGTATTTATGACGGTATTACCTTAAAGGTATATTCTCATACCGTCAGATTAATGGATGCTATACGGGTGAAACGTGCTTACCGATACCAAATTAAAAAACCTCAAGCCTCAGGCCAAACTCTACAAAGTTTCAGACCGCGACGGGCTGTATGTTGCTGTGCTCACGTCCGGCAGTGTCTCGTTCCGGTATGACTACCGAATCAACGGCCGCCGGGAAACGCTGGTTATTGGCCAGTATGGGCGTGACGGTATCACGCTTGCTCAAGCAAGGGATGAACTGATAGCCGCTAAAAAGCTTCTCAATGCAGGCCAGTCGCCAGCTGCGGCGAAGCGTGACGGTATCAAACGGATCCGCGGCGCCGAAACATTCGCGGTACATACCGACGCCTACATGAAACATGTAGTTCTTGCTGAAAGCACCAGGGCAATGAAGCAGGCGGTTATTGACAGAGATATCCTCCCGGCGCTGGGGAATAAGCTGATGTCTGAAATCACTACGCCTATGGTGCGCGACCTCTGCGATCGCATAGTCGACCGCGGCGGACGTGCGACGGCGGTGCAGGCGCGCGAAATAATCAGCAGCGTGTACCGGTACGCCAATGACCGCGGGCACGGGTTATTCAATCCGGCCGCAGATATCAAACCTTCGGCGATCGCCATGTTTAAACCGCGAGACCGTTGCCTGCAGCCGGAAGAAATAGGCGTTCTGTTCAGGGCGCTGGATACCGTCAGCACGTTGCCAACTTTAAAACTGGCGGTAAAGCTCATCCTGATCACTATGGTGCGCAAAACCGAGTTCATCATGGCGACGTGGAAAGAAGTGGATTTCAGCAAAGGCACCTGGACGATACCCTCTGACAGGATGAAGGGGAGCCGGTCGCACGTCATCTACCTGCCAACTCAGGCACAGGATCTGATGGTAGGCCTACAGATGTGCGCCGGTGGCAGTGACTATCTTCTGCCCGGGCGCTACAGCACCAGTAAGCCCTTATCGAATGCAGCTCTTAACTCCGTTATCGATCGCGCGGTGGCTGTTGCCGCAGATACTGGAGAGAACCTGCAACCTCTCACTGTGCACGACCTGCGCCGCACAGCGAGCACGCTTTTGCATGAAGCGGGTTTCCCGTCAGACTGGATAGAGAAGGCGCTGGCGCATGAACAGAAAGGCGTGCGGGCGGTCTACAACAAGGCGGAGTATTCCCGCCAGCGCGCCTACATGCTGCAGCAGTGGGCCAATATGATTGATGCATGGATAGACGGGGAGCATTACGACCTGGTGCCGTTCTCCCCTTCAGCGTTTGAAAGGTGGATGACCGAACAATAATCCACCTGTTTTCGTGAATGCTGGGCACGCTAATCTGTCATCATGGATCTGCTGGCAATAAGGACAAATTCGCAGATGCGTAGCGGTACTGTTCTCAAAGGTCTCTCGCAGAAACTGAACCATCGCATTTGCAGAATCACGCTGTTCTCGGTAGCGCTCCGCCTCTCTCTGCAGACGCAATATTTCCCCATTGCGCTGATTGATAACGGCGCGTGCCTCTTCGAGCTGGCGGATAAGCGACGCCTCTTCCGAAATATTCATGCGGCCTCCGTTTTTACTACCGGCACGGCGCAGCCTGGCAGCAGTTCAACCGCCGGCGCTATGCACTGATTTCCCCACACGTCGAAACCGTGAGACGACTGGCGCGCGAATAGCTCAATACGCGGAACATCGCCCAGCAACTGCACCAGTTTCTCTCGGATAACGTCAGGCTTGCGCGAGTTCTCCAGCCGCGGAGCCGTGACGTGCTGGCATATTGAAGCGTCCATTCGTTCCGGCAACTTGCCGCGCACCGCAAACAAGCAGTCTTCGCTGTTCGCCCGGGTCATGTGGCCCATGCCGATCGCGCTATTTCCTTTGTGCTTATTGATCTTGTGCCAGGTGAATCCTTTCATTGTCATCAGTCGGAAGCCCCAGGCCTCGACAACCTTCAGCGCTTCGACAGGCTGCGTCGGAACCCACCACATCGCCAGCAGACAATCGTCGGCGGAGAGCTCCCACACGGGCAGCCGGCAGATATCCATAACATTCATCACCGGGTACTTAAACCCGGCGCCGCGGTCGCCGTCGGCTGCCTTATCGCGGTATGACCAGGGCGGATCCGCATATATCAGTGTGTATTTACCGGTCATGCTACCACCTTCTTGCTATTCAGTTGTTCAGCCACGCGCTGAGCCTTCAATGGGTTCTGGATGACCTGGCCGCCCGGCGCCAGCCACCCACGACGCAATGATGAATAAACCAGGGTGACACTACCTACGCGAATGTTGTCGTGCGGATTAGTCATAAACCACCCCGGCAGTAGCGCAGTTCCCAGCATAGCCGCCACGACGTAATCCATTACCTTTGCCGATGCACTGATCCCTTCGTACCGCAATGCGTGCGCGCTCAACCTCTCCGGTCGCGGCATCCATACACTCAAGCCACAGGCGGGCGGCCAGGCGATACTGACCTTTGTTTTCGCGCTCTATCGCTCTCTGTTCAAACGCAAGGGCTGCAGGTGTAACGGCGATGACCTTTGATGCTCTACGCTGCGGAGCGTACTGAGCGTGATATTTTTCAATACGGTTCATTTTATCCAGCCTTCTCGAAAGATTACCGCCAGCAGGAATAGCCAGGCGGATACGGCGGCCAGGTAGTAAAACCATCCTGACCACCTTTTCCAGTACTGCGCCAGCGACATCACGCAGCGTTACCTACCGGGCGAAATACTCGCTGTTCAACCGGAGGCTTTTTTCCGCCAAACTCTACCGGGCTGGCAGCCATTCGTTCATCAAGCCATTTCTCAACTTCTTCCTGAGTCCATGCGCAGCGCTTATCCGTGATATACCAGCGCTTAGGGAACTGGCCATTCTTCTCCAGTCGATCGATTGTGCTCATTGATAACGGCACCACCGCCAGCAGTTCCTTTTTGCCTAATGCACCTTTCATATTTCTTCTCCTGTTTCAGTGCGGCGCCGTGGCGCCGCGGTGGTGTTTACATCGGGATTTCGTTCAGTTCATCGCGGCGGATGGTGTAGACGTCGGTTGCTTTCGACAGACGCTCTTCATCGTTAGCCAGATTTTTAGCGACGTATTTGTATGCCTTATCCAGATCGGCAATGGTGTTGTAGTTCATTGCTGCATCTGTGAAGGCTGTCAGCATTTCATCCGGATCGCGGGCATCAGATTTTCTGGTCCGTTCTTCCGGCTGCTGATCAGGTTTAGCGTTGATGAGCGAGTTCATCCCGGCGGCGCTTCTTACTGGTGGCGTGATGTCACGCTCTACGCGCGGCGCGGCATCCTGCAATTCATCAGGGGTGTAGACGCCCAAAATCGCCCCTGGAGTGTGAGCCCTTGCCCAGTTTTTAACCTGAAGGTATCCGAACTGTTGTTTCGGATTCGTTTTCCACAGAGGTGAATTTTTGGTTGTAACACTGGAAATACACAGCCATTCGTTCCAGGTTATTTCCTGTTCTCCACGAATTACAGCCCCTACACGACACTCAAGAGAAGCTCCTTCACCTTTGTATTCGTAATGGAACCTACCTTTGATAGCTCCAGATCTTTGAACTACGGCATTAACAAGTTGAGCCTCATAACCAAGAGTTCCGTTAACGATGTGTGTCTTTTGTGCCACAGCGAACGGGTTCATTCCCCACTGCGCTGCCTGCATGGTTACCGCCAGGCAGTCAGCAGGTTTGCCAGCAAGGTGTTGCGGAACTGTGGCCTTGCTCTGTGCCATCAGCTCAGCAAAGCGCACTAACTGGTTGATACCTTCCGGACTGAATATTGCCGCCGCGGTGCCGACGGTAGCGCCAGGTTGAGAAGTGATTGTGATGTCGTTGCTCATACGTACAGATCCTGTTTGCGTGCCCACTCAGGGCGTTTAATAATTTCCACGCCGCCCCATTCATCTGACAGGCGACACTGGTGATAGGTATTCAGATCCCGGCGGAACAGCACCATTCCGGTATCAACATCAGGTGCATCAAGTTCAAACACGCGGACCGGGTAGCGGCCGCAGTCGATGCTTTCGCTGACTGCCAGGAAAAAGAATCCGTGTACTTCGCCGGTAACCTTTTGCGCCCCTTCGCAGTACATAGCGTTCTGGACGTGGTATCTGAATTCCTCGATGTGCCGTGCAAAGCGTTCCATGTCGGCTACTTTCTTCACGTCGACGATCACGTTGTGCTCGTTGAGCCACTTATCCGGGCGGATCCGGCATAGCTCGCCGGTCTCATCGTCATTCCAGTACATCGATGCTTCGCAGTAACCCGGGGCTTTCAGCATCCAGCGCGCCGCCGGGTGAGCCATGGCGCTTTCGCGCATCAGGCCAAGTTTTCGGCCTTCCTCGGCGGTCATTACCGTCATTCCCTGCCTGGATACATCTTTCAGAAATGCTTCTTCGTCTGCTTTACCCTGGGTAGTCCGGCGGTTGAATGCTGGTGCAATGATGAAGCGCTTATCGAATTCATCCGGCTCCAGCAGCAGACAGTGCAGGGCAGTACCCATGTCCAGCGCAGACTTTTTCTCTTCATCTTCCGGCGCTGCCTTGACCCATTTCAGCAGGGCAGGGTTCTTTGCAACCATATCCAGTTGCGACTTACTCACGCCGTCGCCGGCGTGGTAGTCCTCGTTGCTGATGTCGAAATAGATACCTGGGTTCATGCCGCTGTCCTTGCGCTGTCGATCTGGTCTGCAAGATCCCACTTTCCGACGATCCCGGTCAGTTCGCTGATGAATGCCGCCAGTGATTCTTCAAACTCAACGCTTTCAAGTGCAGCGTTAATGACGTCCTGGCGGACCCCGGCGCGGCGCAGATTGTCGAATGCCGGGAGCAGGTATTCAGTCTTAAGCGTTTCCTGAAGCTCTACCTGCCTGGCGCGCAATACTTCGGCGATGCGATAGTCGCTGTCGAAACCGGCCATAATTTTTTGCAGATTGCGTTGCTGTTGAGTATTCATAGCCACCTCAGTATTTGACCTGGACCGCAGATACTTTCCCGCTGGCGATGGCGATCAATGCTTTCTCCGCCATTTCCTGTGTAAGCCCATTTTCAATAAGGTCAGAAATTGCCTGACGATTGATTGTGCGGCGATGTTCTTTATCAGCTGCGCGCCGCGCTTCTTCTTCTGCAATGCGTTTCTGCTCAGCCAGGCGAGCCGACTCTTTTTCTTCGGCTTCACGGCGGATTCGCTCGGCTTCTTCCTGGGCCTTGCGACGTTCTGCATCGATAGCTGCCTGTTTGTCGGCTTCTGCTTTTTCTGCCGCGGCTCTTGCTTCACGCTCAGCCTTTTCTGTGGCTTCCTTCTGCTCACGTTCGGCGCGCTCCTTCGCCAGAATCGCCTCGCGCTCTCTGGCAGCTATCGCGTCTATTTCACGTTGCGCCAGTTCTGCCGCTTCACGTTTCGCTTTTTCTTCAGCCTGACGCTTAATCTCTTCTTCGTGTGCTATGCGCTGGCGCTCTGCCTCTGCTGCTTTTTCGGCACGATCGCGGTCGATATCTTTATTCATCAACAGCGCCATCTCGTGATCGAGCTCGACTTTTGCTGCCAACTCTTCAGCTGCTTTTTTTGCAGCCTCTTCAGCATCCAGACGGGCCTTTTCTTCTTCCCATTGAGTTGCTGGGCTACGAATTTCAACAGCCAGTTCGTCAAGCGCGTCACGAACCTTTTTACGGCTCGCATCTACCAGTGCCGGGCGCTTTTTCATTTCTGCAACCAGCGCTTTCCCTGCATCATCAATTACCGTTTTTGTGCGGCGGACGGTTGAAGCCATGCTGATATAAACGCCACGACCTTTAACCGTATTTACGTCACCAACGACTGACGTCGCTTTCTGGCGTATGTCAGAAATAAGGCGATTGATGTAGTCATCGCTAATGAATGCCGCCTCAAGTTCTGCCGCTGCTGGCAGTGTTACCAAAACCAACTCTTTTGATTCGCTCATTTACCCATCCCCATTTCCGTTTTTGCCGCCAGTTTGCTGACGAATGCCCAGCTGATAGCCTCCTGCAGCGTGCGAAACTTCCAGCTCATCAGCCCGCAAGCCGTGACGCAGTACCAGCCGTTAATGATTTGCCATTGCATACAAACCTCTCTATTACCGTTTGGTAATAATCAGGCGTATAAGAAAGCCACCGGCGGTGGTTTTCGGGTAATTAATACGAGTCCTGATTACCTTTAAGGTAATAATCCGATCAAAAAATGATTATGTCAATAGAGGTGATGAGAAAAATATTACCAAAATGGTAATTGCGAGGCGCGGTAAGAATCATGCCTCCGGATGGCGGGGAGTGTCAGCAGATCAGCTTTCTCTGTTCTGACTGAAAATGAAGTCAATGAACGCGGTGATCTTGTTCTTTTCTTCCTGCGGAAGTTTTTCGAAAGCCTGGTGGTCATACTCAATCAGGCCGCGCGCGTCAGATGGCATAATCAGCTCGTAGGCTTCTCTGCCAAAGGCACGCGCTATCGCATGCAGTACGCCGATGCTGGTGCTTCCGTCGCAGTTCAGAATGCGGTTAACGGTGGCCTGGCCAATACCGGCAGCGTCAGAGACTTTTTTCTCAGAGTTCAGAGACGGGTGCGAACCCATCCAGAGGCCGAGGGTGAAAGATGCCTGCTTTTCCACGCTCCATTCATCCGGGTTAAGGAGCCCGAGTTGCGCGGGTGCATCAGACATGTGATCGATGTCCAGCCAGAAACGTTCCTTCCTTGCGAAAGCCTCAATCTCGCGTGCGGCATTGCCGCCGATGTTTTTCGTACCCTTACACCACCTGTTAACCAGGTTCTGCGATTTCTTAATCCTTTCGGCGAATCTCAACTGCGTGTTATCGAAGTTCTGCCGGATTATTTCGTTGAGGTTATCACGTCGTATGTCGTAGATGCTTTTCATGTCTATTATATTTTGCCTGCAATTATTACCTAACTGATTAAATTTAATAGAATATTACCATAAAGGTAAACTTACCAAAATGGTAATAATCATTGATTTATTCACCAGAAAGGTAATAATTTACCCATGAATAGACAGGCTGAGATAAGCAAATTATGAGCGAAGAAAATAAATTTAATTTCAAAAAGTGCTGGCTTGATTTGTCGCCCGCTGAGCGCGAGGCGTTTGCTGCGGAAGCCGGAACGACCAGCCATTACATCCAGACCCATCTCACCGGGCGCCGCAAGATGCCACGCAAGCGTTTGATGGATGGACTGTTTAAAGCGTGCAAGGCCCGAGAATGGACCCGGAATAAAAACGACCTCGTCCTCTACTTCTGCGACCTCTGATCTCCTTTCCTACCCCCTGTGCCGCCACCCCCGGCGGCTCCTGCCATCCCCTCTATACCTAAATGGTAATATTTATCCGAATGCGGTTGATCTTTTTTCTCCTTGATGCAAAATTACCAAAGATAAATAACAAAGGGGTAAACCGATGAAGCGAATTACACAGCGCGAGGCGCTCGAACTCGGCCTGACCCGGTTCTATACCGGCAAAAAGTGCATCCATGGCCACGATAGCCAGCGCTACACAATCAGCGGCGAATGTGTCCAGTGCAACAACGACCGTGCGCGTCGTCAGCAGCAGTTACGCTCTGAGAAATTAAAGGCAGCCAGAAAGGCGCGGGAGGCAGCATGAAAGAACGCGGAATGATTTTTAACGCTGAGATGGTGCGAGCCATTCTCGACGGACGGAAGACGCAGACACGGCGCCCAGTGAAATTCCCTGTGCATGATAAAAACCTTGGGTGCGAATTGGCTGGCAATGAACTGGCCGGGGAGCTATCGGCAGGAAACTATCTGAACAGCGCATTTGGCAAGCCAGACGATCGAATTTGGGTGCGCGAGACGTGGGGAGTCGTCAGCCACGAACTGGATGAGGATGGTCGAATCCAACCATGGACGCCAGACCGACCGGCTACAGCCATTCACGAAATGCCGTTTGGCAATGGCTATTACTCTGGCCACGCCATTTATGCAGCTGATGGTGATTTTACCTGGGGTGATGACGATGGTTATGAAGATGGTCGCTCGTGCTGGAAGCCATCCATTCATATGCCGAAAACAGCAAGCCGCATTCTGCTGGAAATCACCGACGTGCGCGTTGAGCGGCTGAACGCTATTAGCCAAGAAGATGCGCAAGCTGAAGGCATGGCGCTTACCGGATGGCGGCCGACATACTCTGATCCGGATAGTGGCGGAGAGGTTTGGACGCCATATGACAACTTTGCACAGTTATGGGAATCAATCTACGGCGCTGACAGCTGGAAGTTTAACCCCTGGGTTTGGGTTATCGAATTCAAGGTAGTCAATTGCGGAGGTGATTGATGGCCAGTAGCTGGATAAAAGTTGAGGTAATCACGCCAGATAAACCGGAGATTTTTCAGATAGCGGAAATCCTGAATATCGACCCCGACGCGGTACTCGGTAAGCTCGTTCGCATATGGGCATGGGCAGATCAACAGACCGTTGATGGTAACGCTGGCAGCGTTACAAAAGGAGTGCTAGACCGTATCGCTTTTATTACAGGATTCGCTGACGCACTGATCGCCGTTGGTTGGCTCGCTTACGACGGCAATAAGCTTGTATTGCCAAAATTTGAGCGTCATAACGGAGAAAGCTCTAAAAAACGGGCACTTACAAACAGAAGGGTTGCGGCTCACCGTAAAAATGAAACGCAAAAAGTAACGCAGTCAGCGTTACAAAAAGCGTTACCAGAGGAAGAGGAAGAGGAAGAGGAAGAAGTAAAAGATAAAAACCCCCCTAACCCCCCAAGGGGAAGGGAGCCTAAAAAATCATATCCGTATCCTGAACAGCTCAATGCCGAAGCCTGGGAGGAGTGGAAAGCTTACCGGACAGAAATGCGGTTTAAATCCTACGCGCCAACTGAACGGAGCGAGGGGGCGGCGATCACCGAGCTGATTAACTTGTCTGGTGGTAACCACGCGCGGCAGATGCAGATCGTGAAGCAGAGCATGGCCAAGGGATGGAAAGGTCTGTTTGAGCTGAAAGGCGGAACGGAAAGGCGCGATGTAAACGCCATCTCTGAGCCTGATACGCAGATCCCGCCAGGATTCAGAGGCGGCCCGACACACTGATGGAATAGGTAGCGCAGTAGCGCATTTTTTTACGCCTTTAAAATTACCAAAATGGTAATAAAATATGCGCAAGACTATTGATATCGATCTGAATATAGATTTATATTACCAATAAGGTAAACGTCATGAAGAAATCATTGCAGGCGCTCGGGAGACTTAAGGCCGGGCAGATGAATAAAACCGAGACGGCTTACTGCCAGCACCTCGAACTGCGCAAGCGCTACGGGGAAATCGCCTGGTACCGGTTTGAAGGAATCAAGCTGAGGCTGGCTGACAACTGTTTCCTGACTGTCGATTTTGCCGTGATGTTGGCAGATGGGCGGCTGGTGATGGTGGACGTCAAGGGAAGCAAGGCGGTCTTTACTGACGATGCGAGAGTCAAGATGAAGGTTGCGGCAGACAGCTATCCGTTCGTCTTTCAGGTTGCTTATCCGAAACCTAAGAAGCTCGGCGGTGGATGGGAGATTGAGGAGTTATGAGCACGAAGACCAATGCTGCTGGGTTGATTGTATCCGGTGACAAAAATCCGAACTGGAAAGGCGGGAAAGTCGAAAAGGTTTGCGCCGTATGTGGCAAGCAATACCAGGTTAAGCGGGTCAATTCTTCCTCGCGTTTTTGCTCGCTTCAGTGTGTAGGCGTTTCGCAAAGAGGAATCAGTAGACCTGGTAGAAAGGGAAGCACGGGTAAGCGTGCGGGGAGTGTTGAAATCGAATGCGTAGTTTGCCGGGCTGTTTTTACGGTTTACAGGGCGCACGCCAAGAGAATCAGGTGTTGCTCTAAATCGTGCTCCAACGCAATGAGGTCATCTCTGATGAAGGGTGACGGTAACCCTAATTGGTCTGGTGGCTTATCACGCTTGCCATATCCATGGGACTTCAGAGAAACGAGCAAGAAGGTGATCGAGCGTGATGGCTTTGTCTGCCAGAACCCTACATGTGATGGAACTGACGAAAGACTCACCACGCATCACATCAATTACGACAAACAAGACTGCCGGCAGCAGAACCTGATTTGCCTTTGCTCCAGTTGTAACTCAAAGGCCAACTTCGGGCGCAGTGAATGGCAAACGTTCTATGAGTCGCTGATGGCAAAGAGATAGGTCAAATCGACGATCCTGATAGATATCAAATGAATCAACAAGTTAAACGGGTAAGCGGGGGTAAGTATGGACTTTGATTTCGTGAATTACAGCCGGCGGTCACTGCTGCTGTTTGTGACAGTGGCAAACATCATTGGGTGGGTGGCAATCATCGCCGTCGTGTCTGTGGTCTATCTGGCGATCGAATGGGTGACGGCATGAACATCTCAACAGTAAACGAGCTCATTCAGTCGCTGGAGTCTGCGGGCGAGCTGTCGATCAAAGAGCAGAAGTATCTGGAGCTGGCGAGGGAGTTTAAGCGGCTGGCTGCGGAGAATGTAGCGTTGGCAGCAGAAAACAAAATGGCCGTTGATGCGGTAACGGTTTTCTCAAACGTCACCCACGATATCACCGACATCATCTGTGATGAACTTGGGCATGACCGTGTGGCTGAAATTGTCGCGGCCTATAATGACCTCGGCAACATGCCTGCCACCGATCGCATCGTAGCCGAAGCCGAGGCGCGCGGAGTAGAGAGGGCTATTGCTCACCTTGAGAAAAAATTCAGCAATATCGGCGTTCAGATTATGAATCTGCCAGCCATTGCAGATTCGCTGCGCGAGGGGGCCGACAAATGAGCAATCGCATCCCTAATTTCGGCTGGAACCGCCTGAAACTGGCAACGCTCACCTATGAGCAACTGGCTCAACTGGAAGAGCAAGTGAAGGCCGAGCATGCCTGCAAAAACGGCATTCACCTCTTCGACAAAGCCGGTCAGCGCAAACTCGATGCCCTTAGCTGGGCCGTATACAACAAGCAGAAGGCGGAGCGTGCAGCATGAGTAAGACGCTGGATATTCGCGCCGGTGACCGGTTCGAAACGGTTTACCCATTCATTTTCGTATGCACTGACCATCAGCAATGGGACGGAAATGTATTCACCGATGAAAGGTGGATTGGTGGTTGCCGAAAGACATTTGAGCCAGCTGATTGCGGTTATGGTGACCAGACCGTTTACACAGCTGATGCAGAAGGGAAAAGAATCCTTGAGGTTCTGTCTGTCGCTGAAATGCCTGGAAAGTGGCAGCGCCGGATCATCTATGCCTGCCATCTTGTTGACCCGGAAGGGAAAGAAAGGAAAGGCAGGAAGGCCTATACGGTAACCGAGGACAGATTCATCAAAATGTCGTCAGGGTATTTTGCGGATTATGGAGTGGAGAACAGCGATGACTGATATCACCGAACTGGCGCAGCTGCGTGCTGAGCTTTCAAATCCAGCAGTTGGCAGTAAAGACCATCTGCGAAAACTCGCGTTATCGCTGGTAGAGGCGCTGGAGAAGGCGCAGACCGAGCGCGATGAATTTCGCCGTCGCTTTAATCTTGAGCGCTCAATTCTTGAGGATGCTGACAAAGATTTAGAGACCCTGCGCCAGCGCATCGCTGAGCTGGAGTCCCGAGCCGTCACCGTGAAGCTGCCGGACTACCGGAACACTTACAAAGGCCCCTTCGCTGATGAAGTTGAGCATCAAGTGCGCTTGGCGCTTGAGTTGTTCTCGTCTGCCGCTGCCATCAAGTGGGAGGTTGAGTGATGGCACTGACACACGATGAACTTTGCCAGATAGCCTGCCGCTTTCTGCAAAACAACGGTTTCAAGGTGGCCTTTCATGACCGGTTCCGAGCATGGACGCCATACGGTGAGCAGGCTGATGCAATCGGCTTTCGCAATGGGGCCAGTTGTCTGATTGAGGCTAAATGCTCTCGTTCTGACTTGTTGGCCGACCGCAAGAAGCCTTTCCGTGTTGAACCCGAGAAGGGCATGGGAGACTGGCGTTTCATGATTAGTGAGCCGGGTATCGTAAATATTGAGGATTTGCCGCCGGGTTGGGGATTGCTTCACGTGGTTAAAGGTCGGGTTAAGAAGGTTCACGGCTGGCCTGGCAACTGGGAGTGGGTTAACCGGGACAGCAAGCCATTTCAGGCTAACAAACAGGCGGAATGCGATTACATGTTTAGCGCGCTACGTCGCATGGACTTACGCGGCCACCTCAAAGAAGTGTATGACGGCGTGATAGTTAACCGGGCAGCAGAAGGAGCCAACCAATGACCAATAACCAGTTAACAGACGAACGCATTGAAAAAATAGCGGTGTGGCTAGCTACGGAATCTCATTCGCTAAATCTGGAAATGCTGACGTGTTTGCGTGAGCTACAGGAACGCCGCAAGGCTGACAGTGAGCCGGTGGGTTATTTCGGTAGATTTGACCCTGATGACGAGGACCTTATAGACCAGTGTAGTAAAAATGTGAAAGGCTCTTTCCCGCTCTATCGCCACGCGCAGCAGCCGGTAGTTGACGCCGACGATAATTTCTATTCGTGGTTTGGCAGGGAGTGGCAGGAGAATTATCAGCATAACCAATACACAACAGCAGCCAAGCAAATGCTGGGCGTGATGGCTGAATCTGCGTGGATAGCAGCAACTGAAAGGCAACGGCAAAAGCAAAGCGTTTCTGTCCCTGATGTGAAAATCTACGAAGACGTGCCTTATGAAGTTGGACGCTTCAAAACTCATCGAGATTGCTATTGCGATGGCTGGAACGCCTGCCGCGCCGCCATGCTTGCAGCCGCCCCGCAGGAGGTGAACCATGGCTGAGTTACGCGCAGGTGGCATGGCGTTAATCATTAACTCCCAATTCCCTGAAAATGTGGGGAAGGCCGTAAGGCTCATTGAGCTCATAGGGTTTAACGAGTCCCTATGTGGGTATGATTGGGAAGTTGCTGCGCTCTCAGAGTTAACGGGGACTCTTTACCCAGTAAAGGCAGGGGATAGATGCACTGGACTGGACAGGAACTTAATGCCCATCGACAGCGACGACTTCAGCAATGAAGACTAGCACCAGAAGGTACGGGAGCATGCCTAAATCCCCCGCAGAACGCAAAGCCGCGCAGCGCGCGCGGCAGTCCGCCGCCGGTGAACGCAAGATTGAGCTGGTGCTCGACGAGCAGGAAATGGAGATGCTGGCGCGGAACTGCGCCGCCCGGCGCCCTGGGCGTGCGCCGTATGAAATGGCCGAGTACATCGCGCTGCTAATTCGTCAGGATGATGCCCGGGTGCGCGGCAGGATTAACTCCATCAGCAAACGGCGTTGCGGTAAGTGCGGCGATCAGCTTCCGGTGGCACCATGCCCGTGCGCTGGTGATTCTCAATGCTGGGCCACTCTGGGCTGGCATGAAACAAAATTACCCCTGTGACATGTCACGACGATTTGACTAAATCCTCACATGATTATACTGTTTAAATATACAGTATTTTTATGTGAGGTTCCATTATGGGTTTTCCATCTCCGGCTAAAGACTACGCAGAAGCAACCCTTACCATCACCAGCCTTTGCGGCTATGACGGCAATTGCCGCACACTGGAAACCAGCGCGGGTTACGCAATCGTTGATATCTCCCGACGTCCAAAGCAGGGGGACCAAGTGCTAATCGCTTTTTGCGGGAGTACGCAATTCGCCTTTGTTCGTGGCCAGGCGCTAATCACAGACGACGGTGAGGCGATCGAGGGGGAGGCCCTCAATGATGTTGAGGTGAAAGGCGTGATTAGGTTCATGATAAACCGGGCAGGCTGGCAGAAAGAAGATGATATTCCGATCATGTAACATCGCGAATGGCATGATACTATTACCAAAACGGTAATTATTTGCGGAGCAGTTACCATGCCAAAGGACCCCAAACGCAAATCCACGCAGTACAAGCCGCTGACGGCAATGCAGGAAGCTTATGCCCAGGAATACACGAAATGCCCTGAAAATCAGACTCAGGCAGCGATTAACGCCGGGTTTTCGCCTAAGACAGCAGCCGTCAAAGCCAGCGTCATGATGCGCGATGAGCGCATTCAGAAACGGATAGCTGAGCTGATGGAAGAGCGCAATAAACGCCTGCGCGTCAGCGCTGATTACGTGCTGCTGCGCCTGGTGGAAATTGACCAGATGGATGTGCTGGATATCCTGAACGATGACGGCAGCCTTAAGCCGATCCGCGAATGGCCTAAGATATGGCGTACAACCCTCAGCGGCTTTGACCTTTCGTCCACAATCATGAACATGGATGAGACCTCTATAGAGACTATCCTCAAGAAAATAAAATGGCCAGACAAGGTGAAAAACCTAGAGCTCATCGGTAAGCACGTCGACGTCAACGCGTTCAAAGAGCGCCTTGAGGTTTCCGGCACAGTCACGATTGCCGACCGTATGGCCGCCGCCCGGCGCCGCGTCAAAGAACAGGCTGGTGGTGAAGAATGACGGCCGCAGCCATGTCTCCGGAAGAGCAGCTTGTCGAGGATATCGCCTCGTTCACGTATGACCCTCTCGGCTATGCGCTGTATGCATTCCCGTGGAGCGAGGAGGGAACAGAGCTGGCGCACGCCACCGGCCCCCGCAAATGGCAGGCTGATGCATTCCGCGAGATTCGCGACCACCTGCAGAACCCGGCAACACGTCATCAGCCGCTGATGCTGGCCCGCGCATCCGGTCACGGTATCGGTAAATCTGCTTTCATCTCGATGCTGATTAACTGGGGCATGTCCACATGCGAGGATTGCAAGGTGGTGGTGACCGCCAACACCGACAACCAGCTACGCACGAAGACCTGGCCGGAAATCATCAAATGGTCGAACCTGGCTATCACGAAAGAATGGTTCACCTGCACCGCCACGGCGATGTATAGCAACGATCCTGGTCACGATAAACGCTGGCGCGCTGACGCAATACCATGGTCTGAGCACAACACCGAAGCGTTCGCCGGCCTGCACAACGAGCGCAAGCGCATCATCGTCGTATTCGACGAAGCATCCAACATCGCGGATCTGGTCTGGGAGGTAGCCGAGGGGGCGCTGACGGACGAAGATACAGAGATTATCTGGGTGGCATTCGGTAACCCGACGCGTAACACCGGGCGATTTCGCGAGTGCTTCCGTAAGTACAAGCACCGCTGGAAGTGCGCGCAGATCGACAGCCGCACGGTGGAAGGCACCAACAAGCAGCAGTTGCAGAAGTGGGTGGACGACTACGGAGAGGACAGCGACTTTGTGAAGGTCCGCGTGCGAGGGATCTTTCCTGATGCGTCTGAAAACCAATTCATTCCTTCCGGACTGACACAACCAGCTGTAGGCAGGGTAATAACTCCTGCGCAGGTTCAGCATGCCGCAGTGGTTCTTGGTGTTGACCCGTCACACCAGGGTAAAGACCCGGCTGTTATTTACCTCAGGCAGGGTTTGCATTGTAAGAAGCTTGGGGAGTGGCAACGAACCACCGATGACGTGTGGTTTGCTAAGGTGATCGCAGACTTTGAAGACCAGTACCAGGCGGATGCCGTATTTATTGACTATGGCTATGGTACAGGCCTTAAATCAGTTGGTGATAACTGGGGGCGTTCCTGGACGCTAATTCAGTTTGGTGGTGGGACATCCGATCCAGAAATGGGGAATAAGCGCGGTGAGATGTACAAATCTGCCCGCGATGCGCTGAAACTTGGTGCGCAGTTGGATAGCCAGAACCTGGCCGATGAGCTTAGTGCGCCAGAGTACAAAGTTAGGTTGAAAGACAGCCGGAAGATTCTGCAGGAAAAGGATGAGGTAAAAGAGCTGCTTGGACGCTCGCCAAACGATGCCGATGCCTATGTGCTAACCTACGCTTTCCCTGTGGTGAAGAAGCAATTCAACTATGGACAGCAAAGCCAGCAGGGCAAGGCCATCATCGAATACGATCCATATGCATGAAAAAGCCCGCGCATCGGCGGGCTTATTGTGACATGTCACTATATCAACAATCGCTATCAGGTCTCGCCACGGCGCGACATGCCCACATACAGGCTTCCTGCATTTTGGTGCGCGCGATAGACAGGCTGCGCATAGCTTCATCAATCTCCCGAGCCTGCTCAGCGCTTAACATTGCCGGGCCATTACGGACAGCCAACAATTCACCTCGCTCGGTATCAAGCAAACTACAGAAATGGCGGCTGACGCCTTTAAGGCGGTTCATACGCTCAATGTCGCCCGTGGTTAATGTGCGGTAGCCCTTTACGGTGCTGCCGTCTTGCGGTTTCGCTTCGCTCATAATTTCTACCTTAAAAAAATGCCCGGCGAACCGGGCGAAATGGGGATGATGGAAAGTGCCATCCTTGGCTGGGTGTCACAGGGTTTACAGCATGAAGTCATCGCAATGGCGTCCTGCTGTAAAAAGGGCGGTGGTCAGTAAGTGGGAGAACTACTGCCACCGCCAAGACTGCATCACACTGGTACTGCATCACGGTCCTGAGGCGTGATTGTGTTGTGGTACGCAGTCTATTCGGCATAGCAACTCTGCGCAGATGCTTCTAACAATCACCGGTGGTAGCCGGAGCAATGCCTTATTCACCACAACTGAAAAAGAGCGGTCCACCTTCACCATGCTTTGCCTGCCACCATTGGGATTGGTTACTACAGCAGTCGAAGGGTACAGTTTTTCACGCCCGCGCTCTTTCAGTTGCATCCTCGTCTCTTCCGAGGTGTCACACCGTATCGCCAGGATGGTGAATCCCTTGTCAGTGCATACCGTTCACTGGCTTGCGCATTCCGGCTACCCGCTCGGGGATAGGAACATCAAGGAACCCCTCCGGACCGCTTCGGCATAAATGCCACGATGCATGTGCCATACACCGTTTAATTACCTTAAAGGTAATAATTGCATCTCATAAAGTCAATACACTACGCTAAATAAATCATATGTGATTAAATTGGTAATAATTTAAACGCGTATGGAGCATCGCTATGTGCATCGGAAGTTCGCCATCTGTACCCGCAGCGCCGGAAATTCAGGCAGCACCGCAGGAGCAGGATCAGGCCGTAGTCGATTCCCGTGATGAAGAAACCCGCCGCCGCCGTGCCGCCGCTGGCAGAGCATCGACTCTGCTCACTGGTGCCCAGGGTGACACCTCAACAGCTAATACCAGCGGTAAAACGCTGCTCGGCCAGTAACAGGAGCGCGGGGAATGGCAGCGGAAACCCTGAAAGAGCAACTGCAAAAACAGCAGGCTCAACTCACCGATGATCGCTCATCGTTCGAACCACACTGGCGCGAACTGAGCGACTTCATCAATCCGCGTGGTTCCCGTTTCCTGGTCACCGATGTAAACCGCGATGACCGCCGAAATACCAAAATTGTTGACCCCACTGCCACGCTGGCAGCTCGCACGCTATCAAGCGGTATGATGTCGGGGATCACTTCACCGGCGCGCCCGTGGTTCAAGCTGGCAACGCCTGACCCTGACATGATGGACTATGGCCCGGTCAAGCTCTGGCTTGAAGTTGTCCAGCGCCGCATGAATGAAGTGTTCAACAAGTCGAATCTTTATCAGTCTTTACCGCTGCTTTACGCTAGCCTGGGGAATTACAGCACCGGCTCGATGGCCGTACTTGAAGACGACAGCGATGTTATCCGCACGATGATGTTCCCGATCGGCAGTTACTACATGGCTAACTCCGCACGCGGCAGCGTTGATACCAGTTTCCGTAAGTTCTCAATGACTGTACGTCAACTGGTGATGGAATTCGGAATGAAGAATGTCAGCACCTCGGTGAAAAGTCTGTGGGATGCCGGTAGTTACGAAAGCTGGATCGAGGTGATTCACGCCGTTTATCCGAACATCGATCGCGATACTGCCAAGCTCAACAGCAAAAATAAGCCGGTCAAATCGGTTTACTACGAGGTTGGCGGCGATAGCGACAAAGTGCTGCGTGAGTCAGGTTTCGATGAATTCCCCATTATGGCGCCGCGCTGGGAAGTCAACGGCGAGGACGTTTACGGCTCTTCCTGCCCGGGCATGATTGCGCTGGGGCAGGTTAAGGCCCTGCAACTGGAGCAGAAGCGCAAGAGTCAGCTCATCGACAAAGCGACTAACCCGCCGATGGTTGGGCCGTCATCGCTTAAGAATCAGCGCGTTTCTCTTTTGCCTGGCGATATCACCTACATCGATCAGGTCACTGGCCAGGACGGATTTAAGCCCGCCTATCTGGTTAACCCGAATACCGCCGACCTGCTCGCCGATATCCAGGATACCCGGCAGATCATCAACAGCGCCTACTTTGTCGACCTCTTCATGATGTTGCAGAACATCAATACCCGCTCGATGCCGGTTGAAGCAGTGATCGAGATGAAAGAAGAGAAGCTGTTGATGCTGGGCCCGGTGCTGGAGCGTCTGAACGATGAATGCCTGAACCCGCTTATCGATCGCACCTTCTCCATCATGGCGCGTAAGAACCTTCTCCCGCCTCCGCCGGATGTCCTCCAGGGGATGCCGCTGCGCATCGAATACATCTCCGTTATGGCACAGGCGCAGAAATCTATCGGGCTATCCAGCCTGTCATCCACCGTTGGCTTTATTGGCCAGCTCGCAGCGCTCGGTAAAACGGAGGCGCTCGACAAGCTTGATACTGATCAGGCTATCGATGCCTTCGCTGAAATGTCCGGCTCATCACCGACGGTCATCGTACCGCAAGAACAGGTCGAGCAGATTCGCCAACAGCGCGCGCAGCAGCAACAGCAGCAACAGGCGATGGCAATGGGTATGGCCGCTGCGCAGGGTGCAAAAACACTCAGCGAAGCACAGACAGCAGATCCTAGCGTTCTCACCGCACTTTCTAACGCAGCAGGCGCTCCTGCAGGTGGTCAGCAATGACAGATTTTGATGATGACCAGTTAGTTGCTGAATCCGCGCGCAAGAAGGAAATCCTTATGCAGCGCGACATCGACGACATCCGTTTCGTGATGGATAGCGCGCAGGGCCGCCGGGTTATCTGGGCTGTTCTGGAGCAGGGGAAAGTGTTCTCTGCCTGCTTTGCCGGTGACCCGCAGGTTACAGCTTTCAACGAAGGGCAGCGCAATCTGGCGCTGGCATTGTTTCAGCGCGTGATGGCGCACTGCCCGGATCAGTATCTGAAGATGGCCGCAGAGGCTAATGAGGAAACCAAATGAGCCAGTTACAAACCCAGCGTGTAGTTCGTCTGAATGGCGCAAAGCAGGTTGTCGAGGTTCCCGATCCGGCGGCTGCGGTAATTGGCGCGCCGACAACGACTGATTACGGCGGCGTGAAGCTTGGCGCCTCTATTGCGGCGGCAGCGGCTGCCACTGCAACGGCAGATACAGCTTCTGCTGCAACCGATGTTGCCGGACTTCTTGTAGACCATAACGACCTGGTGACGAAGTACAACGCGCTTCTTTCGGATGCTGCGGCGCTTCGTACAACGCTGAACGCTGTTCTTGCGCAGCTGAAAGCCAAAACGATCCCGGTTTAAGGAGATAACCAATGAATTTATTTGAGCGCCTGCTGTATCGCCGCCTTTGCAATGAGCAACCAGCTGATGGTGGCGAGGCGCCGGCGGCATCTGAACCTGCAGCACCTGCTGGCGAAACCTCTACTCCGGCATCAGACCCTGCGCAACAGGAAGGCGACAAGCCTGCCTTTGAAGGCGAGGAGCAGAGCGATAAAGCCGATAAACCCGACGGCGAAAAACCGGGAGAGAAGGACGAACAGAAACCGGAAGGCGCGCCGGAGAAATACGAATTTCAGGCAGGCGAAGGTGTCGAGCTGGACGCCGAAGCGCTGAAGGACTTCGAACCGGTTGCCCGTGAATTGAACCTGACCAATGAGCAGGCGCAGAAACTGGTGGATGCATACCCAAAAATTCTGGCCGGTGTGCAGCAGCGCCAGACAGAGGCCTGGCAGGCGCAAACCGAGCAGTGGGCCGCTGACGTTAAGGCCGATAAGGAAGTAGGCGGAGACAAGCTGACGGCGAACCTCAGCGCAGCTCAGCGCGCGCTTGATCAGTTCGGTACTCCCGAGCTTCGCGAATATCTGGACGGCACTGGACTGGGTAACCATCCGGAGCTGGTGAAGGCATTCATTAAGGTCGGTAAAGCGATGTCGGAAGATGGCGTGATTACTGGCAAAGAAAGCGGCCAGCGTAGTGCTGCCGAAGTGCTCTATGGCAAATAAGAGAGGATATAACCATGGCTGTTAAAGGCTTAACTGCGCTGACGCTGGCAGACTGGGGCAAGCGCATCGACCCGAACGGGAAAGTCGATAAAATTATCGAGCTCCTTTCCCAGACCAACCCAATTCTGCAGGACATGCTGATCGTTGAAGGCAACCTGCCGACCGGTCACCGTACCACTATCCGCTCAGGCCTGCCGTCGGCAACCTGGCGCCTGCTGAACTACGGCGTGCAGCCGAGCAAATCGACGACTGTGCAGGTAACCGATGCCGTTGGCATGCTGGAAACCTACGCGGAAATTGATAAATCACTGGCAGATCTGAACGGCAATACTGCCGAATTCCGCCTGTCAGAAGACCGCGCCTTCATTGAAGCCATGAACCAGCAGATGGCGCAGACGCTTTTCTATGGTGATTCCAGCGTTAACCCGCAGCAGTTCATGGGCCTGTCTTCTCGCTACTCCAGCAAGTCAGCAGGTAACGGGCAGAACATCATTGACGCTGGCGGCACCGGTACCGATAACACCTCAATCTGGCTCGTAGTATGGGGTGAAAACACGGTTCACGGCATCTTCCCGAAAGGTCAAAAGGCTGGCCTGCAGATGGAAGATAAGGGCCAGCAGACTCTTAAAGATGCCAATGGCGGCCAGTATGAAGGCTACCGCACTCACTATAAGTGGGATAACGGTCTGACTCTTCGCGACTGGCGCTATGTTGTGCGCATCGCAAACATCGATGTGAGCGATCTGTCTGATCCGGCGGCGGCCGCAAACATCGTAAGCCTGATGGTGAAAGCACTGCACCGCATCCCTAACCGTGGCATGGGGAAACCAGTTTTCTACATGAACCGCACCGTGGCGCAGGCGCTTGACCTCCAGTCCCTGGATAAAGCCTCTCTGGCGCTGAGCGTTAAAGAGACAGAAGGCGAATGGTGGACCAGCTTCCGCGGTGTTCCGATCCGCGAAACCGATGCGCTGCTGGAAACCGAAGCTCGCGTAGTTTAACCCCTGACTATAACCAGCGGCCCGGGAACGGGCTGCTAACTGGAGAGACAAAGATGATCCTCGACAAACTGTTGATGTTCTCCGAAGCGCAGGCGGTTACGGCTACTGCTGCTTCAACTGATGTTATCGACCTTGGCCCAATCGACGGTACCCGCCGTGATATCGGTATTGGCTATCCGCTGGAGTTCTGGGCTCTGGTCAACACTGCTGCCACCGCTGCCGGCGCTGCAACCGTCAACATTCAGCTGCAGACCAGCCCGGATAACAGCACCTGGACCACTATCTATGATAGCGGCGCGCAGGCTCTTGCGGCACTCACTGCCGGTAAGCGCATTGTGTCGGCGAAAGTCCCGGCGGGCGTTCTCCGCTATCTGCGCGTGAACTATTCCGTGGCAACCGGCCCGCTTACTGCTGGCGCGTTCACTTCCGGTATTAATCTGGATGTGGATGCAAACACGCCGTATCCGATCCGCTCCAAAGTGACAGGCTAAGGGGAAATCGATGTCTGGTGAAAAAGCAAAATACCGCGTTCTTCGCTTGTCACATATCAACAGAAATCTGTGGCCGGAAGGCTCAGAGGTTGAATATGACGGCGAGCCTGGTAGCGCTCTTGAGCCGCTGAACGATGCGGCAAAGGAAGCCAAGGCAAAGGCCAAATCTAAAGGCAAGGCATCAGCAACGGTTAAGGCGGTTTCTGAGCCGCTGAACGATGCGGATCCTGATGATGATCTGGATAAGCTCCGCGAAGAGTATGAACTGCTCTTTAACGAGAAACCTCATCACAACACCAAAGCAGAAACGCTCCGCGAGAAAATCGCAGAGAAGCGAAAAGATTTAGGCGTCTGAGCCTCGGAATAAAACAAGGGGCTTAGGCCCCTTTCTTGTAGGAGCGTTCTATGGAAATGGTCAATCTCAAAACCGGCACCGACAGCTACCAGGATGAAAGCGGCGAGACTAAAACCCGCGACGAATATCCGTGGGGACTGTGCATCACCCTGAATAACGACACGCTGAACAAGTTGAAGGCTCAGCCGCAAAACGTCGGTACGGAAGTGATGATTACTGCCAAAGCGGTGATCAAAGGCATTTCTGCCCGTGAAGGTGATGATGGCACTTTCCGCAGCGCGGATCTGCAGATTACCGATATGGCTCTGGCGCCTGTTTCGGGTGAGGCACCTAAGACGGCCGCACAGACTCTTTACGGTGAAGGGGGCGAATAATGGCCTCTGTCATTGAGATCTGCAACCGGGCGCTGAGCAATATCGGCAACAACCGCAGCATTAACAGCCTGACCGAGGCGAGCAAAGAAGCCGGGCAATGCTCCCTGTATTATGAGTCGATTCGTGATGCTGTCCTGGCCGATTTTGACTGGAATTTTGCGACCAAGAATATCGCGCTGGCTGACACAAACAACCCGCCGCAGGACTGGGATTATGCGTATACCTATCCCACTGACTGCCTCCGTATTATTGAGATCCCGCTACCTGGCGTACGGTATCCAACGGCTGCTATGCGCGTGCAGTACGTGGTCGGCGCGGACAGCGCCGGCACGGGGCGCCTGATTTACACCGATCTTCCGCAGGCCTGGCTTCGGTATGTTGCCCGCATCACCGACGTGAACATGTTCGATTCCATCTTCCAGGAGGCTCTTTCCTGGAGACTTGCGGCGGCAATCAACATGGTGATTACCGGTAATGCCGACCTCGGCAATAACGCGCTGAACATGTACAGCCGCGTAATCCTCAGCGCAGGCTCTCACAGCATGAATGAATCGCAGGAGCCGCAGTTGCCGGACGATCAGTTTACCGTAGCGAGGATGTGCTGATGGCTGTTAGCTGGATACAACCGAGCTTTTCTGGTGGCGAGATTGCACCATCATTGTATGGCCGCATCGATATGGCTAAATACCAGGTGGCGCTGCGCAAGTGCGACAACTTCATTGTCCGGCAGTATGGCGGGGTAGAGAACCGACCCGGCACACAGTTCATCGCTGCGGCGAAATACCCGGATCGCAAATGTCGCCTGATACCTTTCCAGTTTTCGACGGTGCAGACCTATGCGCTGGAGTTTGGTCACAATTACATGCGCGTCATCAAAGACGGCGGCCTGGTGCTGACCACCGGCGATGTGATTTACGAGCTGGCCACGCCGTATACAGAAAATGATGTTTTCGGCCTGAAGTTCACGCAAAGCGCCGACGTAATGACGATCGTGCATCCTTCCTACCCGCCTAAAGAGCTGCGCCGTTACGCGCATGACAACTGGCAGATCGTTGACGTTCAGACTACCAACGGCCCGTTTGAAGATATCAACGTCGACGAATCAGTAACCGTTTATGCCAGCGCTACCACCGGGACAATTACCCTTACTGCGAGCTCGGCCATATTCGGGGCTGAGCAAGTCGGAAAGCTGTTCTATCTCGAGCAGCCGGCGGTCGATTCTGTTCCCGTCTGGGAGACCAGCAAAGATACAAGCATTGACGATATTCGCCGCGCGGACAGTAACTATTATCGTGCCAACACTGCAGGCAAAACCGGAACGCTGAGGCCATCACATACAGAGGGTATGTCCTGGGATGGCTGGGGCGGTACCGGCGATGATGATACCGGCGTGCAGTGGGAGTATCTGCATAGTGGTTTCGGCATTGTGCGGATCACAGCCGTCGCCGGTGACGGGCTTACTGCAACCGCAGATGTTGTCTCGCGAGTACCTGAAAATGCGGTGGGCGTCGACAAGGCCAGCTATAAGTGGGCGCGGTACGCCTGGAACAGTGTGGATGGCTACCCGGCGACAGTCGTCTATTACCAGCAGCGGCTGTACTTTGCTGCATCCCCAGCATATCCGCAAACAATCTGGGCCAGCCGCACCGGTGACTATAAAGACTTCGGCAAAAATAACCCGATTCAGGATGATGATCGGATTGTTTATACCTATGCCGGGAGGCAGGTTAATGAGATCCGCCACCTTATCGATGTCGGTTCGCTGGTTGTTCTGACTTCCGGCGGTGAGTTTGTTGTGACCGGCGACCAGAATAAGGTGCTTACGCCATCGGCGTTTTCCCTGAGCTCTCAGGGCTCAAATGGCAGCAGCGATGTGCCGCCTATCGCCGTTTCTAATATCGCGCTCTTTATCCAGGAAAAGGGTAGCGTGGTGCGGGATCTGGCTTACTCGTTTGATGTGGATGGCTTCCAGGGTAATGACCTGACTATCCTCGCCAATCATCTTTTCCAGAAACGCAGCATTGTCGACTGGGCATTTTGCATTGTCCCTTTCTCCAGCGCGTTCTGCGTGCGTGACGACGGCAAATTGCTGGTGCTGACCTATCTGCGCGATCAGCAGGTTTTCGCCTGGTCTCCACAATCCAGCGCCGGGAAGTATGAAAGCACGTGCGGAATAAGCGAAGGCAGCGAAGACGCGATCTATTTCGTGGTTAACCGCACCATCAACGGCCAGACGAAACGCTACATCGAGCGGCTAGCGAGCCGCCAGTTTACCGATGACCTTGACGCTTTCTTTGTCGATAGTGGACTGACTTATGACGGACGCAATACCGGAAGCCGGGCGGCGACTATCAGCGGCGGCAGCGGCGACTGGAGTTATCAGGTTCCGTATACCCTGACGATGAGCGGCAGCAGCTATTTCACTGCAGGTGATATTGGCGCGCAGATCCAATTCCCCTACACCGGCAGCGACCCGGACGATGGCAGCGACGTTGCCATGCAGCTGCGTTGCGACATCATTTCGGTGGAAAGCGGTAACTCGGTGACCGTGACGGCAAACCGGAATATTCCTCCTGTCCTGCGCAACACCGCCACCACTAACTGGTATATGGCCCGGAAGACATTTGCTGGACTCGAGCACCTCGAAGGGCAAACCGTCAATATCCTGTCGGATGCCAGCGTAGAGCCGCAGAAGGTTGTTACCGGCGGCGCTGTTACGCTGGAAAAGCCCGGCGCCGTGGTCCACATCGGCCTGCCGATTAACGCCCAGTTTGAAACCCTGGACATCAATATTAACGGGCAGGAGACGCTGCTCGATAAGAAACAGCTTATCAATACCGTAACGCTGGTTGTAAACGCCAGCCGCGGAATCTGGGCATCAACGCCCGGTGGCCAGTGGTACGAATACCCTCAGCGCGAATTCGAGTTTTACGACGATCCGGTGGATGACGCCACAGGTAAAGTCGAGGTCAAACTCGACAGCAACTGGGATAAAAACGGACGGGTAAAAATCCGTCAGACTGACCCGCTTCCGCTCTCGGTGCTGGCTGTAATCCCTCGCATCACCGTGGGAGGCTTTTGATGATTAATGCTCAGATAGTCCCGGCGACCGCAGCGCATATTGCTGAAATTATCCCCCGCGTTCGCCTGGCCGACATCGAGGAGTTTGCCGCCACCAATGGCTGGAGTGCTGCCCGCGTCCTGGAGTGCGGGTTACGTACATCAACATTCTGTTGCGCAGGCCTGATCAATGGCCGGGTGGTAACTGTCTTCGGCGTTGCACCTAAATCTATGATTGGCGGCGCCGGCCTCCCATGGCTTGTTGGTACGGATGATCTGGAAAAATACCAGCGTACTTTCCTGCGTCGCTGCGGAAAGGTGGTCAGTGCAATGCTGATCGCTTATCCGCACCTTGAAAACTATGTTGATGCACGCAACCACGTCGCCAAAGCGTGGCTTCACTGGCTTGGTTTTACCCTGGAAGACCCGGCGCCGTATGGCGTGCAGGGGCTACCGTTTCACCGTTTCCACATGGAGAGAAAGTGATATGTGCGATCCAGTAATCGCTGGCGGCGCCGTGCTTGCCCTGAGTGGCGTCCAGGCGCTTAGCCAGTACCAGAACGGCAAATATGCCTCAGCAGTAGCGCAACAAAATGCAAATGTCGCAGAAGCTCAGGCGCAGGATTCAATCAATCGTGGAAACAGCCAGGCCGAAGAGGTGCGCCGCCGCAACCGGCAGGCAGCCGGGACGCAGGCAGCGACCATGGGCGCGACCGGCGCAGATCTTTCTTCTGGCAACGCTCTGGACATTTTCGGCGATACGGCCCAGTTCGGCACGCTGGATGCTCTGACGACGGTTAACAACGCTCAGCGTGAGGCTTACGGTTATCAGGTGCAGGCGTCCAACTATCAGGCAGAGGCCAGTTCAGCACGTAAGCAGGGAAATATCGGTGCGGCAACAACGTTACTCACGGCACCACTGAACGCTTATGGGGCTTATAAAACCTTCGGCGGCACATGGAACCCGTTCACGCAGAGCACCGCAGCCCCTATCTCTGCCGCAGTTGGCACAAAAACCGGTCGATAAGGAGATAATTATGCCAGTTGTACCAACCGTCACCGGTCGCCAGGTTGAAAGCCGCGGCGTTTCAAATCCGGGATTTCAAACTGTAGATCAACCAAATATTGGGAATGCCATTCTTGGTGCTGGAGAGCAAGCCTTGAATGTATTTGGCAAAGCCAAGCAGCAGGCTAATGTTGCTATGGCTCAAAATGCATCGCTTAAATTAAGCCAGACTGAAGAGGATCTCAGAACTCAGCTATATGGCTTTCAGGGGCAGAACGCATTAGGGAAGGGGCATGAATTTACTCAAAAATACGACGAGCAAATTCAGTCATTGTCCGATTCACTTCCTGATGATGCCTCCCGGCAGATGTTCATGCAGCAAGCGAGATTGCAGCAGGTTCAGTTTCAGGGGAGCGTTAACAGGTATGAGATAGGTCAAGTAGATGCGTTCGAAAATGATCAGATAAGTGCCACAAGAAAATTACAGATTAAAAATGAATCTGATTCTTGGGACGATCCTCAAGCAGCTGCTGTGGCGAAAAATATTCGTACAGTAGCTATTGCAAGATATGGTGCTGCCCGCGGTTGGTCACAGGAGCAAATGCTTGCAGAAATAGAAAAGGATAACCAGGAAGCAACTGAGCTAAGAGCAAAAAATTATGCTGTAGCCAATCCAATGGGATGGCTTAGCGGTGATTTCTCAGCGGATGATAATGGGGTGCTGGACCTGCGGGCTGTAGGTATTGTTGAAAGCGGTGGAAAGCACCGCAATGCTGACGGTAGTCTGGTTACATCTCCAAAAGGTGCCCAGGGAGAATTTCAGTTGATGCCTGAAACAGGCAAAGAACTGGCGGCCAAAAGAGGACAGGAATATAACCCTGATGATCCTGAACAGCATGCGCAGTTAGCAAAAGACTACGCCGGGCAGCTAAGCAAAAAGTATCAGTCCGAGATTCTGGCGGGAGCAGCATACAATTGGGGGATGGGTAATGTTGATAAGCTAATTTCAAAAGCAGGAGATCCAAGGAAAGGGGAAGTAACTTTTGAAAATTTCGTTAAACAACTTCCATCTGAAACTCAGGGATGGCTATCAAGATATCGTAAAAATAAAACAGGGATGGACCCATTATCGGTCTATCAAATAGATAATCTTGCAAATTCTCAAATTGAGAAGCAAAGAACGCTTGTTCTTAAAGAATTAGAACCTGCTTATAATAACACTATGGCACAACTTAATAATGGCGAGGTTCCAGATTCTATCCCGTCGATACCATCGATAATGTTTGGATTTGGTGAGCGGGGTAAAAAAATGGTTACTCAGCTTGATATTGCAATGGATAATGCTAAAACATTTCAGGCTATTCAATACTTACCACCAAATGAACAGAAAGCAGAGCTTGAAAGAATAAAACCTCAGGTTAATGATCCTGACTATGCATTAAAGTTTGATGCTTATGGAAAGCTAAACGCATTAGTATCCAGATCCAATGAGACAATCCAGTCCCTGAAGGATTCAAATCGTTTTAACGAAGCTTTAGCAATTGGTGAAAAACTAGACCCGAGCAACAAATCTATGCAGAAGGCGGCAGACAATACGCCATCGGCGCTAAACTTCCGCATTAACGATGCTACCACTCATGACGGTATTGTGCAGCAGGTAAACCAGACCGGCATTATTCCTACTCAGGTTACATCTCAGTTGAATGCTATCTCTCGTTCAAGTAGTCCTGAAGTGGTCAAGCAGGGAGCTAATCTGTTTAATACCCTTTACGCCACCGATCCTGCATCTGTTGGTGATATGCCGAAAGACATGCAGAGTTTTTACCTGACGGTTAAACAACTAACTGATGCTGGTATGGCCTCTGATGAAGCGGTGAAACAGGCACAGAACGTGACCTATAACCAGAGTGACGCCCTTAAAACGCAACTTTCTTCCATTCAGAACACCAAGGAGTATAAAAAAGAACGTAGCAGCGCCATAGATTCAGCCAGAGACAGCATGGCTCAGTGGTTCAGAATTGATCCAGAGGCTGATGATACGACAACGGATGCTGTTAATTTCCGCAATGATTATCAGTCACTTTACGATATCAACTACCGCAATTCTGGTGGTAACGCTGATGTTGCCAAAAAGATGACAAACGTCCAGATAGCCCGAACCTGGAGTATTAGCGATGTGAACGGCGGCACCCAGTTCATGAAGTATGCACCTGAGGCACTTTATAACTATGGCCCATCAGGATGGCAGGCGGCGCAGTGGAAAGAAGAAAAAGAACACCTGATGTACGGCGAGCGCAGCGAGGAACTATTAACAAACCCGACAAATCTCGGGATCACATCGGGTTCAGCGCCTGTTATCACCTCGAACACGCCGGAATCACGAATCGGTGGAGATCTGGAAATAATCCCAGATGTTTTAACAGCGCATAATGGTGATTACGCCATTATGGTGCGCATGAAAGACAAGGACGGTATAGAGAGTATTCAGCCGCACTACGATAAATTTGGCCGTCCTATGCGCTGGAAGCCGTCTCTTGAAGACTGGAAACCATATCAGGATATGCAAAAAGAGAGCGAGATAAGAGATCAGCAAAAAATCATTCGAGGCCAGGAAATTAGGAATTTCAAAGATAAGCACCGCGCTATTGATGAACAGTATCGCAAGTTCCACAGCGATCGCGTCAACCGCTTTAAAAACTATTTTTCTTGGGATGCTGAATAATGCCTATCTATCCGCAATCTGATCTACAGCCTAGTGTTATGGATAATGCACTGCCTGAACCAACTGGCTTTGATGTTTCACTGCCACCTGGAACCAACCCGGAGCCGCAGCAACCTCAACCGTCAGTATGGAATGCGGCTTTCCGCCAGAATAATTTGCTGGCTGGTATTTTCCGGCCTGTAAAACAGTTTGAGCCAGCCGAAGGGTATAACCCTTATTCTGATAAGAATGAAATCCATGGATATGAGCAGTGGGGATCTGTTTTCTCGGATTCTCGCTCGCCAGAGGAAACCGCCTGGATTAAAAACCAGATAGACGATGAAAACGAAGACCGCCGGGTGTTGTCTGAGGCAGGCACTGAAGGAACTCTGGCCAGTATCGCCGCCGGGGTTATCGACCCTGTCACGGTCGCATCAATGTTTATTCCCGGTGCGCAGGGAAGCCTAGCTGCTCGTATTGGCTCTCAGATTGCTATTGGCGCCACGGGTACCGCACTGAGTGAGGTCGCGCTTAATAACCAGCAGTACACCAGGACGCTCGGGGAAAGTGCAGCGCATATTACAGCCGGTGCAATGTTCAGCGGTCTTTTTGCAAGTGCTGGATCGTTGATATCCCCCGGAGTCAGGTCCGCAGCCACACGTGAAATGGCCGATGCACTTGAAAATATAGGTACGGCTAACGCTATTAACCGTGGCATGGATAGCCTACCGGATGGCGGAAGCGTGGGCGCTATGCGGATAAGACAGGCAACTCTTGACGATCTCACTATTGACGGAGGAAAGGCAGCAGATATTGCTTTGAAAGCTGGCGGGTACATGACGCCTATATCACGTGTTATATCGTCGCCGTCACGCAACGCGCGGATCACGGCACTGGAACTAGCGGAAAATAACTTTGCGCTGCGCGGTAATCAACGCGGGTTCGAGACTCCTGTAGCTGCTGAAACCCGTGTACGCGGCTGGCGAAGGGAGGAGGCGGCGGTAGTGGTCACTAATAAGCAGGCATATTCCAAATATAAAGCTGATGGTGGAGATCTCAATTACACCAGATTTCGTGAGGAAGTCGGCGATGCCATGCGAAATGGTGACATTCACGGTAATGCCGCCGTTCAGGATGCTGCGCGTGCATTGCGTCAGGTGGTCGATAGAGTAAAAGTCGCTCAGCAGGATCTTGGTTTACTACCACCTGATGCAGAGCTAAAAGCGTTGGGTCAGACCAGTTACTTCCCCCGAGTCTATAGAGTGGGGAAAATTGTTGAGGAACGCGATAAATTCCGTGATCTTTTAGTTAACTGGTGGTCGCGTGGCGCTTCGGCTATGTCGCGTGAAGATGCAGAGATCGCTGCAGACGCAACGATAAATAAAATTGTTGGTGCAAAAATACCCCAGGATTTTATGAATGTTTTTACCGTCAAGGTACCAGGCAGCTCTCGTCAGCGCACTTTAAATCTTCCGGATAATATGATGCGAGACTACCTGGAGAGTGACGCGAACTATGTGTTGCAGCGGCATATCAGGGAGGCTTCACCGGATATCGAATTAACCCGCGTTTTTGGAAACCGCAACCTTGAGTCCCAACTTAAGGCGATACAGGATGAATATGACGAACTGATGCGAGCCCGCCCACAGGAGCAGGCCAAATTAGCTAAAGCACGTGAGAATGACATTCGGGATATCACTGCTATGCGTGATCGTTTGGTCGGTACGTATGGCATGCCTGATGACCCATCATCCTTCTTTGTACGAGCTGGTCGCGCCATGCGCAACGTAAACTTTGTAACTAAACTCGGTGGCATGACAGTTTCCGCTATTCCCGATGTTGCTCGCGGTGTGATGGTCAACGGGTTCAGTAAAACCATGAAGGGTTATGGTGCGTTAATTTCCAAATCACCGGCATTCGCTGCTAACAAAAGCGAAATGAAAAAGATGGGGATTATGGTTGAAACGGTGCTTAACTCGCGCTCGAGGTTGATGGCTGATCTGGTTGACAGTTCTACGCGCACGAACGCGGCTGAAGCTGGGCTGGATCGCGTTACTGATGTGTTCGGAAAGCTTACACTGATGGGGCAATATAACGACATCAACAAAGCGATTAATGGGATGGTGACTGCAGATAGTATTCTGTCTGGTGCGGCTCCGGCTTCCAGGATTGCGAAGCTTGGTATCAGTCCGTCTACATCCGCGCGCATAAACGAACAGTTTCGTAAGTATGGAGAGGTGCTTGATGGTTGGCACATCGGTAATTTTGACAAATGGGATGATGATTATGCCGCAGGCGTGTTTCAGTCGGCTGTTATGAAGGACACAAACAACATCATTATCACGCCGGGGGTAGGGGATACGCCATTGTGGGCCAGTTCTCCAATTGGGCGTACGGTATTCCAGTTTCGCTCTTTTACGACTGCATCATATAACCGTGCAACAATTGGTGGTTTATCAGAAGGGACCGCGCAGTTTTACTACGGTACGGCCTTTCAAATTGCGCTTGGGGCACTCACGTATGCGCTTAAACAAGCTGCGAATGGTAAAGAGATCGACTGGTCGCCGCAAAAACTAGCTCTCGAGGGGATTGACCGCTCAGGTATCCTTGGCCCGCTGATGGAATATAACAATATGGCGGAGAAGGCAACTGGCGGTGCTTTAGGGCTGGGCTCATTGCTCGGCACGGGTACGCAATCCCGTTATGCCAGCCGAGGCTTTGTAGGCTCTGTAATAGGTCCTACATTCGGCCTGATGGATACCGTTACTGATGTGACAGCTGGCATACTGAATGGCGACGCAGGTGACCGTGTGTTGCACAGTGTGCGCACGTTACTCCCCGGTAATAACCTGTTCTGGATCGCGCCATTGATTAATCAAGTTGATCCGGGAGTGAAATAACTATTTGCAGCTAGTGATGGCATATGTGTCAAAAATATTGCCATCACTAAATACATACCTATACTCAATTTCTCCACCTAGACCCACAAATGCATTTGTCTGCCTGTTGGTGCAAACGCTTGATTTTGAATAATTTCGCATTACGCCCTTTAATTTATTTTCTAAAGAGACATCACCATTGTAAGTGCTTGATAAATAGTCATGATTGTAATTGAGGTATGCTACAAAAATCAATTTGTTAAATATGGCATTTATGGAAACAATCGACATATTATCGCTCAGTTTTATGGGGAGAACCTTGCCGCCTTCTGAAGCGATTTTACTTGCATATGCGCACATATCCTCCTTTATCAAGTTTTTAAAGCACAGTTCGTTTGCAACAGAGCAAAATGGAATCAACAACAATAGAAATACAGAGGCTATTTTTATCATGATTTAAAATCCTATTTTTTCAACTCTAGCGCTGTTCTTCTCGCGATCTCATCAATTATTTCACTTGGTAAGTAAATATCTTTCACTCCAGCAATGGATTCTCCCAGGTTGTGCCTTTTCACTGCCTCAAGCAAAACGGCTACAACCTCAGCGTTTACAGAGCGCTTGTTATCTTCAGCCATCTTTTGGACTGCATCCTTTAGATCTGCTGGTAGGCGGACATTAATCTGTGGATCGCGGCTCATGTGTTTATCTCTTAATTATCGTATTGACATGGTAGCCACCTGATACTACTCTATCAATGGTAGCCATTGGCTACCACAACAATGAGAGGATGACCAAACATGAAAAGAAGTATCAACCGCAATCCACAGATTAACATCAGGGTTCCAGGCATGCTACGTGAGGCGCTCAAAAAAATAGCAGACGTAGATGACCGATCTGTTAATTATGTCGTTGTCATGGCACTTGAGAGCTTTGTAAAGGAAAGAACGAATGCGCAGTAAAAACAGCGAAGCCCCGTTGGCTGGCACCTTCGGGGCTTCAGTATCAACAAACCAGCGTAGGAAATATTGACATGACAAGTTTAGCAATTGCAGATCGTACAATCAACGTGCCTTTCTATGGCAATTCTCTTTTTGTGGTGGAACACAACGGCGAGCCGTACACCCCGATGAAGCCTATCATCGATGGCATGGGGATGGATTGGGCTTCGCAGTTCACTAAGTTAAAACAACGCTTTAAGACCTCCATTGTGAAAATCACAATGCAGCTTCCAGGAGACAATCAGCGCCGAGATATTATTTGCTTGGCACTCCGCAAGCTTGCGGGTTGGCTTCAAACCATTAGCCCCAACAAAGTCCGCCCTGAAATCCGCGATCGTGTTATCCAGTACCAGGAAGAGTGCGACGATGTGCTTTACGAATACTGGACGAAAGGCGAAGTAAAAAACCCACGCAAAGCTGTTAAAACGGCTCCTGGCAAAATCACTGCGGATCAGCAGTTCGCCATCAAAGAACTGGTCATGTCGCGTGGTCAGTCCCTGCCGAAGGACAAACAGAAAAAGGCTATCATCACAATGTGGTCATCGCTGAAATCTCACTTCGGAATCTCCTATAAGGAGATCGACGCTGACCAGTTCAACGAGGCGATATCCCTTGTCGCACGTCTTCCACTTGAGGGTGAGCTGATCACGGCCAGTGAGGTTAGCCAGACGGACGAGCAGATCAGTAGCGAAATGCTTGCGGCAATTATGGCGGCTATCAGAAGCCAGAAGCAAAGTTACTGCTATCCGCTTAAACCGGCTTATCAGGAACACATCCATTGTCCAGAAGGAGTAGCAAGCCTGACAGAGCGCTCTTGCCTGATGGACCTCCTGACTGAGTTACAGCACAACGGGAACAACGTTGACGCACCAACTGCTGAGCTTGCAACTTTGTTCTGCTACGTGAAGGGGGTAAGAAGGGCGCTTGGAGATATTGCGACACACTCACAGTATGTTCTGAAGCAGGTTAATGATTTCTAAGCTACTAAGGCTATCTTTCAGGAAAAGAGCGTGACATGTCACAAAGGCCGCTTTCGCGGCCTTAATTATCACTGACCGCCAGGGCGGGAGTCAGCAGAACGACCACCACAGCGCGAGCCGTCAGCTGCAGTATCGCTATCATGCTGGCAGTTTCCAGCAAACGCTTGTGTAGCTGAACCCAGAGACAATAGAACAAACAGCACTGCTAATGATTTTTTCATTTTCACTTACCATGTGTAGACCACTGAACGTGGCTTCATGAGTTTAGCGCTGCGCTTAGATTTCATCTACAAAAAAACCCGCTATGCGGGCTTCTTAACTAGATAATCAGGATGCCATGGCTCTTGATCTCTGCTCATTGGTTTTCCTGATATTTTATCATAAAACTTATCAGCAAGAGCGGCTACAAATTGAACAGATGACTCGTATTCAGCTTCTTTGTGTGCTGGAGGAAACCAGAAATCTAGAACCCCGGCATTCCTGTTTTCGCACACAGCATAGATTAAATATGCATCTGAGGTTGGAATTTGCTTTTCATAACCACCGGGACCATATCGACCGGTAGACCAGTTATTCCAACATTCTTCAGTACCATTTATCCCATATTCATTGGTGTATAACCCTATATTTACATGAACCTTTCTTATATGAATAGGGTAGACACATGGAGGTTTATGGAAAAGGCTATCCTTACCGAAGTCCGGATGGTGGCCATAGCGCCAGTGAAAAATAAATGAGTCTTTAAAACCTTTTAATATAATGTCGGTTTTAAATTTTTGTTCACTGTATACGCCACCAAGGTATTCATTCTGGCCCATCGAAGGAAGCTCTCAGCAACCGCTCTTCTCGAGAGCCGGATAGTTCTCTGGAGAGCGCGCTTGCTTCAGAGAAAGACAGCTTCTTAACGCGCGGTACACAGCTTACCTCAACAGCTTCACATTTCTTAACCACATCTACAGCAATTGTGTGGCGATATGCAAAACTAGAACTACGGACTATCTCGTATCCAAGCTTTTTAGCAAGGGCATCAAGGTGTGTCATGCGGGCAGTTTTACGCAAGCCACTCGTAGCTTTCAGCTTGCGCTGCTGGAGAGTTGGCTTTCTGCCTTTCTCTTCAGTGGCAATCAGAGCAACAATTTTTGACATGGGTATCTCCGCAATGAACTCAACTAAAGGTTGATTACCTTTGGTGTAAATATACGCACAGGTATTGTTGGTTGCAAGAGATGACTAGAGTAATTTTTACGCGATATGAGTAGATATGAAGGTGCAATACACATCATCTTGTAGGCGCGTCCTTGCACCATACAGCGACCACTAATCCCTATCTGAGTTGCTGCCGCAACTGCATCGCGCAGTAATCCAGGTGCGTTTGCAGGTCACGCATAGAGACCTGAGAACTTGTCACGTAGTTGACCAGCGCCACCAGTTCCGCAGCCGCTCCGCTGACGTCGTGCCCGTCCATTTGCATCTCACGTAAAAGTTCCATTAACTGCGACTGCTCAACCAGAGATCTGACACCTGCCGGGGTATGAATGCGCTCTGCAAAACCTTCTTCAATAGGATAACGGTACCGCTCTGGCATTAAGAATACTCCAAAAAATACTGTATATATATACATATAACAAAAGAGAAAACACATTTCCAGAGGGTATCTGATTACCTTTAAGGTAATAATGACTTATATCAAGGGCTGTAATATTCATATATGGGTTGTTGGGTAATAGAATGACGGTAGTGTGGCGCGCCGGGCGCTGCGAATGCCGGAGATTCATACATGACGGTCTCAACAGAAGTCGACCATAACGACTACACAGGGAACGGCGTAACCACATCATTCCCGTATACCTTCCGTATATTCCAGAAAACGGATTTGATGGTTCAGGTTGTTGACCTGAGCGAAAACATTACCGTGCTGACTCTCGATACTGACTATAGCGTGACGGGGGCGGGAACGTATTCAGGCGGCAGCGTGGTGCTGTCATCGCCGCTGGCGAATGGCTGGCAGATTTCGATATCTCGATCGCTGCCCGTTACCCAGGATACAGACCTGCGCAACCAGGGCAAGTTCTTCGCCGAAGTCCACGAGGATGCTTTCGACAAACTGACGATGCTGATCCAGCAGTGTTTCAGTTTTTTGCGGCTGGCGCTGCGCAAGCCATCATTCATCGCAAACTACTACGATGCACTGAATAATCGCATTCGTAACCTTCGTGACCCGTCACAGGCACAGGATGCAGCGACAAAGAAGTATGTTGATGAAAGCGTGGCTGGCTCAAGTTCACATGCTGACGACCTCTTCAAAAGAACTCTGAGAGTACCAGAGTCATCCGTTCAGCCATTACCTGCTGTTGATATACGCAAAGGTATGCTCCAGGGGTTCAATAGCTTTGGTGATCCAGTAGCAATTGCAGGGCAAACAGAGACTGCAGACCTGGCATTAAAGTTAGCTGCATATTTTGGCACATCCCTTATTGGCATGCCGTTATCAGGAAATCTATTTGATCTCGTTAAAAACATGGTTACACCAGCAATGTTCCATGCAAATGCGGGTAATACAGATAACGGTGGCATTGGATTTGCTCATGATAATTCGCTGTGTTTCCAGAAAATGTTTAACGCTGTACGCGATAACGGCGGCGGATTAGTCATCATTGATGATGAATACTGCGTTGATTTTTGTCTTTTCCTGCACACGAATACAACGGTGATGTTTGTGGGAAGGGGGGCTATGCAGTTTATTAACCCTCGCTCTGCAACAACCGGTAGAGGTGGGTTTATAATCGGGAGTAGTCGTGAATTTAACTTTGACCAGGCGTGGAGCTTGTATCAGTCTGGTAATTATCCCGGCTCGATCGTTAACGCTTCGTTCACTGATCCCGCACAGAAGCAATATTTGCGTGATAATCAGCAATTTGTTCAGGCTGAGCGTGTTAATTTCATTAACCCAGTAATAAAGTCATATTACACAGACTCAACATATTGGGGCGGATTTGCGATTAACTGTGTTAACGCTCAGCACATCAGAATACTTAACCCAGTATTCAGTGGATGGACTGAAGGTGTCAATGTTGGTTCTGACGTCCCGCCGAATACGCCTTCGTGTTATGACGTGAAAATTATTAACATGCGAGTTATTAATGCCGATCTCGTTCGCACTTACTATGCTGGTTTTTTCTATGCAAACTCAACTAATATCGAAATTTCTGGAGGGTCACTTGAAACCCCTCTCACAGCAGGGACAAGCAACGGTAGTTTTGGTGCAACAAACTTCACTGAAGATTGTGTGATTAGAGATATCAACGTTCCTAATCTTGGTCGCACTGTATCCTCAGAAGGTATCCTCATTAACAACTCAAAGGGTTGTTTAGTTAAAAACATAAAAATGGGGAATGCTAAATCAGCCGTCAGTACGTTTTATGTCGATGCAACAACTAATGATGCAAATAACCCAAACTTTATAGATGGGGTCGAGGCTAACAATTGCGATCAGGCTTTGGCTGTAACTGGTAAATACGCATTGTTTTCTAACGTAAAGGCTGTCAATTGTCTGCAGGAACTTTTTTTCAGAAATGCTAACGCAACAGGAAACAGATTTAAAAGTAAGCCAGACTCGATCACTATCAGTGATTCAAGTGCCAACCTTAAATACTGGTACCTGATTAACAATACGGTTAGCGGTTGGCGTAGGAAGTATACATGGTTACGCCCCCTTGATATTTTAAGGACGCCATTCACTTCACTATCTTCATGGAACTCTAATAATTCTGTGAAATTCAATAGTGGGGCAACTGGTACATTCCTTTATAAAATACCAGAAAGCATAACTGCAGTATCAGGATTTACTGCTTATGGAGACTTTAGCGTTGGTGCTGCAGCGGCTGCAACTGATTCTGTATGTACGATAGATATTATTTCAATGGCGGCCGTAGATGGAAACCAGACGGCACCGGTAGTTCTTCTTACCGCGTCAGTTTCTGCGCATGCTAATGGCGATGGAATATGGTCACTCTCTGCAGATGTACAGTCCACATCTCCTGGGTATCTTCCAATGGAAGGCGCTGCAAGTGGGGTAGATAACACCATGTATCTCCGTGTTACATATTCAAACGGTGTAGCAAACAACACCTTAAAAGAAATTGGTTTACGTCTCTATGGAGTATAAGAAATGAAAGGCACAGACACTAAGCAGGTTGATTATTTATATCGTGGAATTATGGATTATTTCAGTGGGATGTCAGGGCTGGACATAACTATTGAGCAAATTTCGGCAAGAGACAAGTTTATTGCAGATAGCGCCATAGTTTGTGATGACTCTTTAGATGAAGAGGTTATCGGTCTTCATGATGAATTTGTGTCCGCCGAAGGGGATCCTTTAAAACAGAAAGAAATCATAGAGAGAGCTATCGAGTTACTGCACCCTTCATAATTATTACCGTTTATTCATATGTGGGTTATTGTGTATGATGAGCTTACCAACTTCAGGAGGTTCATCATGCATAGTAAACGGTGGTCACCATGTCAGGAACGCTAACCGCTGATACGGTAAATCAGGGGCTTAGCTACGGAGCACTGGCGGCAGTCGTCGCCGGAGTTCCGCCGGAAGTGGCGCTGGGCTCACTCGCGGGGGCGGTAATATTTGTCACCTCAGCGGTTGAATATCCTATCCGGCGCCGCGTTCTTCTGTCCCTTCTCAGTTTTCTCTGCGGTCTTCTCTTCTATAAGCCTACGGCATCAGTCCTTATCGGGCTGGCCAGCATGATCCCGACAATCACTCAGGACTCTTTCGAGCGCGGCATTGTGTATTCCGCCGGCGCTTTCGTTGCGTCAATTGTCGCCGTTCGGGTTGGCATCTGGCTGTATCACCGCTCTGATAATCCACGCGATTTAATCCCGGGAGGAAAAGACGATGACAGGCCATGATCTGCTGCTTATCGCCAACGCCATCATATGCGCAGGTATTGCGCTACGGGTGATGTTCTTTCAGCGCAACGGATCGCGGCACCGCCGGTGGGGGGGATGGATTGCCTATTTCCTGATTGTATCGGCGGCTAGCATTCCGGTACGGGCGGCGTATTCATTCTTCTACCACTTCCCCATGACCGCAGATCTGTCTGAGGTCGTCATTAATGCTGTGATGCTTGCCGCTGTGCTGAAAACTCGCGGCAACGTCGTGCAAATTTTCAAGATATCGAGGTCGTAACATGGACATTAACCAGTTTCAGAAAGCAGCTAGCATCAGCGATGTGCTGGCCACGCGCTGGCATCCGCACATCGTGGCGGCCATGAAAGAGTTTGGCATCATCAAGCCGCTGGATCAGGCGATGTTTATTGCCCAGGCCGGGCATGAAAGCGGCGGTTTCAGCCGCCTGGTAGAAAGCTTTAACTACAGCATTGCCGGTCTCGCTGGCTTTGTGCGCGCCGGGCGGCTGACTCAGGACCAGGCCAACGCGCTAGGCCGCCGCCAGGGTGAGCCGTCATTACCGCTGGTGCGCCAGCGCGCTATCGCCAATCTGGTGTACAGCAAACGCATGGGAAATAACGGACCTGGTGACGGTTATAACTTCCGTGGTCGCGGACTTATCCAGATCACTGGTCTGACTAATTACCGGGACTGCGGCAATGGATTGAAGGTTGATCTGGTTACTCAGCCTGAACTGCTGGCACAGGACGAGTATGCGGCGCGCAGCGCGGCGTGGTTCTTCGCTACAAAAGGTTGCCTCAAATATACCGGTGACCTGGCGCGCGTCACGCAGATCATTAACGGCGGCCAGAATGGTATCGACGATCGCCGGGTGCGTTACCTGACTGCCAAGAAGGCGCTGTCCTCATGATCACAGCATTCGTGAAAGCGTACTGGAAACAGCTGCTTATTACCGCGATGCTTGCTGCTCTGTTGACCGGTGGCGTTGTCGTCTGGAATGTTCACGGTGACAGGCAGTACGACGCTGGATATACGCAGGCGAAGGCAGACCGCAAAGCAGAAGATGAGAAAGCTCGTCAGCACGACGAACAGGAGAAAGCAACCAATGAACGTGAAGCCCAGCAGAGGATCGACCAGGCGCGCAATGATGCTCTTGATGCTGCCGCTCGCGCTGGTCGGCTGCAGCAACAGCTCGTTGCCATCCGTGAGCAGCTCAGGCAGTATAACGCCACTGTCGGCGCTGGGTCGTCAGCCGCCGACACCGGAATTTTGCTCACCGACGTGTTCGAAAAATCTCTCGAACGAAACCGACAGCTGGCAGAATACGCTGACCGGGCAGCAGAAGCCGGAAGGGTCTGCGAAAGGCAGTACGATCAACTGACGAAACAGGGTACTGTATCCCGGTGACGGTATATAAAACGGTACGCAGAATTTATAGTTTCATAAACTTGTTTTCAGTCAATTAGTTACAATCGCTGTAAATAATTGAGTGGGAATAAAATTTATTCTTTGCGGTAATTGAATAAAAATAATGCCATTAATGATTGACGTCATTAATGGCATTTTTCATTTTAATATCAAAGGATTACGGAATTACCTGAGGCGATGAATACCGATACGCCGGGCTTCTACTGTTATCCCCGTTCTTCAATCGCCGCTGGCGTATTCTCCCGCTGACACCATGCAATGGCCATCGCCAAAGCTGCCACCATCACAGCCAGCGCGGCGGAAACGGCTAAGCTTCCCCTCAACCCGAAATGATGATTTAGCCATGCGTAGGCAAACGGCGATATGGCGGCCAGCAGTTGCGCGGGAATCAACAGAATGCCGGTTAGCCGGGCATAATCCTCGGCGGCAAAGAGCTGCAGCGGTAAAGTGGCCTTAAACACGGTGGTCAGGCCGTTGATCGCGCCGTAACCCAGTACAAATCCGCCGGCCGCCCACGACAGAAAAGCGCTGCTCAGTCCAAGCGCAAAGCAGAGCGGCATCAGCGAGGTCGTCAATATCGTTAGCCGCAGCGGTGTGAGCGCGGAGCCGGATACCACTTCGAGAAAACGCGCGCCGGTTTGTCCAATTCCCCATAGCATTCCCACCGCGACAGGGAGCCCAACGCTGGCGATGAACTCGGGAAGATGCGTTGACGTGCCGTTGGATACAAAGGTAACCAGCGCAATCAACGACGCGTACAGCAGGGCCGGACGTCTATCATGCTTTGACTGCTGCTGGTTTTTTTTCACCCTTACCGGCAACGGTAATTTGGTATTCGGCATTTTCCACAACAGCAGAGCGCTAAGCAGGCCAAACAGGGCGTAGACCAGCAGCGCGTGCCGCCAGTCCATCCGCGTCAGCAGCCAGGCGCCAAGCGGCCAGAACAGGGCCGAGGCTAATCCTCCGGCCAGCGTCACGCGCGATATGGTCAACCTGGCACGCTGCCCGTAAAGATTCACCAGCGCCGCGAACAGCGCGTCGTACAGCGCCAGCCGCATACCGATGCCGGTCAGAAGCCAGGCGGCGAACCAGCCCGTCAGGCTATGGACGTAAGCCATCAGCAGACACCCCGCTGAAATCGCCAGCGTACCGGTAATAACTATTCGCTGGCCGCCAAAGCGGGCAAGAAGCCGGGCGATAAACGGAGAAAGCGTCGCCATCATGAGCATGGCGAGGGTCAGTCCGAAATAGATTTCCGTGGCGGTCCAGCCGGTCTCCTGAGCGATAGCCCTGGCAAAAGTGCCGGGCATATAAAACGAGATTCCCCAGTTAATCAGCTGATTGCACCCGGCGGCCAGCGTGATAAAGCCCGGCGCGGAGTGCGAGTTCGCAGGTGTATTCATGATTTTCCATTCAGTTACGCTGTTGTCGGCAGCATACCTTGCGCGCTATTGTGCAGGCAGGCCGGTCCGTTTATGACCCTTATAAGAGAAACTTTGTGATGATGACGCTCAATCTGGGAAATCTGGCGACGTTCCGCCTGGTCGTACAGCGCGGGAGCTTCTCCGCTGCGGCAGACGTACTGGGATTGTCGCAGCCTGCGGTCAGCCTGCAGGTACGTCAGCTGGAACAGTTTCTACAAACCAGGCTGCTTGAGCGCACCGGGCGGGGAATTAAAGCGACGGCGGCCGGAATCGCATTGCTGGCGCATAGTGAGCAGATTGAACTGGCGGTGGGCGCGGCGGTGCAATCGGTGAGTGAATTCAATCGTGAAATCAGCGGCTCGGTAACGCTGGGATCCGGAGCAACCGCCTGTATTCATCTGCTACCTCCGTTACTGCAGAAGCTACATCATGAGCATCCTTTATTGACGGTGAGGGTCACGGTTGGCAATACGCTTGAGGTGGTTCGGGCTATTGAAGAGAATCGGCTCGACCTTGGGCTTTGTACGCTACCGGCGAATGGACGCAGTCTGGCGGTTATGCCGGTGTTAGAGGAGGAGTTTGTGTGTATTTTCAGCGATGGGCAGGATGAGTTACCGTGGTCGCTGACGCCAGAGATTCTGCAATCATTACCGCTAATCGCTTTTGAATCGGGAAGCGGAACCCGGGATCTGATCGATGGCTGGTTTCTTGCCGATGGGCGGGCGATAGCGCCAGTCATGCAGTTAGGCAGCATTGAGGCGATTAAGCGCATGGTACGTGCGGGGTTGGGGTTCAGCATTGTACCGAGAATGGCGGTAGAGCATCCGCAGGATCGTATTGGCTTAAATGTTCAATCACTGACTCCGCTGCTGCATCGTCAGTTAGGCATAATCATGCGGCAGGATAAAATTATCAGCAAAGGTATTGCTGAGATCCTGCGTTTACTGCAGAAGTTGGAGAATGGTCAGGCGTAGCGTGTTTTCAATAAAGCAATGGCTGAATCAACCAGCGGATGGTGACGCTCGCTGTTCCACGCCGCCGCCGCGGTAACAACCATCTGCTTCTCTTCCAGGGCCTTTATCACCACATTAGCCGGCGCCAGTTTGCGGGTGGAGGCGGGAACCAGCGCGATGCCCTGGCCGCAGCTGACGAACGCAATTTGTGAACTTACCGAGCGGACCTCATGCAGAATGCGGGGAGTAAAACCGTGGGTGCGACACAGCGAGGTGAGGAGATCAAACCAGGCCGGGCTGACCTGGCGAGCAGACATTACCATCGGCTCCTTTGCCAGCGCGCGCAGGCTGACGCGATGCTGTAAGGCCAGCGGATGATCGACCGGTAGCGCGACAGCCAGGCGTGACTCTTCCAGCGGCAAAGTCGTGATGTGGCCTTCGGTCTCACCTTCCAGGCGCACAAAAGCCAGATCCAGTTCACCGTTCTCCAGTGCGGGGATCGCATCGACACTATCGATTTCCCGGATAAATATTGTTAGCCCGGGCGTAGCGCGCTTAAGCTCCTCAAGCAGTGGGGGTAAGGTCTCCAGCATGGCCGAGGTTATCGCCCCGATATTCAATACCGCCGAGTGGCCTGCGGCGATTTCATCGACGGTTCTGCCCAACTGGCTGAGCTGGTCGGCGAACTGGCGTACCGCGGGCAGGAGTGCGGCTCCGGCCGGACTCAGGCGGGTCCCGCGCCGCGAACGCTCGAACAGCTGGAGTTTCAGCCCGTGCTCCAGGAGCTTGATTTGTTCCGTTAGCGGCGGTTGCGACATCCCGAGGCGCAGCGCCGCGCGGCCAAAGTGTTCCTCTTCCGCAACTGCGAGAAACATCCACAGCTGCTTAATACGACGAAAATCAATATTGCTCATGAGAGATATTCTGTTACTTATTTAGTATCACAGAGTTTATTTTATAAGAATTTACATATCAACATAGCTGGTTATGATTCCAGCCCGGGAATGATAAGCAATGAGGATATGATGAATATACAGCCGGAGTTGACATGGCAGCGCTTGCCAATGACGGTGCAGGGCATCGGGCTTGATATCGCGTCCATTAGCCGTGAAGGAACGGGGGAGCCGGTCGTCTTTCTTCACGGTTTTGGCTCCAGCAAAGAGGATTACGCTGATTTCGTGCGCCATCGAGCCTTTGAGGGGCAGCCGTTTATTGCCTGGGATGCACCGGGTTGTGGTGAGAGCCAATGCGCTGATTACAGCAAGATGGGGTTACCCTTTCTGCTTGAGACGGCGCTGAAGGTGATTTCCCACGCGGGGTTTACGCGCTTTCACCTGGTCGGCCATTCAATGGGAGGATTAACATCGCTTCTGCTGGCGCACGCTTTCCCCGAGCGAGTGCTAAGTTTTGTGAATATTGAGGGCAATATCGCGCCGGAAGACTGCTTTTTGAGCCGGCAAATTGTGCAATATGCTGAGCCGGACGCGGAACGTTTCTTCGCGCGCTTTATTGAACGCACTCGCCAATCGCCAGCCTGGGCCAGCGCGCTCTATGCCAGCAGCCTGCCGCAAAAGGTTCGCGCTGAGGCGGTGCCGGGGATTTTCTCTTCGATGGTGGATTATACTGACCACGGTGAGCTAATGGCGAAATTCCTTAATTTACCGTGTCCAAAAATGTTTATGTACGGCGACCAGAATGCCGGGCTAAGCTATTTATCTTCTATTGCCCGCCGTGGTGTAAAGTTAGCGGAAATTCCGCATTGCGGGCATTTCCCTATGTATTCAAACTCGCCGGAGATGTGGCGACAGATAGCTTTATTGCAGCAGGCCTCACGATGAATAAAGCGTCATCTTCACAGCTGATCGGCGTGCTATTTTCCGTCTGCGCGGCTTTTGGTTTCTCGTTTAAGGCAATATTCGTCAAGCTTGCCTACGAGCAGGCAACGGTAGATGCCATTACTTTACTCATGCTGCGGATGACCCTGTCGTTACCTTTCGTTATCCTGGTTGCTCTACGGGTGCTGCGTAGCGGTGTACCACTGCAGCGTCGTGATTATCTGCTGCTACTGCTGCTGGGAATAGTGGGGTATTACGGTTCGGCGATCCTGGATTTTATGGGCCTGCGCTATATTACCGCCGGGCTTGAGCGGCTGATCTTATTTACCTACCCGGCGCTCACTATTCTGATTGGCGTCCTGTTTTTGGGTAAGCGTTTCGAAAAAAAGGTACTCCTGGCCTTAGCGCTCTCCTGGTCGGGAATTCTGCTGGCGTTTGTCCACGATCTGCAGATTAGCGGTGATATGCACAGCCTGGTGCTCGGTGGTGGTCTGATCGCCGCTGCGGCCTTACTGTATGCCATTTATAATGCCGGGTCAGAGGTGGCAATCCGGCGTATGGGGTCGATGAAGTTCTCGGTTCTTGCCCTGCTGGTTTCATCTCTTGCCACGCAAACCCATTTTTATCTTGCTCAACCGTTATCCGCGCTTAACCTGCCGTGGCAGGTATATCTATGGTGTGGCGCGATGGCGCTCTTCTCAACCGTATTACCGATCTTCTGGCAGTCGGCGGCCGTGCAGCGCATTGGTGCGGAACGCGCCGTGCTGATCGGCCTTCTGGGACCAATGCTAACCGTATTCTTTAGCTGGTGGTTACTGGGAGAACCCATTTCGCTGGCACAAATAGCGGGCACATTGTTAGTGATGGCTGGTGTGCTGGTTGTGCTTCGGCATTAGTCTTTTTGAGCGTTTATTTTTGCTCAGGCGCTTTTGCTGAATCCGAAGGCTCAACGGTGATAGTGGATTGCTGCGATTGCTTTTTGTCCTGATGAAGGTACCAGGCACCAATGGAGGAGTAGACAAAGCGTCCAAAGAAGAAGATAAAGCTGATAAGCAGTACGATACGGGTCATGCGACGGTTAAATCGATGTCGTTTACGCATACTGGGTGCCTGACTCACAAAAGGTTCCTTAAAGTATACCCAAAGGCTGGGCGATGTGCGTATTAAGGCACAGGAAAGCGGAAGGGTCAATTGATGAGGATGTAAAAATCCCGCAGGCAAAACATTAATTAATGTTATATAAGATAATCCTCGTATTTACATGCTTTCTGCTTATGGCGGATGAATGTTAAAAAAACGGTATTATTAATATCAGCTACGTGATTTCTTGATTTATATCAATCGTCTGTTCGCAGCGATAACTAAAATCACCAGCCAGTTCCGCGTTGTTATTCCTGGCGCGATTATGACGGTTGGTTGGATGCCTGCCTGAATACACCCTGCAGGATTTAGGGTTATCCGTAGAGCATCTATGAACTTAATTAAACTTTACAGGCAATATCGGGATAAATGGTGGGCGCTACCGCTTATCTTACCTGTATGTTTGCTTCCCGTGTCACGATGGGCAAATACCGTTGCGTTGCTGGATGGTAATGAAGTCTCTCTTTACTATTTACCCCTGGCGCTAGTACTGAGCCTGATGCTGTTTTTCGGCTGGGCCGCATTACCAGGGATCGTTCTCGGGTTGTTGCTTTCCATTACGCGCGGCATGTCGCTGGAAGATACTATCGGCGTCATTTTCCATTTTCTTATTCCGACCGTTTTATGCTGGGGCGGTTATCGCGTTTTTGTCCCGCGAAGGCAGCAAATCTCGCATGGCAACGTAAGTCTGATGCCTCAGCGATTGTTCTGGCAGATGCTGTTGCCGTCCCTGATCTTTCTTATCCTGTCGCAGCTGGCCGAGTATCTGGGCATTCATCCACGCGCTACCGGGTTGATAGGGGTCAATCCCTTAAGTTTGCGTTCGCTTATCACCTTCCAGGCCCTGATGGCGGGATGTTTAACCGGCGTGCCGTTGTGCTACTTCGTTATTCGAACTATCCGCAATCCGCTTTATATCCGCGGGTTTATATCGCAAATTCGCTTACAGATCGATCCAAAAATAAAGCGCTTTGAATTTGTTATATGGGCAGTGGTGCTGATAATTCTATTATTCCTTCTATTGATGCCGCTGAATAGTACGAGCACCATATTCAGTACAAATTATACGTTATCCTTGCTGATGCCGGTGATGTTATGGGGGGCGATGCGCTTTGGCTATCGCTTTATTTCATTAGTCTGGTCACTTGTTTTAATTATTATTATTCACTTTCACTATCAATATCTCCCGCATTCCCCGATTTATAACAATCAGCTGGCGATCACCTCCTCCAGCTATCTGGTGTTTTCATTTATTATCGCCTATATGGCAATGCTGGCGACGCAGCAGCGAGTTTTTTACTCGCGCATGCGTCGGATGGCCTTCATCGATCCGGTCGTTCGCTTGCCTAATATCCGGGCGCTGAGTCGGGCGTTAAATAAATCCTCCTGGTCCGTGCTGTGTTTCCTGCGCATTCCTGAACTGGAAATATTGGGCCGCCACTACGGTGTTCTGTTGCGTATTCAGTACAAGCAGCTGCTGGCCGAGTCGCTCAGCGAGTTACTGCGCCCTGGGGAGGATATCTACCAGATGGCAGGGCATGAGCTGGTGGTTCATCTGAACAGTGAAGGCCATCAGAAGCGCATTCCCCAGCTCTATGAGCACCTCAAAAAATTTCGTTTTGTCTGGAATGGTATGCCGCTGCAGCCGCCCGTGGGATTCAGCTATTGCAACGTTCGCTCGCCGGTGATGCATCTGCATTTGCTGCTTGGCGAACTCAACAGCGCGGCCGACCTTTCTCTGGCGACCGGAAGCCCTGAAAACTTACAGCGCCGCGGCGCCATCAATCTGCAGCAAGAGCTGAAAGACAAAGTCGCGATAATGAATCAGCTGGTGAAGGCGCTTGATCAGGATCGGTTCCTCCTGATGGCGCAGCCGATTGTCGGCATCCGCGGGGATAGCTACCACGAAGTCCTGCTCAGGATGTTGAACGACAATGATGAAATCGTCATGCCGGATATCTTTTTACCGGTAGCACACGAGTTTGGCTTCTCGGCGCGTATTGATAGCTGGGTACTCGAACATACGCTTATGTTTATGGACAAGCAGCGCAAGAAGCTGCCGGGAATGCGTCTGGCGATAAATATCTCACCTTTTTCAGTGAGCAACAGCCATTTTCATCAACAGGTGCAAGCGCTGCTGGAGCATTACGACATTGAGCCCTGGCAGATTATTTTTGAGCTGACTGAAAACCATTCACTGACAAATCCGGAACAGGCGCGTAAAACCCTGGCGCAGCTTCAGGAGCTGGGATGCCGGGTGGCAATTGATGATTTTGGCACCGGTTATGCCAGCTACGCGCGGCTGAAAACGATGAATGCGGATTTGCTGAAAATTGACGGCAGTTTTATTCGTAATCTGGTCTCCAGCAGTCTGGACTATCAGGCCGTTGCTTCCATTTGCCTGCTGGCCCGGATGAGAAACATGCAGGTAGTGGCCGAATATGTCGAAACGCCGGAGATTCGCCAGGCGGTAATTTCGCTGGGGATTGACTATATGCAGGGCTACGAGATTGGCAGACCAGCGCCGCTTGAGGCGCTGGTTGAGGCTTGACAGGACAACGGGCCGGAATTCCGGCCCGCGTGAGATAAACTAGCTGGCCGCGTCAGGCTTCTCTTCCTCGCTGATTTTTAGCCACCAGTCAGGTACGCCTTCCCAGTACTCCTGCTCTTTTTCCAGATCGAGCAGTACCAGCGCATTCTGGCTAAACCAGTCGTGCGGGAAGGTCAGCGTCCAGTGGTTGGCCTCGGTTTTCAGCGTGAGGGTCGGCGGCGTGGTCGTCGCCTGGCGCTGGTTATTCAACAGCACGCCAAGGCGCAGCAGCTGAATCAACGGCAGAAACTGCTTTTTCTTAAACAGCGTAAAACGCGGCAAATCATCCAGCTTAATCGCTTTACGGTGATAGCGAACCAGGGTGGCCATCAGCATTTGCTGTTCCTGATTAAAGCCCGGCAGATCGCTATGTTGCAGAATATAAGCCGAATGACGGTGCATGCCGCTGTGGTTAATGTTTAAGCCAACTTCATGGAGCATGGTTGCCCATTTCAGCAGCGCCGCCAGATGCGGATTGGCAAGCTTGGGATTCTGCTCCTGCCATTGCTCATAAATATGCGTGGTGGTCTCCAGCACGCGTCGCGCCTGCTCACGGTCGATGTTGTACTGGTTCGCCAGGCTTTGCGCGGTGCGGCTACGGATATCCTGATGACGGAAACGTCCTTCCATCTCGTACAGCACGCCCTCGCGCAGCGCGCCGTCGGACAAGCGCAGCTCTTTAATCGCCAGCGCGTCAAATACTCCGCACAGGATAGCCAGACCGGGCGCAAAAACGGCTTTTCGATCTTCAGACAGCCCGGGCAGGCTCAGCGAGTCGAAGTTTTTATACTTCAGCAGCTCTTCGACCAGCATCTCGAGGCGCTCCGGAGTGATGAACCCGTCTTTCTCGCCCATCGCCACCAGCACTTCGTGAGCAGCTTTAATGGTGCCGGACGCGCCCAGGGCCACGTTCCACCCCTGGATGCGGAACTGCCAGGCCAGCGTTTCCAGCTTCTGCACGGCTGAAAGTCTCGCGCGCTGGAAATTCTCTTTATTGATGACGCCGCCAGCAAAATAGGCCTGAGAGAAGCTCACGCAGCCCATACGGCGGCTTTCCACCAGGCGAGGTTCGAAATCCTCGCCGATAACCAGCTCGGTAGAGCCGCCGCCGATATCGATGACCAGCTTACGGCCTCGTTCCGGCTGCGTATGCTCAACGCCCATAAAAATCAGACGCGCTTCTTCATTGCCGGGGATGATTTCAATCGGGTAAGGGATGACCTGCTCCGCGCGCTTGAGGAATTCTGCGGCGTTTGTCGCCTGGCGCAGCGTGTGCGTGCCGACGATGCAGACGCTGGATGGGTCAAAACCCTGCAGGCGCTCGGCGAATAGCGACAGGCAGTTCAGCCCGCGCGCAATAGCCTCTTCGCTCAGTACAGAGTTTTCATCCAGGCCGTCGGCCAGATGTACGCGCTGTTTCAGACGACCGATGATCTGCATTGCTCCGTCAACGACACGGGCGATCACCATATGAAAACTGTTCGAACCGAGGTCGACCGCAGCGAACTCCTGCGGCCGAGGGGCATTTTCGTTTATTGGCATAGGTTAATCGGGCTGTTCAAGTGATTTGAGGTAGTCGTATATCGCCATCTGTGCGCGCACTTTGCGGCGATTGCCGCGCGGCACGTAGCGATTACTCAGTTCTTTATCAAGATAGCGTGCTTTGACCGTATCGTTGAAGAGGAGATCGAAAATATCGAGTACGCGCTGTTTCAGACGCGGATCCAGCAGCGGTGCGGCCACTTCAATACGATAGTCAATATTGCGCGTCATCCAGTCCGCGGACGATAGCCAAACCTGCTTATCGCCGCCGTTTTCAAAGCAATAAACGCGGTCATGCTCAAGGAAACGGTCAACAATGCTGATGACGCGAATATTTTCGCTGATTCCTTCGAGGCCAGGGATCAGCGAGCACATGCCGCGAATAAGCAAATTAACCGGAACGCCTGAGCTGGAGGCGGCGTAAAGGCGGTCTACCAGGCCTTTATCGACCAGATTGTTCAGCTTCAGGGTGATTCCTGATGGCTGACTATTTTGTGCGTTGGCGATCTCGCGATCGATCATCTCATAAAGCAGTCGGCGCGAGTTTTGCGGCGATACCAGCAGGTAATCGAAGCTGACCGGACGATAGGGGTTTTCGATAAAGTTAAATACCCGGCGGACTTCATTGGTGATGCGCGCATCGGCGGTCAGCAGCGAATAGTCGGTGTACAGACGCGCGGTTTTTTCGTTGAAGTTGCCGGTACCTATGTGCGCATAGCGCACGACTTCATCACCCTCTTTACGCGAAACAAGGAACAGCTTGGCGTGAATTTTGAGACCCGGGGCGGAGAAGATAACGTGCACGCCAGCTTCGGTCAGGCGTTTAGCCCAGTGAATATTGGCTTCTTCATCGAAACGCGCCTGCAGCTCCACGACCACGGTCACTTTCTTACCGTTGTGGGCGGCGTGAATCATCGAGTCGATAATTCGTGAATCTTTCGCTACGCGGTAGATGTTGATTTTGATGGCCAGCACGCTCGGGTCGAAAGAGGCCTGGCGCAGCAGCTCAAGCACGTGTTCGAAAGTGTGGTACGGATAATAAAGCAGCACGTCGCGTTCGCGAATTGCATCAAAGCCGTTACGGAATTTATCGAACCACAGATGGCGCAGACGCGGCATCGGTTTATTCACCAGATTGGCTTTGCCGACGTTGGGGAAGCCGATAAAGTCTTTAAAATTGTGGTAACGACCGCCCGGCAGCATAGAGTCGTAGTTAGAGATGGAGAGCTTGTCGCGCAGCATTTCGACCATCGCGTCCGGCATATCGCGCTGATAGACGAAGCGCACCGGCTCGGCGGTCAGACGCTGCTTCAGGCTGGAGGACATCAGCTCCATCAGGCTCGATTCCATCTCATGCACCAGATCGTATTCGGCATCACGCGTCATTTTCATCGAGTAGGCATTCAGCGCATCGTAATCGAAAAAGCCCTTGAAGATATCATCCAGACAATAGCGCAGAATGTTGTCTAACAGAATCATTGGCTTGCGACGGCGCGGCGCTTCCGGCGGCAGATTCACAAAACGCGGCACCTTGTCTGATGGAATCTCGAGAAGCGCGTAATTGATGCTATCCCCGCGAATAATCTCGACGGCCAGATAGGTGTAATCATCCTTCAGAAACTGCACCAGATCCGTTTCGCGGTTAATCAGGATCGGCGTAATGTGCTGACGAAGATACAGCTTGAAGTAGTTGCGCAGCCAGGACTGCTGGTTGACGGAGAGCTGGCGTTCGTTAATCAGGAAAATCTGGTTACGCGCCATCTCCAGCAGCAGCTCATTGTATAAACCGTCAAACTCCTGATCGGCCTTGAGCACGCGAGCCTGGATTTTTCCCAGCAGATGGCGAGAGTGTGCGGTACTGCCTTGTTCTTCGCTAATGATGATGCGGCGCTTCAGTTCGGCAAAGCGCACCTTGTAAAATTCATCGAGGTTGTTGGAGTAAATCCCCAAAAAACGCATGCGCTCGATCAGCGGATTGCTTTTGTCCGCCGCTTCCTGAAGTACGCGCTCGTTAAAGGATAACCAGCTGAGTTCTTTTTCGATGTATAGCTTTTCCTGGCCCATTACAGCTCACACTCCGTTTTACTCACAGGACATAGACTATTATGACGAAATTTTCCGCATAGCGATTCACTCTGTCACAACAATATGACAGTAAGAAGAATTATTTCTCCAATATATTTGATTGTTAAACGATTTTAATCAAAAAAAAGCCCCACGTGGATAAAACGCAGGGCGGGAGGTTACTCTTCGGCAGCGTAGCCTTGCGGCGGTAGCTTCACTTCATCAAGCCAGGCTTCGTTGCCCTCCGCGCGCAGGCGGCCGTCGACAAACCAGCTAATAGCCAGGGGATAGATATCGTGTTCCTGCGCCTGTACGCGGGCGGTAATGTCGTCTTCGGTATCTTCAGCGAAAACCGGCACCTTTGCCTGCAATACCACCGGACCGCCGTCCAGCTCATCGGTCACGAAATGCACCGACGTCCCGTGCTCCTCATCGCCATTTTCCAGCGCCTGGCGATGGGTATGCAGCCCCGGATATTTTGGCAGCAGGGAAGGGTGGATATTCAGCATCCGCCCCTGATAGTGGGCGACAAAAGCCGGACTAAGAATACGCATATAGCCGGCCAGTACCACCAGATCCGGCGCATAGGCGTCGATCTCGTGCATCAGCTCGCGATCGAAGGCTTCCCGGTTGGCAAACTGGCTGGCGGCGAGGGCGTGAGCCGGAATATTCGCCGCGCGCGCGCGCTCAAGGCCGAACGCGTCGGCCTTGTTGCTGAAGACTGCACGCAGGGTGCCGTTGATTTTTTTCCGGGCGCAGGCGTCGATAATCGCCTGCAGGTTGCTACCGTTGCCGGAAATCAGCACCACGATGTTTTTCATTCAATGACCACACGCTGTTCGGAATCAGAGGCTTTGATATACCCTATTTTCCACGCGTTTTCACCTTTGTCGTTCAGGAAGGCAATCGCCTTATCCGCCGCGTCTGCCGGCAGCGCGATGACCATGCCGACTCCGCAGTTAAAGGTGCGATACATTTCGTGGCTGCTGACGTTACCCGCGGTTTGCAGCCAGTTGAACACTTCCGGCCACTGCCAGGAAGATTCATCAATGACCGCCTGGGTGTTGTCCGGCAGGACGCGCGGGATATTTTCCCAGAAGCCGCCGCCGGTCAGATGGGCGATAGCGTGCACGTCTACGTTGGCAATCAGGTCGAGCACGGACTTCACATAAATGCGGGTCGGGGCCAGCAGGTGGTCAGCCAGCGGTTTGCCGTTGAGATCGGTGGTTTGCGGGTCAACGCCGCTGACTTCGATAATTTTGCGTACCAGAGAGTAGCCGTTTGAGTGCGGTCCGCTGGAGGCCAGCGCCACCAGCACATCGCCATCGGCTACTTTGCTGCCGTCGATAATTTCTGACTTTTCTACCACGCCGACGCAGAAACCAGCCACGTCATAATCTTCTCCGTGATACATGCCCGGCATTTCCGCCGTCTCGCCGCCCACCAGCGCGCAGCCTGACTGCAGACAACCTTCGGCAATGCCGCTGATTACGCTCGCCGCAGTATCAACATCCAGTTTGCCGGTCGCGTAGTAATCAAGGAAGAACAGCGGCTCGGCGCCCTGAACCACGAGGTCGTTTACGCACATGGCGACCAGGTCGATACCGATAGTGTCGTGGCGCTTCAGGTCCATCGCCAGACGCAGCTTGGTGCCGACGCCGTCGGTGCCGGAGACCAGAACCGGCTCGCGATACTTCTGCGGCAGCGCGCACAGCGCGCCGAATCCGCCCAGTCCACCCATCACTTCCGGGCGGCGAGTTTTCTTCACCACGCCCTTAATACGGTCGACGAGAGCGTTGCCTGCATCAATATCCACGCCGGCATCTTTATAGCTGAGAGAGGTTTTATCGGTCACTGCGAAGTCTCCACGCGTTTGCGGTAGCAATAAAAAACGGCGCAATTCTAACAGGGAAAGCAAACGTTTGCGAGCCTGCTTTGCAGTCGATGTAAAACGGCCGATAAGTGCGCAAATTTGATACCGTTCACGAAAAGGAAACCGGGTACATTCTTCTGCTTGCCAGCGTTCTCAGGAATAATCATCATGCCACTGAAACCGGTTTCTTTCCTGCTGCTACGCGAGATAAACCGAGAATTTGATGGATTCTGGAGGAAAGCTGAGGATGAAAATTGCCGCATTCGATATCGGTGGCACGGCGTTAAAAATGGGGGTAATGACGCGCGAAGGCGAGCTGCTGGATAAAGGAAAGCAGACCCTTATCGACAGCGATGGCGACCAGATCCTGCAGGCGATGCTGGCGTGGATCGCCGCTCACCCGGAATGTAAAGGAGTGGCGATCAGCGCTCCCGGCTACGTTAATCCGCACACCGGCTTTATCGAAATGGGCGGCGCCATCCGTAAGTTCGATAACTTCGCTATCAAGGCCTGGCTTGAGCAGCAGGTGCGATTGCCCGTCGCCATTGAAAATGATGCTAACTGCGTGCTGCTGGCCGAGCGCTGGCGGGGTAAAGCCGCCGACATGAGCAACTTCCTGGTCCTGACCATCGGCACCGGCATCGGCGGGGCGATTTTCTGTAATAACCAGTTGGTCCACGGCGCACGTTTCCGCGCCGGCGAATTCGGTTATATGCAAACCGCGCGTCCGGGCACCCGCGATGTGCGGCGCTATTCGATGAACGAAAACTGCACGCTGCGCGTGCTGCGCCATCGCTACGCTGAGCATCTCGGCAAAGCGCTGGATGACGTCACCGGCGAAGAGATTTTTGACCGCTACGATGCGGGCGACGCGACCTGTCGACGGCTGGTCGCTGAGTTCTTTAACGGCCTGGGTACCGGGCTTTACAACCTCGTTAACTTATTCGATCCGCAAACGATTTTGATCGGCGGTGGAATTGTGGAACGACCGGGATTTCTGGCGCTGCTGCGCGAGCATCTGGCCTGGTTTGGCATTGCGGAGTATCTCGACACCGTCAGCCACGGCAACGATGCCGGGCTGGTAGGCGCGGTTTACCATTTCAATCAGCAACACCGGTCGCAGAGCGGCGACTGCGCATAGGGAGAGAACATGTCTGGATTTAAAGAAGGTTTTCTGTGGGGCGGTGCGGTAGCGGCGCATCAGCTGGAAGGCGGCTGGAAAGAGGGCGGTAAAGGGGTGAGCGTCGCCGATGTGATGACCGCAGGCGCGCACGGCGTACCGCGCGAAATCACTGATGGCGTCCTGCCAGGGAAAAACTATCCCAACCACGAGGCGATTGATTTCTACCATCGTTATAAAGACGACGTTCAGCTGTTTGCCGAAATGGGCTTCAAGTGTTTCCGCACCTCCATTGCCTGGACGAGGATCTTCCCGCAGGGCGATGAGCAAGAACCTAACGAAGCCGGCCTGCAGTTTTACGATGACCTGTTCGACGAGTGCCTGAAGCACGGCATTGAGCCGGTGATTACGCTCTCCCACTTCGAAATGCCGTACCATCTGGTGACGGAGTACGGCGGCTGGCGTAACCGTAAGCTGATTGATTTCTTCGTCCGCTTTGCCCGAGTGGTGTTTACCCGCTACCAGCATAAAGTGAAGTACTGGATGACCTTTAATGAGATCAATAACCAGGCCAATTTCCACGAAGATTTTGCCCCGTTTACTAACTCCGGACTGAAGTATCTGCCGGGTGAAGACCGTGAGCCGGTGATGTATCAGGCAGCGCACTATGAGCTGGTCGCCAGCGCGCTGGCGGTTAAGGCCGCCCGCGAAATTAACCCGTCGTTGCAGGTGGGCTGCATGATCGCCATGTGTCCTATTTACCCGCTGAGCTGCGCGCCCAACGATATGATGATGGCGATGAACGCCATGCATCGCCGCTACTGGTTTACCGACGTTCACGTGCGCGGCAAATATCCGCAGCACCTGCTGAACTACTTCGAGCGCCGCGGTTTTAAACTGGATATCACCGAAGAAGACCGCGCGGCGCTGACTCAGGGCTGCGTCGATTATATTGGCTTTAGCTACTATATGTCGTTTGCCACGAAAGCAACGGATGACAATCCGCTGCTGGATTATGACGAAACCACCAGTCTGGTTTCCAATCCGTACGTGCAGAAGTCAGACTGGGGCTGGCAGATTGATCCGGTCGGGCTGCGCTACTCCCTGAACTGGTTCTGGGACCATTATCAGTTGCCGCTGTTTATTGTGGAGAACGGCTTTGGCGCCATTGACGTGCGCGAAGCGGACGGTTCGGTAGATGACCAGTATCGTATCGACTATCTCTCCGCCCATATCGCCGAGATGAAAAAAGCGGTTGTTGAGGATGGCGTCGACCTGATGGGCTACACCCCGTGGGGCTGTATCGATCTGGTCTCCGCAGGTACCGGCGAGATGAAAAAACGCTACGGGTTTATCTATGTAGATAAAGACAATGAAGGTAAGGGCACCCTGGCGCGTAGCCGCAAGAAATCTTTTGCCTGGTATCAGCAGGTTATCAGCAGCAACGGCGAAAAGCTATAAACAGCCCTAAAGCCCCATTCAGCCCCGCTTTCGCGGGGTTTTTTTATTTTGTTTTATACTGGCTCAGGCAGCGTAAAGCATTTTGGTTGATCCCGGTCAAACATATCGGCTATGGCGTAAAAGGAAAAAGGCGGTATAATCCGGCGATTTTTTTTGTGGCTGCCCCTCAGAGGAGAAAGAGAATGAAGATCGTGGAAGTGAAACACCCACTCGTCAAACACAAGCTGGGCCTGATGCGTGAGCACGACATCAGCACCAAACGCTTCCGTGAACTCGCCTCAGAAGTTGGCAGCTTACTGACTTATGAAGCCACCGCCGATCTGGCGACTGAAAAAGTGACCATCGAAGGCTGGAACGGCCCGGTAGAAGTTGAGCAGATCAAGGGTAAAAAAATTACCGTTGTGCCGATTCTGCGCGCGGGTCTGGGGATGATGGAAGGTGTGCTTGAGCACGTGCCAAGCGCGCGCATCAGCGTGGTAGGCATCTATCGTAACGAAGAGACCCTTGAGCCGGTTCCTTACTTCCAGAAGCTGGTATCCAATATCGACGAACGCATGGCGCTGGTAGTTGACCCGATGCTGGCAACCGGCGGCTCGATGATCGCCACCATCGACCTGCTAAAAAAAGCCGGCTGCTCCAGCATTAAGGTGCTGGTTCTGGTGGCCGCGCCGGAAGGTATCGCCGCGCTGGAGAAAGCGCATCCGGACGTTGAGCTGTATACCGCGTCCATCGACCAGGGCCTGAACGAGCACGGATACATTATTCCGGGGCTCGGCGATGCCGGCGATAAGATTTTTGGTACGAAATAAACGATGAAGTAGAAAAAGCCGACTTTAAGAGTCGGCTTTTTTTTGAATAAAACACACCAACAGCAATCAACAAACGACTCTCAGAGGAAAATGCCATGACGCGCCGTGCTATCGGGGTGAGTGAAAGACCGCCGCTTTTACAGACAATCCCGCTTAGTTTGCAACATCTGTTCGCCATGTTTGGCGCAACGGTACTGGTGCCCGTTCTGTTTCACATCAATCCGGCCACGGTACTGCTGTTTAACGGCATCGGAACGCTGTTATACCTTTTCATCTGCAAAGGCAAAATCCCGGCTTATCTGGGATCGAGCTTTGCGTTTATTTCTCCGGTACTGCTTCTGCTACCGTTGGGCTACGAAGTCGCTCTCGGCGGCTTTATCATGTGCGGCGTGCTGTTTTGCATCGTCTCCTTTATTGTCAAAAAAGCCGGCACCGGCTGGCTTGATGTGATGTTCCCCCCGGCGGCGATGGGCGCGATTGTTGCGGTTATCGGGCTGGAGCTGGCGGGCGTCGCGGCGAATATGGCCGGTCTGCTGCCCGCAGAGGGACAATCGCCGGACAGCAAAACCATCATCATTTCGATGGTGACGCTGGCGGTGACGGTCTTCGGTTCGGTGCTGTTCCGCGGTTTCCTGGCGATTATCCCGATTTTAATCGGCGTCCTGGTTGGCTACGCGCTCTCCTTCGTAATGGGCGTTGTCGATACGACGCCCATCGCCGAGGCTCACTGGTTCGCGCTGCCGACCTTCTACACCCCGCGCTTTGAATGGTTTGCGATTTTCACCATTCTTCCAGCCGCGCTGGTGGTGATCGCCGAGCACGTTGGGCATCTGGTGGTAACGGCCAATATCGTCAAAAAAGATCTGATCCGCGATCCGGGCCTGCATCGTTCAATGTTTGCCAACGGTCTCTCCACGGTGATCTCCGGCTTCTTTGGCTCCACGCCGAACACCACCTACGGCGAGAACATTGGCGTGATGGCGATTACCCGCGTTTACAGTACCTGGGTTATCGGCGGCGCGGCGATCATCGCGATTCTGCTCTCCTGCGTCGGCAAGCTGGCGGCGGCGATCCAGATTATCCCGCTGCCGGTAATGGGCGGCGTCTCTCTGCTGCTGTACGGAGTGATTGGCGCATCGGGTATTCGCGTGCTGATCGAATCAAAAGTCGATTACAACAAGGCGCAGAACCTGATTCTAACCTCCGTCATCCTGATTATCGGCGTGAGCGGTGCAAAAGTGCATATCGGCGCCGCCGAACTGAAAGGCATGGCGCTGGCGACGATTGTTGGCGTCGGCCTGAGTCTGATCTTTAAACTGATCGGCGTATTGCGTCCGGAAGAGGTCGTTCTCGACGCTGCCGATAGCGAAGAAGCAAAACATTGATCCTTATACCGGGCGGCGATCCTGCCCGGTTCTCTCCTTGCGTATTTCTGTGCTAAACTCTCCGCGTTTTTCTGAAAGCCTATGTTGAGGTCCATCTGAACGCACCGGCACAGCTCTCTTTGCCACTGTATCTTCCCGATGATGAAACTTTCGCAAGTTTCTGGCCGGGTGATAACCCTTCTCTTCTTGCCGCCCTGCAAAATGTGCTGCGGCAGGAGCATAGCGGATACATCTATATCTGGTCACGCGAAGGGGCGGGGCGCAGCCATCTCCTGCACGCAGCATGCGCGGAACTTTCCCAGCGCGGTGATGCGGTGGGCTATGTGCCGCTGGATAAACGGACGTGGTTTGTTCCTGAAGTGCTGGACGGAATGGAGCAGCTATCGCTGGTTTGCATCGACAATATTGAATGCGTGGCGGGCGATGAGCTGTGGGAAATGGCGATTTTCGACCTCTACAACCGCATCCTCGAATCCGGTAAAACCCGGCTGCTGATCACCGGCGATCGACCGCCGCGCCAGCTCAAGCTGGGCCTGCCGGATCTTGCCTCGCGCCTCGACTGGGGACAAATCTACAAGCTGCAGCCGCTATCGGATGAAGATAAGCTCCAGGCGCTTCAGCTGCGGGCGAGGCTGCGCGGCTTTGAAATGCCGGAAGACGTCTGCCGGTTCCTCCTCAAGCGCCTGGATCGTGAAATGCGCTCGCTGTTTATGACGCTCGATCAGCTCGATCGCGCTTCTATAACCGCCCAGCGCAAGCTGACCATTCCTTTCGTCAAAGAGATCCTCAAGCTGTAGCGGACCGCGGCTTCCGAAGCCAACCGCGGCTGGATGATGCTAGTTAACGATCTCCAGTACCTGCTCCGGCGGGCGGCCGATACGGGCCTCGCCGTGGCTGACGACAATAGGGCGCTCAATCAGTTTTGGATTATCGATCATTGCCTGGATCAGCGCATCTTCGCTGAGCTGCGGATTAGCGAGATCCAGCGATTTATAGAGATCTTCTTTCTGGCGCATTAACTCGCGCGCGCTGGCCATCCCTAACATCTTCAGCAGCTGGCGCAGCGTGGCGGCATCCGGCGGCGTCTCCAGATAGAGCACCACTTCAGGGTCGATACCGTTAGCCTTCAGCAGGCTCAACGTGTCGCGGCTCTTGGAGCAGCGCGGGTTGTGATAGATTTTGACCGTATCGGACATGAGATCTCCTTACATTTTCTGGTACGGTTTAAAGCGTTGCTGCAGCTGGCGCAGCTGATCGATACGCGCATCGTAGCGGGCCTGCTGTAAGCTGCCTAATTTCACCTGCGAGCTGGCGCTGCTGAGCAGGGTAATCGCCTGATCGAGGCGGCCTACCAGCGCCATCCCTTCTGCTCTGGCAGCCAGCTCCTGATCGCGATTGCCCAGTTTGGCTTCCGCCTGCGCCAGCAGCTCCCAACCGTTGATGTCATCTCTATTATTAAAGGTGTAGCGGTTAAGGATATTCGCGGCTTCCGCCGGTTGTCCTCCTTCCAGCAGGGCGTTGGCGAGGTTGAGCTGCAGCACCGGGTTGGTGCGCAGTTCGCGAGCGCTTTTCAGGCGGTTAATCGCGTCTGTCGCTCTTTTTTGCCCGAGGTCGATATCGGTGGCCAGGTCGAGATACCAGGCGTTCTGCGGTTCTGCGGTCAGCAACGGCTGTAGCGTTTTGCGCGCCAGATCGTAGTTGTTGTTGCCCATTGCCAGCAGAGCGCGACCGTACTGGGCGGCGTGCTGTTCGCGAATATTGCCTTTTTCCCAGCTGCTCAGCAGGTCATTGCCCAGCTTATTATCGCCGGAAGTGTACATACCGAGCGTTCTGGCTTTCGCCAGATAGAAGTCAGCTGAGGACTGTGCGACAACCGGGCGCATTTGATTCGCGCGGTTGCGGGCGTCGGCAAGCCGGCTTTCCGGCAGCGGGTGCGTCAGCAGCATTTCCGGCGGACGGGTGGAGTAGCGCGACTCGTCGAGCAGTTTTCCCATAAACGCCGGCATCGCCTGCGGGTCGAACCCAGAGCGCTGAAGGACCTGAATACCAATGCGGTCGGCCTCTTCTTCGTTTTGACGGGTAAAGCTGATCATTCCCTGCTGGCTACCCGCCAGGGTACCGGTCAGCGCGGCCATACCGGCCTGCGGGCTGGCCATCGCCAGAAGAATTGAACCCAGCGCACCGACCCAGGTGAGCGGGGCGTTACGCTTTTGGTCTTCCATGGCGCGGGCAAGGTGGCGCTGGGTAACGTGAGAAATTTCGTGCGCCATGACCGATGCCAGCTCGCTTTCGTTATCCGAGTAGCGGAACAGGGCCGAGTGCAGCACCACGTTGCCGCCGAAGAAAGCAAAGGCGTTAATCTGATCGTTATTTATTAAATAAAAGTGGAACGGGGTGCGCACGGAATTGGCGTGCGAGACCAGGCGCATGCCTAAACCGTTAATATATTGCACCAGCAGCGGGTCATTAATTAACGGCGCACTGCCGCGCAGCTGGCGTACATAGTAGTCTCCCATCTGCATTTCCTGGCCGATGGAGAGCGTGCTTCCTGCGGAGGTGCCCATGTCCGGCAGGGTGTCTGCGGTGTCGGCAAAAGCAGGTAATATTGAACCCAGCGTCAGCGACGCTATGACGGTCGCCACCAGCGTTTTCTTCAACTGCCTGAACATAACCTCTGTCCTGTAATGTAGGTGTGCCAGTTTGACCGATTGTGCGGCGTAATGTTCCCTGACCGCAAGCAGGTTCAGCGAGTTTAGCCGTCGTTCGCGGCGTTGCAAATATGATATTCACCCGGTCATTAATGTTTGTGGTTTTACCCATAAAAAGCGAAGTCTTTTTTGTGACATTTCGATACAATTCCTGAGATTGTTACAGCTTTGCTCTTCAGGGAAGGGTTTTATGCTTCAGATGTTAATGCAGTGGTACCGTCGACGGTTCAGCGATCCGGAGGCGATAGCGCTGCTGGTCATTTTGCTGGCCGGGTTCGGCATTATGTTTTTCTTCAGCGGCCTGCTGGCGCCTTTGTTAGTGTCGATTGTTCTGGCCTATTTGCTGGAGTGGCCTACCGTCAGACTGGAGCGTATCGGTTTTTCACGTACCTGGGCCACGTCGGTTGTGCTGATTCTGTTCGTCGGTATTCTGCTCCTGATGGCGTTCGTGGTGATGCCTGTTGCCTGGCAGCAGGGTATTTATCTGATTCGCGATATGCCGGGAATGCTGAATAAGCTTTCCGATTTCGCCGCCACGGTGCCGCGCCGTTATCCGGCCTTAATGGATGCCGGGATTATCGACGCGATGGCGGAGAACATGCGCAGCCGGATGTTAACCGTCGGCGATTCGGTGGTGAAATATTCGCTGGCCTCCCTGGTCGGGCTGCTGACGCTGGCGGTCTACCTGGTGTTGGTTCCGCTGATGGTTTTCTTTCTGCTGAAAGATAAAGAGCAGATGCTTAACGCCGTGCGCCGGGTGCTGCCACGCAACCGCGGCCTGGCCGGGCAGGTGTGGAAAGAGATGAACCAGCAAATTACCAACTATATCCGCGGTAAGGTGCTGGAGATGATCGTCGTCGGCGTGGCGACGTGGATTGGCTTTATCCTTTTTGGCCTTAACTATTCGCTGCTGCTGGCGGTACTGGTCGGATTCTCGGTATTAATTCCCTATATCGGCGCCTTTGTGGTCACTATTCCGGTGGTGGGCGTGGCGTTGTTCCAGTTTGGCGCGGGCACCGAGTTCTGGAGCCTGTTTGCGGTTTACCTGATTATTCAGGGGCTGGACGGCAACCTGCTGGTGCCGGTACTGTTCTCGGAAGCCGTTAACCTGCATCCGCTGGTCATTATTCTGTCGGTGGTGATTTTCGGTGGTCTGTGGGGATTCTGGGGAGTGTTCTTCGCGATCCCGCTGGCGACGCTCATCAAAGCGGTGGTGCATGCCTGGCCGGATGGCCTGATAGTGGAAGACGAGCATTAGCGCGAAGCCGCAAAGAATGGCCTAAAAAAAGACGCCGGGCGATGACCCGGCGTCTTGCGTTTACTCGTGCGTCAGGCGTTTTCTTTCAGCCAGTTCAGCACCACGTCGTGGTGATTGCTGGTTTTGAAGTCATCAAAAACATGTTCGATTTTGCCATTGGCATCGATGAGGAAGCTAATACGATGAATACCGTCGTAGGTTTTCCCCATAAAGGTTTTTTCACCCCAGATACCGAACTGCTCGCACACCTGATGATCTTCATCAGACAGCAGAGTAAAGTTCAGCAGCTCTTTTTCGGCGAAACGGGAGAGTTTTTCTGGTTTATCCGTACTGATTCCCAGAACTTCAACGCCTGCTTTTTTCAGGTCGTCCATATTATCGCGTAAACCGCACGCCTGTACGGTGCAGCCCGGGGTCATGGCTTTGGGATAAAAATAAACCAGAACACGCTGTCCCTGGAAGTCGGTCAAATTTACTTCCTCGCCGTCCTGGTCCGGTAAGCTAAATTTCGGTGCAATATCACCGGCTTTCAGTGGGTTCATCACTCAAACTCCATCCTGTTCATCATGCTGTGAATAATTAACGATGTTAATACTGCCTTGTGCATTCAGTTCTGTACATAGGGCTTTGAACGCTTGTTCGATATTTGATGCATTTTGCGTAGTCGGGCTGTGGGCGGTGATTTGAATAAAAAGCTGTGCTGAATCGTCGTTCGCTCCCGGCTGAGTACGGGAAACCAGTTCGGCAATGTTCATTTTCCACGTATCGCACAGAGCCGTGAATCGCTCAATGATGTGCGGTGAATCCGGCACCTCAACCTGAACCCAGACGCTATTCTGCATCGCCTGCGGCGGCCTTGCGGTTGTACGCTTCATCACGATAAGCAGATCCAGCTCGGCGCCTTTCAGCGGCAGAGTTGATTCAATCAGGTTAATCGCATTCCACGAACCGGAAAGCAGCATGATAAACGTAAACTCATCGCCAAGCATGGCCAGCCGACTGTCTTCGATATTACAGCCGCAGCTGCTGACGTGACGAGTGATCGTATTCACGATGCCTGGGCGGTCAGCACCCAACGCGGTAATAACCAGATAGTGTTGTAATGAGGCTGTCAAACCTGTTCTTCCTTTAAAAAGGTGAGGTAACGTTAGGAAAGCATAAAAAAAACCGGCATACAACATCCCTGATGGCATCGGCTCTCTTGCTTTTATTGCGGCACCAAACGTAACATTGAGAATCTTGTCCCACTTATGCTCTGAGGATGGCCCATGTTTACGGGAAGTATTGTAGCGCTTGTCACGCCGATGGATGAAAACGGCAACGTTTGCCGGTCAAGCCTGAAAAAACTGATTGATTACCATGTCGCCAACGGAACCTCGGCGATTGTTTCGGTAGGTACTACCGGAGAGTCCGCAACATTGAGCCATGAAGAGCATGGTGACGTGGTCATGCAGACGCTGGAACTGGCCGACGGGCGTATCCCGGTCATTGCCGGTACCGGTGCCAATGCAACCGCAGAGGCGATTAGCCTGACTAAAAGATTTAACGATAGCGGCGTGGTTGGCTGCCTGACGGTAACGCCTTATTACAACCGTCCGACTCAGGAAGGACTCTTCCAACACTTTAAAGCTATCGCAGAACATACTGACCTGCCGCAAATTCTGTATAATGTGCCCTCCCGTACCGGTTGCGATATGCTGCCTGAAACCGTTGGTCGTCTGGCGGAAATCAAAAATATTATCGGTATTAAGGAAGCGACGGGGAACTTAAGCCGGGTTCATCAGATCAAAGAGCTGGTTTCAGATGACTTTATTCTGCTGAGCGGCGATGACGCGACCGGAATGGACTTTATGCAGCTAGGCGGCCATGGCGTGATTTCCGTAACGACAAACGTTGCGGCGCGTGAAATGGCCGAGATGTGCCGACTGGCGCTAGCAGGTCAATTTGCCGAAGCTCGTGCGATTAACCAGCGTCTGATGCCATTGCATACCAAATTATTTGTCGAACCCAACCCTATCCCGGTCAAGTGGGCCTGTAAGGCGTTGGGTCTTGTGGCGACCGATACGCTACGCCTGCCGATGACCCCGATTACCGAAAACGGTACGAAGGTTGTTACCGCAGCGCTGAAGCATGCCGGTTTGCTGTAAAGTTTAGGGAGATTTGATGGCTTACTCAGTACAGAAGTCGCGCCTGGCGAAGGTTGCGGGTGTTTCGCTGGTTCTACTCCTCGCGGCCTGTAGTTCTGACTCGCGCTATAAGCGTCAGGTGAGCGGCGACGAGGCCTATTTGCAGGCTACGCCGCTTAGTGAACTTCACGCGCCAGCAGGTATGATTCTGCCGGTTCAGGTGGGTGATTATAATATTCCGGTTGCGACCAGCACCGGTAATACAGGCAAAGCGCTGGATATTCGTCCGCCAGCCCAGCCTCTGGCGCTGGTCAGCGGCGCGCGCACGCAGTTTAACGGTGATACCGCAACGCTGATGGTGGAAAACGGGCGCAGCGGTTCGCTGTGGGCGCAGGTGGCAAGCATCGTGCAGTCGAAAAACTACACTATCGCTAAACGCGACGATGCCAGCCAGACGCTGAATACCGACTGGGTCGAATGGAATCGCCTCGATGAAGACCAGCAGTATCGTGGTCGCTATCAAATCTCAGTTAAACAGCAGGGCTACCAGCAGGCGGTGATCGTGAAGCTGGTGAATCTGGAGCAGGCAGGTAAACCTGTTGCCGATCCGGCTTCGCTGCAGCGCTACAGTACCGCCATGCTGAACGTCATTTCCGAAGGTCTGGATCTGAACGCGACCAGCGCGCAGAACGCCGCGCAGAAAAATGCCGGGGCAACCTTCGACGTGCAGAGCGGGGCTGATGATACCGGCCTGCCGATGCTGATCGTTCGCGCACCGTTTAATCTGGTATGGCAACGCCTGCCGGGCGCGCTGGAAAAAGTGGGTATGAAGGTAACTGATAGTTCTCGCTCTCAGGGTAACTTGTCCGTCACCTATAAACCGCTTTCCGACAGCGGCTGGACCGATCTGGGCGCTCGCGACCCGCAGCTGGTGTCCGGTGATTATAAACTGCAGGTCGGGGACCTCGATAACCGCAGCAGTCTGCAGTTCATCGACCCGAAAGGCCATACTCTGACGCAGTCGCAAAATGATGCCCTGGTTGCCGTATTCCAGGCCGCATTAAGTAAGTAATTAACAGGGCTGGAGCAATCCGGCCCTTTTTAATGTATAGTGACGCAAACGTGTGCGTCGGCAGAAAAGCACAAATTTTTATCGTTAATCATCACTGGAGTGACAAAGATGCAAAAGCAAGCTGAGTTGTATCGTGGTAAGGCGAAGACGGTATACAGCACCGAAAACCCGGATCTGTTGATACTCGAATTCCGTAACGATACGTCAGCAGGGGACGGCGCTCGCATTGAGCAGTTCGATCGTAAAGGCATGGTGAACAACAAGTTCAACCATTTCATTATGAGCAAGCTGGCGGAAGCGGGTATCCCGACCCAGATGGAAGCGCTGTTGTCCGATACCGAGTGTCTGGTTAAAAAGCTGGATATGGTGCCGGTGGAGTGCGTGGTGCGTAACCGCGCTGCCGGTTCGCTGGTGAAACGCTTAGGGATTGAAGAGGGCATCGAGCTGAACCCGCCGCTGTTCGACCTGTTCCTGAAGAACGACGCCATGCACGATCCGATGGTCAACGAATCCTACTGCGAAACCTTTGGCTGGGTGAGCAAAGAGAACCTGGCGCGTATGCAGGAGCTGACTTACAAAGCTAACGATGTGCTGAAAAAGCTGTTTGACGATGCGGGCCTGATCCTGGTGGACTTCAAGCTGGAATTTGGTCTGTTCAAAGGCGAAGTGGTGCTTGGGGATGAGTTTTCTCCGGACGGCAGCCGTCTGTGGGATAAAAAGACCATGGATAAAATGGACAAAGACCGTTTCCGCCAGAGCCTCGGCGGCCTGATTGAAGCCTACGAAGAAGTCGCTCATCGCCTGGGCGTGAAGCTCGACTAATCCCCTACGCCAGGAGAAGTTTTCTTCTTCTGGCGCTCTTCTTGCTGTTTCCTGTGGTAATCCTTCGCTGAACCGCCTACGATCTTATTCATTGGTTAATATGATGAATTGAGGTGCTTATGCGCTGGCAAGGACGTCGCGAGAGCGACAATGTTGAAGATCGTCGTAGTCAATCTGGTTCGCCAATGGGCGGCGGGGGCGGTTTTCGTCTCCCCAGCGGCAAAGGCGGCATTGTGCTGCTGATTATTGTTCTGGTGGCGGGCTATTACGGCGTCGATTTAACCGGCATGCTGACCGGCGAGCCGGTATCTCCGCAGCAAACCACCACCCAACGCTCCATCAGCCCGCAGGATGAAGAAGCCGCAAAATTCACTAAGGTGATTCTGGCGGACACGGAAGATACCTGGGGAGCAATATTTAAAGATATGGGCCGCCAGTATCCGCAGCCCAAACTGGTGATGTACCGCGGCGCGACGCGGACCGCCTGCGGTACCGGTCAGTCCGTTATGGGGCCTTTTTACTGCCCGGCGGACAGCACGGTGTATATCGACCTGTCATTCTACGATGAGATGAGAAACAAGCTTGGCGCCGGCGGCGATTTCGCACAGGGCTACGTTATCGCCCACGAGGTTGGCCACCACGTACAAAAGCTGCTGGGTATTGAATCGAAAGTGCGTCAGCTACAGCAAAACGCTTCGCAGGCGGAAGCGAATCGCCTGTCGGTAAAAATGGAACTACAGGCGGACTGCTTCGCTGGCGTCTGGGGCTACAACATGCAGAAGCAGGACTACATGGAGACCGGCGACCTCCAGGAAGCGCTGAATGCCGCAGAGGCGATTGGCGACGATCGCCTGCAGCAGCAGAGCCAGGGGCGGGTGGTGCCGGACAGCTTTACCCATGGAACGTCGCAGCAGCGCTATACCTGGTTTAAACGCGGCTTCGATAGCGGCGACCCGGCGCAGTGCAACACCTTCGGCAATGCGCTGTAATGCTCTTCTGTCATGGATGAACTGCGTCGTCTGACGGCGCAGATGGCGCGCGAAGGCATTCGTCGTCTGCTGGTTCTCAGCGGCGACGATGCCTGGACTCAGCTTCAGGCGCAACAAATACGCACAGCGCTGGCCGGAGACGGACTGTGGGTTGGCCCACAGCCGATGCCTGCGCCGTACGTCCCGCCTGCAGATCTGAGATCGCTGTTGGGCCGCGAATACCAGCACGCCTTTTTCGATGCCCGCGCGGGCTTTGATGTTGCCGCTTTCGCCGCGTTAGCCGGTACGCTACGCGCCGGTAGCTGGCTGGTATTGCTCACCCCCGACTTCGCCCAATGGCCGGTCCGTCCTGATGCGGATTCCCGGCGCTGGAGCGACGCTCCCGATCCCATACCCACGCCGAACTTTGTTTATCGTTTTTGCCAACAGATTGTTGCGGATAAAGCGTCCATTCTCTGGCGGCAGGGCCATGAACGGGTCGTACCCGTATTTCCCGAGCGCCCGCGATGGCATTTCGCCGATGGTCATCCGCAGGCGGAGCAGGCCGCCGTTCTTGCCGAACTGGCCGATTTCCCCCCCGGTATTGCCGCGTTGACCGCCGAACGCGGGCGAGGGAAGTCCGCTCTCGCGGGAATGCTTCTCCGCCAGTTAAAAGGTGACGCCATCGTTACCGCGCCGGCGCGCGGAGCGACGGAGGTGATGGCGGCTTTCGCCGGGGAGAGCGTTAACTTTATGGCGCCCGATGCATTACTGGCGTCCGGACGTCAAGCGGGATGGCTGATAGTCGACGAGGCTGCCGCCATCCCCGGGCCGCTGCTGCGCCAGCTTGTTTCCCGTTTCCCGAGAACGCTGCTGATCACCACCGTTCAGGGATATGAAGGGACCGGACGCGGTTTTTTACTTAAATTTTGCGCCAGCTTCGCGCACCTACGGCAGTTTAGCCTCACGACGCCCATCCGCTGGGCTAGCGGCTGTCCGCTGGAAGCGGCAATTGCACAGCTGCTGCTGTTCAATGATGAGACCTTCCAGCATGCGCCAGGCGGCGATATCGCGCTGGAGAACGTCAGCCAGCAGTGCTGGCGGCGGCAGCCTGCGTTACCGGAAGCGATGTATCAGCTGCTCTCCGGGGCCCACTATCGCACGTCGCCGCTGGATCTCCGGCGCATGCTGGATGCGCCAGGACAGCATTTTACCTGCGCCCATAGCGGCGAGCGCATCGCCGGGGCGCTGTGGCTGGTGGAGGAGGGCGGTCTTGAGCCGTCGCTTAGCCGGGCGGTATGGGCCGGCTATCGGCGTCCGCGCGGAAATCTGGTGGCGCAGTCGCTGGCGGCGCATGGCGGTAGCCCATTGGCGGCCACGTTGACGGGCCTGCGCATCAGCCGTATTGCCGTGCATCCGGCTCGCCAGCGCGAGAGGCTGGGGCAGCGGCTGGTGGCCCGGGCGGCGGCTCAGGCTGCGGACCGGGATTATCTCTCAGTCAGTTTTGGCTATACTCCCGAACTTTGGCGTTTCTGGCAAAGCTGCGGTTTTACGCTGGTGCGGCTGGGCACGCATCGGGAAGCCAGCAGTGGCTGTTACACCGCGATGGCGCTCTATCCTCTCAGCGAAGCGGGACATTGCCTGGCAAGCGAAGAAGCCCAACGGCTGCAGCGCGACGAATTCTGGCTGCGCGAGTGGCGAGATGAACCTGTGCCGCTGACGGCGCTGAAAGCGACTATTCTTACTGAAGAAGACTGGCTGGAGGTAGCGGGTTTTGCTTTTGCCCATCGTCCGCTGCTGACCTCGGCGGGTAGCCTCAATCGCCTGCTTATGCTGGTGGTGCTGCCGCTTCCGGCGCTGCGGGCCCGCCTGCAGCAGCAGGATGAGACCGCGCTTTGCCGAACGTTAGGTTTATCCGGACGGAAAGCGCTGCTGGCCAGGCTGCGCGAAGAGGCGGCGCAGGCGCTGCTCAGCCTGGATGAAAACCGCGCCAACGACCTGCGCCGGCAGGTTCAGATGTTGCAATTTTTTAACTAACTTCATCAGTTAAATGGCATGGTCATATTCCCTCCGCGGCGTAAACTTCCTTGCAGACATTAAGGAGAAAGCCATGAAACACGATCATTTTATTGTTCAAAGCCCCGCAACACCTGCACAGCAACTGCTGCTGCTGTTTCATGGCGTCGGCGATAACCCGGTGGCCATGGGGCAAATCGGTAGCTGGTTTGCGCCGCTCTTTCCCGATGCGCTTATCGTCAGCATCGGCGGCGCGGAGCCGTGCGGCCCGGCTCCGGGACGCCAGTGGTTTTCTGTCCAGGGCGTCAGCGAAGAAAATCGCCAGCAGCGCGTAGATGCGATTATGCCGACCTTTATTGAAACGGTGCGCTACTGGCAGCAACAGAGCGGCGTCAGCCCGCAGGCGACGGCGCTGATCGGCTTCTCGCAGGGGGCGATTATGTCGCTGGAAAGCATTAAAGCCGAACCGGGTCTGGCATCGCGGGTGATTGCCTTCAACGGCCGCTATGCGACTCTGCCCGAGACGGCGACGACCGCGACCACGATTCACCTGATCCACGGCGGTGAAGATCGGGTTATCGATCTGGCGTGGGCGGTTGCGGGGCAGGAGGCGTTGCAGCAGGCCGGCGGGGATGTGACGCTGGATATCGTTGAGGATCTGGGGCACGCGATTGACGATCGCAGCATGCAGTTTGCTCTCGATCATCTGCGCTTTACCGTACCGAAGCACTATTTCGACGAAGCGCTCAGCGGCAGCACGCCGAAAGACAGCGATATTATTGAACTGCTATAAATAATAAACCCGGAGGCGGCGCGATGCGCCTGTCCGGGCTACCGGCCCGCAGACGGGCTGTAAACCCGTAGCCCGGGCAAGGCGCGTTAAGCGCCGCACCCGGGGAAAGGGAGCAGAGTGGAATCATTTCCCGGAGGCGATGCTGCCCATCTGTCCGGGCTACCGGCCCGCAGATGGGCTATAAACCCGTAGCCCGGGCAAGGCACGTTAAGCGCCGCCCCCGGGATAAGAGCGCAGAGTGGAATCATTTCCCGGAGGCGATGCTGCGCATCTGTCCGGGCTACCGGCCCGCTGACGGGCTGTAAACCCGTTGCCTCCTCAGCGATGCGCTACCGGGAAAACCTTACAAAAACAAGATTTTACTTCTTCTTTGACGGGTCGTTCTTCGGCCAGTCGTCATCGTCATCCCACTTATCATTGAAGTCGCGGTGCGGCGGCAGCTCCGGTTTATTGTTGAGAAATTTTTTATGATCAACGCGGGTAAGATCTTTAATCACGTTGATCATCACGCCCACCAAAAATACCAACACCAGGACCCACCAGTACTTCGATAGCCAATCCATGCGCTTACCTCTTCTCTATTGATGCCGTCAGGCGACCAGCTGCTCCATAATGCGTTGATACATCCGCGCCAGTAGCTGGAGGTCGGCGGCATTCACACACTCGTTTATTTTATGAATGGTGGCATTCACTGGCCCCAGTTCAACCACCTGCGCGCCCATACGCGCGATAAAGCGCCCGTCGGACGTGCCGCCGTTAGTCAGCAGCTGCGGTTTTATTTCATTATAGTGCTCAATAGCGTTAACCACCGCATCAACCAGCTTACCGCGGCTGGTCAGGAACGGCTGCCCCGAGAGCCACCAGTCCACGCTGTAGCGCAGCGCGTATTTCTCCAGCAGCGCCACGACGCGCGCTTTAATCATTTCATCGGTCAGCTCGGTGCTAAAGCGGAAGTTGAACTGGACGAACATGTCGCCGGGAATGACGTTGTTGCTGCCGGTCCCGGACTGCACGTTAGCGATTTGCATACTGGTCGGCGGAAAGAATTCGTTGCCCTTATCCCATTCGATGTTCACCAGCTCCGCCAGCATCGGGGCGGCGCGGTGAACCGGGTTATCGGCGAGATGCGGATAGGCCACGTGCCCCTGCACGCCGTGAATGGTCAGGTTGCAGGTCAGCGAGCCGCGACGGCCGTTTTTGACGACATCGCCGACGACTTCGGTGCTGGACGGTTCGCCGACCAGGCAATAATCCAGGCGCTCATTGCGCGCCATCAGCGCTTCAACAACCTTTACGGTACCGTTTTTGGCGCTGGCCTCTTCATCTGAAGTGATCAGGAAGGCCAGACGACCTTTATGATTCGGATACTGAGCCACAAAGCGTTCTGCCGCGACCACCATCGCCGCGAGCGAGCCTTTCATATCTGCGGCGCCGCGGCCAAACAGCATGCCGTCGCGAATGGTGGGTTCAAAGGGGGGGTTAATCCAGCGATCGGCGTCGCCCGACGGAACGACATCGGTATGGCCGGCAAACGCTAACGTTTCCCCGCGCCCGCGCCAGGCCCAGAAGTTTTGGGTATCTCCGAAATCCATCGGTTCAACGGTAAAGCCAATCGCACGCAGACGTTCAATCATTAACGCCTGGCATCCCGCATCATCGGGGCTGAGGGAAGGGCGGCGAATAAGCTGCTGAGCCAGCTCAATGACCGGGCAAGACATAGACTACACCTCGTTAAACTGCTGATAACTTGATTCACTGAAACCCAGCAGCATAGGCTGACCGGGCGCGCAGAGCAATGGGCGTTTGATGATTGCCGGCATTTCCAGCATCAGTTTCGCCGCGGCGTCGGCGTTATTGATACCGGTGCGAACCGTTTCGTCCAGCTTGCGCCAGGTCGTACCGCGAGTATTGAGCAGCGCTTCCCAGCCGAGCTCGGCAATAAAGGTGTCTAATAAATTGCGATCCAGGCCATCGACACGATAATCATGAAAGCGATATTCTATCTGATGGGCTTCCAGCCAGCGGCGGGCCTTTTTAATGGTGTCGCAGTTTTTTATCCCGTACATGGTGAGCATGATTAAACCTTTTCCGTTGAATTAAACGATTAGCTAAGAATCTTCCGAATATATAAACCCTGAATAAATAATACGTGAATTACATTAATAAATATCGTTTTTTCCCCGCCAGAGATATTTAACGTTACATTCTGGCTGTTTTTTGAGCGACTGGCCGCGACCAGTGCTGGCCATAAGGCGGCGCCAGGCGCTTCTGGCTGATGAACAAATGTTGCTAATTGTTGCTGTCGGTCACATTAAAATGCCCGGAATCGGGTCATAGTACTTACGAACGAAAGAAATCATTCCGCAGGGGGTAATTAGAGTTATCAGAACGATAGCGCAAACGCGCTTTTAACCATCAATGAATTTGCATAAAATCACCCATAATAATAAGAGAGGCTATTATGATTGAACATGAACTGGGGAACTGGAAAGACTTTATCGAAGGCATGCTTCGTAAATAGATTTCCGCAATAAAAGCATGGCGATTTCACAGGCAGAATAAAAATGCAGTTGAAGCGACCACATCAAAAAGGCGACACATCCGGTCGCCTTTTCTGTTATTTGGCTCCGGCGACATATCGCCAGGGCGCATCCTGATTATTGCGGCCGTTCCTTGAGCGGGAAGCGACGACGCACCAGCACGAAAAACAGCGGTACGAAGAAGATTGCCAGCACCGTGGCTGAAATCATCCCGCCCATGACCCCGGTGCCAACGGCATGCTGACTGCCGGAACCCGCACCGGTACTGGTGGCCATCGGCAGCACGCCGAAGATAAACGCCAGCGAGGTCATCAGGATCGGCCGCAGACGCTGGCGACAGGCGGAGAGCGTGGCGGTAAGCAGGTCCTCGCCTTTCTGATTCAGCTCATTGGCAAACTCGACAATGAGAATGGCGTTCTTCGCCGACAGACCGATCACCGTCAGCAGTCCCACCTGGAAGTAGACATCGTTTTCCAGACCGCGCATCCAGGTCGCCAGCAGGGCGCCGATGACCCCCAGCGGCACCACCAGCATCACCGAGAACGGCACCGACCAGCTTTCGTACAGCGCCGCCAGGCACAGGAACACGACCAGCAGCGAAATAGCGTACAGCGCCGGAGCCTGCGCGCCGGAGAGGCGCTCCTGATACGACATCGCCGTCCATTCAAGGCCAAAGCCGTTTGGCAGCTGGCGGGCCAGCTCTTCCATAATTGTCATCGCGGTACCGGTACTGACGCCCGGCGCGGCTTCACCGACGATTTCTACCGCTGAATAGCCGTTGTAGCGCTCCAGACGCGGCGAACCGGTCTCCCAGCGGGAGGTGGCGAAAGCGGAGAAGGGCACCATCGTGCCGCTGCTGTTGCGTACGTACCACAGATTAATGTCGTCCGGCAGCATGCGATACGGCGCGGCCGCCTGAACATAGACCTTCTTCACGCGGCCGCGGTCCATAAAGTCGTTGACGTAGCTTGACCCCCACGCGGTCTGGAGGGTGTCGTTGATATCATCGATGGAGACGCCCAGCGCCTGGGCTTTGCGCTGATCGATATCCACCTGTAGCTGCGGGCTATCGTCAAGCCCGTTGTGGCGAACGCGGGTCAGCTGGTTATTTTTAGCGGCCAGCTCCAGTAGGGTATCGCGAGCGGCCATCAGCGCTTCGTGTCCGTTGCCCGCATGGTCTTCCAGTTCCATATCGAAACCGGCGGAACTGCCCAGGCCGCTGATGGCCGGCGGGCTGCTGGCAAAGACGCGAGCTTCTTTTATTTTATTAAACGCTTTGGTCGCGCGTTCGATGATAGCGAAAGAGGAACCGGTTGTAGGATCGCGTTGGTCCCAGTCCTTCAGGCGAACGAACATACGCGCTACGTTCTGTCCGTTGCCGCCGGGGCCGGAGCCGATGGTGGCGAACACCGATTCGACGTTTTGTTTTTCGTTTTTCAGGAAATAGTCTTCCGCCTGCTGGACCACCTTCAGGGTTTGCTGCTGGGTCGAACCGCTGGGCAATTGCACCGACGTGGTAAACATGCCGCGGTCTTCCAGCGGCAGGAATGACGTTGGCAGATGCAGGAACAGAAACACCATCCCCCCCAGCAGCAGGACGTAGATCATTATCCAGCGCAGCGAACGGTGAAGAATTTTGCCGACGGCGGTTTCGTAGCGGCTGGCGTTGCGGTTAAACGTGCGGTTAAACCAGCCAAAGAAACCCCGTTGCCCGTGGGTTTCGCCTTTATGCACCGGTTTGAGCAGCGTGGCGCACAGCGCCGGGGTAAGGATCATCGCCACCAGAACCGACAGCACCATTGCCGAGACGATGGTGATCGAGAACTGACGATAGATCGCGCCGGTGGTGCCGCCGAAGAAGGCCATTGGCACGAATACTGCCGATAGGACCATGGCGATACCGACCAGCGCACCCTGAATTTGCCCCATCGATTTTCGCGTCGCTTCACGCGGCGAGAGGCCCTCCTCGCTCATGATACGCTCGACGTTTTCCACCACCACGATGGCGTCGTCCACCAGCAGGCCTATCGCCAGCACCACCGCAAACATGGTCAAAGTGTTGATGCTGTAGCCGCAGGCGTAGAGGACGGCGAAAGTCCCCATTAGCACCACCGGAACGGCGATGGTTGGGATCAATGTCGCGCGGAAGTTCTGCAAGAACAGATACATGACGAGGAACACCAGCGCGATGGCTTCGAGCAGCGTTTTCACCACGTCGGTAATCGACGCCTTAACGAATGAGGTGGTTTCGTAAGCGACTTTATATTCCAGACCATGCGGGAAGTATTGCGACAGCTCGTTCAGACGGCTGATGACGCGTTCGGCGGTCGCCATTTCGTTTGCGCCAGAGGCCAGCTTAACCCCCAGCCCGGAAGCCGCCTGGCGGTTGTAGCGGCTGAGGTAATCGTATTTCTCCGCTCCCATTTCCACGGTCGCGACGTCGCCAAGGGTAACTTCCGAGCCGTCCTGATTAACCCGAAGGGTGATATTGCGGAACTGTTCCGGGGTTTGTAACAGCGATTGCGAATTAATTGTCGCGTTGAGCGCCTGTTTATCTACCGAAGGCGTACCGCCCAGCTGGCCGACGGCAATCTGCGCGTTCTGTGAAGAGATGGCATCGGTGACGTCTTTTGCCGTCATCTGAAAACTGTTGAGTTTGGCCGGATCGAGCCAGATACGCATCGAATACTGGGAACCATAGGCGTCAATGTCGCCGACGCCGTTTACCCGGCTGAGCGGGTCCTGAATGTTACTGGCGACGTAGTCGGCGATATCCTGTTTATCCATGCTGCCATCGGTAGAGACGAACGCAATCGTCAGGATGTTGGTGTCCCCGGTTTTACGCACCGTCACGCCCTGGTTCTGGACGGCCTGCGGGAGTTTACGCATCGCCGACTGCAGCTGGTTCTGCACCTGCTGGACGGCTTCGTCCGGATCGGTACCGGCGGTAAAGCTTAGCGTCACGGTGGCTTGCCCGGTGCCGCTGCTCTGGGATGACATGTACATCAGGTTGTCGAGGCCGGTCATATTCTGCTCGATAACTTGGGTAACGGTATTTTCCAGCGTTTGTGCCGAAGCCCCGGGATAGTTTGCTGCGATCCTGACGTTAGGAGGGGCAAGTTCGGGATATTGCTCAACGGGAAGCGACAAAATTGCGAGCGTACCGGTCAGGCATAACAGGATTGCCAGAACCCACGCAAAAATGGGGCGATCGATAAAAAAATTCGCCATCAGAATTAGGACCTCATTTTGCACATTTTTTTGTTATTGCAGAGCCTGTGACACTCTAGCGGCAAGGGCGCAGGCAATCGTGGAGAAAATAAGGAGATAGTGTAATTTATCGTGTGCCTTTTATGGCAGCGTAAAGAACCGTCCTTCTCCCTCTACCGACGTCATCCTTTCTGCCCGTCGCCGCAGACGCGGCCTATTATCACTTAGCTAAATAAAACGTAATTTCATTTAAGTCAAAAAAATTGATCCAACTCGGGTTATTACCAAAAAATCGGCGACCTGTGCAATTGCACATTGTTCCAGCCCCGCCTTGTCGGGTAATAGATAGTCATGCGAATTGAGGGGTTATTCACCAATAAGACTGAAGGATGTCATGAACCACTTTATTTTAAGCGATAGTCATAAGTGCATCGGATGCAAGGCTTGTGAAGTTGCCTGCGTCATGGCGCATAACGATGAGCAGCATGTATTGACCCCGCAGCGTTTTTTGCCGCGCATTACGGTTATCAAAAATGAGCAAAAGCGTAACGCAGTAACCTGTCACCACTGTGAAGGCGCGCCGTGCGCACGCAGTTGTCCAAATGACGCCATCAGCCAGCTTAACGGCAGCGTCCAGGTGAATCAGGAAAAATGCATCGGCTGTAAATCCTGTATGGTTGCCTGCCCGTTTGGCGTGATGCAAATCGTCCTGACGCCGGTACAGGAGGGCAGAGTCAAAGCGACGGCGCATAAGTGCGATTTGTGTAACGGTCGCGAAGAGGGGCCTGCCTGCGTGCAAAACTGCCCGGCCGGGGCGCTGGAGCTGGCGACGGACAGCACGCTGATGAATCTGGCGAAACAGCGGCGTCAGCGCGCGGCGCGTCTGGGTCACCCCGGCGCACCGATGGCATCTTGCTCCGCCGGGAAAGTCGCACAGATGGCCGCGACGCCGCCGCGCGGCGAGCCCGACAAGCTATCCGCCGCAGCGCGTAAGGCTAATTTTGCCGAAATTTATCTTCCGTTCAGCGCCGGACAGGCCAATCACGAGGCGGAACGCTGCCTGAAATGCGGCGAACACAGCATTTGTGAATGGACCTGCCCGTTGCACAACCATATTCCGCAGTGGATTGAGCGGGTGAAAGAGGGGGATATCGCCGCCGCCGTTGAGCTTTCTCATCAGACCAACTGCCTGCCGGAAATAACCGGTCGCGTCTGCCCGCAGGACCGCCTGTGCGAAGGGGCCTGCACGCTGCGCGATGAGCACGGTTCGGTGACTATCGGCAACATTGAACGCTATATCTCCGACCAGGCGCTGGCCAACGGCTGGCGGCCGGATCTTTCGCAGGTCGTGAACAGCGGTAAGCGGGTGGCGATTATCGGCGCCGGTCCAGCCGGTCTCGCCTGCGCCGACCGGCTGGTGCGCAACGGCGTAAGCCCGGTGGTGTTTGACCGCCATCCGGAAATCGGCGGCCTGCTGACCTTTGGCATTCCGGCCTTCAAGCTGGATAAATCCCTGCTTGCCCGGCGGCGTGAAATCTTCACCCAAATGGGCGTACGCTTTGAGCTGAACTGCGAAATAGGCAAGGATATTCCGCTGACGATGCTGCTTGATGAATATGATGCGGTATTTATTGGCGCAGGTACCTATCGCTCCATGAAAGCGGATCTGCCGAATGAAGACGCGCCCGGCGTTTACGATGCGCTGCCGTTTCTGATCGCGAATACTAAACAGGTTATGGGGCTGCTGGAGCTGCCGGAAGAGCCTTACGTCAATACCGAGGGGCTGAACGTCGTGGTACTCGGCGGCGGCGATACGGCGATGGACTGCGTGCGCACCGCGCTGCGCCACGGCGCAAAGCAGGTCACCTGCGCCTATCGTCGCGATGAAGCCAACATGCCCGGTTCGAAGAAAGAGGTGAAAAACGCGCGCGAAGAGGGGGCATTATTTGAATTTAACGTCCAGCCGGTCACCCTGGAGCTGAACGAAGAGGGGCACGTCAACGGCGTGCGCTTCCTGCGAACCCAGCTTGGCGCGCCGGATGCACAGGGACGCCGCAGCCCTTCGCCAATCCCCGGAAGCGAGTTCGTGATGCCCGCCGATGCGGTGATTATGGCCTTCGGTTTCCATCCGCACGGCATGCCGTGGCTGGAATCGGTGGGCGTGAAGCTCGACAGCCGCGGCCGAATTAAGGCCAATGTGGAAAGTCGCTATCGTTACCAGACCACTCATCGTAAGGTGTTTGCCGGCGGCGATGCGGTGCGCGGCGCCGATCTGGTGGTAACTGCAATGGCGGAAGGCCGCCACGCGGCGCAGGGGATCATGGACTTCCTCGAGGTTAAACCGATTTCGCTTCACTAACGACAAAGCGGGTTCCGCAGCGTAGTATGACATCGTTATTTCACGCTGTGGGGCCCGTATGTCACTCAATATCAACATTATCAAAGATAAAATCCTCTCCGAAAACTGGTTCGTTTTGCGCAACATGACCTATGAGCTGACGCGCAGCGACGGCAGCGTGGTTCGCCATAAACGCGAAGTCTACGATCGCGGCAACGGTGCGACCATCTTGCTGTATAACCGCCATAAGCAGACCGTCGTGCTGGTTCGCCAGTTCCGCATCGCGACCTGGGTAAACGGCAACGAAGACGGGATGTTGATCGAAACCTGCGCCGGGCTGCTGGATAGCGACGAGCCGGAGGCGTGCGTGCGTAAAGAAGCCATTGAAGAGACCGGCTTCGAAGTCGGCGAAGTGCGCAAACTGTTTGAACTGTTTATGTCGCCCGGCGGCGTCACCGAGCTTATCCATTTCTTTATTGCCGAATATAACGATACCCAGCGGGCCAACGACGGTGGCGGCGTTGATGATGAAGAGATCGAGGTGCTGGAGCTCCCTTATCATCGGGCGCTGGAGATGATGGCCAACGGGGAAATCCGCGACGGCAAAGCGGTGATCCTGCTGCAATATTTGCAAAACTCCGGGCTGATGAACGGGGATCTCTGATAAATCCGATTGAGTCAAACCTCGCCGCTGGCGAACATAGCCGCTGTTTATGGCGTGTTCATCGGGGTTGTGCCGCTCATGTGGTATCGGGTTATTTTGTTTCTGCTTTGCGGTTTGCTGCCGGCATCGCTGGTGCGGGCGGCGCCGGCGCAACAGCTCTTCAGCGACTGGCAGGTGACCTGCAACAATCAGAACTTCTGCGTAGCCCGCAACGTCGGGCTACACCACGGCCTGGTGATGACCCTTACCCGCAGCGCCGGAGCGGCAACCAGCGCCAGCCTGCGTATTGAGCTGGGAGGCGTGGGTAACCCGGTGGCGGCGCTGGCGCCGATAGCGCCCCGGCTTCAGCTCGATGGCAAACCCCTGGCCTTGAGCGATACACACTGGCAGATTGCCGACAAACTGCTGAAAACTGACGATAACGTCACCATTGACGCATTCCTGCAGCAAGTGCAAAACGCGCAGACCATCACGCTTGAAAAGGGTCTCCAGACTGTTTCTCTGCAGGGGCTCAAAGCCGCCCTGCTGTTTATTGATAGCCGGCAAAAGCGGGTGGGGAGCGAGACCGCATGGGTCGGCAAGGGAGAAGAGCCGCCGCTCAGCGTACCGCCTGCGCCGGCGCTGCGATCGGTGGTGAAAATGGAGGGGGCGCAGTCGCCCCTGAGCCGCGATGAACTTAACGATCTGATGGATTATGGCAATGAGCGCATGAACAGCAGCGCCTGTTCGCTGGATCCGTTTCGCCGCGAGGTACGGGTGTCCGCGCTGACCGACGAGAAGGTCCTGCTGATGACCAGCTGCGAAGCGGGCGCCTACAATACCATTTGGCTGGCCTGGCTGGTTTCGCGCCAGCGGCCATATATTGCTCACCCGGTACGACTCACGCTGCCCTTCCAGCCACCCGGCGATGCGCCGCGTGACGTCGAGCTGGTGAACGCCAGCTACGACGATCGGCATCAGGAACTGGTGACCCTCGATAAAGGGCGCGCACCCGGCGATTGCGGTATCCAAACGCGCTGGCGTTATGACGGCCAGCGGTTTAGCCTGGTACGCTACGCGCAGCAGCCGCAGTGCGATAACTGGCAGGGGCCAGACGCCTGGCCCACGCTATGGGTTACCCGTTCTGTAGCTCATTCGCTACGCTGACGATATGCTCAACGGTAAAGCCGAAGTAAGGGAAGAGCTTATCGGCCGGCGCGGATTCGCCATAGCCGGTCATACCGACGATTTTTCCTTTTAGCCCCACGTATTTATACCAGTAGTCGGCGATGCCGGCTTCGACGGCGATGCGGGCGCTGACGTCCGAGGGCAGGACGGATTCCCGATACGCCTCATCCTGCGCATCAAAGACATCGGTCGATGGCAGCGAAACCACGCGCACGTTCACCCCTTTGGCCAGCAGCTTCTCCGCCGCCAGCACGGTTATCTCGACTTCCGAACCGGTGGCTATCAGGATCAGGTCCGGCTTGCCGCCTGCGTCCTTCAGCACGTAGCCGCCGCGGGCGATATTCTGTACCTGCTCCGGCGTGCGCGCCATTTGCGCCAGATTTTGCCTGGAGAGGATCAGCGCCGTCGGTCCGCTATGGCGCTCTACCGCCAGCTTCCACGCCACCGCGGCTTCTACCTGATCGCACGGTCGCCAGGTGCTGAAATTTGGCGTCAGGCGCAGGCTGGCCAGCTGTTCGACCGCCTGGTGCGTCGGGCCATCTTCGCCGAGACCGATGGAGTCGTGGGTATAGACCATGATTTGCCGCGCTTTCATCAACGCCGCCATACGCGCCGCGTTGCGGGCATATTCGACGAACATGAGGAAGGTGGCGGTATAGGGCACAAACCCGCCGTGATGCGCGATGCCGTTGGCGATGGCCGTCATCCCGAATTCACGAACGCCGTAGTGGATATAGTTACCCGCCGGATCCTCTTTCAGCGAAGTTGACCCTTTCCAGATGGTCAGGTTGCTGGGCGCGAGGTCGGCGGAGCCGCCCAGCAGTTCCGGCAGGTGCGGGCCGTAGGCATCGAGGGCATTTTGCGAAGCCTTACGGGTGGCGATTTTCGCCGGGTTAGCCTGCAGATCGGCGATATACTTCTGCGTCGTTTCATCCCACGACTCAGGCAGTCCGCCGCTCATGCGCCGCGTAAACTCCGCCGCCAGCTGCGGATGGGCCTGCTGATACGCAGCAAACTTCTCCTGCCAGCTTTTCTGCGCCTTTTGCCCTTTTTCACGCGCATCCCAGGCACGGTAAATCTCTTTCGGGATCTCAAACGCCGGGTGATGCCAGCCGAGTTTCTGACGCGCCAGCGCCACTTCCTGTTCCCCCAGCGCGGCGCCGTGGGCCTCTTCTTTCCCGGCTTTATTCGGCGAACCGAAGCCTATCACCGTACGGCAGATAATCAGCGAGGGTTTGTCCTTCACGCTCTGGGCTTCCAGAATCGCTTTCTTCACGGCTTCGGGGTCGTGGCCGTCAATTTCATGCACCACATGCCAGTGATAGGCCTCAAAGCGTTTTGCCGTGTCATCGGTAAACCAGCCTTTGGTTTCACCATCAATGGAAATGCCGTTGTGGTCGTAGAAGCCGATCAGCTTGCCCAGTCCTAACGTCCCCGCCAGGGAACACACTTCATGAGAAATCCCCTCCATCAGGCAGCCATCGCCCATAAACACGTAGGTGAAGTGATCGACAATTTCGTGTTCCGGCTGGTTAAACTGCGCCGCCAGCGTGCGCTCGGCGATAGCCAGACCCACGGCATTTGCCAGTCCTTGCCCCAGCGGACCGGTGGTGGTTTCCACTCCCGGCGTATAGCCAATCTCCGGGTGACCCGGGGTTTTTGAATGCAGCTGACGGAAGTTTTTTATCTCTTCGATGGGCAGGTCGTAGCCCGTCAGATGCAGCAGGCTGTAGAGCAGCATTGATGCGTGACCGTTGGAGAGAATAAAGCGGTCGCGGTCGTACCATTTTGGGTCTTCAGGATTGTGCTTAAGGAAATCGTTCCACAGCACCTCGGCGATATCGGCCATACCCATTGGCGCGCCAGGGTGGCCGGAGTTGGCTTTCTGTACTGCATCCATACTCAGGGCGCGGATGGCGTTGGCTAGTTCTCTACGGGACATAATGTGCTCCTGAAACAATGAGTTGCATGAGTTTTTATTGGTTTAGGATAGAGAGGGTGATGAGTTGCATAACTAAAAAGCATAGCAGACGGGGCTATCATTGCCTCCGAATCTAAGTTACATAAACATTATAAATCGATAACAAACATAACTTTGTTATGGCGAGAGTATGGCGGTGTTCAAAGTTTACGAAGCCGTCAGGCGAGATACTAGGTAGCCCTTTAGGGTGAACACCAGGTACGCCATTACGTTTCACCCCCTACGATCGATACGTGAAAGGAACGATAAAATGGATGAGCAGTTAAAACAAAGCGCCCTTGATTTCCACGAATTCCCGGTCCCCGGAAAAATCCAGGTCTCCCCGACAAAACCGCTTGCTACCCAACGCGATCTGGCTCTGGCCTACTCGCCGGGTGTCGCCGCCCCCTGTCTGGAAATCGAGAAGGATCCGCTGGCAGCCTATAAATATACCGCCCGCGGCAACCTTGTGGCGGTGGTGTCCAACGGCACGGCGGTGCTGGGACTGGGCAATATCGGCGCGCTGGCCGGTAAGCCGGTAATGGAAGGTAAAGGCGTTCTGTTTAAAAAATTCGCCGGTATCGATGTATTCGATATTGAAGTCGATGAGCTTGACCCGGACAAATTTATCAACGTCGTTGCAGCGCTGGAGCCGACCTTCGGCGGTATCAACCTTGAAGATATCAAAGCGCCGGAGTGCTTCTACATTGAGCAGAAGCTGCGCGAGCGCATGAATATTCCGGTCTTCCATGACGATCAGCACGGGACGGCGATTATCAGTACCGCGGCGATTCTGAACGGTCTGCGGGTGGTGGAGAAAAATATCTCCGACGTGCGGATGGTCGTATCAGGCGCGGGCGCGGCGGCGATTGCCTGTATGAACCTGCTGGTGGCGCTGGGAATGCAGAAACACAACATTGTGGTCTGCGACTCGAAAGGGGTTATCTATAAGGGCCGTGAGCCGAATATGGCGGAGACGAAAGCGGCCTATGCGGTAGAAGACAGCGGCAAACGTACGCTGGATGATGTGATTGACGGGGCGGATATTTTCCTCGGCTGCTCGGGCCCGAAAGTGCTGACCCAGGAAATGGTTAAAAAGATGGCCCGCGCGCCGATGATTCTGGCGCTGGCTAACCCTGAGCCGGAAATTCTGCCGCCGCTGGCGAAAGAGGTGCGCTCCGACGCTATTATCTGCACCGGCCGCTCCGACTATCCGAACCAGGTGAACAACGTGCTGTGCTTCCCGTTCATCTTCCGCGGCGCGCTGGACGTCGGCGCAACGGCGATTAACGAAGAGATGAAACTGGCGGCGGTGCATGCGATTGCCGAACTGGCTCACGCAGAACAGAGCGAAGTGGTGGCCTCCGCCTACGGCGATCAGGACCTGAGCTTCGGTGCGGAATATATCATACCGAAGCCGTTCGACCCGCGGCTGATCGTCAAGATTGCTCCGGCGGTGGCGAAAGCGGCGATGGACTCCGGCGTCGCAACGCGCCCAATCGCCGATTTTGATGCCTACATCGAGAAGCTCAGCGAGTTTGTCTACAAAACGAATCTGTTCATGAAGCCGATTTTCTCGCAGGCGCGCAAAGAGCCGAAGCGGGTGGTGCTGGCGGAAGGCGAAGATACCCGCGTGCTGCACGCGACTCAGGAACTGGTCTCTCTGGGGCTGGCGAAACCGATCCTTATCGGCCGGCCCGGCGTCATTGAGATGCGTATTCAGAAGCTGGGGCTGCAGATCAAAGCCGGCGTTGATTTTGAGATCGTGAATAACGAATCCGATCCGCGCTTTAAAGAGTACTGGAACGAATATTACAACCTGATGAAGCGCCGCGGGATCACCCAGGAGCAGGCGCAGCGGGCGGTGATCAGCAATACCACGGTCATCGGCGCGATCATGGTGCAGCGCGGCGAAGCCGATGCGTTGATCTGCGGCACCATTGGCGACTATCACGAGCACTACAGCGTAATACAGCCGCTGTTTGGCTACCGCGAAGGGGTTCATGCGGCAGGGGCGATGAATGCGCTGCTGCTGCCGAGCGGCAACACCTTTATCGCTGACACCTACGTTAACCACGATCCGTCGCCGGAGCAAATTGCCGAAATCACCCTGATGGCGGCAGAAACCGTTCGTCGATTCGGGATTGAGCCGCGGGTAGCGCTGCTTTCGCACTCGAACTTTGGTTCTTCGGACTGCCCGTCCGCCAGCAAAATGCGCCAGGCGCTGGAGCTGGTGAAGACGCAGGCGCCGGATTTGATGATCGATGGCGAAATGCACGGCGATGCCGCGCTGGTGGAAAGCATTCGCAATGAGCGGATGCCGGACAGTCCGCTGAAAGGTTCAGCCAATATCCTGGTGATGCCGAATATGGAAGCGGCCCGTATTAGTTACAACTTACTTCGCGTTTCCAGTTCGGAAGGCGTGACCGTGGGGCCTGTGCTAATGGGTGTCGCAAAGCCGGTACATATCCTGACGCCAATTGCGTCGGTACGGCGTATCGTGAATATGGTCGCGCTGGCGGTTGTTGAAGCGCAAACTCAGCCGCTGTAATTATCATTTAATTAATTCAGGCGCGGGAATTCTCCCGCGCTTTTTTATTTCTGTTTATAAGTGATCTATCTCACCTTTCAAATCAACTTGCCGAATTTTGTTATTTACTCCAGCGGAAACTTGTCACGATAAGCGCAAGTTTTAGCGGAGCGGTGAGTTATGGATAAAGAACGCATCATTCAGGAGTTTGTCCCCGGCAAGCAGGTGACGCTGGCGCACCTGATTGCGCACCCTGGGGCAGAACTGGCGAAAAAGATCGGCGTTCCCGAATCCGGCGCTATCGGCATTATGACCTTAACCCCTGGCGAAACCGCTATGATCGCCGGTGATTTAGCGATGAAAGCCGCCGATGTGCATATCGGTTTTCTCGACAGGTTTAGCGGCGCGCTGGTGATTTACGGCTCAGTGGGAGCGGTTGAAGAGGCGCTGATTCAGACGGTTAGCGGGCTTGGTCGATTATTAAATTACACCCTCTGCGAGTTAACTAAAAGCTAATTAGAGGCTGCGATGAAGCGTATTGCATTTGTCGGTACGGTGGGCGCGGGAAAAACAACGCTATTTAATGCGCTGCACGGGAATTATTCCCTCGCGAGAAAAACGCAGGCCGTGGAATTTAATGAAAAAGGCGATATCGACACACCAGGAGAATATTTTAGTCATCCTCGCTGGTATCACGCATTAATTACCACGCTGCAGGATGTCGATACGCTGATTTATGTCCACGCGGCAAATGATACCGAAAGTCGTCTACCCGCCGGGTTACTGGATATTGGGGCGAATAAACGCCATATCGCCGCGATTAGCAAAACGGACATGCCGGACGCTAACGTCGCCGCGGTGCGGCAACTGCTGTACGAGATGGGGTTTCAGGAGCCAATTTTCGCGCTCAACGCTCACGACCCGCAAAGCGTAGAGCAGCTGGTGAATTACTTAAGTGAGCTCAGCCAAAAGGAGGAAGGGGCAGGTGAAGAAACTAATCACAGCTAACGATATTCGTGCGGCCCACGCGCGAGGTGAAGAGGAAATATCGGTTGTGCTGCGCGCCAGCATCATCACCCCGGAAGCTCGCGAAGTCGCGGAGCTGCTGGGCGTCGCCATCCAAGAGTGCGATGAGTCCGCGCCAGAAGCGACGGTACCGGTGGAGGAGGGCAAAACCGAAAGCCAGCGCATTCGCGAAACCATTATTGCCCAGCTGCCGGAAGGGCAGTTTACCGAAAGCCTGGTCGCGCAGCTGATGGACAAGGTGATGCAAGAAAAACAGTCGCTGGCGCTGGGCGATATGCAGCCCAGCTTTAAGGCGGTCACCGGTAAAGGCGGCGTCAAAGTCATTGACGGCAGCAGCGTGAAATTTGGCCGCTTCGACGGCGCGGAACCGCACTGCGTCGGCTTAACGGATTTAGTCACCGAGCAGGACGGTAGCAGTATGGCCGCCGGATTTATGCAGTGGGAAAACGCCTTTTTCCCATGGACGCTGAACTATGACGAAGTCGACATGGTGCTGGAGGGAGAACTCCACGTACGCCATGAAGGTGAAACCATGGTGGCCAAAGCCGGCGATGTGATGTTTATCCCGAAAGGCTCCAGCATTGAATTCGGCACGCCATCGACCGTGCGCTTCCTGTACGTTGCCTGGCCTGCGAACTGGCAATCGCTATGAAAGATTTTATTACCGAAGCCTGGCTCAGAGCGAACCATACGCTCAGCGAAGGGGCAGAAATTCATCTGCCCGCCGACGCTCGTCTGACGCCTTCGGCCCGGGAACTGCTGGAGAGCCGCCGTTTGCGCATTAAGTTTCTCGATGAGCAGGGAAGCCTGTTTGTCGATGACGACGCGCAGCAGCCGCAGCCGGTACACGGTTTAACCAGCAGCGACACACATCCGCAGGCCTGCTGCGAACTGTGCCGCCAGCCGGTCGAAAAAAAACCGGACACCCTGACCCATCTAACGGCGAACAAAATGGTCGCTAAAAGCGATCCGCGCCTGGGCTTTCGCGCCGCGCTCGACGCCACCATCGCCCTGGCGGTATGGCTGCAAATTGAACTGGCGGAGCCATGGCAGCCCTGGCTGGCGGATATCCGCTCGCGTCTGGGCAATATTATGCGCGCCGACGCTATGGATGAACCGCTGGCGGCACAGTCCATCGTCGGCCTGAACGAGGATGAACTGCATCGCCTTTCCCACCAGCCGCTGCGCTATCTCGGCCACGATCATCTGGTGCCTGAAGCCGCTCACGGCCGCGATGCCGCCTTGCTCAATCTGCTGCGCACCCGGGTTCGGGAGACGGAAACGATCGCCGCCCAGGTCTTTATTACCCGCAGCTTTGAGGTCTTACGTCCGGACATTCTGCAGGCGCTCAACCGCCTCTCCAGCACCGTCTACGTGATGATGATTTTATGCGTGGCAAACCATCCGCTAACCGTCAGCCAGATCCAACAACGCCTGGGAGGGGAGCAATGATTATTCAACGCGCTCGTCAACTGGCTTTGCGTTCGCCCGCCCGGGTGGTGTTTCCGGATGCCCTGGACATTCGCGTTCTTAAAGCGGCGCACTACCTGCAGCAGCAGGGGCTGGCAAAGCCGATTTTGATCGCCAGCCCTTTTGCTCTGCGCCAGTTCGCCCTCAGCCACCGGTTGCCGATGGACGGAATGCAGATTGTCGATCCGTACAGCAACCGGCAAATGCGCGCCGCCTTTGCCCGGCGCTGGCTGGATCGGGCCGGGGAAAAAACGCCGCCGGACGCGGAGGAAAAACTCAACGACCCGCTGATGTTCGCCGCCGCCATGGTCAGCGCCGGAAAGGCCGACGTGTGTATTGCCGGCAATCTCTCCTCGACGGCGAACGTACTGCGCGCCGGATTGCGCATTATTGGCCTTCAGCCTGGCTGCAAAACGCTGTCGTCGATCTTTCTGATGCTGCCGCAGTACGTCGGACCGGCGCTGGGATTTGCCGACTGCAGCGTGGTGCCGCAGCCGACGGCGGCGCAACTGGCGGATATCGCTATCGCCAGCGCTGAGACATGGCAGGCGATTACCGGCGAGGAGCCGCGGGGGGCGATGCTGTCGTTTTCCAGCAACGGCAGCGCCCGCCACCCCAACGTCGCCAACGTACAGCAGGCCACAGAGATCGTGCGTCAGCGCGCTCCGCAGCTGATGGTGGATGGCGAACTGCAGTTTGACGCCGCCTTCGTGCCGGAGGTCGCCGCGCAAAAAGCGCCCGACAGTCCGCTGCAGGGACGGGCCAATGTGATGGTTTTTCCATCGCTGGAGGCGGGCAACATCGGCTACAAAATCGCCCAGCGTCTGGGCGGCTATCGTGCGATCGGGCCGCTGATTCAGGGGCTGGCCGCACCGCTCCATGACCTCTCCCGAGGCTGTAGCGTGCAGGAAATTATCGAACTGGCGTTAGTGGCAGCCGTGCCGCGCCGGAGTGACGTAAGCAGCGATTGCCGCTTACCCATGCAGGTTGAATGAACGGTCCCGTTCTGGACCCCCTTACGCAAGAGGAAAACACAATGGAAGCATTAGGAATGATTGAAACCCGGGGCCTGGTTGCGCTGATTGAGGCCTCTGATGCGATGGTAAAAGCCGCGCGCGTGAAGCTGGTTGGCGTGAAGCAGATTGGCGGCGGACTGGTCACCGCGATGGTGCGCGGCGACGTGGCGGCGTGCAAGGCCGCTACCGATGCCGGCGCCGCTGCGGCGCAGCGTATCGGCGAGCTGGTCTCGGTGCACGTGATTCCGCGTCCGCACGGCGATCTGGAGGAGGTGTTCCCCATCAGTTTCAAAGGCGACAGCAACATCTGATGGTTAGCCGGATAAGGCGCGCCGGGGTTGTCCTTCGGCATTAACGCGCGCCATTGCCTGATGGCGCTGCGCTTATCCGGCCCATGACTCACCACGCAATCCAGGGAGGCGGGTATGAAACTGGCAGTCGTCACGGGACAAATTGTCTGCACCGTCCGCCATCAGGGGCTGGCGCACGACAAGCTGCTGATGGTGGAGATGATTGATGCTGCGGGCAAGCCCGACGGACAGTGCGCCGTCGCCATCGACAGCATCGGCGCAGGGCCCGGCGAATGGGTGCTGCTGGTCAGCGGCAGCTCGGCGCGACAGGCACACCGCAGCGACGCGTCTCCTGTGGATTTGTGCGTCATCGGTATCGTCGATGAAGCGGTGGCCGGCGGCCAGGTGATTTTCCATAAATAGGACTGAACATCATGAACCAACAGGATATTGAACAGGTGGTGAAAGCCGTACTGCTGAAAATGAAGGACAGCAGCCAGCCGGACAGCGCCGTTCATGAGATGGGCGTCTTTGCCTCCCTTGATGACGCCGTCGCGGCGGCAAAGGTGGCTCAGCAGGGGCTGAAAAGCGTGGCGATGCGCCAGCTGGCGATTCACGCCATTCGTGAGGCAGGCGAAAAACATGCCAGAGAATTAGCGGAGCTTGCCGTCAGCGAAACCGGCATGGGACGCGTTGAAGATAAATTTGCCAAAAACGTGGCCCAGGCGCGCGGCACGCCGGGCGTCGAATGTCTCTCCCCGCAGGTGCTGACCGGCGATAACGGCCTGACGTTGATTGAAAACGCGCCGTGGGGCGTGGTGGCCTCGGTCACGCCCTCCACCAACCCGGCGGCAACGGTGATTAATAACGCTATCAGCCTGATTGCCGCGGGCAACAGCGTGGTGTTCGCCCCGCATCCGGCGGCGAAAAGAGTCTCTCAGCGGGCGATTATGCTGCTCAACCAGGCGGTAATTGCCGCGGGCGGTCCGGCCAATCTGCTGGTCACCGTGGCGAACCCGGATATCGAAACGGCCCAGCGGCTGTTTAAGTACCCCGGCATTGGTCTGCTGGTGGTCACCGGCGGCGAAGCGGTGGTGGAGTCCGCACGCAAGCATACCAATAAACGTCTGATTGCCGCCGGGGCCGGTAACCCGCCGGTAGTGGTCGACGAAACGGCCGATCTGGCGCGCGCCGCGCAGTCCATCGTCAAAGGCGCCTCGTTTGATAACAACATTATCTGCGCTGACGAAAAGGTGCTGATTGTCGTCGATAGCGTCGCCGACGAGCTGATGCGCCTGATGGAAGGCCAGCAGGCGGTGAAGCTCAGCGCGGCCCAGGCCGAGCAGCTTCAGCCGGTGCTGCTGAAGAATATCGATGAGCGCGGCAAAGGTACGGTCAGCCGTGACTGGGTGGGACGTGACGCGAGCAAGATTGCCGCCGCCATCGGCCTGAGCGTTCCGCCGCAGACGCGCCTGCTGTTTGTTGAAACGCCGGCCAGCCATCCGTTTGCCGTGACTGAACTGATGATGCCGGTACTCCCTGTCGTACGGGTGGCCAGCGTCGATGACGCTATTGCGCTGGCGGTGCAGCTGGAAGGCGGCTGCCACCATACGGCGGCGATGCACTCGCGCAATATCGACAACATGAATCAGATGGCCAATGCCATTGATACCAGCATTTTCGTCAAAAACGGGCCGTGCATTGCCGGGCTCGGGCTGGGCGGAGAGGGCTGGACCACCATGACCATCACTACGCCGACCGGGGAGGGGGTAACCAGCGCACGTACCTTTGTCCGTCTGCGTCGCTGCGTGCTGGTGGATGCGTTCCGCATCGTATAAGGAGTGAAAGAGATGGCGCACGACGAACAACGTTGGCTCACTCCCAGGCTACAAAAAGCCGCAGCCCTGTGTAACCAGACGCCTGCGAACAGCGGTTCGCCGCTGTGGCTGGGCGTGGATTTAGGCACCTGCGATGTCGTGTCGATGGTGGTCGATGGCGATGGCCAGCCGGTTGCAGTGTGCCTGGACTGGGCTGACGTCGTGCGCGACGGCATCGTCTGGGATTTCTTCGGCGCCGTTACCCTCGTGCGCCGCCATCTCGACGTTCTTGAACAGCAGCTCGGCTGCCGCTTCACCCATGCGGCGACCTCTTTTCCACCGGGTACCGACCCGCGTATTTCGATCAACGTACTCGAATCTACCGGCCTGGAAGTTAGCCACGTGCTGGATGAACCGACCGCGGTGGCGGATCTGCTGCAGCTTGATAACGCCGGCGTGGTGGATATTGGTGGCGGCACCACCGGCATCGCCATCGTTAAGCAGGGTCTGGTGACCTACTCCGCCGATGAAGCGACCGGCGGCCATCATATCTCCCTGACCCTCGCCGGAAATCGTCGCATCCCGCTGGAAGAGGCGGAGCAGTACAAGCGCAGCAACGCGCAGGAGATCTGGCCGGTGGTGAAGCCGGTGTACGAAAAAATGGCGGAGATCGTTGCTCACCATATTGAAGGACATGGCATTGCCGATTTATGGCTGGCGGGCGGCTCCTGTATGCAGCCGGGCGTGGACGCGTTGTTTCGCAAACGCTTCCCGGAATTACGGGTGCATTTACCGCAGCACAGCCTGTTTATGACCCCGCTGGCGATAGCCAGCAGCGGGAGAGAGAAAGCGGAGGGAATCTATGCAAGCTGAACTGCAGACGGCGCTCTTTCAGGCGTTCGATACCCTGAATCTGCAGCGGGTGAAAACCTTCAGCGTGCCGCCGGTAACGCTGTGCGGCCTCGGCGCGCTGAGCGCCTGCGGACAGGAGGCGCAAGCGCGGGGCCTAAGCCATCTGCTGGTGATGGTTGATAGTTTCCTGCATCAGGCGGGAATGACCGCCGGGCTTGCTCGCAGCCTGGCAATGAAAGGGGTGACGATGACCGTCTGGCCCTGTCCGCCGGGAGAACCGTGCATTACCGACGTCTGCGCGGCGGTGGCGCAGCTGCGCGAGTCGAAGTGCGACGGCGTGGTGGCCTTTGGCGGCGGTTCGGTGCTGGACGCGGCGAAAGCGGTCGCGCTGTTAGTCACCAACCCGGAGCAGACGTTAAGCGCGATGACGGAAAGCAGCGTACTGCGCCCGCGTCTGCCGCTGATTGCGGTGCCGACCACCGCCGGAACCGGCTCGGAAACCACCAACGTGACGGTGATTATCGATGCAGTCAGCGGGCGTAAGCAAGTGCTGGCCCATGCCTCGCTCATGCCGGACGTGGCGATTCTCGACGCCGCCCTGACCGAAGGCGTTCCGCCACAGGTGACGGCAATGACCGGGATTGACGCGCTGACCCACGCCGTTGAGGCATACAGCGCGCTCAACGCGACGCCCTTCACCGACAGCCTGGCGATTGGCGCGATAGCGATGATCGGCCGGTCGCTGCCGAAGGCCGTTGGCTACGGCCAGGATCTTGCCGCGCGCGAAAGTATGCTGCTGGCTTCCTGTATGGCGGGGATGGCCTTTTCCAGCGCGGGTCTGGGCTTATGTCATGCGATGGCGCATCAGCCTGGCGCAGCGCTGCATATTCCGCACGGCCAGGCCAACGCCATGCTGCTGCCGACGGTGATGGAGTTTAACCGCATGGTGCGCCGCGAGCGTTTCAGCCAAATCGGCCGGGCGTTAACCGGTAAGAAAACCGACGATCGTGAGGCTATCGCCGCCGTACGCGAGCTGATTGCTGAAGTGGGCCTGAGCAAACGACTCTCGGATGCCGGCGCGATGGCCGAACATTTCAGCGCATGGGCGCAGGCGGCGCAGGAGGACATTTGTCTGCGCACTAATCCACGCACCGCCAGCCGGGAGCAGATTATCGATCTGTACGCGGCGGCGCACTGATGCGGCGTTAACCCCGGCTGATTATCCCGGAGGCGATGCCGGGCTACCGTCCTGGCGTTGGTTGTATGCCCATGGGACGTCTTTACACATAACGAATGACAGGGAGTAAGGGCTATGGGAATTAACGAAATCATCATGTACATCATGATGTTCTTTATGCTGATTGCCGCCGTGGACAGGATCCTGTCGCAGTTTGGCGGCTCGGCGCGCTTTCTCGGCAAGTTTGGTAAAAGCATTGAGGGCTCCGGCGGCCAGTTCGAAGAGGGGTTTATGGCGATGGGGGCGCTGGGCCTGGCGATGGTCGGGATGACCGCGCTGGCGCCGGTACTGGCGCACCTGCTCGGGCCGGTGATTATTCCGCTGTATGAAATGCTCGGCGCGAACCCGTCGATGTTTGCCGGCACGCTGCTGGCCTGCGATATGGGCGGCTTCTTCCTCGCCAAAGAGCTGGCGGGCGGCGACGTGGCGGCGTGGCTCTATTCCGGCCTGATCCTCGGGGCGATGATGGGGCCGACGCTGGTGTTCTCCATTCCGGTCGCGCTCGGCATCATCGAACCCTCTGACCGCCGCTACCTGGCGCTGGGCGTGCTGGCCGGGATCGTTACGATTCCGATCGGCTGTATCGCCGGCGGTCTGGTGGCCATGTACTCCGGCGTGGAGATTAACGGTCAGCCGGTAGAGTTTACCTTCGCGCTGATCCTGATGAATATGATCCCGGTGCTTATCGTCGCGGTACTGGTCGCGCTGGGGCTGAAGTTTATTCCGGAAAAAATGATCAACGGCTTCCAGATCTTCGCCAAATTTCTGGTGGCGCTGATCACCATCGGCCTGGCGGCAGCGGTCATCAAGTTCCTGCTGGGCTGGGATCTGATCCCGGGACTTGATCCGATCTTTATGGCTCCCGGCGACCAGCCCGGCGAGGTGATGCGCGCCATTGAAGTCATTGGCTCGATATCCTGCGTGCTGCTCGGCGCTTATCCGATGGTGCTGCTGCTGACCCGCTGGTTTGAAAAGCCGCTGATGCGCGTCGGTAATCTGCTGAAAATCAATAATATGGCCGCCGGAGGCATGGTGGCGACGCTGGCCAACAACATCCCGATGTTCGGCATGATGAAACAGATGGATACTCGCGGCAAAGTCATTAACTGCGCTTTCTCCGTCTCCGCCGCTTTCGCGCTGGGCGACCATTTAGGCTTCGCCGCCGCCAACATGAACGCCATGATCTTCCCGATGATCGTCGGCAAGCTGATCGGCGGCGTTACCGCCATTGGCGTGGCGATGCTGCTGGTGCCGAAAGATGAAAACGCACCGGCGGCGGCGACCACCGAAGCGGAGGCGCAATCGTGAAAACTCGCCAGCTGCTGAGCGTCGGCATCGATATCGGCACCACCACCACTCAGGTGATCTTCTCCCGCCTTGAGCTGGTTAACCGTGCGGCGGTGTCGCAGGTGCCGCGCTACGAATTCATCAAACGCGAAATTAGCTGGCAAAGCCCGGTCTTCTTTACCCCGGTTGATAAACAGGGCGGTCTGAAGGAGGACGAACTCAAGGCGCTGATTCTGGCGCAGTATCAGGCCGCAGAGGTTGCCCCAGAATCGGTGGACTCCGGGGCGATCATTATCACCGGCGAAAGCGCGAAAACCCGCAACGCAAGGGCGGCGGTGATGGCGCTCTCGCAGTCGCTGGGTGACTTTGTGGTGGCCAGCGCCGGGCCGCATCTGGAATCGGTGATTGCCGGTCACGGCGCCGGGGCGCAAACCCTTTCTGAACAGCGGATGTGCCGGGTGCTGAACATTGATATCGGCGGCGGTACCTCAAATTACGCGCTATTTGAAGCGGGAAAAGTCAGCGCCACCGCCTGCCTGAACGTTGGCGGACGCCTGCTGGAGACCGACGGCCAGGGACGGGTGGTTTATGCCCATCAGCCGGGGCAAATGATCGTCGATGAGGTTTTTGGCGCAGGCGCCGATGCGCGCGCGTTGAGTGCTTCGCAGTTAGCGCGGGTAGCGCGTCGGATGGCGGATCTGATCGTCGAAGTTATCGACGGCACGCTCTCTCCGCTGGCGCAACGGCTGATGCAAACCGGCCTGCTGCCCGCAGGCGCGGTACCCGAGGTGATTACCCTTTCCGGCGGAGTGGGCGAGTGCTACCGCAACCAGCCTGCCGACCCGTTCTGTTTTGCGGATATCGGACCGCTGCTGGCCACGGCGCTGCACGAGCATCCGCGGCTGCGGAAGATGAACGTGCAGTTTCCGGCGCAAACCGTGCGCGCCACGGTGATTGGCGCCGGCGCGCATACGCTCTCCCTTTCCGGCAGCACCATCTGGCTGGAAGGGGTTCAGCTCCCGCTGCGCAATCTGCCGGTGGCGATCCCGCTTGATGAATCCGATCTGCTGAGCGCCTGGCAGCAGGCGCTGCTGCAGCTCGATCTGGATCCGGGATCGGATGCTTACGTGCTGACGCTTCCTGCTTCGTTGCCGGTGCGCTACGCCGCCCTGCTGGTGGTGATTGACGCGCTACTGGCTTTTGTCGCGCGCTTTCCCAATCCACATCCCCTGCTGGTGGTGGCCGAGCAGGACTTTGGCAAAGCGCTGGGCATGCTGCTGCGCCCGCAGCTGCAACAACTCCCGCTGGCGGTCATCGATGAGGTGAGCGTACGGGCGGGGGACTATATCGACATTGGTACGCCTCTTTTTGGCGGATCGGTTGTGCCGGTGACGGTGAAATCACTCGCATTTCCTTCCTGAGGGAACGACTTATGAAATTAAAGACCACATTGTTCGGCAATGTTTATCAGTTTAAGGATGTAAAAGAGGTGCTGGCTAAAGCCAACGAACTGCGTTCGGGGGATGTGCTGGCGGGCGTGGCGGCAGAAAGTTCGCAGCAGCGCGTAGCGGCGAAGCAGGTGCTCTCCGATATGACGGTCGCCGATATTCGTAATAACCCGGTGATCCCTTATGAAGAGGACTGCGTGACGCGCCTGATTCAGGACGATGTCAACGAAACCGCTTATCAGCGGATTAAAAACTGGACCATCAGCGACCTGCGCGAATACGTGCTCAACGATGAAGTCACCAGCGACGATATTGCGTTTGTGCGCAAAGGGCTAACCTCAGAAGTGGTGGCGGCGGTGGCGAAGGTCTGTTCCAACGCCGACCTGATCTACGGCGCAAAGAAAATGCCGGTGATTAAAAAAGCCAACACCACCATCGGCCTGCCGGGCACCTTTAGCTGTCGCCTGCAGCCGAACGATACCCGCGATGATGTGCAGAGCATTGCGGCGCAAATCTACGAAGGGCTCTCGTTCGGCGCGGGCGATGCGGTGATCGGCGTTAACCCGGTGACCGATGACGTGGAGAACCTGACCCGCGTCCTCGATACCGTCTACGGCGTTATCGACAAGTTTAATATCCCGACTCAGGGCTGCGTGCTGGCGCACGTTACTACCCAGATTGAAGCGATCCGCCGCGGCGCGCCGGGAGGGCTTATTTTCCAGAGCATCTGCGGCAGCGAAAAGGGGTTAAAAGAGTTCGGCGTGGAGCTGGCGATGCTCGATGAAGCGCGGGCGGTCGGCGCCGAGTTCAACCGTATCGCCGGAGAAAACTGCCTCTACTTTGAAACCGGGCAGGGCTCGGCGCTGTCGGCTGGCGCGAACTTCGGCGCCGATCAGGTGACGATGGAGGCGCGCAACTATGGCCTGGCGCGGCACTACGATCCGTTCCTCGTCAATACGGTGGTGGGCTTTATCGGGCCGGAGTACCTCTATAACGACCGGCAGATTATTCGCGCCGGTCTCGAAGATCACTTTATGGGCAAGCTGAGCGGCATCTCGATGGGCTGCGACTGCTGCTACACCAACCATGCTGACGCCGATCAGAATCTCAATGAAAACCTGATGATTCTGCTCGCCACCGCCGGTTGCAACTACATCATGGGCATGCCGCTCGGCGACGACATCATGCTCAACTATCAGACCACCGCGTTTCACGATACCGCCACCGTCCGTCAGCTGCTGAATCTACGGCCGTCGCCGGAGTTCGAACGCTGGCTGGAAACCATGGGCATTATGGCAAACGGTCGTCTGACCCAACGGGCGGGCGATCCGTCACTGTTCTTTTGATGACGCGGGGATGACACATGATGGATCAAAAGCAGATTGAAGAAATTGTACGTAGCGTGATGGCGTCAATGGGACAACCGCAGACGGCCGCAGCGGCGCCTCAGGCTGCGGCGACGAAGTGCGGCAGCCGGTGTGAGGTCGCGGCGGAGAGCTGCGCGCTGGATTTAGGATCGCCAGAGGCTAAAGGCTGGATTGGCGTGCAGCAGCCGCATCGCGCGGAAGTGCTGGCCGAACTGAAACGCAGCACGGCGGCGCGCGTTTGCACCGGCCGCGCCGGCCCGCGTCCGCGCACCCTCGCGCTGCTGCGCTTCCTCGCCGACCATTCGCGCTCCAAGGATACGGTGCTGAAAGAGGTTCCGGAAGAGTGGGTGAAAAACCAGGGATTACTCGAGGTGCGTTCCGAGATTAGCGACAAGAACCTCTACCTGACGCGCCCGGATATGGGCCGTCGCCTGAGTCCGGAAGCGATTGACGCGCTGAAGGCGCAGTGCGTGGCGAATCCTGACGTTCAGGTGGTGGTATCCGATGGCCTCTCTACGGACGCGATTACCGTCAACTATGAAGAGATCCTGCCGCCGCTGCTGTCGGGGCTGAAGCAGGCCGGGCTGAAGGTCGGTACGCCGTTCTTCGTCCGCTACGGACGGGTCAAAATTGAAGATCAGATTGGCGAAATCCTCGGCGCGAAGGTGGTCATCCTGCTGGTAGGCGAGCGTCCCGGGCTGGGGCAGTCCGAGAGCCTCTCCTGTTACGCCGTGTATTCGCCGCGCGTGGCAACCACCGTCGAAGCGGACCGGACCTGTATTTCCAATATTCACCAGGGCGGTACGCCGCCGGTAGAAGCCGCTGCGGTGATCGTCGATTTGGCCAAACGCATGCTGGAGCAGAAAGCTTCCGGCATCAACATGACTCGTTAAGGAGGCATCATGCCTGCATTAGATTTAATTCGCCCTTCGGTGACGGCCATGCGCGTGATTGCTTCGGTAAATGACGGCTTTGCCCGCGAGCTTAAATTACCGCCGCATATACGTAGCCTCGGACTCATCACGGCGGATTCGGATGATGTGACCTATATTGCCGCTGACGAAGCGACAAAACAGGCGATGGTTGAAGTGGTTTACGGGCGCTCCCTCTACGCTGGCGCAGCTCACGGCCCGTCGCCAACCGCAGGGGAAGTGCTGATTATGCTGGGCGGCCCGAACCCGGCGGAAGTTCGCGCTGGCCTGGACGCGATGATGGCGCATATCGAAAGCGGAGCGGCGTTTCAGTGGGCCAACGATGCCGAAGATACGGCGTTCCTGGCGCACGTGGTTTCGCGTACCGGCTCTTATCTCTCGTCTTCTTCAGGCATCGCGCTGGGCGATCCGATCGCCTATCTGGTGGCGCCGCCGCTGGAGGCCACTTTCGGCATTGACGCGGCGATGAAATCGGCCGACGTGCAGCTGGTGACCTACGTGCCGCCGCCGTCGGAAACCAACTATTCGGCCGCCTTCTTGACGGGGAGCCAGGCCGCCTGTAAGGCAGCCTGCAATGCCTTTACCGATGCCGTTCTGGATATTGCCCGTCATCCAATCCAGCGCGCGTAAGGGGGAAGCGATGATCAACGCCCTGGGATTACTGGAAGTTGACGGCATGGTCGCCGCCGTTGATGCGGCGGATGCGATGCTGAAGGCGGCCAACGTGCGGCTGCTCAGCCATGAGGTTCTCGACCCCGGCAGGTTAACCCTCGTGGTGGAAGGCGACCTGGCGGCGTGCCGGGCGGCACTGGATGCCGGAAGCGCTGCGGCGCAGCGTACGGGGCGCGTTGTTAGCCGTCGGGAGATAGGGCGCCCGGAAGAGGACACCCAGCGGCTGATCGGCGGCTTTCAGCCGCAGCCGGAAGCCCCGCAGCCACCGGTGATAGCGGAGTCCTCTGAGCCTTTACTGGCGCTGCTGGCATCGACGCGTCAGGGAATGACGGCAGGGGAGGTGGCCGCCCATTTTGGCTGGTCGCTTGACGAAGCCAGAAAGGCGCTGGAACAGCTGTTTTCTACCGGATCGTTGCGTAAACGCAGTAGTCGCTATCGTCTAAAAAATTAACCAGTCGGAGGTGCCGGGAACGCGAGAGCGCTCCCGGTTGATAAGATCATGAAAAAGAAAACACCGGCCAGCCTGCACCATCTTTATCATGAAGCATTACCCGAAGACGTTAAATTGACGCCGATGGTCGAGGTGGATAACGTCCACCAGCGGCGGACCACCGATGTCTATGAACATGCCCTGACGATTACCGCCTGGCAGCAGATTTACGATCAGCTGCATCCGGGGAAATTTCACGGTGAATTTACCGAAATCCTGCTCGATGATATTCAGGTTTTTCGCGAGTATACCGGTCTGGCGCTGCGTCAATCCTGCCTGGTATGGCCGAACTCTTTTTGGTTCGGCATCCCGACAACCCGCGGCGAGCAGGGGTTTATAGGATCGCAGTGTCTCGGCAGCGCCGAGATCGCCACCCGACCCGGCGGCACCGAGTTCGAACTCAGCACGCCGGATGATTACACCATTCTGGGAGTGGTTATCTCAGAGGATGTCATTTCCCGTCAGGCCAGCTTCCTGCATCACCCGGAGCGGGTGCTGCATATGCTGCGTAACCAGTCGGCGCTGGAGGTCAAAGAGGAGCACAAGGCAGCGCTATGGGGCTTTGTGCAGCAGGCGCTGGCGACGTTTAGCGAGAATCCGGAAAACCTTCATCAGCCCGCTGTGCGCAAGGTATTGGGCGATAATCTCCTGCTGGCGATGGGGGCGATGCTGGAGGAGGCGCAGCCGATGGTCACCGCCGAGAGCATCAGCCATCAGAGCTACCGGCGGCTGCTTTCCCGGGCGCGGGAGTACGTGCTGGAGAATATGTCGGAGCCGCTGACGGTTCTCGATCTGTGTCAGCAGCTGCACGTTAGCCGCCGCACGCTGCAAAATGCCTTTCACGCGATTCTGGGGATCGGGCCGAACGCCTGGCTGAAGCGCATTCGTTTGAACGCGGTGCGCCGGGAGCTGATTAGCCCGTGGTCGCAGAGCGCAACGGTGAAAGATGCCGCGATGCAGTGGGGCTTTTGGCATCTGGGCCAGTTCGCCACCGATTATCAACAGCTGTTCGCCGAGAAACCGTCGTTGACGCTGCATCAGCGGATGCGGCAGTGGGTTTGATTACGCGTTATTTACCGGCTGGCGAATCGTGCCGTCATCGTAGGCCTGATAAGCGTAGCGCCATCAGGCAAAACAGCGCCGTATCTGGCCTACGGATCGCACCATCTGGCAACTTTAAACCCAATCACGTACCTGAATGAATTCGCTTAGCGCGGCCTCCGGGCTGCCCGCTTCCGGCTGGTAGTCGTATTCCCAGCGCACCAGCGGCGGCATCGACATCAGAATGGACTCGGTACGGCCGCCGGTTTGCAGACCAAACAGGGTACCGCGATCCCACACCAGGTTGAACTCCACGTAGCGCCCGCGACGGTAGAGCTGGAAATCGCGCTCGCGCTCGCCCCAGACTCTCTCTTTACGCCGCTCGACAATCGGCAGATACGCCTCGGTGAAGCCGTTGCCCACCGCCTGCATAAAGTCGAAACAATGGTCAAAGTTCGGGGTATTCAAATCATCGAAAAACAGACCGCCGATGCCGCGCTGCTCGTTACGATGCTTGAGGAAAAAGTAGTCGTCACACCACTTTTTATAGCGCGGATAAACCTCTTCACCGAAGGGCTGGCAAAGATCGCGGGCGGTACGATGCCAGTGAACGGCATCTTCTTCAAAACCGTAGTAGGGGGTTAAATCAAAGCCGCCGCCGAACCACCATACCGGATCGGCACCCGCTTTTTCCGCGATAAAAAAGCGCACGTTGGCGTGGCTGGTAGGGATGTACGGGCTGCGCGGGTGTACGACCAGCGAGACGCCCATCGCTTCGAAGCTGCGGCCTGCCAGTTCAGGACGATGCGCGGTTGCGGAAGCCGGCATTGCATCACCGTGCACGTGGGAAAAATTCACGCCAGCCTGCTCAAAGATACCGCCATTGCGCAGTACCCGGCTGCGTCCGCCGCCGCCGCCTTCCCGCTGCCAGCTATCCTCGATAAATTCGCTACCGTCAACGGCGCTAAGCTTTTGGCAGATGTCATCCTGGAGCTGAAGAAGGAAAGCTTTTACCTGGTGCGCGTCGGGTTTCATTAACGTCTCTTCGAGTGGGCTTTCTGGTTATCGAACCAGTGGAAATAGCTGATAATGCCGTTGGCTATTGCCGTGGCGATTTTCTGCCGGAACGCGGTGGTGCCCAGCAGTTTTTCTTCGTTCGGGTTGGTAATAAACGACGTCTCCACCAGCACCGACGGAATTGATGGCGACTTCAGCACGACGAACGCAGCCTGTTCGGTATTGCGGCTGTGCAGCTTATGCACCGGCTTAATCTTTTTCAGGATGTGCGAGCCGAGCGTCAGGCTGTTCTTGATGGTGTCCGTTTGCACCAGATCGAACAGCACTTGCTGCAACAGATGGTCTTTATCGGTCGTTTTCTTGCCGGCCACTTCATCCGCCCGGTTTTCGCGATCCGAGAGATACTTCGCCATGGCGCTACTGGCGCCGCGGTTGGAGAGGGCGAAAACGGAGGCGCCGGCGGCGCTCGGGTTGGTGAAGCCATCGGCGTGAATCGACATAAAGAGATCGGCGCCGTGCTTATGGGCGATCTCCACGCGGTCATAGAGTGGAATAAAGGTATCGCCGCTGCGCGTAAGACGCGCATCGATACCGTTGTTGCGCAGGATGCTGCGCACGTTTTTGGCGATAGCCAGCACGACGTGCTTCTCTTTTGAACCGTTATGGCCGATAGCGCCGGTATCAATACCGCCATGGCCCGGGTCGAGCATCACGACGCGCCTGGCGCCTTTTTTCTTCGCTACGGGTTTGCTGTGCCCATTGGATGTTTTCAATGGCTGTTGTTCTTTCGCGCTGGCCTGAGAGGCGATCCCTGAAAGCGTCATTGCTGCCAGCCCGGCTTTCAGCACCTGGCGGCGCGAAGCAAGTATTTTTAATGGTTTAAAAGTGCTCATTCGGCCTGAATTGCAAACAAGTGGTGACTAATGTTATATCGTATCGTGTTTTTTGATACGACCATTCAAAATAAGAATTGTTTTACTTTTCATTTCAATACATGACAAAGTCATATTATGCCATTTTTTGCGGCTCATTGCGCCTGATATTGGCTAGCGGGCACAATCGCGCCATAATCTCTGTTTTTAACCGTTAATGGTGGGCAATACCATGGAGATACGCGTTTTTCGCCAACAAGATTTCGAAGAGGTTATTACCCTGTGGGAGCGCTGCGATCTCCTGCGGCCATGGAACGATCCGGAAATGGATATTGAGCGTAAGCTGAACCACGACGCCAGCCTGTTTCTGGTGGCCGAAGTTAACGGTGAAGTGGTTGGTACGGTGATGGGCGGTTACGACGGTCACCGCGGCTCCGCTTATTATCTCGGCGTGCATCCGGAATATCGCGGTCGCGGTATTGCTAACGCGCTGCTTAATCGGCTGGAGAAAAAGCTGATTGCCCGCGGCTGCCCGAAAATAAACATTATGATCCGCGAAGATAATGATGTGGTTCAGGGGATGTACGAACGCCTTGGCTATGAGCATTCGGACGTGCTTTGCCTCGGCAAACGCTTAATTGAAGATGAAGAATACTGAGTTTATCCCCGCCGATTTTGATACCCACGGCCGCCTGCGCTTGCCGTTCCTTTTTTGGTGCGTGCTGCTGCTTCAGGCGCGGACGTGGGTGCTGTTTCTGATGGCCGGCGCGTCGCGGCAGCAGGGTGACGCGCTGCTGAATCTGTTTTATCCGGATCACGATAATTTTTGGCTGGGATTGCTGCCCGGCATCCCGGCGGTACTGGCATTTCTCATCAGCGGTCATCGTCAGCGTTTTCCTCGCCTCTGGCCGATGATGCGCTGGCTTCTGGTGCTTTCTCAGAGCCTGCTGCTGGTCTGGCAGCCGCTGCTGTGGCTGAGCGGAGAATCGCCCTCGGCGGTGACCATCTCCCTGCTGGCGGCGGATCTTTATGCGCTCTGGTGGCTGTTAAGCAACCGTCGGTTGAAAGCCTGTTTTCGCGAAGAGCAGGTTTAACGGCACTTTTTGCCGATCGCGCACTCCAACTTGCGTTGAATAAATCAGAAAGGACTGAGTCATGAAATCGCGACGTTTACTTCTCTGCGCATTACCGCTGGCGTTAACCGGCTGCTCGACGATGAGCTCGGTTAACTGGTCGTCGGCTTATCCGTGGAACTGGTTTGGTTCCTCTACGCAAGTGACCGAACAGGGCGTAGGCAACCTGACGGCGACAACGCCGCTGAACGAGCAGGCGATCGGCGATGCGCTCGGCAGCAGCTACCGCCTGCGCAGCGGCATGAAAACGGCTAACGGCAATATTGTGCGCTACTTCGAAGCGTTAAAAGATGACAAGGTTGTGCTGACCATTAACGGCGAGAGCGGGACTATTAGCCGTATCGACGTGCGGGATAGCAACATCAAAGCCGCCAGCGGCGTGAAAATCGGGACCCCGTTTAGCGATATTTACAGCAAAGCGTTTGGCAACTGTCAGAAAGGCAGCAACGATAACGGTGCGGTGGTGGAGTGTAAGGCCGAGGGCAGCCAGCATATTAGCTATGCCTTTACCGGTAACTGGAGCGGCCCTGAGGAGTTAATGCCTTCCGATGACACGCTGAAAAACTGGAAGGTGAGCAAAATTATCTGGCGTCGCTAATTTGATCTGAAGTGATTCGACGTCCTGAAAAAGCGGGTACAATAGCGCCTTAAAAGCCACAGCGTTGTGGCTGTACTATTTCAGGAGGAGCGATGTCTCAGGTTCAGAGCGGCATTTTGCCGGAACATTGCCGTGCGGCGATTTGGATTGAAGCGAATGTCAAAGGCGATGTGGACGCACTGCGCGAAGCCAGCAGAGTGTTTGCCGATAAGTTAGCCACCTTTCAGACAAAATATCCGGAAGCTAAGCTGGGAGCTGTCGTCGCTTTCGGTCATCACGTCTGGCGCCATCTGAGCGGCGGCGTAGGGGCCGAAGAGTTAAAAGCGTTCCCGGGCTACGGTAAAGGTCTGGCTCCGTCGACCCAATATGATGTGCTGATTCATATCCTGTCCGCGCAGCATGAGCTGAACTTCTCCGTCGCTCAGGCGGCCATGTCCGCTTTTGGCGCCGCGATTGAGGTCAAAGAGGAGATTCACGGCTTCCGCTGGATTGAAGAGCGCGACCTCAGCGGTTTTGTTGACGGTACCGAAAACCCGGCGGGGGAAGAGACTCGTCGTGAAGTGGCGGTGATTCAGGATGGCGTGGATGCGGGCGGCAGCTACGTATTCGTGCAACGCTGGGAGCACAACCTCAAGCAGCTTAACCGCATGAGCGTTCCCGATCAGGAGATGATGATCGGCCGTACCAAAGAGGCCAACGAAGAGATTGACGGCGATGCTCGTCCGGAAACCTCTCACCTGAGCCGCGTGGATTTAAAAGAAGAAGGGAAAGGGTTGAAGATTGTGCGTCAGAGCCTGCCTTACGGTACCGTCAGCGGTACTCACGGCCTCTACTTTTGCGCCTACTGCGCGCGTCTGCACAATATTGAACAGCAGCTGCTGAGTATGTTCGGTGATACCGACGGTAAGCGCGACGCGATGCTGCGTTTTACCAAACCGGTGACCGGCGGATACTACTTCGCGCCGTCCCTGGATAGGCTGCTGGCGCTGTAAGATCTCCTCCTCACCCTCTCCCCGCAGGGAGAGGGAACCGTTCGGCGCGGTCGGCAAGCGTCGCCCGTTTTCCGGTTATGGATGCGTGATTCAGATAAGCTTTGCCATTCTCTTATTCTCTTTTCGACTTCCAAATCGCCAAACGGTATATAAAACCGTTACTCCTTTCATAGCCGTTATAAATATGATGATCAGCAGAAAATCATCATATTGATAAGGGTGCGCAATGGCCGTTAAATCACTGAAAAAAGGATATCTGGCGCTGGCTGCTTCTGTGCTGCTGGTTGCGCAGGCGCAGGCGACGGAACTGCTGAACAGCTCCTACGATGTTTCCCGCGAGCTGTTTGCCGCCCTTAACCCGCAGTTTGAACAGCAGTGGGCGAAAGATAACGGCGGCGATAAGCTGACGATTAAACAATCTCATGCCGGGTCATCAAAACAGGCGCTGGCGATTCTGCAGGGGCTTAAGGCCGACGTGGTGACCTACAATCAGGTGACCGACGTACAGATTCTGCACGACAAAGGCAAACTGATTCCCGCCGACTGGCAAAGCCGTCTGCCGAATAACAGCTCGCCGTTTTACTCCACCATGGGCTTCCTGGTGCGTAAAGGCAACCCGAAGAATATCCACGACTGGAATGACCTCGTGCGTTCCGACGTGAAGCTGATTTTCCCGAACCCAAAAACCTCCGGCAACGCGCGTTACACTTATTTAGCGGCGTGGGGCGCGGCGGACAAGGCTGACGGCGGCGATAAAGCGAAAACCGAGCAGTTCATGACCCAGTTCCTGAAAAACGTCGAAGTGTTTGATACCGGCGGTCGCGGGGCTACCACGACCTTCGCCGAGCGCGGTCTGGGCGATGTGCTGATCAGCTTCGAATCGGAAGTGAACAACATCCGTAAACAGTACGAAGATCAGGGATTTGAAGTGGTTATCCCGAAGACCAATATCCTGGCCGAATTCCCGGTGGCCTGGGTAGATAAAAACGTTCAGGCTAACGGAACGGAGAAAGCGGCGAAAGCCTATCTGAACTGGCTCTACAGCCCGCAGGCGCAGACGATCATCACCGACTATTACTATCGCGTGAACAACCCGAAGGTGATGGATTCGCTGAAAGATAAATTCCCGCAGACCGAGCTGTTCCGCGTGGAGGACCAGTTTGGCTCCTGGCCGGAAGTGATGAAAACCCACTTTGCCAGCGGCGGTGAGCTGGACAAACTGCTGGCGGCGGGGCGTAAGTAATGTTTGCTGTTGCCTCAAAGCGCGTGCTGCCGGGCTTTACCCTGAGCCTCGGCACCAGCCTGCTGTTCGTGTGCTTAATTCTGCTGCTGCCGCTGAGCGCGCTGGTGATGCAGCTCGCGGAAATGACCTGGAGTCAATACTGGGATGTGATCAGCAACCCGCAGGTGGTAGCCGCTTATAAAGTCACCCTGCTGTCGGCCTTTGTGGCGTCGATCTTTAACGGCGTATTTGGCCTGCTGATGGCGTGGATCCTCACGCGCTACCGCTTTCCGGGGCGCACGTTGCTGGACGCGCTGATGGATCTGCCGTTTGCGCTACCGACGGCGGTGGCGGGCCTGACGCTGGCCTCGCTGTTCTCCGTCAACGGCTTTTATGGTGAATGGCTGGCGAAGCTTGATATTAAAGTGACCTATACCTGGCTGGGTATCGCCGTGGCGATGGCCTTTACCAGTATTCCTTTTGTGGTTCGTACGGTGCAGCCGGTACTGGAAGAGCTGGGGCCGGAATATGAAGAGGCGGCGGAAACCCTGGGCGCGACGCGCTGGCAGAGCTTTCGCAAAGTGGTGCTGCCGGAGCTTTCACCTGCGCTGATGGCCGGCGTCGCGCTGTCGTTTACCCGCAGCCTGGGAGAGTTCGGCGCGGTTATTTTTATCGCCGGTAACATCGCGTGGAAAACGGAAGTGACCTCGCTGATGATTTTTATTCGTTTGCAGGAGTTTGATTACCCTGCCGCCAGCGCGATTGCGTCGGTGATTCTCGCGGCATCGTTACTGCTGCTGTTCTCAATCAACACCCTGCAAAGTCGCTTTGGTCGACGCGTGGTAGGTCATTAATGGCGATCGTTGCTCAATTAAAGCGTTATGACGCCCCCCGCATTAACTGGGGGAAATGGTTTTTGATCGGTATCGGGATGCTGGTTTCCGCCTTTATCCTGATTGTACCGATGGTCTATATCTTCGTGCAGGCTTTCAGCAAAGGTCTGATGCCGGTGCTGCATAACCTGGCCGATCCGGACATGCTGCACGCCATCTGGCTGACGGTGATGATCGCCTTAATTACCGTGCCGGTGAATCTGGTGTTTGGCACGCTGCTGGCATGGCTGGTGACGCGTTTTAACTTTCCCGGCCGCCAGCTGCTGCTGACGTTGCTGGATATTCCGTTTGCCGTCTCGCCGGTGGTGGCGGGGCTGGTTTATCTGCTGTTTTATGGCTCTAATGGCCCGCTTGGCGGCTGGCTGGATGAGCATAACCTACAGATTATGTTTGCCTGGCCCGGTATGGTGCTGGCGACCATTTTTGTGACCTGTCCGTTTGTGGTTCGCGAGCTGGTGCCGGTGATGATGAGCCAGGGCAGTAATGAGGATGAAGCGGCGATTCTGCTCGGCGCTTCTGGCTGGCAGATGTTCCGTCGGGTGACGCTGCCAAACATCCGCTGGGCGCTGCTGTATGGCGTGGTGCTGACTAACGCCCGCGCGATCGGCGAATTCGGCGCCGTATCGGTTGTTTCCGGCTCTATCCGCGGCGAAACCTTGTCGCTGCCGCTGCAAATAGAACTACTGGAGCAGGACTACAATACCGTTGGTTCGTTTACCGCCGCGGCTCTGCTGACGTTAATGGCTATTTTGACCCTGTTTTTGAAGAGTATGGTGCAATGGCGTTTGGCCAATCAGGAAAAACGCGCGCAACTGGAGGGAAATCATGAGCATTGAGATTGCCAATATTAAGAAGTCTTTTGGTCGCACCCAGGTGCTGAATGATATCTCGCTGGATATCCCTTCCGGACAAATGGTCGCGCTGTTGGGGCCGTCAGGCTCCGGGAAAACCACGCTGCTGCGCATCATTGCCGGGCTGGAGAATCAGTCCAGCGGGCACATTCGTTTTCACGGTACCGACGTCAGCCGGGTGCACGCTCGCGACCGTAAAGTTGGCTTTGTGTTTCAGCACTACGCGCTGTTTCGTCATATGACGGTGTTCGACAACATTGCCTTCGGTCTGACGGTGCTGCCTAAGCGTGAACGGCCAAATGCCGCCGGGATCAAAGCGAAAGTTACCAAACTGCTGGAGATGGTTCAGCTGGCGCATCTGGCCGATCGCTATCCGGCCCAGCTTTCCGGCGGACAGAAGCAGCGCGTCGCGTTAGCGCGCGCGCTGGCGGTCGAACCGCAAATTCTGCTGCTGGATGAGCCCTTCGGCGCGCTGGATGCCCAGGTACGTAAAGAACTGAGACGCTGGCTGCGTCAGCTGCATGAAGAGCTAAAGTTTACCAGCGTATTCGTTACCCACGATCAGGAAGAGGCGACCGAAGTCGCGGATCGCGTGGTGGTGATGAGCCAGGGCAATATTGAACAGGCGGATGCGCCCGATCGGGTATGGCGCGAGCCGGCAACCCGCTTTGTACTGGAATTTATGGGCGAAGTGAACCGCCTGAAAGGCACCATTCGCGGCGGACAGTTTCACGTGGGCGCGCATCGCTGGCCGTTAGGCTATACCCCGGCGTATCAGGGGCCGGTGGATCTGTTCCTGCGGCCGTGGGAAGTGGATATCAGCCGGCGCACCAGCCTGGATTCACCGTTGCCGGTACAGGTGCTGGAAGCGAGCCCGAAAGGCCACTACACCCAATTAGTTGTGCAGCCTCTCGGGTGGTATGACGAACCGCTCACCGTGGTGTATCAGGGCGAAGAGGCGCCGTATCGCGGGGAACGCCTGTTTGTCGGCTTGCAGAATGCCCGCCTGTACAACGGTCGTGAGCGTATTGAGCCGCGCGAGGAGCTTGCTCTGGCCGAATCGGCCTGATAGCTTAATCCGCATGTTTATCGCCGTTTTCGCAACGGCAGGATTGGGTAGCCCGGATAAGACGCCTGCGTCGCCATCCGGGGATGTTTGCAGGCCGGGTAAACGCTTCCCGGCCTTTTTATTGGGCAAAACCGTGAATACATTAGAACAAACAATCGGCAACACGCCTCTGGTGAAGCTACAGCGTCTGGGACCAGATAACGGCAGCGAAATCTGGGTCAAACTGGAAGGGAATAACCCGGCCGGTTCGGTAAAAGATCGCGCCGCGCTTTCGATGATTGTCGAAGCGGAAAAGCGCGGCGAAATTAAGCCCGGCGATGTATTGATTGAAGCAACCAGCGGCAATACCGGCATTGCGCTGGCGATGATCGCCGCGCTTAAAGGCTATCAGATGAAGCTGCTGATGCCAGATAATATGAGCCAGGAGCGACGTGCGGCCATGCGCGCCTACGGGGCGGAGCTGATCCTGGTCACCAAAGAGCAGGGAATGGAAGGGGCTCGCGATCTGGCGCTGGCGATGGCCCAGCGCGGTGAAGGCAAGCTGCTGGACCAGTTCAACAATCCGGACAATCCCTATGCCCACTACACCACTACCGGGCCGGAAATCTGGCGGCAGACAGAAGGGCGGATAACCCATTTTGTCTCCAGCATGGGCACCACCGGCACCATTACCGGCGTTTCCCGCTTTCTGCGCGAACAGGCTAAAGCGGTGAGCATCGTGGGGCTGCAGCCGGAAGAGGGCAGCAGTATTCCCGGCATTCGCCGCTGGCCTGCCGAATATATGCCGGGGATTTTTAATGCGCAGCTGGTGGATGCGGTGCTGGATATTCATCAACAGGACGCGGAAAACACCATGCGGATGCTGGCGGTGCAGGAAGGGATTTTCTGCGGCGTGAGTTCAGGCGGCGCGGTGGCGGGCGCGCTACGCATTACCCGTGAAAATCCTGGCGCGGTAGTGGTAGCGATCGTTTGCGATCGCGGCGATCGCTACCTTTCGACCGGCGTATTTGGCGAAGAGCACTTTACCCAGGGCGCGGGAATTTAAACTTCGGGCGCGTCGAGCAGATCCGTACCGTAAGAGTTATCAACGGTACACAGCCAGCGCTCGCCCTGCTGCCGAAAGACGTAGGTTGCGCGGCGCGTAACCTGAGTTATCCCGGCTTCCGCTGTCGGGATATCCAGCCGGGTCTCCATGATCACCAGCGCATTGCCGCCGCCTTCAATAATCTCCATTTTCCCCTGCGTTACCACCAGCCGGTGCTGGAAATAGTCGGCAATGGCGATAAACGCTTTACGGATATTTTCTTTGCCCTTGACGACCATGCCCGGTTTGACCACCAGCGCGGCGTCGTCGGCGTAATACTCCATCAACGTCGCGTAATCTTCCTGCGAGATAGCGCGATCGCAGGCTTCAATGGCGGCTTTAAGCTGCGGATTGGGATTGTGCATTTCAGGCGATCCTTAAATTATCGGGCTTTAATAAAAGCATTTTGCTTACTTTTCCGTCAGCTTATCAAGGAATGTCCACAGCTTCTGATTCATTTCGCGGTAATCCCAGGCGCGCATCTCCTGTTCGCTGCGGATGAAGCGTCTGCCTCTGGCGGCGCTGAGCTCCTGCTGTGAATGGGCGATCAGCAGTTCGATGACCTCAGCGTCAAATTCCATATGGCACTGGAAGCCATAAACCCGATCGCGATATTTCACAATTTGCCGCGGGCAGCCTTCGCTGGAGGCCAGCACCTCCGCTTCCGGCGTCAGGCCAGGCATATCGTTATGCCAGTGGCCCACGACCAGCGACGGGCCAAAATGGGCCAGTTTGCCGTCCTGCAGGCCGGCGGTGGTGAGCGTTATCGGAAAGTGGCCAATCTCTTTTTCCGGACTTTGCATGACCGGCGCGCCCAGCGCTTCGCCGATAAGCTGCGAACCGAGACAAATCCCCACCACGATCCGCCCGGCGGCAATGGCCTGCGCAATCAAACGCTGCTCGGCGTGGGTATCAAAATATGGGCATTCGGCTAGGGTGGTACGCGGCGATTGCGGGCCGCCCAGCACTACCAGCATATCAAAGGCGTTAGCGTTTTCCGGTAGCGCATCCCCGGCATAAACCCGCGACCAGCTGGTATCGTAGCCGCGCGCCTGCGCCCAGTGCAGATAAGCTCCCGGCGCTTCAAAGACTTCATGGACGATAAAGTGGATCTGCATAGCGTTAACTCCCGTCACTGTTGTTGTAATATCTGACATAAGTCACTGGCGAGCTTATTAATTTCTTCATCGCTGAGCGTAGCAAGTGACAGCCGCAGCCCGTGTGAAGGGGCGCGAATTCCGAACGTTTCGCCTTCGCGGACCAGCCAGCCAGCATGCGCCAGGCGAAGCGCTACCGGCTGGCTTGGTTCCTCCAGCGGAAACCAAAAGTTCAGGCCGTCTCCTGGCGTCAGGTGGGTTATCCCGCAGCGAGCGAGCGCGGCGATCAGCTTTTCATGTTGTCGACGATAGTGGCGGCGACTCTCCGTCAGCGATGCCATAAATGCGTCATCATTAAGACAAGCGATGACCAGATCCTGCAGCAGATGGCTGACCCACTGGCTACCGGAATTAAGCCTCAGGCGCAGCGCCGCCGACGTTTCGCAATCGCTGGCAACGATAGCCAGACGCATGTCCGGCCCAAGGGTTTTCGACAGCGAGCGTACCAGCGCCCAGCGCCGGCTTTCGGCGGCCAGCGGAGAGTGCCAGGGCGTTGAGGAGAGCAGGGCGAAATGGTCATCAATAATCACCAGAACCTGCGGATAGCGGGCCAGGATATCGCGTATCGCCCGGGCGCGGGGCTCGCTAAGGCTACAGCCCGTCGGATTATGTGCTCGCGGGGTGATGATCACCGCCCGGGCGCCGTTGCGCAGCGCCTCCTCAAGGGCATCAGGCTGCATGCCTTCAGCGTCGACCGGCACCGGCGAGGGGGTGAAGCCGGCATAGCGCAGCATATTAATGCTGCTGAGAAAGCAGGGATCTTCGATAGCCACGCTATCGCCCGGCAGCAGCAGGGCGCACAGCAGACGTTCGAGCGCATCGATAGCGCCGCTGGCGAGGTTAATCTCCGCGTCCACGCCTGAATCTTTGCTCATCCAGGCATGGGCCCACGCGGCCAGCCGTGGGTCAACCGCCGCATCGCCGTACAGGCGTGGAGCGGCGGCGATAGCGCTGAGGTAGTTTTTGACGTTCGCCAGGCGCGTGGGATCGGGGTTGCCGCTGGAGATATCTTTTAGCGGCGAAGAGGGATCGCCACCTTCAAGGGCGGGAAGCGTATTATGCGTCTTAATGGCCGTACCGTTACGCCCCTGGCTAATGGCCAGACCGGAGGTCACCAGTCGCTTATAGGCGGCGGCGACCGTATTGCGGTTAACCGACAGCTTGCCAGCCAGTTCGCGTACCGGCGGCAAAACATCGCCAGGTTTGAGTACGCCGCTTTGCACCAGATGGCGGATATTATCGAAGATCTCACTGGCAGTTTTTCCAACGATCATTATTGACCTATGACAAAATGAAATTTAGCATAGGACGAATGATAATCAGAGTATGACCCGCTGTCCAGCGGGGGGGAGAAAGGATGGGCCAGCAGGATGAAATACAATCGGTGCTCTTCAACGATAAAAGTCGGGCACTACAGGTCGATATCGTGGCCGTGCAGTCGCAGGTGGTCTACGGCAGCGTAGGAAACAGTATTGCGATACCGGCGATAAAGCAGCACGGCCTGCGGGTTATCGCGGTGCCGACGGTGCTGTTCAGCAATACTCCGCACTATGACACCTACTATGGCGGCGTCATCCCGGAAGAGTGGTTTGCCGGTTATTTAAAGGCGCTGGAGGAGCGTGACGCCCTGCGCGAGTTGCGGGCGGTCACGACCGGCTATATGGGAAGCGCGGTGCAGATTAAGCGCCTTGCGCAATGGCTGCAGCGCATTCGCGAGCATCATCCCGAGCTGTGTATTCTCGTTGATCCCGTCATTGGCGATGTGGATAGCGGTATTTATGTTAAGGCCGAGATTCCGGAAGCCTATCGTACTCATTTGCTCCCGCTGGCACAGGGAATCACGCCCAATCTGTTTGAGCTGGAGACGCTAAGCGGACTGCCTTGCCATAATCAGCAGGAGGCGATTATCGCCGCCCGCAGCCTGCTCTCTGATTCGTTGAAATGGGTCGTTATTACCAGCGCGCCGGGAGCGGATAGCGCCACGATCAACGTGCTGGTGGTTAGCGCAGAGTCGGTCGAGGTGATCGAACATCCGCGCGTAGAAACCGACCTTAAGGGAACGGGCGATCTTTTTTGCGCCGAGCTGGCGAGCGGCCTGGTGTGCGGAATACCGCTGGGTGATGCCGCTCATGCCGCCGCGCAGCGGGTGCTGGCGGTAATGACCTGGACCGATGAACAGGGCTGCGACGAGCTTATTCTTCCGCCGTCAGGAGAGGGGATATGAAGAGCTATCGTTTAGTGGTTCGTCAGCAGGGAAGAGTCGTCGGCCATTTTGAGACGACCGGCAGCGAAGCGCTGGAGGATGTTTGCGAAGTGGGGTCGCTATTTGGCGCCGTTGGCGGATATCAGTGTGATTTACAGGTTTCTGACAGCGAGAAGCGGATTCTGGAAAGCGGCCCTGAGGGGATGAAAATACTTTCACGGGAGAAGTGCTATCGGCCATTCAAAGCGGCGAGATAAAAAAATGGCGCCCTGAGAGGCGCCATTCTTCTGCGGCAAGAATTACTTCTTGATGCGGATAACCGGAGTTTCACCCACGGTTACGCTACCGGACAGTTTGATCAGCTCTTTGATCTCGTCCATGTTAGAGATAACAACCGGAGTCAGGGTAGACTTGGCTTTCTCTTCCAGCAGCGGCAAATCGAATTCGATAACCGGGTCGCCGACTTTCACACGCTGGCCTTCTTCAGCGATACGTTTGAAGCCTTCGCCTTTCAGTTCAACGGTATCAATACCGAAGTGAACGAACAGCTCGATGCCGCTATCAGATTCGATTGAAAACGCATGGTTGGTTTCAAAAATTTTACCGATGGTACCATCTACCGGCGCAACCATTTTGTTGCCAGTAGGTTTGATAGCAATGCCATCACCCACAATTTTTTCCGCAAACACTACATCCGGCACGTCTTCGATGTTGACGATCTCGCCAGAGAGCGGGGCAACAATCTCAATAGTTCCGGTGTCTTTTTTGTCATCAGAAACCAGAGATTTCAATTTATCGAACAAACCCATGATCTTCTCCTAAGCAGTAATTTGGGCCGCGCATCTCGTGAATTAGCAGATTGTTTTTTCTTCAATGAACTTGTTAACCAGCGTCATTAACTCGTCCGTTGTCGGTTGAGCAAGAGCCTGCTCTGCTAATACCTTCGCATCTTCGAAGTTCGTGTTACGAATAATCTTCTTAATGCGCGGGATGGAAATGGCGCTCATAGAGAACTCGTCCAGACCCATACCCAGCAACAGAAGTGTAGCACGTTCATCGCCCGCAAGCTCACCGCACATGCCGGTCCATTTGCCTTCAGCATGAGAAGCATCAATAACTTGCTTAATCAGCGTCAGCACAGACGGGGACATTGGCTGGTAAAGATGTGAAATCATATCATTACCACGGTCAACTGCCAGAGTATACTGCGTTAAATCATTGGTACCGATACTAAAGAAATCAACTTCTTTGGCTAAGTGACGTGCAATAGTCGCAGCGGCAGGGGTTTCCACCATTACGCCAATCTCGATTGCTTCGTCAAATGCTTTACCTTCGTCGCGCAGTTCCTGCTTGTAGATTTCGATCTCTTTTTTCAGTGCACGCACTTCTTCAACAGAGATGATCATCGGGAACATGATGCGCAGTTTACCGAAAGCAGAGGCGCGCAGGATGGCACGTACCTGGTCGCGCAGAATTTCTTTGCGATCCATGGCGATACGCACGGCGCGCCAGCCGAGGAACGGGTTCTCTTCTTTCGGGAAGTTCATGTACGGCAGCTCTTTGTCGCCGCCGATGTCCATGGTACGAACAATAACGGCCTGAGAGCCGCATGCTTCGGCAACCGCTTTATAAGCCGCGAACTGTTCTTCTTCAGTTGGCAGCGAATCACGGTCCATGAACAGGAATTCAGTACGATATAAACCAACGCCTTCTGCGCCGTTACGCTCGGCACCTTCAACGTCGCGTACGGTACCGATATTGGCGCAAACTTCAACCTGATGGCCGTCCAGCGTAATTGCCGGCAGGTCTTTCAGCTTAGCCAGTTCAGCTTTCTCTTCAGCAACCTGAGCCTGCAGGTTACGCAGCTCTTCGATCTGCTGGTCGCTCGGGTTAACCAGAACCTGGTTATTTACAGCGTCGAGAATCAGATAATCGCCGTTTTTCACCTGGCTTGTGACGCTACCGGTGCCCACGATGGCCGGCAGTTCCAGAGAACGCGCCATGATGGAGGTGTGGGAAGTACGGCCGCCCGCGTCGGTGATAAAGCCCAGCACCTTGTTCAGGTTCAGCTGTGCGGTTTCAGACGGGGTGAGGTCTGCGGCAACCAGGATAACTTCATCCTGAATTGCGCTAAGATCGATGATGGCCAGGCCGAGAATGTTGCGCAGCAGGCGCTTACCGATGTCGCGTACGTCAGCAGCACGCTCTTTCAGGTATTCATCGTCCAGTTCTTCCAGGGCAGTAGCCTGACCTTCGATAACTTCATTGGCTGCCGCATCGGCAGTCATGTGCTTATCTTTAATCAGGGCTATGATTTCCTGCTCAAGCTCCTCATCTTCCAGCAGCATGATGTGCCCTTCGAAGATGGCTTCTTTTTCTTCACCGAAAGTTTCACCAGCTTTGGTTTTGATGACCTCCAGCTGGGCGGAGGCCTTGGTGCGGCCGTTCAGAAAACGTTCAACTTCCTGATCAACCTTATCGGCAGAAATTTTCTTCCGGTCGATGACAATTTCATCTTCTTTCAGCAGAAGAGCCTTGCCGAAAGCGATACCCGGGGATGCTAAAATGCCTGAAATCATAACCCTACCTTACTTGTGACTGATATTAAAAAGAACCCGTGAACTTACTCGAGTTCAGCCATCAGTTTAACCAGATGCTCAACTGCTTTTTGCTCATCTTCGCCTTCGGCAGAGAGAGTTACAACGGTACCCTGGGTCAGGCCCAGAGTCTGCAGTTTGAACAGGCTTTTGGCGCTGGCGCTTTTGCCGTTGGAGGTTACAGTGATCTCAGAAGTGAAGCCTTTTGCTTCTTTAACAAACTGAGCAGCAGGGCGGGTGTGCAGACCGTTCGGAGCGGTAATAGTAACTTCTTGCTGGAACATTATATTTCCCCAACTTATAGGTTTAGTGTTGTGGACCTAAAGTTTAGCCTAACGGCCAAACTTTAGCCTGTATCGTTAGCGCCGGCATTACGTGTCCGGCTTCGGCACCAGCAGCTGAGAATCGCTGTGGAAACCTTCAGGCCGTTAACGTCTACCACGTCATTAAACATTATGCCGCTAAAGGAAGACTTGAACCAAATCATAAAATCGATTCAGCTTATGGAAATCCCAATCGGAATAATTTCGCGCATCGAAATAAATGTGCTGGTTAAATACCAGACCCAACGAAGTGAATCAATGCCAGGAGGGGTAAAAGTTTGATGTGCGCCACAAAAAAGCACCTGAAAAGGTGCTTTTTTACACGATATTAACAAGCTGGCATTACTGTTGCAGTTCTTTCTCTGTGAACAGATCCGCAAACAATGCAGTGCTTAAATAGCGCTCACCTGAAGAGGGTAGGATAACCACAATATTCTTGTTGGTAAAGGATTCATCCTCCTGCAGCTTCAGCGCAGCGGCAACGGCGGCGCCGGAAGAGATACCAGCCAGAATGCCTTCCTCTTCCATCAGACGGCGTGCGGTGGAGATCGCCTCCTCGTTGGTGATCGCTACCACTTTATCAACCAGTTTCAAATCCAGGTTGCCTGGAATGAAGCCTGCGCCAATACCCTGAATTTTATGCGGGCCGGGCTTAAGCTCTTCGCCTGCCAGCGCCTGGGCGATAACCGGGGAATCGGTAGGTTCTACGGCAACGGTAATCAGATCTTTTTTACCTTTGGTGCCTTTGATATAGCGGCTCACGCCGGTCAGCGTACCGCCGGTACCGACGCCGGAGATAAAGACATCGACCTGACCATCGGTATCTTCCCAGATTTCCGGGCCGGTGGTTTTTTCGTGAATTTCCGGGTTGGCCGGGTTGCTAAACTGCTGCAGCAGCAGGAATTTCTCCGGATTGCTGGCGACGATTTCTTCGGCCTTCTGGATGGCGCCCTTCATGCCTTTTGCGCCTTCGGTCAGGACCAGATTGGCGCCCAGCGCCTTCAGCAGTTTACGGCGTTCGATGCTCATCGTCTCGGGCATCGTCAGCGTCAATTTGTAACCGCGCGCCGCTGCCACGTAGGCCAGCGCGATACCAGTATTACCGCTGGTAGGTTCTACCAGCTCAACGCCGGGTTTCAGCACGCCGCGTTTTTCGGCATCCCAAATCATATTGGCACCGATACGGCATTTTACGCTAAAGCTCGGGTTACGTGATTCTACCTTTGCCAGGATGCGCCCGTTACCGATGCGGTTCAGTCGTACCAGCGGCGTATGGCCGATAGTCAGGGAGTTGTCTTCAAAAATCTTACTCATGGCCTGTCCTTAACTGTATGAAATTTGGGAGTACGGCTTCAGCATACCCGCTTAAAGAATATGCGGAAGTAAGGATTTAGCATATCTATATTCGGAAGGGAAATAATGGCAAGCCAGAAGTAATAAGGAGCGGCATAAGCCGCTCCGAACGAGATAGCGCTATTTCCACATCGCGTGTTTGTCACGGTAGCAATCAACCCACATCGCCGTCGCGCCGCAAATTGCGACGGGCAGGATCACGAGGTTGAGCACCGGGATCATGGTAAACAGGCTGGTCAGAGCGCCAAACTGCATGTTGGTGACTTTGTGGGTGCGTAGCGCCTGGCGCATGGTTTTAAACGGCACTTTATGGTTATCAAAAGGATAATCGCAGTATTGAATCGCCAGCATCCAGGCGCTGAACAGGAACCACAGCACCGGGGCGACGGTCTGGCCGAAACCGGGAATAAAATAGAGAAGCAAAAGGACGATCGCCCGCGGCAGATACCAGGCAAACTTCTGCCACTCGCGCTTCATGATGCGCGGCACATCTTTCAGGATACCGAAAATTCCGACGTCCGGCGGCGTCGCGCCAGTCAGACGCGCCTCAAGCTGCTCGGCCAGCAGGCCGCTAAAGGGCGCGGCAATCCAGTTGGCGATAGTCGAGAAGAAGTAGCCGAACACCAGCAGAATAGAAATGACGACGATGGGCCACAGCAGATAGTTAAGCCATTGCAGCCATTCAGGAACATGGCTCATCAAAGAAGGGATCCAGCTATCCAGTCGCGTGAACAACCACCAGAATGCGCCACCCATCAGCACGATGTTGACGAGTAGAGGAAGGAAGACGTATCGACGGATCCCCGGCAGCCCGATCAGCTTCCAACCCTGCGAAAAATAGTAGACGCCACTGCGCGGGGTCGTTACGGATGATGAAACCATAGTCAGGTGATACTCCTTTTTTAACATCCAGGCTGAATGTCGGGCTATTTTATCGGGTTAGCCGACAATAACCAGTTAGGAAATGTTCGAAAAAACAGCAAAAAGCACGATTTAGTTCATCTTTATGTAGTGAAAGCCCCAGACGCACTTGCACTTGATGTAATCGGCAAATACTCTTAGTGAGTAAATGTTTGCCGTGGTGGCAAGGTGTTAGAACAACAGAGAATATAATGATGCAGGATTTGCGTCTGATATTAATCATTGTTGGCGCGATCGCCATAATCGCTTTACTGGTGCACGGTTTTTGGACCAGCCGTAAAGAACGTTCCTCGATGTTTCGCGATCGCCCACTGAAACGTATGAAGTCTCGCGACGATGAAGAGTCGGAAGGCGACGACTTTGATGACGATGTTGAAGGCGTTGGTGAAGTCCGGGTTCATCGGGCGAGTCATGCGCCGAACGGCGTTCATGGGGAGCATGAAGCACCTCGTCAGCCGCCGCAGCACCAGTATCAGCCTCCTTATGAGCGTCAGGCGCAGCAGCCTGTGCGCCCGGAAGAGCCTGCCCGTGCAGCGCAGCAGCCGCCAGTTCACTCTCAGGCTCCGGTTCAGCAACCGCATTATGCCGCGCCGACGCAGCAGCCGGTGACACAGCCCGTGCAGCCCCAGCAGCCGCCGCAAACGCAGCCACAGCAATCGCCGCAGCCACAGCAGCATGTGCAGCAACCCGTTCAGCATGTGCAGCAGCCGGTTCAACAGCAGCCTGTTGCCGCTCCGCAGCCGCAGCCGACGCCTGAAACTCCGGCCCCTGAGCCGCAGCCGGCAGCGCCGCAGCCTAAAGAGCGCAAGGAGACGGTCATCGTGATGAACGTCGCCGCGCATCATGGCTCACAGCTTAACGGCGAGCTGCTCATCAACAGTATCCAGCAGGCGGGCTTCAAATTTGGCGATATGAATATTTTCCATCGTCACCTGAGCCCGGACGGTAGCGGCCAGGTGCTTTTCAGTCTGGCGAATATGGTCAAACCTGGCACCTTTAATCCGGACAGCATGGCGGATATGATGACCCCTGGGGTGACTATCTTTATGCAGGTTCCGTCCTTTGGCGATGAACTGCAAAACTTTAAGCTGATGCTGCAGTCCGCGCAGTACATCGCCGATGAAGTCGGTGGCGTGGTGCTGGACGACCAGCGTCGTATGATGACGCCGCAAAAACTGCGTGAATATCAGGATCGCATTCGTGAAGTAAAAGAGGCGAACGCCTGATCCCGCTTTTTGCGTTTAATCTACTTATCCTGAACCCCCGCCCGTCGGGGGTTTTTTATCATTGATGGTGTGATATGGAATCGAACGAACAAAAACTGACTGAACTGCGAACCACGCTTCGCCATCATGAATATCTCTACCACGTCATGGATACGCCGGAAATTCCTGATGCGGAATACGACCGGTTAATGCGTGAACTGCGCGAGCTGGAAGCTCAGCACCCGGAGCTGATCACCCCAGACTCGCCCACCCAGCGCGTCGGCGCCGCACCGCTAGCCTCCTTTAGCCAGATCCGCCATGAAGTTCCGATGCTGTCGCTCGATAACGTCTTTGATGAGGAGAGTTTCCTCGCGTTTAACAAGCGGGTGCAGGACCGTCTGAAAAATAGTGATGATCTTACCTACTGCTGCGAGCTCAAGCTGGATGGCCTGGCGGTCAGTATCCTCTATGAGAACGGCTTGCTGGTACAGGCGGCGACCCGCGGAGATGGAACGACCGGTGAAGATATTACCTCCAACGTGCGTACCATCCGCGCGATCCCCCTGAAGCTACGCGGCGACAATATTCCGCAGCGGCTTGAGGTTCGCGGAGAGGTGTTTCTGCCGCAGGCAGGGTTCGAAAAAATTAATGAAGAGGCCCGGCGAACCGGGGGGAAAGTCTTTGCTAACCCGCGTAACGCCGCAGCAGGTTCTTTACGTCAGCTCGATCCGCGGATTACCGCGAAGCGTCCGCTCACTTTCTTTTGCTATGGCGTGGGCGTGCTGGAAGGCGGCGAGCTGCCGGCCAGCCACTCTGCACGCTTGCAGCAGTTTAAGTTCTGGGGGCTGCCGGTCAGCGAGCGCGTAAAACTCTGCCATACGCCAGAGGAAGTGCTTACTTACTATCGCAAGGTGGAAGAAGATCGACCGAATCTGGGATTTGATATCGACGGAGTGGTGATCAAAGTCGATTCGCTTGCGTTACAGGAACAGCTTGGCTTCGTAGCCCGCGCGCCGCGCTGGGCGGTGGCGTTTAAGTTTCCGGCGCAGGAGCAGATGACTTTCGTGCGCGACGTTGAGTTTCAGGTCGGGCGAACCGGCGCCATCACGCCGGTTGCGCGTCTTGAGCCGGTACACGTCGCCGGAGTACTGGTCAGCAACGCGACCCTCCACAATGCCGATGAAATCGAGCGCCTGGGACTGCGCATCGGCGATAAGGTAGTTATTCGTCGTGCCGGAGATGTGATTCCCCAGGTCGTGAACGTTGTGCTCTCAGAACGCCCGGAAGAGACGCAGGAAATCGTGTTCCCAACCCATTGTCCGGTATGCCACTCCGACGTCGAACGCGTTGAAGGCGAAGTGGTAACGCGCTGTACCGGCGGATTGATCTGCGGCGCGCAGCGCAAAGAGTCGCTCAAGCATTTTGTCTCCCGTCGCGCTCTGGACGTCGATGGTATGGGCGATAAAATCATCGATCAGCTGGTAGAAAAAGAGTATGTGCACACGCCAGCTGATCTCTTTCAGCTGACGCCGGGTAAACTCACCGGGCTCGATCGCATGGGGCCAAAATCAGCGCAGAACATCGTGGATGCCCTGGAGAAGTCAAAAGAGACCACCTTCGCTCGTTTTCTTTATGCGCTGGGGATCCGTGAAGTGGGTGAGGCGACGGCAGCCGGTTTAGCGGCCCACTTTGGCACTATTGAGGCGCTTGAGCAGGCCTCGATTGACGATCTGCAAAAAGTGCCGGATGTCGGGATTGTCGTCGCCACGCACGTGCGTAATTTCTTTGCCGAAGAGAGCAACCGCGAAGTTATCGCTCAGCTGCGTAAAGAGGGCGTCCGCTGGCCTGCGCCGGTATTGGTCAATGCTGAAGAGATTGATAGCCCGTTCGCCGGAAAAACGATTGTTCTGACCGGTAGCCTGAGCCAGCTTTCTCGTGACGATGCGAAAGCGCAGCTGGTTGCGCTGGGCGCGAAGGTTGCGGGCAGCGTGTCGAAGAAAACCGACCTGGTTATCGCCGGGGAGGCCGCGGGTTCTAAGCTCGCTAAAGCGCAGGAGCTGGGAATTGCGGTAATCGATGAAGACGAAATGCTGCGCCTGCTCGGAGAGTCGCGTGGATAAAGAGCAGCTTATTGAAATTGCCAATACGGAAATGCCGTTTGGCAAGTACAAAGGCCGTCGATTAATTGATGTGCCGGAAGAGTATCTGCTGTGGTTTGCCCGTAAGGATCAATTTCCTGCCGGGCATCTCGGCGAACTGATGGCATTAACCCTGTTGATTAAAACAGAGGGACTGACTGGTCTGGTCCAGCCCCTTAAGCGTCCGCGTTAAGCTTCGGAGGCGCGGTTTTTTTCCTGCGCCTGCAATGCTTCGGCCTGGCGCTTATAGCGCCTCGCCAGCACTGCGCACACCATGAGCTGAATCTGATGGAAGATCATCAGCGGCAGCACCATGATCCCCAGGATTGAAGTCGGGAAGAGAATATTGGCCATTGGAATGCCGTTCGCCAGGCTCTTTTTCGACCCGCAGAAGACAATCGTAATTTCATCCGCTTTATTAAATCCACACCTGCGCGCTACAAACACGTTAATAGCTATCACAATTGCCAGCAGCACGATGCTGACAATAACGATGAACAGCAGCGATCCGATACCCACTTTGTGCCAGATACCGTTCACGACTGCCTCGCTGAATGCCGAATAAACGACCAGCAGGATAGAGGTCTGATCGGTTTTTGAGATCCACTTTTTATGTTTTGTCACCCAGTTGCCAATCCACGGGCGAGAGAGATGCCCCAGCACAAACGGCAGCAGCAGCTGCAGCATGATTTTACCAACCTGCTCCAGACTCCCGCCCGCGCCGTGCAGATTCATCAGCAGGCCGACCAGCAAAGGCGAAATGAAGATCCCCAGCAGGCTTGAGGCCGAGGCCGAGCATACCGCTGCCGCCACGTTACCGCCCGCCAGGGAAGTAAACGCGATGGCCGACTGGACGGTGGCTGGCAGAATGCAGAGATAAATAAACCCGGTGTATAGCGCCGGATCGACGTTGACAGGCGCCCACCAGGCAAACAGCACGCCAAGCACGGGAAAAACGATAAACGTGCTGCACATGACCCAGAGATGTAAACGCCAGTGGCTTCCTCCGGCAACGATCGCCTCACGCGAGAGTTTGGCGCCGTGCATAAAGAATAGCAGCGCGATGGCGGCGGTAGTTAAATGCTCAAAGAAGGGGACAAATCCGCCGCGAGCAGGAAAAAAAGAGGCCAGCAGGACGACGGTGACTAACGTTAGGGTGAATGGATCAAGAATGCGGAAAAATTTCATAAACGCTCCTGAAAATCGATGTCGCTATTGTGCTTTCTTTAGTTTGAGAAATAAAATCGATTTATTGCATCTATTCATGAAAAAAAGAGATGAATTACTCGCTACGACAGTTGAAGGTTTTTGTGACCGTTGCTCGCGTCAAAAGCTTTAGCCGGGCAGGGGAGAGTATTGGCCTTAGCCAGTCAGCGGTAAGCCATAGCGTCAAAGAGCTGGAGCATCAGACCGGGGTACGCTTGCTTGACCGAACGACGCGCGAAGTGGTGCTTACGGAGGCCGGCCAGCAGCTCGCGGCCCGGCTTGAGCGTCTGTTGGATGAACTAAACGGCACGCTGCGAGAGGCCGGACGCGTCGGGCAGCAGCTGATGGGAACCGTCCGGGTGGCGGCCAGCCAGACTATTTCCGCCCATCTTATCCCGCAGTGCATTGCCGACAGCAACCGTCGTTATCCGGAAATCGATTTCGTACTACACGACCGCCCCCAGCAGTGGGTGCTGGAGAGTATCCGCCAGGGGGAAGTGGATTTTGGCATTGTGATCGATCCTGGCGCTGCTACCGATTTACAGTGTGAGACGGTGCTCGCCGAACCTTTTCTGTTGCTTTGCCGTAGCGATCACCCTTTTGCCGGACGGAGCGCGGTGAACTGGCCAGACCTCCAGCAGCAGCGGCTGGTTCTGCAGGATTATGCTTCTGGTAGTCGTCCGCTGATTGACGCCGCGCTCTCGGGATTTGCCGTTAAAGCGAATATCGTGCAGGAAATCGGTCATCCGGCCACGCTATTTCCGATGGTTGAGTCGGGGATAGGTATCAGTATTTTACCCGCATTAGCGCTGCCGCTTCCTCAGGGCAGCCATTTGCAGGTGAAACGACTCACTCCGGTGGTGGAGCGTCAGCTGATGCTGGCGCGGCGTAAAAATCGCTCGCTTTCAACTGCCGCAGAAGCGCTGTGGGAGGTGGTGCGGCATCAGGCTGGCCAGCTGACCGCTTTGCGCGAGAATGACCCCTTGTATCAGAAATGAAATCAATAGCTTTTTGATATCGAACGTCCGGGAAAACTGTATTGGTAATCGATTGCGTACCCTCGTTATAACATCATGGTAGCCAATTAACTTATCGATTCTTCAGTTTCTAAGGACAGCTTATGAGCGACACGCTTTTTTCACAGAACCCATGGTATAGCGCAGACATCATTCGCGGATATAAGCCGGACTTTATGCCGCGGGTGGCTTTTATTCTTGGTTCGGGTCTTGGGGCGCTAGCGGAGCAAATTGAAGATGCAGTAGCAATTTCATACGAGAAGCTGCCTGGATTCCCGGTGAGTACCGTTCACGGCCATGCCGGCGAGCTGGTGTTGGGAAACCTGGCCGGCGTACCGGTTGCCTGCATGAAGGGGCGGGGGCACTTCTACGAAGGGCGCGGCATGACGGTCATGACCGATGCCATCCGTACGCTAAAGCTTTTGGGATGTGAACTGCTGTTTTGTACTAACGCAGCCGGTTCTCTTCGTCCGGAAGTGGGGCCGGGAAGTCTGGTGGCGCTGAGCGATCATATTAATACTATGCCGGGTACGCCGATGGTGGGCCTGAATGATGAACGCTTCGGCGAGCGCTTTTTCTCGCTGGCAAATGCCTATGATGCGGATTATCGCGCCGTTCTGCAGGGCGTTGCGGCAGAGGAGGGTTTTCCGCTGACTGAAGGCGTATTTGTCTCCTATCCCGGGCCGAATTTTGAAACGGCGGCTGAGATCCGCATGATGCAAATTATCGGCGGCGATGTGGTGGGAATGTCCGTGGTGCCGGAGGTGATAAGCGCCCGCCATTGCGGGTTGAAAGTGGTGGCTGTTGCAGCGATTACTAATCTGGCTGAAGGTCTGGGCGATGTGAAGTTATCCCACGCGCAAACCCTGGCAGCGGCCGAACTTTCCCGGCAGAACTTTATCAACCTGATCTGCGGCTTCTTACGCAAACTGGCCTGAAAATAATAAATATTGACCCCGCTTGCGGGGTCTTACTTTAATGGCAAGGAACGGAAAAAATGGGTATCGCTTCTCGCTTAAAGCTCATGTCGTTTTTGCAATATTTTATCTGGGGAAGCTGGCTGGTCACCCTGGGTTCTTACATGATCAATACGCTGCATTTCACCGGCGCAAACGTCGGCATGGTGTATAGCTCTAAGGGGCTGGCGGCCATTATCATGCCCGGCATCATGGGGATCATTGCTGATAAATGGCTTCGTGCAGAACGGGCCTATATGTTCTGCCATTTGGTTGGCGCGGGAGTGCTTCTTTATGCGACGACCGTGACCGATCCGGATACGATGTTCTGGGTGATGCTCATTAACGCGATGGTCTACATGCCCACTATCTCCTTGTCTAACAGCGTCTGCTATTCATGTCTGTCGCAGTCCGGCCAGGATCCGGCGACCGCGTTTCCTCCCATTCGCGTTTTTGGCACTCTCGGTTTTATTGCCGCAATGTGGACGGTGAGCCTGATGGGGCTGGAGTTAAGCAGCGCACAGCTATATATCGCCTCTGCCGCGTCGCTATTACTGGCGATTTATGCATTTACGTTACCGAAAATTCCTGTCGTCGAGAAGAAAGCCGGAACCACCCTGGCCAGCCGGCTGGGGCTGGATGCCTTTGTGTTATTTAAAAATCCGCGGATGGCCATTTTCTTCTTTTTTGCGATGATGCTGGGAGCGGTACTGCAAATAACTAACGTCTTCGGTAATCCTTTCCTGCATGATTTTGCCCGCAATCCGGAGTTTGCCGACAGCTTTGTCGTACGTTATCCCTCAATTTTGCTTTCGGTGTCGCAGATGGCGGAGGTCGCTTTCATCCTCACCATACCGTTCTTTCTTAAACGCTTTGGCATCAAAACAGTCATGCTGATGAGTATGCTGGCATGGACGCTGCGCTTTGGCCTTTTCGCTTTTGGCGATCCCTCTCCGTTCGGTTTTGTGTTGCTGTTGATGTCGATGATTGTTTACGGCTGCGCATTCGACTTCTTTAATATTTCTGGATCGGTATTTGTTGAGCAGGAGGTCAGTGCCAATATTCGCGCCAGCGCCCAGGGCCTGTTTATGACCATGGTGAACGGCATTGGAGCATGGGTTGGTTCAGTTCTGAGCGGTATGGCCGTCGATTACTTCTCTATTGATGGCGTAAAAGAGTGGCAGACTATCTGGCTGGTGTTCGCCGCCTATTCATTACTGCTGGCGGTTATTTTTGCCCTGCTCTTCCGCTATCAACATGAGCCTGAGAAACTTATCAACAAAGCGCTGACGCATTAATCTTCTTCAGCGGCGGAGTTTATACTCCGCCGTTTCATTTTCCAGGATGCAGTGTGGTAACTTTGCGCATTATCCTTCGCCTCAGGAGCGCATGTCCCATGGAACGCACGCATCGTATCGATCTGAAATTATTGCGCTATTTTCTGGCTGTTGCAGAAGAGCTGCATTTTGGTCGTGCAGCTGCCCGTCTGAACATGTCGCAACCGCCGCTTAGTATCCACATCAAGGAGCTGGAGCAGCAGCTCGGTACGCTGCTGTTTGTTCGCCACTCTCGTAGCGTGGCGTTGACCCATGCTGGAAAAATTCTGATGGAGGAGTCCCGCCGCCTACTTTCCAGCGCCAATCAGGCGCTGGCGCGAGTTGAGCAGATTGGCCGGGGTGAGGCGGGGAGGGTAGAACTGGGCGTGATAGGTACGGCGATGTGGGGGAAAATGCGCCCGGTAATGCGGCGTTTTTTGAAAGAGAACCCTAACGTAGAGGTGCTTTTCCGCGAGAACATGCCCGCCATGCAGATGGCGATGCTGGAGCGACGGGAGCTGGATGCCGGCGTGTGGCGGATGGCGACAGCGCCTACGCCAGGATTTACCAGCCTGCGTTTGCACGAGTCCTCTTTTCTGGTGGCCATGCCGGAGGAGCATCCGCTGGCGATGCTTGAGGCGATCCCGCTTGCGGCGCTGCGTAACGAATATTTTGTTACGATGCCTTCAATACATACCGACTGGACGTTTTTGCAGCGCGTCTGTCAGAGTGCCGGATTCTTGCCGATGATTATCCGTGAAGTGATGGAGCCGCAAACGGTACTGGCTATGGTCAGCATGGGAATTGGTATTACGCTCATCGCCGATAGCTATGCGCAAATGACCTGGCCGGGCGTTGTGTTTCGTCCGCTGGAAGAGCGCATACCCGCTGACTTGTATATTGTCTATGACCAACAACAGGCGACGCCTGCGCTGGAGAAGCTGGTAGCGGCGCTGGTGAATTGATGGTCAGTGCCGGATAGCAAGATGAAGGCCTGTGCCGGTTTCGTATATTGCAGATAGCAAAAAAGCGCCTTTAGGGCGCTTTTTTACATTGGTGGGTCGTGCAG